>Ga0067045_1002655_pt1 | contig 110766 bp, 130 predicted proteins | sample TerdegcTABiofilm_FD_59184 | JGI IMG/M metagenome (GOLD analysis project Ga0067045, IMG submission 59184) | Combined Assembly of (Gp0054472, Gp0054536) Wastewater bioreactor microbial communities from Singapore -Terephthalate degrading...
TTTACTTGGACCCAGGCAATACACACTGTCAGAACCGCCTAGAGGATTTATTAGAATCTGTTTTATCAAAATATCCTGACCAACTTAGACAAGGAAAGCTTATCATCCGGTATTACGAAAATATGAAAAATTGTTACAAGACAAAAATCCCGAAAGCAACCGTTAGACAGTATAAAAATACCAACAGCTTCCGAACGGTATTCTTCGGAACTGTTGGTATTTTACCAACCACAGGCAATCCCTCACTCCATTGAAATTAAACCAGTTTAATGCCAATATATCATCTACTAGCCTGCTAATATTCACCGTTTGAGTATTAATCGCGCCCAATCAAACAAAAAACCCCGCTACAGGTTTTCACGTGTATAACGGGGTGCATTTCTCTTTTTTTTAGCCAATCCTCTGCTTAAGCCTTATCTTGTCGGCAACCATCGCTATAAATTCAGAGTTGGTGGGCTTCCCTTTGTCGTTGTGAATGGTATACCCGAACAGGCTGTTGATTGTATCTACCTTGCCTCTGCTCCACGCAACCTCTATTGCATGCCTTATTGCCCTTTCAACCCTACTCGCCGTGGTATTGTACTTCTTTGCTATGCTGGGATACAGTTCCTTGGTTACCGCGCTCAGCAGTTCTATATCGTTCACCACGGTTTTTATCGCCTCACGCAGGTACAGGTATCCTTTAATATGGGCGGGCACGCCTATCTCGTGAATTATGTTTGTTATCTCTACGTCCAGGCTTTGCCCTTCGGTGAAGAAGTTTTCAGGCTGATTCTTTCTTCTCTTTTCCACCTGTATTATATTGTTGTCCATCATCTGACGGATTCTCTTGATGAAGATCTGCATGTCAAAGGGTTTTACTATGTAATAATCCGCACCCAGCGCCAGCGCCCTCTGAGTAATCTTGTCCTGTCCTACCGCCGATAAAACAACAATGTTAGGCATTTTTTCAATCTCCAGTGTATTAAGCTTCTCCAAAACACCCAAACCATCCAGGTGCGGCATGATAATGTCAAGCACCACTACATCGGGGTTTGTTTCTTTAATCAGTTCCAACGCTTCAAACCCGTCATTTGCAGTTCCTACCAGGTCAATATCGTTTTCCCTGGATAGGTAGTCCCCAACAATCTCACAGAATTCTTTGTTATCATCGGCTATTAATATTTTTATCTTTTTTTCAGCCAAAAGGAGCCCTCCTTTTCTTATATTTTTGGTTGACAACTTAGTAATTCGACAAAGGAAAATCGATTCCTTCTATAATACCAAATTTATCTAATTTGACTGTGATTTCCTCATTATGCAATAATATTTTTCTGCAAATTAATAGGCTGAATAGGGGCCTTTAAGGCTCCTATTCAGCTTTATCAACCTCGGTAGCGTCACCGTTTTGATTTAGGTTGGAATTGTAAATCATCCATTCAGCAAAAATCCCGTATCCACGGGTGGGGTCATTTACAAAGACATGAGTCACCATTCCAACAAGCTTGCCATCTTGTATGATCGGACTTCCACTCATGCCCTGCACTATACCGCCTGTCTTTTCAAGCAGCCGTTTATCCGTTACCTTAATGATTAGGCTCTTCGGTTCCGGATAGGACTGTCGTGCTATTCTCTGTATCTCGACCTCATACATCTCTACATTTTCATCTACGGTTGTCAGGATATGGGCGGAACCTTCCTTGACCTGCTGGTGCATTGCAACCGGTATCGGTTCAGGATAGTACGGGTTTTCAATGATTTTGCTCATCACCCCGTATATGCCGAATTCCGTATTCTTTTCGATAACTCCCAGCTTATTCTGCTCTTCAAAAAAAATCCCTCTAATCTCTCCAGGCCTGCTTTTTTCTCCCTTTTGAATAGATGCTACCCGGGACTCGAGGATTTCCCCTTCTTCGACCGAAAGCATCAGCCCTGTGTCCACATCCGTTATTGCATGCCCAAGGGCGCCAAAGTTCCCGGTCTCAGGGCAAAAAAAGCTGAGGGTTCCAACTCCTGCCGTCTTATCTCTTACCCAGGCTCCTATACGGTATTTGCCATCCTCGTGGCTTTTCACGGGCTTTATGGTCTTGTTGAGAGTCTGTTTGCCCCGTTTAATCACCAAAGGTATTTCTTCTCCCTTGCTGTTTTCCAGAATTCTTATAACGTGTTCCGCGTCCCTTACCTTTATTCCATTTATCTCAATTATTGAATCTCCTACAGCGATTCCGGCCTGAACAGCGGGGTTATAGGCTCTGCCATCGATACCCGTGACTTCTGCAACTGCAACTACGAGCACGCCCTGGGTATAAAGCTTTACACCTATAGACTGTCCTCCGGGAATTACTTTAACCGGCGGAACGACGGACACCGTCATCCTCTTGATGGGTATCAAGCCGAACAGTTTAAACTCTATGACGGCACTGCCTTTAGCTGAGGTCTGGATCGTCAGGGGTTTGCTGCTTATGAAGCCTATGCCGCCGCCCGTAATGTCAAGCCCGTTTAGTTTTATTGTCCCTTCTTGGCTGACAGCATGGATCTTCAGTGGGAGTTTAAAGTCCAATGTCTGTTCTTCGCCTTCTACTATCAGATATTCCTGGGGCATGGAAATAAAACTATATATATCATACAGAACAGTTGCAGAAGCTACAGCCACTGCAAGAAAAAGGGCTATCAGCACTGCTCTACGCCATTTCCGCAATCTGTATCACGCTCCCAAGCCCAAGAGCCTTTTTCAATTCCACCTCCAAATTGAAATGATGATTTCTTATTTTTAAGTTAACCTTTTAAAAACCTATTTATGCTATAAAAATACTGTGTATTTAGCCATTTTTTCAAATAAAAAAGCACTATCTAGTGCTTTTTTTTAAATTCTCGGCCATATTAAGCATTTCTCCGGCATGCTGTTTGGTAATATCGGTAACCTGCGCACCTCCCAGCAATCTTGCCAGTTCCTGTATCCTGGCATCTCTGTCCAGAACCTTCAGCCTGGTGTATGTATGTCCATCTTTTTCCTCTTTTTTTATCAAAAAATGGTTGTCGGCCATGGACGCTATCTGGGGCAGATGTGTAACGCAAACCACCTGGTGCTTTCGCGATACTTCCGCCAGCTGCTGGGCAACCACCTGGGCCGCCCTCCCGCTTATTCCAACGTCTATCTCATCAAAAATCAGCGTGGGTATGCTGTCGGTATCCGCAAGGCCTGTCTTTATGGCAAGCATTATCCTCGACATTTCTCCGCCCGACACTATTTTGCTCAGGGGTTTGAGGGGTTCCCCGAGGTTTGCGCTGAATAAGAACTCCACATCATCTTTACCCTTGGATGTGAATTCTTTGGTGCTATCCATCCTGACGCTGAACACACCGTTTTCCATTCCCAGCTTCCTTATATATTTTGAAACCCTTTCCGACAGCCTCTGTGATGTTTCTTCCCGCAGCTTTGTCAAACCTTCACATATTATGCTAAGCTCTTTCTCCAGCGCTTCGATTCTCTCCCTGGTCATTTCCGCTTCCTGCTCGCTGTTCAGCAGCCTGTCCAGTTCCTTGCCCTTCTGTTTCCTGTACTCAAGGACCTCCTCAATGGTACTTCCGTACTTCCTCTTCAGCTTGTTGATCAGGTCAAGCCTTTCTTCCAGCCTGTTCAGTTCCTGCTGATCAAACTCCACCGTTTCCAGGTAGTTCCTGATGTCGCGGGAGGTTTCCTTTAACGAATAGTAGGCTGAGCTTACGCTCCTGTAAAACTCCTCAATGGAAGCATCCATCTGTACGAAAGGGCTTAACAGTGAACCCGCCTGGTTCAGTCCGTCCACCACCGCAATACCCATATCATCGTTCCGGCACAGCAGTTGGTAACACTGCGCCAGAGACTGGTATATCTTCTCAGCGTTTATCATGACCTCTCTTTTCCTGGACAGTTCCCCGTCCTCGCCAGGCCTTAGCGCTGCCGCGTCTATCTCCTCGACTTGAAACGAATACATATCTATATCCCTCTGCCTCTCCCTTTCGCTCCTCAAAATCTCCTCAAGCATACGCTTAGCCTTCTCCCACTCGCTGTAAAGGCTCTCCACCTTTGCCCGGAGGTTCAGCAGGTCTTCCCCGCCGAACCGGTCAAGTATATCCAGATGGTTGTAGGTATCCAGCAGCGACTGGTGCTGGTGCTGGCCATGGAGGTCGATCAGGTGCTTGCTTATCTCCCGGACGGCGGACAAAGGAACAGCCCTCCCGTTAACCCTGCTTATGCTCCGGCCGCTCTTTATTTCCCTGCTCAAAACCAGTGTTCTGTCGGGCTCGGGCTCTATTCCGGTTTCCCTTAACATTTCCTCTATGACATCTACACCCGAATAATCAAATAGGGCTTCTACCATGGCCCTTTCTGCCCCCGTCCGTATTATTTCGGTGTCAGCCCTTTCTCCGAGTACGATATTCACAGCATCAATAATAATGGATTTTCCCGCCCCTGTTTCGCCGGTCAGGACGTTCAGCCCCTCTTCCAAGGATACCTTTATATTATCTATCAGCGCGAAGTTGGAAATGTTGAGTTCCAACAACATAAAGGTTGACCCCCAATCTATTCTATCAGCTTCTTGAATTTGTTCACAATTTCCACAGCTCTTTGATGATCCCTTACCACAACAAAAATCGTATCGTCACCGGCAATGCTGCCGACCACCTCGCTCAAATCCAGTGTATCAATCGCAGCAGCCGCTCCCTGTGCAGCACCGGGGATGGTTTTCATCACAACTATATTTGATGCGTAATCGATTGACAATACTGAATCGGCGAAAACCTTCACATGCCGGTCGACAAGTTCACTGTCCTGGGGTTTTATAGTAGTGTACTTATACTTGCCTGTTTCGCTCAGCGTCTTGATTAATCGCAACTCCTTGATATCCCTGGAAACTGTGGCCTGGGTAATGTTGAAACCGCTTTTTTTAAGCTCTTCCGCTAGCTCCTCCTGGGTTTCAATTTCTTTGTTTTCGATCAATTCAAGGATTTTGGCGTGCCGGGCAACTTTCATTTACCTACCTCCCAATTTTTATTCTTCTTTCCTGCATCCTCTCTCGTTCAGTTTGGTCCTGAGAACATCATAGAAATTTCTGTCTGTCAGCCTTATCATATTGGCAGAGAACTCTGCCTTTCTGACTATAATAATATCCCCGGTCTTAAGCTTGTATCCCTGCTGGCCGTCTATTGTTAACATAACGTCGTTCTGGTCCCCTACTATCTCTACCTTGACCTCTTCCTTATCCGAAATTACTATGGACCTTGAGTTCAGTGTGTGCGGGCTGATGGGGGTAATCACCATTCCGCTTACATCGGGGCTCAGGATGGGTCCGCCGGCAGACAGCGAATAGGCTGTTGAACCCGTAGGGCTTGATATTATAAGGCCATCAGCGGGATATGTTTCAATATACCTATTATTAACAAAGGTCTTGAGCTGAACTATCCTCGAAAAGGAGCCCTTGGTTATAACAACATCGTTCAGGGCGGAAAAGCTCTCGGTTATCATATTATTCTTAACTGCAACGGCTTCAAGCATCATCCTTTTGTCGACCCTGTACTCGCCCCTGTAGATTTTTTCGATGCCTTCGTATATATTTTCCAGCTCCAGTTCGGTAAGAAACCCCAGATGCCCCACGTTTACCCCCAGTATCGGCGTCTCGTACCAGGTGACCTGTCGGGCAACCGACAGCAGCGTGCCATCCCCGCCCAATACTATAATAAAATCTGAACTTTTATATATATCGGAAGGCCTTGTTGCCAGATCGGGCCTTTGTACCTCGTTGGCGGTGATCTCATTTAGGAGTACCGTAACCCCCTTTGTTTCCAGCCAACTGATAAGCTGAAAAGCGATTTCCAGGCTTTTAGGCTTGTGCAGGTTTGGGATTATTCCGATTTTGTCGAATTTTATCTTGTTTTCATTCATAATTCACGAATCCCTCCCGTACAGCATTACTATTCTACAAAAAAACGGTTTTCCCTTCATTTTCAGCCATGGACGCTGTGGGATTCTTCTACCACACGGTTTATATCTATTTCCGGCTCCTGTCCCGGTCGGTTTTCGTAGCCCTTGCCCGCGCCGTATATCAGGTATTCGATGTTCCCATCCGAGCCCGTTATCGGCGAATACGTCAGCCCCATAACCCGCAGCCCTAAATCCTGCATAAAGCCGGCAATACTCTCCACAACTTCCAGATGCACGTGCGGGTCCTTCACTATGCCTTTCTTACCTACCTTATCCCGCCCTGCTTCAAACTGTGGTTTTATGAGAGCGATTACTTCGCAGTCTTCGTGAAGCAGGCTTTTCACCACCGGAAGAACCAGCTTCAGAGAGATAAATGCTACGTCAATCACCGCAATGTCACACGTTTCCCCTATGTCTTCCGGTTTGACATATCTGATGTTTGTACGTTCCATGACCACAACCCTAGGGTCCTGGCGGAGCTTCCAGTCAAGCTGCCCGTAGCCTACATCGATTGCATAGACCCTTTCTGCTCCATTCTGCAGCAGGCAATCGGTAAACCCTCCGGTGGACGCTCCGATGTCGAGGGCTTTTTTCCCTCTAACATTCATCCCGAAATGCTTAAGGGCTTTTTCAAGCTTAACGCCGCCCCTGCCCACATAGGGAATTGGGTCTTCCTTAACGGTGATCTCGCTGCCGATTTCGACCTTTGTCCCCGCCTTGTCTATTCTCAAACCATCGACAAATACAATCCCTGCCATGATTGCCCGCTTTGCCCTTTCCCTGCTCTGGAAAAGCCCCAGGTCAACAAGGAGGGTATCAAGCCTTTCCCTATTAGAAGCCAATGGCTTTTCCTCCCCCCACGAATTCAATCAGCTTTTTATATAGGGACACTTCATCCAGGCCGTACATTCTATATAGGCTTCCGGTATCGCCATGGGGAACGAATTCATCGGGAAAGCCCAGCAGCTTGACCTTTGCTTTTATCCCTCTTTCATTAATATACTCCAGCACAGAGCTGCCGTATCCACCGCTTATCACGTTATCCTCAAGCACTGCCAAAACGCTGCTTTTCTTTAGAATTGCTTCGATTAGCTGCGTATCCAGCGGTTTGATAAAACGTGCGTTTACAACACCGGCCTCTATGCCCTTGTCCCTCAGCTTGGCAGCAACCCTGCACGCCCTTGCGACCATATTTCCAACGGCTATTATGCATATATCCTTTCCGTCGATTATAGTCTCTGACTTTCCATCCTCCAACGGGCTTCTGTCCTTATTCCTGAACGGCATATCCTCTTCCGCGCCCCTCGGATATCTGACGGCAACCGGGCCTCCGGCCTGCACCGCATATTTCATCATAGCTTTTAATTCACTGCAGTCGCAGGGGGCCATGATCTTAATATTAGGTATATGCCTCAGATAGGATAGATCGAATACCCCATGGTGGGTCGGCCCATCCTGTCCAACAATGCCCGCCCTGTCTATTGCCAGTATTACCGGAAGGCCCTGCAGGCATACATCATGCACCACCTGGTCGTAAGCTCTCTGCAGGAACGTAGAGTAAACGGCAAAAACCGGTTTATACCCTCCCCGTGCGAGGCCGGCGGCGAAGGTGACCGCATGCTGCTCGGCAATTCCCACATCAAAGAAACGCCCGGGATATATACCGGCAAAGTCGCCCAGTCCGGTTCCATCAGCCATTGCAGCGGTAATCGCTACAACCTTTGGGTCTTCGGCAGCAATATCAATCATCGCTTCTCCGAACGCCGAAGAAAAGGACTGCCTGCTTCCATTGCTAATCATCTCGCCTGTTTCTATTTCAAAGCATCCGACACCGTGAAACTTGTCGGGGTTGTCCATGGCCGGTTTATAGCCCTTCCCTTTCTTGGTCACCACGTGTATGAGCACCGGTCCTTTGAGGTTCTTTGCTCTCCTGAGAACGTCCTTGAGGGTAACGATATTGTGACCGTCTATAGGACCAAGATATGTGAACCCCAACTCCTCAAAGAACATGCTGGGCACAAGGAAATACTTGATGCTGTCCTTGGCTTTTTCCGCTACCCTTGCCATGCTGTTCCCTATGCCGGGTATTTTTTTAATGAGGTTTTCTATGTCTTCCTTCACTTTGAAATACTTTGGGTCAGTCCTGAGCCTGCTTAGATACTTGGACAGGCTGCCGACGTTTTCCGCTATTGACATTTCATTCTCATTCAGTACTACCGTAATGTCGGTTTCCAGGTGCCCTGCATGGTTAAGCGCTTCAAAGGCCATGCCTCCGGTTAAGGCCCCATCCCCGATGACGGCAACCACAGAATGCTTCAGCCCGTCCATATCCCTGGCAAGCGCCAGCCCCAAAGCAGCGGAAATCGAGGTGCTGCTGTGTCCGGCCCCGAAAACATCGTGGGGGCTTTCGCATATCTTGGGAAATCCGCTTATCCCCTCGAACTGCCGGAGGGTGTGGAACCTGTCCTGCCGGCCTGTCAGAATCTTATGTATATATGCCTGGTGCCCCACATCCCACACTATCTTGTCCTCGGGGCTTGAATAAACGCTGTGGAGCGCTATCGTAAGCTCCACCACTCCAAGGTTTGATGCCAGATGACCCCCGGTTTTTGATATGGTCTCAATCATAAAGTGCCTTATTTCCCTTGCCAGGAGCTTCTGCTGCATATCATTCATGCCCTTTAAGCTCTCCGGCCCATTAATGCTTTGCAGTATTTCGTACAATGCTATTCACCGCTTTCTGCTGTTTTTGTCAAAATTCATCAGGGTTAACCCGGTCTTCGAATTAATGAAGTTCAGGAATCTGCCTGCTTCGTAGGTAATCTCATCCGCCTTCTCGATTGCGATATTCTTGCCCAAGGCCTTCCCTCCCACCGTAACGGCCGCGGTAACGCTGCTGAACAGGATACCCAGGGTTGCAGCCTTTATTGCGGGATAAAGCACGATAAACCTCAGAACTATGACAGCGCCTGCAGCCCCGCTTACGATGCCGCATATGTCTCCTATAACGTCATTGCAGAAATTCGACACGGCGCCGGCGTTCTTGTGCAGCATGACCGCCTCCCGAGCGCCGGGAATCTTCTGGGCAGCCATGCCGTTCAATGACTTATCGTCGGAAGCCGCGACAGCTATTCCAATTATATCAAAAAAAATCCCGGTAAGAACAATAATTGCCAGAATCAAAAAGGCTACCGTAAGCTGAAGGTTCCTTACAACTGTCTCCGACAAAAAGCTGAAGGTCAGAGCGAGTATGAAGGTCCAGATGGTAATAAGGATTACCCACCTGTTAGATTGTTTCTTCCCGCTATTTTCCTTTGGCTTCAAAATATGGTCCTCCATTATGAAACAGGTTTAATATATTTAGTATTGTTACATATAATTAAATTATAGCATTTTTTGTTTTCAGTTAAAAATAGGTATATTACTGTACAAAAAAGTTATAAGAAAGTATACTTTTTTATGCAACAAAAAAGCTGATAGCTTTCGCTATCAGCCGTGCCGTTTTTGGTGGCAGCGCACCGGGTAAATTTTGCGGCTTAGGTCCAGCAGGTTTTCCCAAACAGGCACTGCCCCGTCGCCGGGACAGCGGTTTCCCTTTAAGCCCGTTTCTACCGTGTTGCCAGCGATAGGGCTGGATTACCACTTAGTCCACACCTTAATCCCCGATAGGCCTCCAATGGAACAGTCTAGGAGTTTTCCCCGACAGTCATTCTGTTTCCTAGCCTCTTTTGCAAAATGGGTTTCGAAAGCATTGACGTCCTCCGAAGGGCCCTTCGGATTATGCCTGACAATCATCCACCGATTTCACTCAAGGCAGGCTACGCTGCAACTTCTGGGTTGCAGGTTACTCCTGGAACTTGACCGCTCCAGGTCTCCGCAGAGGGAGGGTCAACGCCTGCATGCCATTGCAGATCGCCCCCGCCTCTTTACTCCCTGAATCAACCCCCGACTGGGCGTCAGCAGCCAATCCAAGGAACTTCATCGATGTGCCCTTTGACGGATTTTTAGCCCCGCCTTTAGAAACAAAACTACTGACTAGAATACTGCACCACCAAATTCGAAGTATATTATAACATGAGTATATGCTGCCATCAAACCCGTTTAAAGCATCAAATTGGCTATAATAATTCCTAAGATAGCGCCAACGATAACCTCGATGGGCGTATGACCGATTAGCTCCTTCAATCTCTCTTCCTTTAGCCCTTTGTGCTCAACCACTTCTCTTATAATAATGTTCAGAATCTCTGCCTGTTTACCCGCCGACCTTCTGACACCGGCCGCATCGTACATTACAACAAGGCTGAAAGCCAGGGCTATTGCAAAGGCGGATGATTCCCAGCCATACATCAGTCCTATCCCGGTGGAAAGAGACATCACGAAAGCGGAATGCGAGCTTGGCATTCCCCCGGATCCTACCAGTCTGCCAAAATCCAGTTTTTTCGTTGTTATCAAAAGAATTATGACTTTGGATGATTGGGCTGCAGCCCAGGCAACCAATGACACCATAAAAACCCTATTATAGAAGATACCCGGAAAAAACTCCAAACACTAATCCCCTCTTTCCATTAGCTGTCTCTGTTCACCAGATAATCGGTCAGCTCTGCAAGAAAGCCCGCTTTGCCCCCAAAATACCTGAGAAATTCCTTGGCTTCCCTGGCAAGCTCAGCAACCTTTTCCTTTGAACGCTGGAGGCCCAGCAGCGTGACGAAGGTGGATTTTTTGTTGGCGGCGTCGCTCCCCACTTTTTTCCCCAGTATTTTTTCGTTACCTATAACGTCAAGTATGTCGTCCCTTATCTGGAATGCAAGCCCCAACCTGCTTCCGTACTCCTTAAGCAGGTAATATTCTTTGTCGCTGCATCCTCCGACAAGTGCCCCGGCCAGTATTGAAGCGTTTATCAACGCTCCGGTTTTCTTATTATGCATTTCTTCTAAAACATCAATGCTGACTTCCTTGCCCTCGCATTCAAGGTCTATCACCTGTCCTCCTATCATCCCGTTTACCCCGGCGGCCCGCGCGACAAGCCTAACTGCGTCGAGGGTCCGGGCATCCATAGGGGTAATCCCCAGCATCAATTCAAAGGCCGAGTTAAGCAGTGCGTCTCCTGCCAAGACGGCGATCCCTTCCCCATATACCTTATGGTTTGTGGGCTTACCTCTCCTGTAGTCGTCGTTATCCATCGCAGGAAGGTCGTCATGGATGAGGGAATATGTATGTATCATTTCTATGGCACAGGCAATGGGTATGGCCTTCCCGTATTCCCCTCCGCATATTTCGCACCCCGAGATGACCAATATCGGCCTCAGCCTTTTTCCGCCTGCAAACAGGCTGTATCTCACAGCTTCATTTATTACCTGCGGAATCCCTTCCTGTTTACTGAGGTATTGTTCAAGGTAATCGTCTATTATACTCTTTTTTTCGTTTATTACCATCCTTATGTCCAATTCCCTAGTTCCCCTCCGTATCCAGGCTAAGCCTTTTGAGGTCGCCGTTCTGGTCGTTCATTATCACTTCCACCTTATTTTCGATTTCCTCAAGCTTCTGCATGCAATACCGGTATAGTTTGATTCCCTCTTCAAATCTTTCAAGGGATGCATCCAAAGTTAGTTCTCCGTCTTCAAGCTCCTTGACTAGCTCCTCCAACCTTTCCATTGCGTCCTCAAAGCTGGTTTTGTTCTCCGGCAAAGCCTACCAACCCCCTTTTTATTTTCATCACCTTTGCATCTATTTCTCCATTCTTCATGGTTATTCTTATATCCTTACCGGTTTTAACTTCTTCTACGGATGAAATCACTTTTCCATTATCAGCATCGCATACGATTGAGTATCCCCTGGTCAGCACTCCCAGTGGATTCATACTGTTTAAGGCGGCGGCGGTCCGATCCAGCCTTTGCCTTTTGTCACGCATGCGCTGCGCCAGTTCCTTAGACAGCCTGCTCATATTATCGTCCAGCCTTTGCTTTTGCTGGGCTATCCTGTCCAGGGGCTGTCTAAGGCCATAGCTGCCCCTGAGCAGCCCGAGCTTCTCCCTGTTGAACCTTACCTGTTTTGTGATTGCCGCATTCAACCGGTCACGACTGCTTGTAAGGTACCGTATAATGTCCTTCATTTCGGGCACCACAAGTTCCCCTGCGGCAGTAGGTGTCGGAGCCCTCAAATCCGCAACAAAGTCGGCAATGGTATAGTCGGTTTGATGACCCACGGCGGACACCACTGGTATGGCGGAATCAAATATGCTCCTTGCGAGGTTTTCGTCATTGAAGGCCCACAGTTCCTCTATTGAGCCCCCTCCCCTGCCCACGATTATCACGTCTACCGGTTCCTTCCGGTTGAAGTATTCTATTCCCCGGCATATCTGCTCGGGGGCCTTTTCTCCCTGGACCAGTGCATCGTATATGACGATCTCAGCCTTTCCAAGCCTCCTATTGATAACCGACAGGATGTCCCTTATGGCTGCACCCTGCACCGATGTGACAATTCCAATCTTCCTCGGGAAAAAGGGTATTTTCTTCTTTTTTCTCTCATCAAAGTACCCCATCCCCTCAAGCTTCCTTTTGAGCTGCTCATAGGCTGCATACAGTTCCCCCAGCCCGTCCTCGGTCATCTCCCTGACATACAGCTGGTACTGCCCGTCCCTCTCGTAGACCGAAATGCTTCCTCTGGCAACAACCTTGGTGCCTTCCACGGGCATAAAATTCAAGCCGTCACAATTACTTTTGAACATCACGCAGCGTATACGGCTTTCGCTGTCCTTTAAGGAAAAATACAGGTGCCCTGAGCTGTGCAATTTGCAGTTTGATATCTCACCCTTGATCGCAATACTGGATAATATCGGGTCTACGCCAAGGCACTTTTTTATGTAACCGTTAACCTCACTAACCGTCATTGCTCTGAATTCCATGAAAATCCGCCCTTCATACAGAATGGTCCAGCTTTAAGCACCCTTTGCCAACAGCGCATTGCCTACAGCATTATCTTTGCAGTATTCCGGCCGTGGAAAAAAGAGATTGCCGCGCAGCCTGTCGCTCAAATACATCCGGAGATGCTTGTTTGATGAAACCCCGCCCACCAACAGCACATCCGTCACCCCCACGCTTTCACATGCCCTTGCCAGAATATCCCCCAGACTTCTCGATATACAATCCACAACCGACAGGGCAACCAGAGGCTTGTCAATACCCTCTTCCAGCATGCGCTTTGCCATTGTTTCCGGCCCGGAATAGCTTATCCTGAATCCATCGGTCCAGTACCTGATTCTATTGTTAACCGGCAGTTTCCCGGCGGTACCGGCCAATTCCTCCAGGTGGGGTCCGCAAGGGAACGGGAGTCCCAATGATACGCCTACCCTGTCGATAAACTGACCGGCACTGATATCGGTAGTCCCGCCGATGATTTCTATTCTATAGCCATTACCGCTGTCAGACACCGCAAGGAGTTCAGTAGTTCCACCGGATAGATGGAGCACAAGAAACCGTTCCGCCTTTGGTCCCCCCGCGGACCATACCCCGGCGGCAATATGGTTTTCCTGATGACTGGTCATAAGGTACGGTATACCCAATGCGGAGGATAGAGCCCTTGCCATATTCTCGCCCACCGAAAAAACCGGCATATAGGATCCCTCTACCGGCCTTGGCTGCGCTGAAGCGCACACTGCGGCGATGCTATAAGACTTAACTAGGGGTCTGATTCTATCAAAAACCACGCCTGTGTTTTTGATATGCTGGAACACTCCTTCCGACTGCCTCAGTCCCCTATCTCCCATATTTACATCCAGCATTATTCTTTCATCTGCTATGAGCGTCCCCTCCCGGTCAACCATGGCCAGTGAGGTGGTATAGCAGCTGGTGTCTATACCCATGTATGCGTCCATAAAATCACCTGCTAATCTCCCTGTCTCTCACCAGGGTTCCAAGTATGCCGTTAACAAATACACCGGATTCCTCATCACCAAATCTTTTTGCCAGGTCAACCGCTTCATTGATAGAAACGCTAACCGGAATATCTTCCCTGTACATGAGTTCATAGATAGCATTCCGAAGCACAGCAAGGTTAACCTTGGGTATCCGGCTTATGGTCCAGTTGACCAGCTTGCGCTCAATAAGGCCGTCAATTTCCTTCAGATTTGCTACGGTCCCTTCAATATTGTCTCGGAAGAACCTTTCGTCCCCTTCCTTCAACGGGTTATCCTCAAGGAAATCATCAACCATGTCCCTGTAATCTTCTCCCCTGGCTTCCATCTGGAAGAGGAATTTTACAGCCATCTCCCTTGCCAGTTTTCTACTCATCCGGTATTCCTCCCATATTTACGCCTATTCTTCACAGCAGTAATATTATAACCATAACTTCTCATAATCTTCCCGCCACAAATACAACATACCACATAGCACCCGGTTTGAAGGGCTTGTACATTTTCCACACACTAAACAACTAACCTCCCGGAAAAGGAGGTTAGCATCATATCTATCTGAACTTTTCCTGGTCCTGCTGGTCTTCTTCCTTGCCCATGTTAACACCCTGAACGTGTATATTGACTTCCACCACATCAAGACCAGTCATTGTTTCTATCGCTTTCTTAACCTTATCCTGAACTTCCCAGGCCACATCCGGGATTTTCACTCCGTATTCCACTATTATGTATAGATCGACAGCAGCCTCTTTTTCCCCCACGGTTACCTTAACCCCTTTGGCGAGGTTTTTCTTCCCGAGAAGCTCTGCAATGCCACCTGCAATGCCGCCGCTCATCCCAGCCACACCTTTAACCTCAGTGGCCGCCAGCCCTGCAATAATCGATACGACATCATCGGATATCTTAACCGAACCGAACTCTTCAGGCTCCTGCTTCGTCTTGTCCATAGATTACTACACCCCCACTTTGCGTGTTGCTGACTTTATTACTTATTATACCAAATGCCCTATAGCATTACAAACTATTCTATTGTTTTTCCATAATCTTAATTTTGTCCAGGCCAACCTTCGCCTCCCTGGACACTATGTCCTTTATCTGTGCGACCTGCGGCTGGGTGAGCTTTTCTGAACTGACTATAACGTTTACGTACTCATCGCCCATAATGACCAGCGCATCCTTAAAGCCCTTGGCCTTGATAAGGTTTTCGATTATCCTCTCGGTCTCGCTTCTTTTGATCAAAGCTATCATTTCCGTTTGTGCCATCTCCCGTACCTGTTTATCAATCTTGTCATCGGCAACTATACCGTTAAGGGTTTCAATGTAAAAACTCCTGTTCTTATCCCTATCCAGCCGCGACTGGATATAGAAGCTGGTAGAGGCCAGGCTTTCCGCACTTGCTTCCAGGCCCTGTTCGATCTCCACAGTTCCATCGGTTTCGTCATCCATTGCAATATTTTCTCCTGGCTCCGGTACTTCTCCAGACTCGTTGTCACTGCTCTTAACAAAGGTCAGGTTCTTGTCCGATGCCACTTCCCTGTTGAAATTATGGTTGACCACCGCAACCACAACCAGCAACAGTACCAGGAACGACAGCACAAGTGTCTTTCTCCTCAAAACCATCATAATATACATTCCCCCTATTCAAAATTATCTGGGATAGACCTTTACCCTAAAAGCAGGTATGCCGAGGACCGTTTGAACAGCCTCTGTCAGCCGCGCCTCAACCTCCGGGTGCTCCGCCCCTTCGGCCACCACTATTACCCCCTTAACCTCCGGCATTATCTCTTTAACGATCAAGGGCTGGTCGCTTGCAGTGCTGCCGCTATTCACAACCACTTTTTTATCGGCGCTCTGCTGCAAAACAGTTCTGGTTCCGCCGTCGGAGTCCCTTTCGTTTGTCTCACTCTCAGTCTCCACAACGTTGGAAGCCGGGACAATCTCCTTACCGACCTTCAGGGTTATCATTACCGATACTTCCCCGACACCGGAGATTTGCTCCAGAGTATTCTTAAGCTTGGTCTCGATCTGTTCTTCGTATGAAGCCTTCAGATTAAGGTCTTTATTTAATTGTATGTCTGAATCCCCGATACTATTTCTATTCTGCCTGCTGCTATCCAAAAAAGTGCTGGAAGCAATAACGGTAATTGCTGCTATCAATAGCAAAATCAACAGGTTCTGCAGCGTTTTTTTGCTGCCTATTTCCTTCAGCCTGCCCTTTATCTCCTTAAAGTCCACCATACCCTTACCTCCTTATTACCACGTCAATTTTATCCGGCGCCACCCTATATATGCGCGCAAGGTATTCCGATATTTTATCGCTAAGCTGTGCTTGACTTTGCGACATCGCATCGACAGTGTTTTCATGGGGCTGTTTCCCTGCATTGATTTCCACTTTGTCTATTCCGATTTTTTTAATCCCGTCATAATTGTCTCCTTTGTCATGTACAAACACCCTGATACCTTTTATGGTTCCAAACCTTTCCGACTTGAAGTCCTCCTCAATGTCCACCTCCGCTATCACATTATCCGCAAGGTTTTCTTCGATAACCTGCCTTGCTATCTGTTCTTCCAGCCTGTTCCTGTATACCAGTATGATACTCTCCCTCTGCCCTTCTTCAATGTTTTCAACCTGATGCCTTGTATCCTGGATATTTATGGCCGAAGCCATTCCAAGTATCCTGTCTCCCATATCAAACTCGCCGGCTGCCAGGTTCAGAAGAGGGTTAATTATTACTATCATCACAAGAAGCCCCACCACCAGCCGGATGTATTTCCGCATACTGCTTTCCGGCATTATTATCTCTATAAAGGAAACGAATATCATGGTTGCCACAATGTTGATTATCCATTGCCTTAAAAAGTCCAACCGAATCACCTACCTCATCATAAGGGCAGCATTTCCTGCGCCAATAATAATAGTGACCGATACAAAAAACATAAACGCAACGGAAGCCACAGTAGCGAACAAAAGCAGCAAGCTGCCTGCCATTTCATTGAGGCATTTTACCAGCTGTCCCTGGGCAATGGGTTCAATGATAGCGGCGCAAACCTTGTAGATGACCACCAGTGAAATTATCTTGAGTATGGGAAAAGCAACTATTACAAACAATGAAATCAGGCCAAAGGCTCCTATGGCATTTTTTATCACAAGCGAGCAGCCTGCAATGGTTTCAACGGCATCCGATAGAAAACCCCCGACAATGGGAATAAAGTTGTCTACGGCGAATTTTGCGGTTCTTATGGTAACTCCGTCAGCGGTTGATGCAGCAACCCCCTGTATAGTCATTATCCCGATAAATACCGTAAGGACCAGACCGATAAAAGCAACACACCCCTGTTTTATCAGGGAAGAAAGTTTGGAAAGGTGAAAGCTTTCCGATATATTGTTAACGATTGCCAGTATGGCTGAAAAGAATATAACCGGCATCAGAATATTCTTGAACATGGTACTGAAAAATCCTATGGAAACCGCAATCATAGGCTGCAGCAGCGCGGTGGAAACGATACCCCCCATAGCGGCCAGCAAAGCCAGAAGGGCCGGTAAAAACGCCTGCATGAACAGAACCATATTGTCTATGGCCCTTGACCCCACATCCATTGCTAACGCAAAGCTCTGTACTGCGACAGCGATCAGCACCAGCATGCAGCTCATCTGCGCCAGTTCTCCCACCATGCCGCTCCCAAAGGACGTTTGAATATTTTTTAATACTGCATAGATAACCGAAAGCACAATCAACTTTGCCATCAGGTTTATATTAGCAAGCACCTGCGAAAACAGGTATCTGCCGATTCCGGCAATAACCTGACCGGGAGAAATACCAACCTTGCCGGTAGCCAGCCCTTTTATCATATCCTTTGCGCTTAACCTGGGCATGTATTCCTGCACGTCTTCGTTAAGACTGTCCAGCACCCTTTGCATTTCGTCCATGTCGATTCTGTCTATCTGGGCATCAATAACCCCCTGTCTCGAGCTGTCTGCTTCCTCCGCTGCCCAGGCACAGGTAGAGGGGCCAAACACTAACAACACCATGATTACAACCAAAGCCGCCCTTTTTCTCACGTTTTCCCCTCCCCTCAGGGCACTATGCTTATTATTAAATCAAGCAGCGCCATCAGAATTGGAACTGCCAGAACCATAATTATAACCTTACCTGCAAGCTCAATCTTGGAAGCGATTGAAGTCTCACCGGCATCCCTGCATACCTGTGACCCGAACTCAGCTATATAAGCAATGCCAACGATCTTGAATATGGTGGATATATAAACGGTGTCCACGTTTATCCGCTGTGCCATGCCCTGCAGCGCCTCCAGTACGGAAGCCAGTTTAAACATAATCAGCATTATGATGATCAGCCCGGTGACAACACTGACATGTAAAGCTATCTCCGGCCTGTGCTGTTTTAATAGAACCGCAAGCACAGCAGCGATCAAACCCAAACCAACTATCTGGAAAATTTCCATCTGCATCACACCCTTTAGTAAAGCTGGAACATGGTCCTCACCGTATTAAAAAGATCACTAATCATCTTTATTACCATCATAAGTACTATTACTATGCCTGCCAGGGCTACCATCATTGCCTGTTCTTCTCTGCCGGTTCTGACCAGCACCTGGTTCAAAACCGCAACAAGTATCCCCACGGCAGCAATTTTAAATATCATGTTTACATCCATGCGGAACCCTCTCCCCTCAGACCAATAGTATGATTTCAGATTAAAAGTATGATTATAGTCACACCCAGCAAAAAACCCAGGTTTTTATACATCCTTTCATTCCTGCCTCTGTCCTCTTCCGCCTTAACCTGTTGGGAACTAAGCTGCAGTCTGGCCAGCCGGAAGTTTTTCTCCTGATTGGCTTTGTCGGTCGACCCCAGGCTCTTGCCGAAATCCCGGATAATCTCCAGGTCTTCCTTGTTGAAACAAAGAGCCTCCAGGTATTTTTCAAAGGCCAGATTCCATGCTTCTCCCGCCGTATATCCCATCCTTCCCTCGAGTATTTGCGCAGCATGCACAAACACTCTATCCAATGGTGCTTCCAGTTTGGCGGAAGTATTCAGCAGGGCTTCAGGCAGCTGCGTGGATGTGAAGAGTATTTCGCTTTCCATCATTTTCAGCCCCTCCTGGATGAGCCTCAAATCCCTAACCCTGCCGGAAAACCTCCCGGCTATGACAAAACCCGCTGCAGTTGCGGAAAATAGGACAACCGAACAGGCTATCATCTTCAAAATCATCCGACCCCACCCCCGGAAACGGAAATTTTTTTGCCCAGTGCTCCATCATAGATTTCATCAATAGTACCCGGCCCCCGCTTTCTGCTCAACACCACGATTCTTTCAAACACACCATCCCTCAGCAGCTCTCCGATCACCGGCTTCCGGGCGGCATCATCCCTGCCCCACCCGTGCACCGTGGTCAGTATGCTCACGCCGGCGTTCACCGCTTCACCCACGGCCGTCAGATCCTCGGGCCTTCCGAGCTCATCGGTGGCAATAACCACCGGTGACATGGACCTGATAAGCATCATCACGCCCTGGGCCTTTGGACACGCATCCAGCACATCCGTCCTGATCCCCACATCATTCTGCGGTACTCCTTTGTAGCATCCCGCTATCTCAGAACGCTCATCAACAACACCGACCTTTATTCCTTCAAATCCAAGGGATGGAACGCCCCCGCTCAGCTGCCTGATTATATCCCTGAGCAGCGTTGTCTTTCCGCACTGCGGCGGTGATATTATCAACGTATTGTAAACCCCCGTTCTATCTTTAATAAGATATGGTATTACACTGCCAGCGCACCCAAGCACTTCCCTTGAGACCCTAATATTAAGGCTGGATATATCTTTAATGGTTTTTATCCTTCCCCCGTCTGTCACTACCTTACCCGCAACCCCTATACGATGTCCTCCCCTTATTGTAATGAAACCGCTTCTGAGATCATCCTCTATGGAATAAAGAGAACAGTTGCACATAAGCTGAAGGGCTTTTGAAGCATCCTCTTCGGTTACAACGTATGCCCTGGTTTTCTGTTTGCTGAGCCTGCCGTCTTCAGTCACGAACGCATTAAAACCGCTCCCATATACCATCAAGGGAGCATCAACCTTCAGCCGAAATTCCTCAATACCGTCAAGTTCATCTATCGATAAGTTGCTCAGGAGGCTTCTGATACTGATAGGAACCGATTCCAATATGAACCTGTACCTTCCCTTGGAAATGCCCTCTCCGGGATAACGGTTTTTCTCGCGGTCCATCGTTTTATCGTAGGTGTACATTGCGAACATGTCCTCCTTTCTTATATAAATATTATTTTTATGGGGGATATAATATGTCTTAAATTTTTTTATCCGGAACGGGAGGACGTGCAAACATATGAGGAAAAGATAAATTCCTGAAACGGATAAGCAGGGATGAAATTTTGCTCTATGAACAGTAACGAAAGAAACATAGATATTCTGGAACACATTATCAAATAAGATAAAAAAATCAGGGGACGAACAATCGTCCCCCTGATGCACAGTAAGCCTTTATCTGCTTAATTTGTATATTTTGCATATTGATTTAAAGAAACGCCTTCCTGCTCAGCTTCTATAGCCAATTTCCGGTGCAAACTTTTGGGTATCCTGACCACAAATTTTCCACTATAGCCTCCATCTGCTACAGGAGTAGGAATTGGGTCTCCATACTCTAGTTTTACCTCTAGCCAACCTTCCATTGCTTCTAATAAATTTTTAAATGCTTCTTCAAAGGTAGTGCCTGTACTTTGACATCCATCCAACTCTAATACTCTGCCATAGTAATAGCTACCGCTTTCATCGGTAATTGGTTGTATTAAATAATTATAGGGCAAATTCATATAGTATGTGATATCTTTTTTATCCATTCTTATTTAAGTGGGAGTAACAGATAATTATCATACTGTCCACTCCCACCCCAAGTCCACCTCCTGGATTTATAGTATCATATTCGGATTTCTTTCCCTTGGCAGGTATGGCTATGCTCATCAACTTTACAGGGGATTCTTAATTTCTTCAGCTAGCCAACCTAAAGCGCCTGGGGTACTTTTCCATACATCATAGGCATCGGCTGCGTAGAGGATAGCCTCTTCTTCGCTCCCCCATGAATAGGCGGCAGGTAGAACAAAGGGGATGTGCTTTAAACCTAACAGGTATGAAGGCACATGGGGGTTGGACGCAAGGGCTTGCTCCAAATGCTTAGCAGCCTTGCCACGGCTTAAGTTCCGAAATGAAAAAAGGGCTTCGCTGTATAACATAAAGCAGGACGACTCCTGATACTCTGACAGCAGCTTCTCTGCCTCCCCATCCATCCCTTCGGCCAGCAGGCAATTGACCAGGATGTAGCGAATTCCCTGGTTATCGTTAGGGTTCAATTGTAACAGTTCTTTATAGTTTTCGATGGCTTCCTGCCGTCGCCCATTCCTCCAGAGACATTCCGACAATCCGGCCAAAGCTCTCATGAATGGCCGGGTTTCTATATATCCCCAGAAATGGCCGGCATACTTTTTGAAGAATAAATCACCTAATGCCATGCGGCCGGCTTTTACCCCTTGTTCGTATAAATCCTGGCGTTCCTCAAGTGACTTGCTTTCTTCAGCCAGCAAATTGTATGCATCGGCACAGTAAGGCGATATGCGCAGCGCTTTGCGGGCTAAAGCGAGACGCTTTTGCCGGTTCGGCTCTTCCCAGGCGTCATAGATCAGCTCTTGAGCCTGGCTGAGTTTTTCCTCAGAAAATGGTGGATAATCATAGACTGCCTTTTTCTTTTGCTGATTATGCTTTCCCTGTTGTGAACCCTTGTCTTTCTGGGCCTGTCTCACCAGGACAAAACCGGAGCCCCCGGCGTCACCCGTTGAGAAGAGACGGATGAAATCCGGGTAAGCAGGAACAGCTCTTGGATGACCTTGGGAAGGCAGGCTTGTCTGCCATTTGGCGAATTTATTATCTCGATAAGAGGAATCAATAAGGTACTTATATACTTCAAATCGCAATTTGTTCATGCCCTCCAAGCTATGGTCAACAGTTCTGCTCATAAAGTAACCCAAATTCTCCTCAATATCCCTGATGATTCTTATCCCTGAAGCAAAACCACTGGGAGGATGCAAAGGGTTGACATAAAGTCTGTTTAATCCGAAAAGGAGATCGTCTGAGGTAATCATCTGGGGGATGAATATAAAATCCGGCATTCCCCAAAGGAATTTTTCTTCACCCACATCCTCACTCCAGGCGTAATACAAGAAATCAGCAAGGGGGATAAGCTTTTTCGTGGTAGCAATCTGGAAGGTAAAGCTTCCGCTAAAGTGGTCTCGCAAAATATAGTAGACAAGATGCTCCTTTCTGGATTTATGGCAGTTTTTTATATTGACATCCATGAGTTTTTCCTGGTACTTTACATAGCCGTCACTGCCAAAGTAAAAGTGTTTTGATACGGAAACCATCAGTTGATGCAATTGATTAGAATATTCGGTGGCAATGCGTTCCTGCAAAATATCATCTCCTTTAGTGAGATATAATCCATATCAAAAGAGCGGTGGGCCAGCCACCGCTCTCGTTATTCTTCGAGGTCCTCTTCATCTTCTTCCTCGTCCTCAAACTCCAGATATATCGGCTCATGACAGTTGGGACATAGAATATCGGCATCATCATCGTTAAAAACATCTTCTTCTATAAATACTGTATGCTCACAGTGAGGACATTCAACTTCAACAAATTCTTCGTCATCTTCAAATTCTTCATCATCTTCATATACATCATCAAATACTTCCTCTTCAACACCTGCCAGGTCTTCGTCGATGCACTCCACGTATTCGTCAAGCTCATCATGCGCCTCTGCAAGTTCATTTACCGCATCTGCAAATTCCTCAAGCACGTCAACGATCTGAAGAAGCAGTTTCCCCTCCTTTGAGTCCTCGCTTATCTGAAGACCGTCCGCAAGTCCCCTGAGATATGAAACCCTTTCATATAAGTACTTCATTTAACTAACCTCCTTTTTTTATATAGCCTATTCCTATTATTACCCTAAACCCTTGACATATACTCACCGGTTCTGGTATCGATCCTAACAATGTCACCGACTTCAACAAACAACGGAACATGAACAACGGCACCGGTCTCCACCGTAGCAGGTTTTGTGGTGTTTTGTGCCGTATCCCCCTTGAAGCCGGGTTCTGTATCCACGACTTCCAGTTCAACAAAGTTGGGCGGGTCCACAGAAAAGGCGTTCCCTTTGAAGAATTTTATCGTTGCCATGTCGTTTGGGCGCAGATACAATATAGCATCCTCCACCATATCCTTACCCAGAGGGACCTGCTCATAGGTTTCAGAATCCATAAAATAGTACAAGTCTCCATCATCGTAAAGGTACTGCATCTCCTTTGTATCGATATGCGCCCTGGGGAATTTATCCGAGGGGTTGAAAGCTCTTTCCTGGATTGCCCCTGTTACGATATTCTTGTATTTTGTTCTTACGAATGCTGCTCCTTTACCCGGCTTCACGTGCTGAAAATCCAATACCTGATACACCTGTCCGTCCATTTCAAAGGTAATTCCTTTTTTAAAGTCGCCTGCTGAAATCATGTTTATCCCTCCTGTGTAAGAAATTATATTGTGGTTAACTCCTTGGAAGAGTTGTTAAGGTTCTCTATACCATCCTCTTTTATTACTACCAGGTCCTCAATCCTGACTCCGCCGAAGTCTGGCAAGTAAATGCCGGGCTCAACCGTTACTACCATACCCGGCTCCAGGACCGTTTTACCCTTCTGGCTTAAACTTGGAGATTCGTGGATTTGAAGACCTACGCCATGACCTAAACCATGCCCGAAGTACTCCCCATACCCGGCCCTTTCAATCACATCCCTGGCAATACTGTCAACTTCAATACCCGTCATACCCGGTTTCATAAGGCTCAGCACCTGGGTCTGGGCTTCCAGCACTATATCGTATATTTCCCTCTGTTTAGGTGAATAAGTCCCCACAACAAAGGTTCTGGTCATGTCTGAACAATAACCTTCGTACTTACAGCCTATGTCAAGGGTAATAAGTTCACCGTCCTGGATGGTTTTATCCGAGGCAACCCCGTGGGGCAAAGCCGACCTCCAGCCGGAAGCAACTATAAAATCAAACGCCGCAGCCGACGCGCCCTTTTTGCGCATGAAATACTCGATCTCAAGGGCAATTTCCCTCTCCTTGACACCGGGCTTAATATACGGTTTTATATGTTCTAAGGCCTTTTCTGTTATACCGACCGCTGTTTTTATCAGCCTTATCTCATCAGCATTCTTTACCATTCTGAGATGATTTATGGCTTCCCCAAGGGGGTGGAGATAGGTTCTCTCAAGTTTCTCCTTCATTCCGGTATACTGCATAAAACTGACGTGGCCATCCTCAAAGCCAAGGTCCCTTATATTCAACTCAACCACCAGTTCGTTTATCTTTTCCAGTATATCCCTTGGCAGTTCAACCACTTCAAAACCCTCACACTGCTGCTTTGCCTGCTGCACGTATCTGAAATCGGTAATAAAAAGCCTTTTTCCCCGGGTTATCAGCAGGTATCCCGTAGAACCCGTAAACCCGCTCAGATATCTCCTGTTAACAGGGTCCGAAATGAATACCCCGTCCAGTTCTTTCTGCTGTATAATTCTCCTGACCTTTTCCAGCCTGCTGTTCAAAAATATCCCCCCACAGAACTCTTTTCATTTTTTCCCACTCTATATTACCATATTATTCATCTATTTGATAGCTAAATTCGCCCGCTGCCCAGTATATTGTTGTATATTTCTTTCAGCTTCACCGCGTCCTCCGCCATAGTCCCCCTGGATTCGCAGATTATCACCGCGCTGACATCAAATTTCTTCAGACAGCGCGCAAGGGGCTCAAATTCCGGCCCATACTGTGTGTCTGAATAGGTCCAGTGTTTCTTTTCGCCGCTCCGGGTATACTCTATCCTGCTGTAGTGGATGTGTAAGTTTCTGGTCCTGTCTTCACCGAGTTCCTTTATTATTGTCTGAAATACCCTTTCGTAGTCGGCATCCTCTGTCAGCCCTCCCAGGTTGAACGCATGTATGTGTCCAAAATCCAGAGCCGGAACGAATCTTTTATCCAGTTTGCACAGCTCTATCACTTCCTCCAGGTTGCCAAGCTGATTCTTCTTTCCCAGGGTTTCAGGGCACAGGCTGATATCATCCAGTCCCCTTTCAACGGCCTGATCCATTGCAAATTTCAACGTCTCCTTTGCAATCTCAAGGGCTTTCCTCCTGGATACCTTGCTGCATGAACCGGGATGAAAAACAACCCTTTTGGCCCCCATCCACCGGGCAGCCTGCAAACTGTCCATTATATACCCGATTGAATTTTTGCGTTTATCGCTGTCAGGATTTGCAAGATTAATATAATATGGTGCATGAATGCTGAGAAATATACCGTGCTTTTCCGCCTCCTGTCCGATTTCCTCTGCTGTTTTTTCCTTTATCTTAACACCTTTGGTACATGAATACTCATAGGCGTCAAGGCCCTTGGCCTTAAGCCAACCCGGAGCTTCAACAGAGGACTTGTTCCCCTCATCGTAAAAGGATTCCGAGTTCCCGGACGGACCAAACAATACCTTCATAATATAAATCACGTCCTCTCTATATTGCTGACTTCCTATACTTCACCTCTCCTGTTTTTGTACTCTCCTCCGATATACCTCAACGCTTCTTCGATCGTACCGGCATCAACATCACCGGCAATATCAACCAGACCTATACCCGCCGGCAGAGCAAACCTTATATTTCCAGTATTCCTCTTTTTATCAACCTTCATGTACTCCAATACCTGCGGTATGGAAAAACCGATTCTTATTTGCAGCCCGGCAGTATCTATCAACCTCTCAATCCTGGCAAACTGTTCCTCCCCAAGCACCCCAATCCTTTTACTTATATACCCCTCCGCAATAATTCCCAGCGCAACCGCATCACCATGTCCCAGGTTGCCGTACCCTGCCGCCGCCTCAAGGGCATGGCCCACCGTATGTCCAAGGTTAAGTTTCATTCTTAACCCCATGTCCCGTTCATCGCTTTCAACGATTTCACCCTTTATCCTGCAGCACCCGGCCACCAGTTCGGATAGCGTTCCAACATCCCTATTCTTTATTTTTGTGAGATTGCCTTCAAAGAACTCAAAAAAATCCGTACTGTGCAGTATTCCGTATTTTATACACTCGGCCAACCCCTGCCGGAACTGGTAATCCGAAAGATAAACCAATAGGTTTGGGTCAGCAAGAACCATGTCCGGCTGATGAAAGCATCCAACCAGGTTTTTACCCTCCGGCAGGTTTACTGCGGTTTTGCCCCCAACACTGCTGTCCACTTGTCCGATAAGGGTTGTAGGTATCTGAACGAACCTCATTCCCCGCATATATGTAGCTGCAACAAAACCGCCAAGGTCTCCGGTAACCCCGCCTCCCAGCGCTGCCAAAACATCATCCCTGGAAAATCTCCGGGCTACCAGTTTTGTATATGCCTTTTCGCACCATTCAAGCCCTTTATGCTCTTCCCCGTCCGGAACCGTAAATACATCAAAATCAAAACCTGCATCTGTAAGTGATTTGGCAGCAGCCTCCAGGCATATGGATTTCACCAGAGGGTTTGTCACTATAAATACCTTCGGCTTATTACCAGACTTCTTACTGAACTTTTCCTCCATGTATTTCCCCACGGATGAAACCAATCCGGGGCTTATATACACCGGGTAGGATTTTTGCGGAAGATGTATATCAACCGCATACGGCAGGGCTTGGGAAACTTGATGCTCTTCAAAAATGTCCAGGACAGGGTATATCTCTTCATACAAGTCTTCGAATGTCTTAGCCGCAGCATCAACGACCCGGTCTGCAGTCATATATGTACTGTGCCGTCTTAAGTAGAGTTCCTCCAGCGCACTGAACCCTTCTGCAAGGAGAGGCCTCCGCTTTTCCTCACCCTTCAGCCTTTCCCATAACTCCTTGAGTTTGGCATCAAGGTACACTACAACTCCGTTCTCCCTTAAAGCTTTCCTGTTATCTTCATTTATCCATGCACCCCCACCTGTGGCAATCACCACTCCTTTAAGCTGCGAAACCTTCAGCACGGTTTCCCTCTCCATTTCGCGAAAAGCCGTTTCTCCACACGCTGCAAAGATTTGTGGTATTGTTTTTCCGGTGCTTTCTTCAATCAATTCATCGGTATCTATAAAAGGTACACCGGCTTTACGCGAAACGAATCTACCCAGGGTAGTTTTACCGGAGCCCGGTAATCCAATCAAGACTAGATTTTTTTTCAGCTTCAATTCTTATCACCCCAAAATATCAATTATATGCTTCTTCCTACTGCCCTTGCTACCGGTTTCAGTTCTTCCATCAGGCTTTCAAATTTCTCATAATTAAGGGACTGCTGCCCATCCGAGAGGGCATTCTCAGGATCCGGGTGGACCTCTACAATCAGGCCGTCGCAGCCTGCAGCGACCGCTGCCTTTGCCATCGGAGCAACCAACCTCCAGTGTCCTGTCCCGTGGCTGGGGTCAACCATTATGGGAAGATGGCTCAACCTCTTTATAACAGGAACCGCGCTCAGGTCCAGGGTATTCCGGGTATACTTCTCAAAGGTCCTGATGCCCCGCTCGCAAAGTATAACCTTTGAATTGCCCTCGGACAGAATGTACTCTGCAGACATCAGCCATTCTTCTATGGTGTTCATCATGCCCCTTTTCAGCATGACCGGTTTATCCGTCCCGCCGACCTCCCTCAGCAGGGAAAAGTTTTGTGCATTCCTGGACCCAATCTGAAATATATCTATGAACTCATAGGCCATTTCAACGTCCTCAGGAGAAAGAACCTCAGAAATCACCGGCAGCCCTGTCAGATCCCCGGCTTCTTTCAAGTAGTCCAGGCCTTCCCTGCCCAAACCCTGAAAACTGTAAGGAGATGTCCTGGGTTTGAAGGCTCCTCCCCTTAGCACGCTAACTCCAAGCTCTTTCATCCTCTTTGCTATGTCAAGGGTTATATCCCTTCCTTCCACCGCACAGGGCCCGGCCATGACCACCATTTTGCTCCCGCCGATTGCAATACCCTTTACATTGATAACGGTAGTATCCTGAAAGAACTCACGGCTTGCAAGTTTAAAGGGGTGGGTTACCGTTACGACCTTCTCCACCTCATCGCATGCTTCAAGCTGCTGCTTGTCCTGCCCTTTGACATCACCGATAACACCTATTATATACTGGTTTTTGTCATGGTACAGGCTGTGCTTGTACCCCTTCTCAGTTATTATATCAATTACCCGCTTCAGGTCCTGCTCCTGCGCCCGGGAAGCCATAACCACAATCACCCGGATTACCTCCTCCTGTCCATATTATATGATATGTTAAAATATATTTCCTATTTATGTATTTGTCAATCACTATATATTATACAAAACAAAACGGCTGCTGGCAGCCGCTTCTCCAAACCTACCCTAAAGGGTTGTACTGTATCACTGTTTCATCAAATCCTTAAGTATCTGGTCAAACAATCGTTCCATCATATCTTCTATAAATTCGTCGGAAGGCATATTCACAGTACTGCTCTTACTACTGTCCACTGCTGGAACGGTGTATGCCGCCGTCTCTTCCAGCAGCGGTTTAAAGGGATTCTCCCTACCGTACGTCCCGTTCATAAATTCGTAGGCACCGGGATCATCAAGTAGTTCGCCGTCATGTTTTACTGCAAAGGTACTTAGCTCAATATCAGCGTCTATACTGCTCTGGGCAACCTCATACTCCCGGGCAAGGATTATGCTTCTGACAGAATAAATCCTTTCGGTCTCCTCAACGCTGCGCAGGAAATTCAATATCTGGTCGTAGGTACCCGTCAATGAAAGCTTAACAGAAATCTCAGCATACTCCCGCTCCTTAGTATCCACATCCTTGTTTTTCGCCTTGTTATCCTTGCCTTCCGAAGGGGTTTCGAAGGAAACCTTCTTGAGCTTTAAACCGGCCTCATGGGAGAGGCTTTCCATCTGAACAATAATCTCAGGCAGCTTTTTGCTGGATGGGATGATTCCTTCGAGACGTGTAATCTCTTTTTTGTCGCTATTTATACTGTCCATTAGTTTTGCAAGTTCGCTCTCTGCGGCCTTAAGTGTCCCCAGTTCCTGTTTATTCTGTTCCACTTCTTCTTTAAGTTTGTTGTATTCATCAATTTTAGGTGACAGGAAATATAGGTAGTAAATAAAAACCACCGCCGCTAAAAGTGCGATAGAAACCAATCTGCTTTCCCTTTTACTGAGTTTCATCACTATCACTTCCGCCCTGAATTATGCATTTTATATCAAAACCGTAAAGCCCGCTTTCCTCCTGAGCAATGGTAACCGGATTCGCCTCTTCAATAGTCTCCATGTTTTGCAGGTTTACCAGAAATTGAGCCACAAGGTTATAGGTGGCCGCCTGGCCCATAATCTTCACGCTGTCTTCCTCACCATAGGATATGCTCTGTAAGGCCACCCCCTCCGGCACCTGTTCACCTATTTCTTCTATCAGTCCCGACCATCTAAGTACGTTTGAGCGTAATTCTTCAATAATTTCATTTCTTCTTTCTATTTCTTTTCGCAGTTCTTCCTGAACCCTCCGGTAGTTGGCCGCATCCTTTTTGTCTACGATCTGGTTTTCCACCGAGGCGCTTACATTCTTAAGGTTATTCACCATATAGATAGGCAGGTACACTGCAGCAGCAGCTATTAATATGATAGTTGCCAGAATGGCTTTTCTGGTCCTTTCAATTTTCCTTCTATGTCTAGCATCTCTATATCTATCCGGAAGCAGGTTAATATCCCTTCTCATTGTCACCTCTCCTCCCGGTAAGCCAGGCCAAGCACATTTGCATAAAACAGGAGCTGGTCATTATCAAATCCATTCTTGATTTTTAGTGGCAGTTCTCCCTCAATCCTCCTGTATTCCAGGCTAAGATGGGAACTCAGGTATTCTCCTAAGCCCGGTAAATAGCTTCCACCGCCTATGAGAGCCATAGAGTTTATCTGCGAACCTGTCCTAGTTTTATAGAACTCTATTGAGCGATATACATCGCTTATCAGGTATTCAACCACCGGCATTACCCCTTCAAGCATATCCCTGACCATACCTTCCTGCGGTTCTTCCCCCTCATTCAATACCCTCCCGTGAAGGATTTTATATTTTTCACCGTCTTCAATGGAAAGATTAAAAGAGTTGGCAATGGACCGGGTTATCTCCTCGCTTCCATTCTGAACCACCCTTGTAAACATGGGAATTCCCTTTTCTGTTATCGAAATAGTGGTGGTTGAGGCCCCTAAGTCCAGTATGGCAAAGCTGCCGTCAGAGGAAACCGAGGGGTAACGGGACAAAAGCCGGGCAGCGCTGTTGCCGTGAAAATCAACCGCTCCTGGTTTTACACCAAGGCCTTCCAGCAATTCAACATATCCCTGAACTATCCCTGAAGGTACTGCTGCCAGAAGAACTCTGTTCAGCCTGGCTCCATCCCTTTCTACTTCCCCGATTATCCTGTAGTCGCTGATATATTCACCGGCATTTACGGGGATGAATTGTTCAGCCTCATAATTTATAACGCTGTCCATTTCCCTAAAATTCATTTTTGGCAGTTCCAGTGTCCTTATAATCATCTCCGGACAGGACAGTGTGATGCTTGCCTTTGAAATCTTCTTCTCCCCGGAAGCCAACACTTCCTTTATCTTTTCAAGCAGCCCGTGCTTATCAATGATTCTTCCGTCTCTTAAGGAATCCTGTGGCGTTTTAACCATACCCCAGTTGTGTATAACCGGTGTCTTACAGCTACCCCCATAAACTATCCATTTAATATTGCTGCTTCCAATGTCCAGCCCCAGCATTTTCCCTGTCAATCCCCACATATTCTTGTTCCCCTTCCTGCCTAATGCCTTGGGTTCCGGGATACCTGTTCAATGGATTCCAGAATTACTGTTGTTACATCCACCTGAAACTGTGTATACATCTCCAATACCTTGGAATAGGCCTCGCCCTTCTCGGTTACTACGTACTGGGGTTTCAGCCTGTTCAGGCTTAACGCGGCTATATCATGGACACATTTTTCACATTTACACACGTCATCCATGTCCTTAAGAATATCCAACAAAAGGTGAAACACCACGTCTTCCATGTAGTTTTTCAGTTTCATACCCTTTTCCCCCCTATCAGCTAGTCTGTTTCCAGTATATTACATGCACCTTGTTTTCAATATCCTCGACATAGTCCTCGACTTCAATCTTTGCTTCCAATCTTTTTGCTGCTCCGTCCACTTGACCCTCTGCCGTGAGGATTATTTCATAAATATATTTATAGACCTCCGTTTCAAGCTCGTCCACATATACGGTTCCCGTAAGGCTAATATCGTCCACTGTTACGGTAAAATTTCCGGCAATACCACTGTCTACGAGGTCTTCATCCTCGCTTTCCATCTCCCATATGTCCCCTATGTCTATTGATCCCTCTATTGATTCCAGGTCGGTAATCTCGTATATGGCCTTCTCCATACCGGCCTCTGCCAGGTAATAGGCCTTAACGCTGTTCCTGTGGGCTTTTTCCATCATGTATTCGTTGATTGCTACCCCCAGCATTGCGGTGCCCAGGATTGTGAGTATCAAAGTAAACATCATGACCATAACCAGGGCTGAGCCCCTATCGTTATTAATTCTCATAGACACTCTTCCCCCTGGTATTAATGCTGAAAGTGTAATTCCTGCTCTCCATTCCCTTCAAAGGCTGGGTTGTTACAGATATGGTCAACAGGCTGTCGTCATCATAGTCAAAACTGCAGTCCTGGATATACATTGCAACGGTACTGCTGCTTTCATCAAGCCAGATCTCTTTTCTATCCTCATTGAACCGGTAGGACCTGACGGCGCTGACGGCGCCATCGTCGTCGTAAAAGGTAAGGGTAATCCTTTTCTGGATTTTGTCAATCTCTATGACGTCCGCCTTTCTGACCTCCGTACTGAGGGTGTTGAGGGCAATCCTCAGGTTCTGCTGTACCTCCACCTGGTTTTCGCTCCGCTCCCACCCCTTAACCCCGGAAAAATACAAAAGGCCGGCAGCGGCAATTACCAGGCCTATAAGGCCCAGGCTGACGAGCAGCTCAACCAGTGAAAAACCCCCTTTACCCTTTGGTACTACCATATAATCCCCCACCTGTCCTTATCTAGAAAAAATCTCTTATCCTCAGATGTACCCCGTATCTGTCCCTCACCTCGTTAGTAAAGTGGCCCCAGTTTATTACCCCATAGGTATTATGTATATGTACTAAAATATTGTAGCTGGCAATCAGAGCATCTATTGGTGTATGCAGCTCTTCCACCTTGATCCATAGAACAATAGGGACAATAGTTAACGCAAGGATAATAACGCCCACCGCACGCAACGAATTCAGCAGACGATTATACCAATTCCAATAATCATCTTCATCCGAGCCCTCCGGAGGGGGTTCTTCGATTCCGCCTCCACCTCCACCTGCACCCCCGCCTCCGGTTCCTTCCGGCGGAGATGTATCAATGCTGGAAACAAATACATTTGTTGTATAGGATGCCACAAGGATACCCTCTTTTTCCGCATCCATACCCTCAAAGGGCGTGACAAACACCTTTAGCTTTTCTAAAGCGTTGCTGCCTGTATCCTCCGGCACATCCACCTTTATTTCAACACCATAGGTGGATTTATAATTATCTATCTCACCTACAATATTAGCGCTGTTTATATCTCCTGTTTTAATCCTGTCCATGATATCCCTTGCAACCGTCAAAGCTACGGTGTTCCTGCGAGATTTTAGGTTGCTCTGGGCAGTAGAAGTGAACATGCCGATAACAGGGGTTATTACTACCCCCAGAACAGCCAGGGCTATTAGAATCTCAATAAGGGTAAATCCCCCACAAAACCTTTTATTTTCCCCCATTTTATACCCCGCCTTGCTTAATAGTAAACCCTTACCCTGCCCGTAGCCGGCAGGACGGTAATGCTATAGTCCTTTCCCCTGTAATCCTGTAAATATATGGTTATACCCGATGACGGTGCACCACTGCTGCAGAAATGAAACTCCTTGCGTGAATAAAAATTATTATCATTACTTTTTATTCCGGTCAGCCTGACATTCCCTTCCAGCCAAACTTGCTTGATTACCTTTGGCTGGGGGTGGGACGATGTTTTTATCCTGTAAAAGTTGTTTTCCCAGTCGATTAAAACATAATAGTTTTTACCCTCGCTAACCGCCATCTGCTGGGCATACCGGAAATCGGTCACCATTTCCCTTATTGCAGCCCTTGCTCTCGCACCGGCCATAAGCCCTTCGAAACCCGACCTTGCCAGCGCAGCTGCTATGGCCAGGATCAGCATGACCGCCAGCAGCTCTGTAAGCGTAAAGCCTCCGCGCCTCCTGTGCCCCATGGCACTTCCCCCTTAGTAAAGGTTCAGGTAAAGGGAAATCAGGGTTTGTCCGCATAAAACCGCTGCAACTGCCGATATGCCGATGAATGGTCCAAAGGGTACCGGGTCCTTCCTTCCCTTTTTTCCGGTCAGCAGGAGTAAGATACCAGTAATTCCTCCTGTTACAAACGAAATGAACAGCGTAACCAGTGTCAGCCGCCACCCCAGGAAGAGGCCGATTACCGCCATAAACTTTACGTCTCCTCCCCCCATGCCTCCCCTTGAAAGCAGGACGATGGTCAGGAGAAGCCCTCCTCCTATTGCGAAACCGAGCACGGCATCCTTAAAAGAATGGCTGCCGTCAATTATGGTAAAGACTATCCCTGCGGCTAAACCGAATACTATGAGGCTGTCAGGAATAATCTGTTCTTTTAAATCAATAAAGGTTATGACTATAAGTAAAGAAAACAATACAGCGCTTTTTATAAACAATACCCCTGCACCGAGCCGGTGAAACGCCGCTGTATAGAGAACTGCAGTAATTAACTCGACGGCAGGGTATACCGGAGATATCCTTTCCCGGCAGTATGCGCACCTTCCGCCAAGGAACACGAAGCTTGCAACAGGTATCATATGATACCACTTCAGCCGCTTGCCGCACTCGGTACACCGTGACGGCGGGTATGTGATTGACAGCCCCCCGGGAATCCTGCATATGCATACGTTCAAGAAGCTGCCTACAATAAGTCCGATAATGAAAACAATTGTGTACTGCATCGTATCCTTTCTTCTTCCTCAGTTAATTTTACACATGGGACAGGGGATGATTCTTTGTCCCATGAAAAAATGTGGTTCACAGGGCAAATATTTGCCCTGTGAAATCAATTCAAGTTAACTTATTCTAACAAATTACTTGAACTTGTACTTGTGCCATTATCATTTGAATAATAAACTCCGGTACATTTACCTGAGCTATTAACCTCTGCCTTATAATTTGTATATGTGCTGTTAGCCTGGACCTTTGGTTTTTCCCTCAAATAGTTAGCAGTGGCCAATTCACTTGCCAGGTAATCTTCTGCAGAATCTTCTCCATCGTCAATCCATTTTTGTTCTGCTGCCCGAGCAACTATAAGAGCCGATGACTTATCAGCATTTATCTTAGCCTGATTAATTGTTCCTGTAAACCTCGGTACAGCTATCGCTGCAATGATTGCCAGTACTGCCATAACTGCCATCAACTCAACCAGGGTAAATCCCCTTTTATCCCTGCCTGCCCTCTTCATAGCCTTTGCTATCATCAGTATCATCCCCGTTCACCCCCTTTCCACAATCAATCCTAAACTTGTATCTAGAAATTTATCCGTGTCATCATGTCAAACATAGGAATAACTATCGAAATTACTATAAAGGCAACCACCACTGCCATCACTACGATAATAGCGGGTTCGAGCAGCGTGGTCATCCTGGTGACCGCGCTTTCCACCTCTTCGTCGTAAAAGTCGGCGGTTTTCTCAAGTATATAGTCAAGGGTCCCGGTATCCTCTCCGATCTTGGCCATATGGGTGAGCATTGGCGGAAAGGCTTCTATTTTCTTCAGCGGCTCGGCAAGACCCTTGCCCCTCTTGATGTCATCCTCAACCTCAGCCAGGCCCTTAAGTACCACAGCGTTGCCAACCACTTTCTTTGTTACCTCTATCCCCTGCAGCAGGGATATGCCACTGGACATCAATGCCCCGAGCGTCCTTGCAAACCTGGCAGTGGCGACCTTCCTGTTCACATTGCCTATAATTGGCATCCTGAGCCTTAAGCCGTCAAAAATCTCCCTGCCGCCTTCGGTGTTTGAATATGCTCTTATACCCAGTAATGCCCCAACTAGTCCCATCAACAAAATCAACCAACCGTCTCGGATAAAATAGCTCACTCTCATCAAAACCCTGGTCGATAACGGGAGCACAGCCCCCATCTGTTCAAACATCGACGCAAAGGTTGGCAGCACAACGGCTACCAGGAAAATAACCACCAGAGTCGCCACAACTGCGATTAGGGACGGGTAAACGAGGGCGTTTTTCACCTTCTGGTTGATCTTGTATTCCTTTTCATAATGGGTTGCCATCCTGTCCATAACCCTGTCAAGGGTACCGCTGATTTCCCCGGTCTCCACCATGTTTACCAGCAGTTCCGGGAAAATTCCCTTATACATGCCCATCACAAGAGACAGGTTTTTTCCCTTCTGAACCTCCTCAAAGAGGGTATTCAACGTCTCCCTAAGCCTCGCGTTTTCGGTCTGCTTTCTTAGAATATCAAGACTCGCCAGAATAGGCACTCCAGCGTTAACCACCGTCGAGAACTGCCTGCAGAATACCGCAAGGTCCTTGTATGTAATTCTGTTGAAAAAGCTTTTCAGTGAAAACGAACCGGGTTTTTTCTTGAACTCTTTTATTAAAACGGGATAATAATCCTTTCCTCTCAACATATATACAACATCCGCTTTGTCAGCCGATTCGTAAGTCCCTGTGATTTCTTCCCCCAACCGGTTCTTTGCCCTATACTGATATACAGGCATATTTATCCCCCGCAAATCCGTTATCAGTTTCCTATAAACCTCAACAGCGCCTCCTCGCTGGTACAATACAGCAGCGCGCTTTCATACTTAATTGAACCCTCCTTATAAAGCAGCGCCAGGGCTGCGTCCATTGTCTGCATACCGTATTTGCCGCCCGTCTGCATCGAAGTGATTATCTGGTGAGTTTTGCCTTCCCTTATAAGATTTCTTATCGCAGGGGTGGCTATCATTACCTCCACCGCAGGCACTCTTTTTTTACCGTCCCTGCTGCTTATCAGATTCTGAGAGATAACCCCCTGCAGCACAGTTGACAGCTGCACCCGTATCTGCTGCTGCTGGTACGGCGGAAACACATCAATTATCCTGTCTATTGTCTTGTCTGCGCCTATAGTATGTAAGGTCGATAGTACCAGATGTCCGGTCTCGGCAGCGGTTATCGCCGTCGATATAGTTTCCAGGTCTCTCATCTCCCCAACAAGTATAACATCAGGATCCTGACGAAGTGCTGACCTTAACCCGGTGGCAAAACTCTCCGAATCATAGCCGATTTCCCTCTGGTTCACTATGCTCCTCTTGTGCCGGTGAAGGTACTCTATAGGGTCCTCCAGGGTCAGTATGTGGCAGTTCCTCTCGCTGTTTATCAGGTCTATCATTGCCGCCAGAGTGGTGGACTTTCCGCTGCCGGTTGGTCCGGTCACCAACACGAGCCCCCTTGTTTTCCGGGACAGTTCCTTTATTATCGGAGGCAGGTTAAGTTCCTCTATCGATGGTATATAGAGCGATACTACCCTCAAAGCCAGGCTGTAGCTTCCCCTCTGCCGGTACACATTTACCCTGAACCTTCCAATCCCTTTCACAGAGTAGGAAAGGTCAATCTCTCCTTTTCTTTCCAACACATCTATATGGTCACGGGCGACTATCTCTTCAACCAGCTTCCTGGTATCAGCGGGGTCGAGTTTTTCCTGGCTGATCGGCACAAGTACGCCATTTATTCTTGCTGTAGGCGGCAATCCAACCGTAATGTGTATGTCGGACGCACTGTTTTCCACCGCATAGCTTAGCAGCTGCTCAATATCCAAATAGCTCCATCTCCTTTATTCCTGCAAGTATACCACCTTCATCATCTCTTCGACTGTGGTAATACCCATCTTAACTAGCTCAATACAGTTGTCCCTCAATGTCTTCATTCCAAGATCTTCGGAAAGCCGGGCGAGCTTGTCCGAGGAGACCCTGCGGTTAATCAAATCCCTGTGTTTGCCGGTAATGGTCATTATCTCATGGACTGCGGTCCTTCCCCTGTATCCGGTACCGTTGCACCCGCTGCATCCCTGCCCCTTGTACAGGACTAAGCCGTCTTCTTCCTCAAGACCAACCAGTTTCAGCTCGTCGGCACCGGGCTTATACCCTTTCCTGCACTCGGGACAAATCTTCCTCACAAGCCGCTGTGAAATCACGCCCATTACTGAGGAAGCTACCAGGTAGGGTTCGACTCCCATATCGATCAGCCTTACAACCGAACTGGAAGCGTCGTTGGTATGCATGGTGCTCAATACCAGATGGCCGGTTATGGCCGCCCTGACCGCCAGGTTGGCAGTTTCCTCATCCCTTATTTCACCAACCATGATAATATTAGGGTCCTGCCTGAGTATGGAGCGCAGCCCGCCTGCAAAAGTAAGGCCCGCCTTGGGGTTAACCTGAACCTGGTTTATTCCTTCCAATCTGTACTCAACCGGGTCCTCCAAAGTTATTATGTTTACTGTCGTATCATTAAGCTCCCTTAGAGCGGTGTAAAGGGTTGTCGTCTTGCCGCTTCCGGTAGGACCGGTAACCAGAATAATCCCGTAGGGAACCTTAATCAATTTATCGTAAAGGCTGATGTTTCCCTCGGTAAAACCCAGCTGCTTCTTGGTCATCAGAAAGCTGCCCCTGTCAAGCAGCCTTATGACCACCTTTTCACCAAACACCGTAGGCAGAATGGATATCCTTAAATCCAGATTTTTTCCCGCTACATCCATCTCCACCCTGCCGTCCTGCGGAAGCCTTCTCTCTGCAATGTTCAGGTTGCTCATAATCTTTATACGGGCTACCACCGCTCCGTGGGTATTCATTGGAGTAGTCATCATCTCGTGCAGTTCTCCGTCTATCCTGAATCTAATCCTCAGACTATTCTCTCCGGGTTCAATGTGAACATCACTGGCCCTGCTGACTACAGCCTGCTCTATAATCGAGTTCACCAGCCGCACGACCGGGGCGTTGTTCACCTGGTCCAGCAGTTCCTTATCAAGCTCAATGCTGCTATCTATTTTGAATTCTTTTTTAAAGTCCTCCACCGCTTTTTCTGCCGTTTGCTTACCGTAATAGAACTCTATTGCGGAGCGTATATCGTCCTCTGAGGCGATTGCAGGCTGTATGTTCATTCCCGTTGCCAGTTTCAGTTCATCTATTGCAAATATGTTCATTGGATCGCTCATAGCAACGGTGAGAATCCCGTTATACTTTTTTATCGGAATGGCATTATACCTGCGGGCAAGGGATTCAGGAATCAGTCTGGCAATCTCGGGATCGATGTAATACTTTTCAAGCATCGCGTGGGGTATCCCGAGTTGATATTCCAGGACCTCTATTATCTCATCCTCGGATAACATTCCCTCGTCAACAAGGATTTTCCCCAGCTTGTCCCCACGTTTTTTCTGCAAGTCCAGAGAATACTCCAACTGCTCCTTAGAGATCTTCCCTGCATCAACCAGTATATCCCCAAGTTTTTTCCTGTTTTTACCGAACATATGCACTACCCCTTGTTAAATGTGCTTAAGGACTGTGAAAATTAGGATTGACATAATATTATTGATATCCATGTAATATTCGATAAAATCAGCATAATTCCTTCAATATTCCTGGTGTTTATTTTCGTTTCCTATGGAAATTTGAGGCTTATCTGGTCCGGGGTTCCTGCAAATCCCCTCTTTTCACCAGGTTTTTTATTATCTTCCTTTCTACTTTTCTGGCAAACCTTGTGGTAAAAAACTCCCTTTCAGCAACCGGCATCACCAATATGGTATAAAGCTTCAGCCTTTTACCCCCGTATACATCGGTGAAAATCTGATCGCCTATTACCGCAGTTTCTTTATCTCCGGTCCCCATAGCCCGCATTGCCTTTAGAAACGCTTTTTTCCTTGGTTTAGCAGCCCTGTATACTGCCGGAATTCTTATCTGTTCGGTGAATTTGACAACCCTGTCCTTAGTGTTGTTTGAAAGGATACACGCCCTGAAACCCTTGGTTTCCAACACAAAAAACCAGTCAAGTATGCGTCTGTCAGCGGTTTTAGTCTCCCAACTGACAAGGGTATTATCCACATCAATAATCAGTCCTCTAATGCCTTTCTCCTTTAGTACATCAAGGTCAATGTCGAAAATTGATTTAACATATTCATCCGGTGCTAGCCGTTCAAGCATTGTTAATCCCCCTGGGCTCTGCATTTTTCTATATTCTACCACATCATGACAATTATCGGAAGAAAGTCAGGCAAAAAATAAATAAGGTAATGAAGTACGGTACTCCCGAGGCTGCCATTAGCCATTTGAAATCATCCAGTATTAAAATGCTTTATAAAGAGGCAATAGAGTACGCCAATAACTACGTTGAAGAGACAAAAAATTTATACAAATCCATAGAGGCAAAGCGTGTATTAGTGCCAAATGCTATCTATAATGAAACCTTTACAACAGCGATACCAAATTTCTTTTCAAGCTATGACGTGATTTTCTCTGCCCAGGATACATCAAGCGACATAGATTATCCTTTGGTTTTTGATGACATGTCCCTGAAAGGAATAATCTATATCAGAAGATACCTTGAATCCTTTGAACTGGAAAATGACTTTTGCCGCAAGTTTAATTCGCTAAGCATAACCGCTATGCTTCAATCCTATGGAAAGCACAACCGCATAGACTATGAACAAACACCTATAAACTTATTTGAACTCGTATTCAATAATAAGGATTTCAGATTTGTATTTAGAAGAATAATGAATTGTTCTACTCACCTCGGTCCTCATCCAATGTATTATTGTGTCCAAATCTATGTCTGCGACGTCTACCACACCCATATACTTGTTCCCTTTCATCACAAAGCTTGTAATTTCCACCTTCAATCTTCAGTACATTTCCGTTAACAAGAGCCTCAGCAAGCTTTTTACGTGCGTCATTATAAATTCGCTGTACTGTTGTCCGTGCAACATCCATTCTATCAGCGCATTCTTCTTGCGTTAAACCTTCCAGGTCAATCAGACGTATCGTTTCATATTCTTCGACAGTCATTATTATTCCACAATCCAGATTAGAGGAATTTAGTGGTCCAAAAAGGTTACTCTTTGGCAAACGGCATACTTTTCTCCATTTTCTTGGTCTTGGCACAATTAATTCACCTCACATTAGCAACATAAATAACAGGGGTATACCCCTGTTATTTATCATTCTCGGACAGGCCCTCCAGCATCTTACTTATAATGTTAAGTCTGCTTTGAAGAAGTTCCTTTTGCTCTGCTAGCAGTTCTTTTTGTGATTTTGATACAATTGGACCTGCTATATAATTCCTCCTAAAACCTCGCCTGTACCCAAATCCTAAACCTAGTCCTAACCCAAGACCTAGCCCGGCACCATATCTAATAGCATTTATTCCAGTACAAAATCCAAGACCTCTTCCTGTCATTGCTCCACGCCCCATTGGACCCGTTCCATCCCTTCCTGGCATGGTTATTACCTCCTTTTGGTTTCTGGCATATGCTCTTTTTAATTTTATTATACTCTATTTTGAACATATGTCGATAACTATTTTAAACAATATTTATCGCATCTATTTCTCCCTCTTGCTTCCGTCGATCTTGATTTCTACCTGCTTTACAGGAACGGCTTTGCCCGAATCCTCCACCGCTTTATTTACTGCCCAAACCATACCGGAACAGCAGGGTACCTCCATGTATGCTACGGTTACGCTTTTAATATCATTGTTTTTTATAATGTCTGTAAGCTTCTCTGCGTAGTATTCCACATCATCCAGCTTGGGGCATCCTACCACAACACTCTTTCCCTTCAGAAGGCTGAGATGGTAGTCGGCATAGGCGAATGGCACGCAGTCCGCCGTAACCAGCAGGTGAGAACCGTCAAAATACGGTGCATTATATGGTACAAGCTTAAGCTGCACCGGCCACTGCCGCAGCTGGGGTTTTATTGAAAGCTGAATGTCTCCCGTTTCTATTGTAGAGCCTTCAGTTTTGCTTTCGTTCCTGATTGACATTACCCTGCTTCCCGGGCAACCGCCGCCATGGTGATGGGCAGACTGTTTCGGAGGACTTTTGCTTTCCCTGTTCATTTTCTCCAGATGTTCTTCCACGGCTCTTTCATCGAATTCATCGGCTTCCCTTTCGATAATCTCTATGGCATCCATTGGGCAGTGACCGAGACACGCTCCGAGCCCGTCACAGTATTTGTCCGTTATGAGTTTCGCCTTCCCGTCAACAATCTGAAGTGCTCCTTCCGCGCAATTCGGTATGCAAAGACCGCAGCCATTGCATTTTTCTTCATTTATATGAACAATCTTCCTTTTTGCCATTTTCATTTCCTCCCTTTTTAATATAAGGCGACACACCTTTTCAAAGGAATGTCCCCTTTTGATTATTTATGTTCAATTTGATTATAATGCTATGCAAACAAAAATTCCGTAACATAAGTTACGGAATTCATAAATTCAACAATTTCTTACCCTTTTCATAAAAGCTTTCATACATATCTCCGGGTACAAAAAGCCCGCCTGTTGCCCATGCCAGATGGGTAACGTTACTTCTGCAAGAATCTGGAATTTTATCCGAAACCCTGAACGGTCCCGGCAATCCGGCAGCCGCCGATGGCTCCACTTTGACGTCTTCCCCGTCTTTCACCATGACTAGCAGCCTGTAGAGTTCATTATCGTCAATGGTATAAATTCCATCGATCAGTTTTCCCAGAAGCCTTCCCACCAGCCCTGAAGGCCTGCCTACGGCAAGTCCATCGGCTTCGGTGACATTGTCTATACCGAAGTCTCCGACGCTCACCCCTTCATGGAGACCCGTAACCATCCCGAGAAGCATGCATGGGGAATGAGTCGGCTCAACGAAAAAACACCGCACACTATCTCCGAACACGTTCTTGAGGCCAAAGCAGATACCTCCCGGAGCGCCTCCGACTCCGCAGGGCAGGTATACATATAGAGGATTTTGTCTGTCAACGGCAACTCCGGCTGCTTCAAGCTGCCCTTTCAATCGAAATGCCGCAGCGCTGTATCCCATGAACAGGTCTATAGAGTTCTCATCATCGATGAAATAACTCATAGGATTCTGCAGCGACTGTTTTCTACCCTCCTCGACCGCTTTGCTGTAATCGGTTGCGTATTCGATAACCTCTACTCCCCTTGACCTCAGAAGGCCTTTTTTCCACTCCTTTGCATCGGACGACATATGAACAGTAACCCTGAAGCCAAGGGCTGAACCCATTATTCCTATGCTCATCCCGAGGTTGCCCGTAGAACCTACCGCCAGGTGATGCCTGCTGAAAAACTCTCTAAACCTCTCTTCCGCCAGCACCGCGTAATTGTCCTCAAGGCCCAGCATGCCGCTCTTCAACACCAATTCCTCAGCATGTTTCAGGACCTCGTATATTCCTCCTCTGGCCTTAATTGAGCCTGCCACTGGAAGATAATTATCGCATTTCAAAAAAAGTTTACCCTTAATCGGGACGCCATACCGCTGCTCCATCATTGCCTTAGTATTGGGAATACTCATCATATTTGATTCAATTATGCCTCTGCTCTCCGCTGTCTCAGGAAAAAGCCTCTCCAGCAAAGGCGCAAACCTATTCCACCGTGCCTCCGCTTCTTCAATATCCTTTATGGAATAAGGCAGTCCGGGTAAAACCTCTTCACAGCTTGCCTTCCCGGGATTTAACCAAAGCACAGGATTAAGTTCTGTTATATCCCTGATAATCGGGCATTCCAATACCCACTCATCATAAGACTTTCCCAATATATTCCTGTTCAATTTCCTTTACCCCCTCAGCGTATTTCAATTAGATTCTATCATTTGGTTATAGGTTTTACCATCCCCTCTCAATTACTCCGCAGGCCAGGCGCTTCCCTGCATCCCCCGCCGGCTGCGTACGGTAGTCATCGGGGTTTTGATGGATTATTACGGATTTTCCAATAACGTCTTTAACCTTGAACCTGTTTGTGAAAAAACACATCCTGGCTTTTCCGTTGTTTGAAAACAGCACCGGAAAATCTCCCGCATGATTGCCATGGGGCTGCCTATCCGGATTCCAATGCTCCCCCGCCGCCTGAAAAGGATCTGCCGTTTCCCCGACCTTGCAGTTTCCTTTCTCGTGGATATGAAACCCATGCGGTCCGATGGGGTCTTTCCCCGCAACTCCCGGTTTGTAGGGCGGCAGGCCGTCTACTTCAACCCGCACCTCTGTCCCCCCGGGCACGTCTTTGAAATTTACAACGCCCTTTATGTCCGGAGCCAAGGGGCCTCCTCTGATATATGCAACAGCGGATACTCCATCCTCGGCTTTTGGAACGGGCGCCGAATTCCTTCCCTTACTCAGCAGCCTTTTCACCCCATTTACTGCTTTACCGCAGGGTGCGCTTTTACTGTTCACTGGTTCTTCACCTCCACCGGTATATATCCCTTCCGCTTCATACTATGTATTTCAACCGTTTACTGTGCAGAATACCGGTAGAACGGAGGCATCGAATTATCCGCAGAACCAGATGGCTGCTGCGCCATAAGCATACGCAGCGGGTACAACTTCATCAATATCCAGGTACTCCTCCGCAGAGTGGGCGCTTTCCAGGTCACCGGGTCCCAGTATTATCGTCGGAATCTTTGCATATGTACTCAACAGGCCTCCGTCGCTCCATGCAGTGAAGGGAACCTTTCCCGGTTCCCGGCCGGTAGCTTGCAGCACAGCCTTTGACACCACCTCAACAATCGGGTGGTTCAGATCTATCTCCATGGGCTCGTGAATAATACCGTCCTCCATAAGGCTCACATCCATAACCTTCATTACCGCATCAAAATCCCGGTCTTCCGCCTTCAGCGCATCGATGATTCTCTGGTATTCGTCAACCACATCTTCATATTTTTCACCCGGAACCCAGCGGCGGTCTATCTGCAGGACGCAGTCTCCGGCAACGGTGCTGGGCTGCGTTCCTCCCCTTATCAAGCCGTAGTTCATGGACGACTCACCTATTACGGGGTGCTTTCTGCCCTCTATTTTCGGTAATAGCTCCTGCTCCACCCTTAGCATAAACTTCACAGCCTTATTTATCGCATTAATACCTTCCTTTTGTTTGCCTCCATGGACGGTCTTACCCCTGAAATAAAACTCAAACCACTCCAGGCCCCGGTGCCCAACGCAAATATCCAGCTGGGATGGTTCCCCGACGATGGCAGCATCAGCTTTTATGCCGCTTTTTATCAGTGCAATGGTGCCTTCGCTTTTATTTTCTTCATCTATAACCCCTGCAAACACCAGGTCACCCTTCAGTTCGATACCTGCCCTTTTAATAGCCGCCATGGCTGCCATCATGCACGCAATGGCACCCTTCATGTCGACGACTCCCCTGCCGGTCATTCTCCTATCCTGAATCTTTACTTCAAACGGATCTCCGGGCATATCATAGGGAGGTACCGTGTCCGTATGGCCGGTCAGAAGCAGGGTTTTGCCTCCGCCTGTTCCTTTTATCCGCGCAACAACGTTGCACCTTCCGTCAACGACGGGTATCACTTCCGATTCTATCCCTTCCTTTTCAAAAAAACGGTGTATATACTCGGCTACACCCGTTTCCTGGCATTTAATACCGGGATAGCTCTGTATCCTAACAAGGTCCTTGATCAGTTCTACGATCTCCTGTTCGGAAATCCGCTCTTTAAAACTTTTGATTAATCCGCCTGTCATAATACCATCTCCTTTTTTTTACTTAGTGGCCAGTGACCAGTGTCTAGTACCTAGGACCTAGCACCTAGCACCTGAGGTCTGCAATCTGCAAACTACGAACTACCAACTACGAACTACGAACAAATATCTAACCTCTGCAATCTATGATCTATGCTTACGGTAAAACTCCCTGTAGTCATCCAGCATCTCCTTAAGTATACCGGGAGTGTTAAGGCCGTAAGGACACCGTTCTTTGCACTGACCGCAGTTCTTACACTGTGCAATAAGCTCCATTTTCTCAAGCCAATCCCTTTCGAGGAAAGGCTCGTGGGGCGCCCGTCTGAGTAAAAGGGACATGCGTGCGGCTATAGGAATATCTATATCAATGGGGCAGGGCAGGCAGTAGCCGCAGCCGCGGCAGAAATTGCCCGCCAGTTCCTCCCTGTCTCTCCGTATGACTTCGCGCAGTGTCTCATCCAGTTCAGGCGGATTCTTCTCCATCTCCAGGAACTCTTCCAACTCCTCTTCCCTTTGAATGCCCCATATCGGTACCACGCTATCAAACTGCCTGAAAAACGCAAAGGCCGATGCAGCGTTGGTTATCAAGCCCCCTGATAAGGCTTTCATAGCTATGAGCCCTACGTCAAGCTCCCGGCAGACTCGGATTATCTCAAGCTCCCTTTCTTCCGAGATAGAGCTTATGGGAAACTGGACGGTATCAAAGAGCCCTGACCTAGCCGCTTGAAGCGCCACATCCAGCCTGTGTGTGGTAATGCCGATATAGCGGGCCTTTCCGCTGTCCCTGGCTTCAATCAGCCCGCTGTATAATCCTTCCTTATCGTTTTCATCCGGTAATTCCTTAATATTGTGCAGTTGATATACGTCAACATAATCGGTTTTTAAATCTCTCAAGCTGGTTTCCAGATGCTCACGCAGGGTTTTCTTATCCTTTGCATGGCTCTTAGTGGCAATAATTATGTTTTCACGCACGCCGGACAGAGCGCAGCCGATTTTTTCCTCACTATCGGTATACATGCGGGCTGTATCAAAAAAATTTATACCACCATAGTATGCCTTTTTAAGTATCCTGTCAGCTTCTTCAAGGCTGACTCTTTGAATAGGAAGGGCACCGAATCCGCTTCCACTCACCTCCAGGTTTGTACGTCCCAGCCTTAGTTTTCTCATAGTCTCATCTCCCTGTGCAATTTGATCCATATATACTATTATTATATTAGTATACAGACCAGAATCCAAAAAGAATTATCGAATACCACCAAGGCCTTTCCCAGACGTTATTCAAGCTTTGTAAGCAAAAGCGAGCTGATCAGTCCAAGGGCGGCGAGGAAACCTACGACAGGCCCTCCCTCTTCATAGGCTTCCGGCATCATAGTAGATGAGGCCATTGATACAACCGCGCCTGCCGCGAAGGAACTCATAACAGCTGCCAGGCTTTCGGGCTTATTGTTCAAAATAACATATCCCGCCATAGAGCTTATAATGGATAACCCAAGCACCGATAACCACAGCAGCTGCACCTTTGCCTTAGAATACCCGCCTTTTCTCAGCCCGACACTGCTCGACAGTCCTTCAGGAAAATTGCTTATAAATACAGCCGTTATGAGCAGCCAGCTGACATTATGACCACCGACAAGGCTGGCTCCTATAATAAAGGACTCGGGGACGGCATCAAGCACGGTGCCGATAAATATCGCCAGCCCCGAACTCCCGCCTGACCTCTCCTTTGAACGTTTCCTCTCTTTCCCCCCCTTCCTGGCTATCACCAAATCAAAGAGGGTGAATAGCATAGCCCCGAGAACAAAGCTTAGGACCGTCAACTCGATGCCTCCCGCCCTCAAAGAAAGGGCCAAAAGCTCAAAGGTTGCCGCTCCTATTAACACTCCGGTGCCATAGGCCATAATAAAACCGATTAGCCCCTTTTTTACTTTGAAATATAATCCGGCCAGCGCCCCGATATAGACCGCAGAACCGGCAATGCCTCCCCACAAAGCTGCTTCCCGCATGATGTACATCCTTCTTTGTTTTATTTTTATCTACTTTTATTATTCCTTTTTAGTTTATCCCCATTTTTTACCATGCATATGTCACGGTATATATCACGGGGACGGTTCTTCTGATATATCACGGGGACGGTTCTTCTGATATATTATCAATAGTTCACGGCTTCTCCCTTGTAGACACTGGTGAACAACCTCTTCATGTCTTCAACGGAAGTCTCCCTTGGGTTTGAACCTGTACAGGGGTCCTCTACCGCATTCTCGGATATATACTCCAGGTTCTGTTTGAAATCCTCTTCTGTAATTCCATAGTCCTTCAATGTTTGCGGTATATTCATTTCCCTGTTCATCTGCTTTATCAGTTCAATAAAGGAATCGGTCAGTTCTTCATCGGTTTTTCCGGGAAGCCCTAATGCCTTTGATATAGCCGCATACCTGTCAATGCTGGTCTTCGTATTATACTGAATTACGTAGGGAAGGAACATAGCATTGGCCAATCCATGGGGTATGTGAAATATAGCCCCCGTCTTATGGGCCATGCTGTGCACTATACCGAGCAGAGCGTTTGTAAACGCCATACCGGCCAGGCACTGCGCTATGTGCATCTGCTTTCTCGCCTCCCTATCCCCCTTATACGATTTAACAAGATTATCCCTTATCATCTCTATTGCCTTTAGTGCCAGGGGGTCGGTAAAGGGAGAGTGCAGTGTCGCGACATATGCTTCCACGGCATGGGTCAGCGCATCCATCCCGGTATGTGCTGCCAGCTTTTCGGGCATGGTATTGGCCAGGGCTGGGTCCACAATTGCAATATCAGGGGTGATGTTGAAATCGGCCAGGGGATACTTGATCTTCTCACTGTAATCGGTTATGACAGAAAACGCTGTGACCTCAGTTGCGGTACCGCTTGTGGATGGTATTGCCACAAACCTTGCCTTCTTTCTCAATTCCGGAACTGTGAAGGGCTCCTTTACGTCATAGAAGCTTAAATCAGGATGCTCATAGAATATCCACATAGCTTTCGCAGCGTCTATCGCTGAACCACCACCTATCGATATAATCCAGTCCGGGTTCAACTCTCTCATTGTCTGAGCGCCCTTCATAACCGTATCCACCGATGGGTCCGGCTCAACACCATCGAAATAATCTACCTCCATTCCTGCTTCCTTTAGATAACCTGCCACCTTATCCAAAAAACCAAATCTCTTCATGGAGCTTCCCCCGGTTACTACTATTGCCTTTCTACCGTTAAGCTTTTTCAGAATTTCCAGGGAATCATCGCCATAGTATATATCCCTTGGAATAGTAAATCTATTCACTTTAACCCTCCTCATTTATTGGAATTTCGTATTTATTATTCCAAGTTGGATATAAAAATATAAAAAACCGTGACCTGTCATAAACCGTACTTCCCCATTCTATAAATGAGGGTATGGCGCGTGATTCCAAGGAGCTCGGCTGCCCTGGTTTGATTGTGGCCGCTCCTTTCCAGTGCCTGTTTTATCAGACTCTTTTCCACATCCTCCAGGTTCACTCCCCCATCCGGAAGCTTGAACTCTATAGCCCCGTCCCCGGAATACAGAATCTCGTTGGGAAGGTCATCCCTGCTTATCTCTTTACCTTGAGAAAGCAAAACCAGCCTCTCGACTATATTCTCCAGTTCCCTGATGTTGCCTTTCCAATCGTACTTTACAAGGGCGTCCATTGCTTCTTCACTTAGGCTGAGCGCACCCCTTCCCATCTCGCTGCAGAACCGGTCAAGAAAGTGCATTATCAGCTTTGGAATATCTTCCTTACGCTCCCTGAGGGGAGGGAGTTCGATGGGCATTACGTTCAGACGGTAGTACAGGTCCTCCCGGAAAGCACCTTCTTCCAGCATGCTTTTCAGGTCGCGGTTAGTAGCCGCTATCACCCTTATATCAATATCGATAACATCCGTTCCTCCAACCCTTTCNATCTGTTTCTCCTGCAGCACCCTCAGCAGTTTCACCTGCGTTGCNGCGCTCAATTCCCCGACTTCGTCCAGAAATATCGTCCCGCCNTTTGCNCTTTCAAACCTGCCGGGTTTTCTGGATACAGCCCCGGTGAATGCTCCCCTTTCATNGCCGAACAATTCGCTTTCCATGAGGCTCTCGGGTATGGCCCCGCAGTTGACTTTAATGTACGGTTTGTCCTTTCTCTCGCTGTTATAGTGAATCGCGTTGGCAATCATCTCCTTGCCGGTGCCGCTTTCCCCTGTAATCAATACGGTGGCGTTGGTCGGAGCTACCCTGTATACTATGTCAAGAACTCTTTTCATAACAGGGCTGTCGCCAATAATCAGCCTCNCCGTCCTGCTTTCCAGTTCTTCCTTCAGGTATTGTATTTGTTCTTTCATATCTTTGACATCCAGGGCTTTACGCAGTTGGATTTTCAGCTCTTCCACGTCAAAGGGTTTGGAAATGTAGTCCAGTGCCCCCATCTTCATGGCCTGCACCNCTGATTCGGTTGTGCCATGGGCAGTTATCATTATAACCGGTGTGTTAAGATTTAGCGACCTGATTTCCTGCAGAACGCCCATCCCGTCCAGTTTAGGCATTTTAATATCCATAAGTATCAGGTCCAGATCCTCAGTCTTTATTTTTTCAACCGCTTCAATACCGTTTGATGCTGAAATAATCTGGTACTTTTCATCCTTCAACGCCTTTTTAAAAGCCCAAACCATATTTTTTTCGTCATCCGCTATGAGAATTCTCTTGCTCAAAATTCTCTACCTCCCCCGGTTGCGACGGAAGGTATATTGAAACTACAGTTCCCTTACCCACCGTGCTTTCAACCTCAATATAGCCTTTGTGCTCTTCAATTATCCTGTGGGTTATGGCAAGACCCAGACCCGTACCCATATCCTTTGTTGTATAGAAGGGTTCGAATACCTTCTCAAGCCTATCCGGCGGTATTCCGGTGCCATTGTCGGCAAAGGATACCTTCGCAGTTCTTTCATCCTCCGCAACGCTTATATTCAGGCTTCCTCCATCAGGCATAGCCTGGACCGAATTGAGAATAACATTGACAAAGGCCTGCTGAAGTTTTTCTTTATCTGCCTGTACAAAAATTTCTCCCACAGCTTCATAAACCATCTCCACCCTGTTTTGTTCAGCGTATTTTCTTGTAATCCGTATGGTATCTTCCATAATAGAATTAAGCCTGTGAACCTTGGTATTGCCTATATTCGGCCTGGCAAAATCCAGCAGATTCTTAATAACTGAATTTGCCCTGTCCACTTCCTGCACAATTATTCCTATGCCCTCTTTCGCATCATCATTCTTTATTTCTCCATTAATAGTCTGAGCTATAGCTTTTATTATTCCAAGGGGATTCCTTATCTCGTGGGCGACCCCTGAAGCCAGCTCTCCCACGGCTGACAGCTTATCGGCCCTTCTCACCTGGTTTTCCAGCTTCCGCAGTTCCGAAACATCCTCAAGAACCAAAACCAGGCCTTCAACTTTACCCAGATAGTTTTTTAGCGGGTAGGAATAGAGCTTTACATAAATGCTTCTGCCGTCAGCCGTGTTACATGCTGTCTCCACCCCGGGCATCCTCCTGTTATATTTCAGGGCATCATTTAAGGATGTCTTAACCTCTTCAGGGTTAGAAAATATTGAAATGACCGGCTTGTCCAGTATAGTGTCGTCTAAGCCTAGCAGTTTCTGCCTTCCATGTTGAACGTCTGGATTCTCAGGCTTTTATCTACAGCAATGAACACATTGGTTATACTGTCCAGTATATTCTGGGTAAAGTTCTCAAGGTCGGTCAACTTCTTGATCTGTATTTCGAGGAGTTCCTTCTTTCTATGGTCTGCTTCAACCAGGAAACCCGTTACAGTACCAATGGTAATAAACATCATTATTTCCAATAACTGGTTTAGAACTGCAATATTGACAGTGCCCATATAAAAAAGTAAATGAGGGGCATAGAGTATTGATACGATCAGGGAAGTGGACACTCCTCCCCTGAGCCTGAACTTGAATGCCGACATAATTATCGGCACATAATACAGCCGCCTGTAAAAATCATGGATATCCCATCTTGTTGAAACGGTGAAATAGTGGAGTATTGTCACTAAAACGATTCCAAGCCCTATCAATAGGACATCCTTTGCAGCCTGTCTGTCTCTCATACCCATTCCCCTCTACCCTGTTAATTATTAATCGCCACAATTTTTAATACTATATCTTTCCATAGATTTGTCACCTGTAATTCCTCGAACCCTGCTTTTTTTAGATTTTCAACCGTACGTCTGTTAATGTTTGCCCCATAAAGGCTTACTACAAGAGGGTTCAGGATGTCCATCAAGGCTCCCACAACCTTTCCTTCGCTCCTGACATGCTCTATCAGAATAATCCTGCCGCCTTTTCTGGTCACACGTTTTATTTCCTTAAAGCCTTTAAGGGGGTCTGGAACAGAACAAAACACACAGGTTGTAAAGACTGTATCAAAGGTACTGTCTTCAAAGGACATATTCTGTACATCCATTAGCATCAGATTGGCCTTCTTGTTATACTTAGCCGCCCTTAATCTTGCCCTATCCAACATTCTCTCACTGAAATCAATAGCCGTTATATCCAGGTTATCGGGATAGTATTGAATATTTTTCCCGGTGCCTACCCCGACTTCAAGGACCTTTCCCCTGAGTTCCTTCATAAGCTCTATTCTCCAGCCCTTGAGGGACATTCTCTCCATCGGGTTTTCCAGTATGTCATAGACTCTGGATATCCGGTCATATCTTCTTCTTATTTTATCAGTCAAGACTTCCACTTACTACACTCCCTATACAATTTTTACAGTTCGGCCTTATTCCATAGGAATTCTCTTCTTTCCACTCCGTCCAAACCCCTTATTACCGGCTTAATATAATCTCCGTTCGGGAACCTCCCGTCATTGCCGTAATCATGATGAGTTTTCCTCATCCGTCCCGTTTTCTTCACCATTATTGCCGTTGTTGCCGATATTTATGCTTCCCTGTGTTTGTCCGGGATCAAAAGCGTAGGTCATTTCCCCCGCTTTGGCATGGGAATACTTTACCGGAAGTAACAAATCCTAATAACTGACATGACTATGACACCCGAGTTCGACAGTTACTAGGCAAATAAAATACCCGTAAACCCTTCTATTAACGTTCATAGGGACATTTTGTGAACAAAGCCTGTATGTATGAGGCGGACGGCGAAAGTCGTTCGCCTCATGCGTTTTACGCAATGTTTTCTTGTTCTTGGTCTGCATTTTCAGTTATCGGCTCCACGCTGTCCATCACGCCCACGTCGCGGTAGATGATGCGGATGCTCTGTTCAGCGGTGCGGGAATATTTCTCGCCACGTTCACCGACCTCGATGCGGCTGATGAACAGCCTCAGTATTTCCGGCGTCAGCTCACTGATTTCTGTATAACGCTTGGCCTTCTCGATAAACGCTTCCACGTTGGCGGCGGAATCCTTGAGCTTCTCCAGCCGGGATTCTTTCTCAGGGATGGCTGCTGAGAGTTCCTTCTGCTCGGCGTTGTAGTCGCCGGAGAGGATACGGAACTGCTCGTTGGTGACGCGCCCCAGCACGTTGTCCTCGTAGAGTCGCTTGAAAAGTGCTGTCAGCTCCGTGTTCCTGCGCCGCATGGAATCCAGTTCCTTCTGTACGGTATTGATCTCCCGTCGCAGCTCCGCGCTGTTCTTCCGGTTGATGTACTCGGCGAACAGCCTTTCCTTCTGCCTCGCGAAGTGCGTCACCCTGCGCAGGTCGTCAAGGATGATCTGCGTCAAGTCCTGCTCCCGGATATAGTGAGCCGAGCAGACTTCCTTGCCCTTCTTTTTGTAGGTGTAGCACATGAAGTTGTTCTGCGTCGCTTTCATCGTATGTGCCCGATGGAGCACCAGAGGCTTCCCGCAGTCGGCGCAGTATACCAGCCCTGAGAACATATTTGGTTCGTCCATTTGCTTCGGCGTCCGCTTTTTGTGCTGACGCACGTCCTGCACGATGTCCCACAGCTCCTGAGTTATCAGCGGCTCGTGGGTGTTTTCCACCAGAATCTGCTCCGATTCGGGGTGGCGGATGAGCTTCTTGTTCTTGTAGGACAGTGTCGTGTAGCGAAGCCCAGCCATGTGTCCGAGGTAAGTTTTGTTATCCAGAATTCCGGTGACTGAGCTGCTACTCCAACTGTACGGTCTGGTCGTGTCCAGCCCTCTATGGGAGGCACCGGTTTTTTGGTAGTAATAATTGCACGGATTCAGCACTTGTTCCTTTGTCAGTATCCTTGCAATCTGGTTCGGACCTTTTCCCTCAGCGCAGAGGCTGAAAATGCGTTTTACGACGCCCGCTGTTTCCTCGTCCGGTATGATACCCTTGCGGACTGTTTCATCCCTACGGTAACCATAAGGCGGTCTCCCACCGAGAAGCTCGCCGCGTTCGGCCTGCGCCCGTTTCACAATGCGCACCTTCTTACTGGAGTCTTTGGCATAGAGCTCGTTAAAATAATTGCGCATCGGGGTAAAATCGTTGGTTTCCGAATAGAGTGAATCGACGCCATCGTTGACCGCGATGAATCGGACGCCCTGCTGGGGAAAGTAGATTTCCGTGTAATACCCGACCTGCAGATACTCGCGTCCCAGCCTCGAAAGGTCTTTCACAATAAGTGTTTCGACCTCGCCGTTTTCGATCAGTTTCATCACTTCGTTCCATGCCGGGCGGTTGAAGTTCGTGCCCGAATAACCGTCGTCGTACAGGAATTTCACATTGGTGAAGCCGTTTTCAACGGCATATTTTTCAAGGAGCATGCGCTGGTTCTGGATGCTGTTGGAGTCGCCCTTGAGCTCGTCCTCCTGGCTGAGTCTGCCGTAAAGTATGTTGTATTTTTGGTTTGCCATCTTGTATTTAACCTCCTTCTTTTGAGGCAAACCGGTACGGTATACTCATCATACCGTACCGGCTTCCGCAAGTCTATTGATTTCAAGCACTTTGCGTCTCTTTTTCAAGCTCGGTGTCGATAAGGGCAAGGAGCTTGTCCGTGGGTGTATGCTCAGTCTGCGTCGGGAACACCGAACAGACGCGATACCGCCTGCCCTCAATGCACATGGATCGGTTGGCAGTAGTCTGGTTTTTATCAAAAAAGACGGTAGCGTCATCGAAGCATGGAGCATACTTCCCGTTTTCCTCTTCCTCGTGTATTACCTCGGCGGTTTCATAAGCGCCAAGGATTCCTGTCTTCAGGTAGTGCTGTGCGATCATTTTTTCTCTGTCCATAGAGTTCCTTTCTCCCTTATGGGTTACATTGTCAGGTTCATATCCTGCTCCTGCTCGTTCCGGAGCTTGTGTCCCTGCGCCAGCTTTTTAAGCGCTTCCCGCTTTTTCTGCTTGCTGTCGGTGGGACTAAAAGGCTTTAAAGCTGTCGGCACATCCGCCATTTTCTCAACACTTTTACCGAGCCGAACAGCGTCTGAGGCGAACTTACCCGCCAAGTTTGCCTGCGCCAGCCAGCCCTCTGGCGGCTCTGATGTCTGCGGAGTGAATCCATGCTCGGCGCGGTACGTGAACAGCTTTTCAAGGTTCTCTTTGAGGTAGGTGTCATCGTGCAGAGTGCGGTCACGGCATTTCTGTCCTTCCGGCGTGATGAACAGAATATATTTATGCTCATCGTCCCAGCGCACCTCATAACCCTCGTACTCCATGTTCAGGATGAAGCTCTCCTTGTCGGGAGAGTATTCGAGAGCCTCGTCGATGGCTTTTATCAGACGGAACTTCCAGCTTTCGCCCCGCATGGCGGCACGGTATTCGCCCGGCGTCAGCCGCTTCTTTCTTTTCTGTCCGTCATACGGTTCCAGTACCGAGAAGCCGTGCGCCCTGCAGATTTCATCGTTGACCTGCCGCTGCTCTTGTAATGAAGTGGGCGACATATGGAGCTTTTTACCGTCCCTAAAGCTGACTGAGTTAACAATGATATGCGAGTGGAGGTTGTCGGTATCGTTGTGCGTGGCGATGACACACTCGTTGTCGGGGAACAGCTTTTCGGCAAGCTCACGGGCGATTTCATTAGCCTGCCATGGCGTGATGTTCTCCTTATCCGAGAAGGAATGAACGTAGTGAAAGAAATTAACGCCATCTGTTTTCTTGAAGGATTGCTTTGTCGCCATCATCTCAAGGTAGCTGGTGTAGGGCGTACAGTTGTGTCCGGTTTCGACTCGGATGCCATTGAACGTTACTTTTTTCGATTGAAGAACATACGAGAGTGCGCCCAGCATCCTGCCGCAGGTAGCGTGCTTGACCTTGACTCTTGTGAGTGTTGCCATCATTTCACCTCCCCGGTCAGGTCACGAAGGGCGGCAGCGATATCGCCGAAGGCCTCCCTGACCTCGTCTAATCTGACCACCTGAATTCTGCCCATGTGAGCCAGCGTGGTGAGCTGGTTAAGGTTTTTGCCGACAGCTTTCAGCTGACCGATGAGCGGTTCTACGCCATCGATGACGACAATATCTTTGTTCAAAGCTGAGGTCACAAGGTAGTCCGTGACGGTCATCCTTGCCCGTTTTGCTTTCAATCTGATCTGATTTAGGTCGCGCTCCCTCACTCGGAACGCGAATTTCTTGTCTTTCAATTTCTCCATATCATGCTCCTTTCGTCACTTGGGTATGGGGCAGCGCCCCGCTTAAAGTGGCCGGCGTATAGCCGGACGCTTTGCTTGCCCCTCCCAAAGGGAGGGCGTCCGTATCCATGCCCCCGCATACAGGGTCGACAGGGTCGATATTTGGGGTATCGGAATAAGTCCCCTTTTTATCGGCACTGTCGTCACCGTCGGCACGGGTTAGTTCAATGAGGCGTTTTCCGTTACTGCGTCGTATGTCGAAAGTGATTCCCGCGTCCATGAGCGCTTCACGGTTTTGCAGGATGCGCTGAGATATTTTTTTTGGTGAGATTTTTTCGCCGCTCAGAGAACACAGCGCGTCGGTCAGCTCTGTCGGAGTGCCGATGAAGTGAGATACGGATTTCATAAAAACAGAGAGAAGAGAAATAATGGTGTCACCTAACAGCTCTGGCTGCTCACGGCTATCCGATACCATCTCCCAGACATTGTCCTCGTTACGCTCAAGTACAATCTCTCTGTACTCGATATCTCTGCCGATGCAGGACAGCTTCGCCTTGCCGCTGCCGCGCTTGTCCTCAATGAGGGTGAAGCTGGAATCCACAGCACCCTGGACGCCGGTCGTACCTGAGATGCGGTTGAACACATCATCGGCACCCTCCTTGCGAAGGTGATGAATGAGTAGGATAGCGACGCCGTGTTTGTCCCCCAGCTTTTTCAGAATTGACAGATCACGGTAGTCGTTGGCGTAGGTGTTGTCGTAGCCTGTACCTCTAACCATCTGCAACGTGTCGATAATGATCAGCACCGTATCGGGATGCCCTTCGATGAAGCTTTCGATCCGTTCCTCCAGACCATCGCCGATGATGAAGCCTTCGGTGCAGAAGTGAACGCAGGGCGGAGCGTCCTCCATGATTTCGAACAGCCGGTTCTGAATGCGAAGCCTGCTGTCCTCGAGACAGAGATAGAGCGCCGTGCCCTGCCGTGTCTTCATACCCCAGACCGGTTCGCCTTTTGCCACCGTGACCGACAGCCAGAGCGCCAGCCACGACTTACCGACCTTCGGTGACCCGGCGAGGACATGAAGCCCCTGCGAGATGAGCGTATCCACCACAAACCTCAGCGGCTGGAGCGGCGTGCTCATCAGCGTCGCGCCGTCGATGGTGTCGAAACACTTTTTGTCCTTTGTTTCGCTTTTGTTGTTCATGTGATACTCCTTCCTTTTTTTCTTTGTGCTACATTTGTGCCATTCAGGTTTAATTTCCCTTTTTTCCAATTTCATTTTTACAAACTGCATGGTAAAATGATACAGAGAATACAAATAATTTGTTTTTGGGTAAATCCATTATTTGTGAAGGAGGTTTGCATGTTTCCATATTTCAAGGTTTTCATCGATAACCAATCGTTCATGGACATCCTCTGGTACACGGATGAGCAAAAGCACGGCTTCCGGCGCATCGGACAGATTGGTGAAGGGCTTGTGAGCTTCTGCGAGCTTGATCTTGCTGCCCTTGAAGATAAATTAAAAGAGCTTGCCCGCATACCGCTGATAAGCTTGAATTACGACACGATACGATGTGGAATTTTCGATGCGGCAGAACTGCTTAAGGACAAGCACGACTATACATTCTTCTTTCTTGTGGGTGCACTGAACAATACCCTTGCAGCCCCAGTCTATTTTCAGGATGATATTGAAACACGGAGACTGGAGCAGCTGCAAAGCTGCTTTGCCATTCTGGAGGATGTGCTGACGCTGCAGGAGATATTTGAGTACGCCCTGCATTTCTGCCTGGATAAGGATAATCTTTCCGACAGGCCAGCAGCCGAAAGAATGGTGGGCTTTTATTTTCAGTTTCCGGAATTGAGTAAGTTTACCGTGCAGACGGGCTTCGCGGTAGCCCCGGTAAAAAAGGGTGCTTTGGATTACGAAAAGGTTGCGGAAATACACAGGAAAAACATTACGGACACCAAACATATGCTGGAGGCCATCCATGAGGACCGTTCCAAGGTCAGCCTGCTGCCGTATTATCATGTGCAGGCGCTGGACGAAATGCTGTTCCTTGAATTTATGGAAATGCTCAAGCGCGGCGTCCAGGTGAAGCGGTGCCGATTATGCGGGCGGTACTTCGTGCTGATTGACAAGCGCAAGCGAGAGTATTGCGGAAGAGAATATTCAGAGGGGAAGACTTGTCAGGAGGTCGGTCCCATGCTCCATTACGAACAGCGCCTCGAGGCAGATATCTATCTGCAGAAATTTGAGACGGAGTACAACAAGGTGTATTCCCGATTTTACCGGGCTGATGGAAAGACTAATGCGGAATTCTCCGGCAAGGACATGACGCGGGAGGAATTCCGTACATGGTCGAAGTCGGCGTCCAAAGCAAAAGCTGATTACCAGCGGGGGCTGATAGCCGGCGATAAGATGCTGCGGGTTGTGAGGAATGGAATGTAACGGTCAGTTTCTAAATCATGTGGAAACGAACAGCAGAAAGAAAAAAGCGCATTCGGCCTGTCAGGGCTTTATGCACTTTTTTGTTGTATGCAATATTCGATTGATTTCTGTGGTATGAGATTCTTTACGGACACGGTGTATCAGGACTGCAAGATGGCGGGGTGCTGTTCTCCTCCCGCGTTTCGACAAACACAATATGGATTTCGTCTCCAGTTGGTTCAGGTTGCTCGAACGGCGAAGCTGACGCAGCGCTGTCTATCGGTTCGTCGCTTACCATAGAAGCGATTTTGTTTCCATTCTCATACATATTCTCCGCGACCGTGCCAACGCTTAGCTCACCGCTTTATTCAATCCAAGCGAAGTCGTGCATCCATACATGAAGCTTGCCGTCGATGTGTTTTTGTGTACCGGAAGCAGGTTCTTTATATGTCGGCGGCGAATCGTAACTGCCCATGCTTCCTACTTTGGGTCCGGTCGGCTCGTCACGGGATTACCGACTGTCGAGCCTCCGCCCATGATGCCGACCCGCTTATTGAGGTCGCCTTTATCATCAACAGTCATACCGCCTCCCATGATACCGACTTTGTTGCCGGTAAGTTCATCGTCAGGGTTACCTACCAATGTTCCGACACTCCCACCGCCCTCATCCTTAATTCTGCCGAAGCCAGGATCTAGACTTGTTTCTCGTCGTTTACGACACGAACATCTCCCATGCACGGCTCAGAATATGATGATGCGGACGGCTTTGTTGGCTTGACGGTCTGCGTTATCGCAGATTTTGACGTTTCTTTTTCTGCCGTTATTTCTTTTTTCACTGGCTCACTTTCTGCGACATCCTCCACTACGGGAGCAGGATTATTGGCAGAAATAATCAGCGGCGTTTCTTCTGACAGAGCCCCAAATTTCGGCGATTACAGCGACCTTCTCCGGGCTCGGTAGGTAATTCCAGACCTNGGCGCTTTGAGGCCACACAACGGCACACAGCTCGACACAGGCGATAACGGTTATTCCGGGCGATGCTTGGATTCCTAATATAGACCATCTGCTTTCAGAAACATACCTACCATAGCTTACTGGCGATAGGTATCATAAACTTCTCAATCTTGAAGTTTTCCTGATTAAGAAGTATAATGGAACCATTAAAAAAAGCGAGGAATTGATGTGGAATATATCAGCGTGAGAGAGGCTGCAAGCCAATGGGGAATAACGAGCCGTATGGTAAATTATTATTGCGTGTCCGGCCGTATACAGGGCGCACAGAAGATCGGCAATATGTGGGTTGTGCCGAAGAATGCGGCNAAACCTGCAGATGGGCGGCGCAAACAAACAGATAAGTCAACCATTGTGCGAAAGGGGTGAAGGTGTGACGGAANACAGAATGAATCAACGCATATCAGCTATAATCAATAGTCGCCGATTATCCGTTATCGTCTTTTCTCTNTTCTTCTCCTGGCTGCTGGCTTTCCCCTTTGAAGGCAGGATATTGTATGCCCTTGCGGACCACTATAACATNTCGGCCCATTCGTTTGTTTTCGAGACAATGGCCGCTCATTTTGCCGGGCTGCTTATCTGCGGGTTCTTTGTTAAAAACATGATAACGGCNAAACGGCTCATGCTTTTTTCCATTGCATTTTGCATCGTGGCATCCGGCGTATTTTTCCGCCCTCCCTCTTTTCTGTGGATGGCAGCGTTGCTCTCGACAGCGTTTCTGGTTGGGTGCTGTGTAGCGGCATGGGGCTTTTATTTCAAAAGCTGTACTCCAAAGTATGAACGTATCAAAACAATGGCGGACGGACTCATCTTCTCGAACCTGCTTATGATTGTGCTCAATATGGCAGCCATTCATATTTCCCCACACGCCGGGCTTGGATTTTCTATGTTGATGTTGGGAGCGGCATTCCTGTTCGCGTTCAGACTTCCCAAAGAGGAAGCGCCGGAAGCCCCACCGTCTTCCGAGCAGGGGGAAATTTATGTCGGTAAAATCGGTCCACTCGCTTTTCTATGCCTGTTCGTCGTAGTTATTACCATCAATTCCGGCCTCATGTATCAGGTGCAGGGCCCCGCTTTCGCCCATCTGGAATGGCTGACAAGCTGGTATTGGGCTGTGCCGTATATCACAGCCCTGTTCATTATGCGAAACTTGCCCCGAAAAACAAACAGGGCATATATCCTCTATGTAGCTATCGCCATGATCGGCTTTTCCTTTATCGCCTTTATGTTACTTGGCCGCTCATGGGCGGATTATCTTGTGGTCAATACCCTGATGCTGGGGGCCTGCGGCGTGTACGATCTGTTTTGGTGGAGCATCCTGGGGGAAATGCTGGAGCTGGACAAAAATCCCGCCCGAATCATGGGAGTCGGCCTCTCAGCGAATGTCCTGGGTGTTTTGCTGGGAGGACTCATTGGAAACGCAATCGCCAGCACAAGCGGACAAAGCCATAATCCCACCCTGCTGGCGCTGGGCGTGGTGTGCGTTACCCTTGTCCTGCTTCCGCCCCTACATAAACGGTTGATTACTCTGCTCAAAAATCATGTTTATTTGACCACGATTACTGAAATGCCGCCCCAAGAACAAACCCAGCTGATCTGTGAGTTCAGTATCACAGAGAAACTAACTGAGCGCGAAGGTGAAATCGCAGCCCTGCTCATCAAGGGTAAGACCTACCGCATGATCGCGGGTGAGTTGCATTTAAGTGAAAACACCGTCAAAACCCATGTGAAAAACATTTATTCCAAAGCCGGAGTTCAGAGCCGGACGGAACTGATGAATCTCCTTCTGGATATACACATCCCATCCACAAAGTCCAACATTCTCTGATAACCAGCGGATCTCAAGGCCCCTCACCCGAAAAGGTGAGGGGCCTTTTTGCGCAAAATCACCCGGCTTGGTGAGGGAAGAACCGGAAAATTGATTTATACTGACCATATGGATTGGCGCTATGCGTTATAAACTAAAACAAAAAAGGAGTGAAAGAATTGAAAAAGATACTTATGTTTTTTATGTGCCTTACGTTGGTCATAACAGGGGGGTTCGCATTCCCTATTCAGGTTGATGCGGCAGGCGCAAAATGGGTGCTGGTGGATGTGGTAAATTATGACGGAAAGAGTGAGGTGGATAACACCAATAAAGGGGGCGTATACGAGGCCAGCAGCAAATCCTCTCCCGGTAGCTACAGCTACACATGGAAGTACCTCGGTGAAGGAGATACTTATTACGATCCCGACTTGTTGGCGGGGGAAAACAGTACTTCTGAATGTACCTTTTCCACTCCCCCAACCACCATTCAAGGAGGAGAAACTGTAACACTGTCCCTGAAGCTGAGTTTTGGAAAGCAACTTTTATCCTATTATACAGACAAGGCAAGTGCCGGTGCAGACTTTGATAAATGGGACGTGACACCGGGAGATGTAACAGGTGCAAGTGTTCCTTTTAAAAACAAGGATGGGAAATCGTCATTCAAAATCGATACCTATAAAACAGTGAACGTGTATTCTGTCAGTGATACCCTTACAGCGAAAGCCCCGGCAGGCGCCAAAGAGGGGGATAAAATTGCCCTCAGGACCACATTTAACGGGGTAAAACAAGGAACCTGCTATATCTACGTATGGTCGTCCACCCAAAAACCGATTGATATACCAACCGAAAAGCCGACCGTGAAACAGGAAAAGATAAAATACGATCCGGTCGATCCCCAATATGAAGATTCCGGAATTCGTGTGTCAGATCTTCACGGAGAAGTAACCATCCGCAGAGGAGACAATGAGGATCAATACGACCTTTTGGAAATCGGCTCTATTATCTATGTGGGGGATCATATTGTTACGGCTCAGGATTCCGAATGCATACTAAGTATGCTTGATATGACAACATTTCATATTAAGCCAGAATCGGAAATTATCGTCACTGTTCCCAGCGGGCAAGACAGCAAGATCGATCTGCTGCTCGGTAATATCTATACCAATGTTCAGAAGATAATGACCCACGGCACGATGGAAGTTGAAATGAATACAGTATGCGCTGGTATCAAGGGAACCACCTTTGTCTGTGAAGAAACAGGGAGCAAATCCACCCTGAAGGTGCTGGAGGGGAAAGTGACCCTGACCTCCAAGATAACCGGCAATGCTGTCTCAGTAAACTCAGGTGAGATGGTTGTGGCCGATGCTTCGGGCAGCATGAATAAGAGCACCTTCAATATTGCCCAGGAGGCAAAGAAATGGGATAAGACCATCATCGAACTGGTTATTGGGCAAAAGCTGATGAAAGTCAATGGCGTACATATGGAAATTGATCCCGGTAGAGATACAGCACCTATAGTTTTGAACGGAAGGACCCTTATCCCCATAAGAGCCGTGATAGAAGCCATGGGCGGTACAGTTGACTATGATGCGGCAGAGCAGAGGATCACTCTGAAAAAGGGCAATGATACACTGCAAATGTGGATTAGCAAAACGAATATGAAACTGAACGGCACTGCAAAAACCATGGACACAGCTCCCGTAATTCTGAATGGCAGAACCATGGTTCCTGTCCGATTTGTGGCAGAAAATTTCGGCTATTCTGTGTCATGGAAGGCAGCGGAGCAAACCGTTGTGATTCAATAACACAAATGAGATGAGGAATCTTGGAAAAGAGGTGATGAAATTGCAGACGATTAAAAGAAGCTTGTATTTTTATACCGGAGCCTCCACTCTTTTTATGGCAGTTTCTTTTTTATCTTTTATAGCCGAAGCCCAAAGCAACGGGCTTCGGCTGCCCTTTCTCCTTTCGCTGTCCGCACTTGCGGCAGGACTTGCTATTCGGGAATATAGAAGATTCAAGGCGGCAAGGCTGATTTTTGAAAACCGAATTCTACACATTCGGCCTGCGGTGATTGATAATGCAGAAACAGAAGATACTGATTTGATTTCGGAAAGCATAGGGGTATTCGTTTCCTGTTTCGGCATTCTGATGGGAGCAAAAATCATTAAGTTTAATCAGGAGGGCATCCGGCTTAAGGCCGTGGAAATCGGGCTGGATTATATTTCTCTTGAATACGGCACAGATACGTACACCAGGAAAATCAAACTGCTTCATGCAAGACCTGACCGCACTGTTCTTGCCGACATCATTGAGAAATTCCGTTACGAAGCCGGTATTGTTCCGGTCGTTACGGAATAACGGCGGGGTGCAGATATGCTGGAACGGATCAAATACACTGCGATTACACATTGAAGGAGGATTATTTATGGAAAACAAACTAACTTTATATACAAAATCATTCGTTGCAAAAGCGGGTAGGCGCTTTCTTGCATTACTTATGGTGTGCGTAATGATTTTCAGCCTTGCCGCTTGTGGTGGGCAAAAGCCAGGCGGATCAGAAGAAATTAAGCCGGTAACAGTGGCGCTGGAGCCGGAACCACAGGCACTACAAACGGCAAATGAGGCCACCGCCATTGCCCTGCGGCAGTACGTCTACGCAAGGCTTTTGACCGAAGCCTTCCTGACGGTAGACGCCTCCGCCATGACCGCAGAGCAATTGTCTGAAATGGCGGATGAGCTTCTCCTTGCGTGGGAAAACGCCGAACTCTTTTCTTCCGCCGCAATGGAGCTCACGAACCAAGCTGTTCTGCTGCTGGAAATGCCCACAGTAAAGCAGACGTCTGCTGTCGGTCAGCCACAGGCCAGATTTATGACCCTTGCCGCAACGCCTTTAAACTTTCCTCTTGTGGCGTATGCGGCTGATAGCGGAAGAAAAATAGACCCGCAAACCTGGGCGGAAAATCTGACAAAGCAGTATGACGCACTAAAGGGTGCGAAGCGGTATCAGCAGCTTGCCCAACAGCTTGGAACCGACGCAAAAACAGCCTATGAGCAGATGGCTCTGGCGCAGAAAATTATCCGTAACGCCGCCGAGCTGGAGGAAGCCGAAGGCGTGATGAACGCCTATACCGAAAGCATCAATTATCTGCAAGGGGTAAAGACGGCCAGCAAGGTGGGAGTGTTCGTTGTCGGCACAGTAGTCACTGGCGGCGGTTCCCTGACAGCTCTGTCTACAAGTAGTTTCACATTGGCTCAGACCGCCAGCACCATCGTCGGCGGCGTGGACTGCGTCGTGGACATCGCGGACACCGGGAGCAATATCATTTTGGGAGAAAATCATCAGGTTACGGTGGGCTTTGACGATGTGAAGAATAAGCTGGCTCCTGTTTCGGCGGTGGTGGGCCTCGCCTCCTTTAATTCGGCGGAAACCGGCGAACAGCTTGCCTATATCGGAGATACATTGGTGGACTGGTTTTATGAGGGAAAGGTCATGGGGGTGCAGGTAGATGGTGGCAGAACCGTAACCGCACGGATTTTTGACAGTGTGGGGACGGTGGCGCTGAAATCTGCGCTGGAAAGCGTCGGTTATGTGTTCCCGGAAACCTCCAGAACACTGACGGAAATCATAGAGGAGCTGGAAGCCAATCCCGAGGCCGCGCTTGCCCGGATGGATGCCCTTGTCTCTCAAATGGCGGAGCTTACGCGGGCAGCGGGTATCACGGAGGAAGCCTCGCCTGAGCCGGGCAGCTCCGAAAGCGCGCCGCCGCAGGTTCCAAGTATCAACATGAATATCTTCGGACAATACACCGTTGTTACCAACTATGGGGATGAAACTGAAACCACGACAGTAACCATAAAGAAGATTGACGACGGCTTATTGTCCTGGATAGACGAGGATGGGGATGCGGAAACCCTCGTTTATAACAAGGAAACGAACATCATCCATGACGATTCCTCGGGGCTTATACTTCATATTGAGTTTTCCCTGTCCGGGAGTACGGTGATTGGTAGTGGTTATATGAGCGGCACTTTTTGGGATGAGCCCATAGAGGCAACCATTGCCCTCACCAAAATTTCTGATTGACGGCAAGGAGGGATGACCATGTATTGCAAGAATTGCGGAACTGCTTTGCCGGAGGGCTCCTACTTCTGCACAAACTGCGGCACTCAAAAAGGTGAAGCAACCGACAGCCGCCCTGCTGCGGCAGGCGGGCGCATCGGCTATTCCGAGCGCATCCACGACCCGGCCTTTGCCCGGTATCTGAAACACACCAACCGATGGTCGGCTGTTTTCTCTATGATACTGGCCATCGCCGCGGTCATTGGCTTTTATATCTACGGCGAAACCAGCCGTGAGATGGAGAACCCCCAGGCGCTGTTCATCGGCCTGGGCATCGGAGGAATGTTTTTGCTGATCGCGCTCTATTCCATCATTGCCAGAAAAAGAAGCAAAACCTGGGACGGCGTGGTGGTTGACAAAACCATCAAAGAGAAAACCCGACGCCATGACACCGGAAATAATGATTCCACCATCCACTATTACACCGAATACGCCGTCATTGTGCGGGATGAGCGAAGCAAAAAGCACCGTTTGACCGCCGAGGACGATATGACTGTTTTTGACTATTTTCAAGTGGGCGACCGAGTGCGCCATCACGCGGGGCTGAATTCGTATGAAAAATATGATAAATCGCGGGACAGCATCATCTTCTGCAATGCCTGCGCCACGCTGTGCGACATAAACGATGATGTCTGCTATCGCTGCAAATGCCCGCTGCTCAAGTAAAGGTAAGTTCCATGTGGAAAAGGTATCTGGCCGACAGGCTTTGCCTGTCGGTCTAATCGAGATTTTCCGCGCAGCGAAGTTTGCAGCATATCCGCATGCTTTTATGGGAAACGGCCCAATCAATGCCGTTGCTCGCTTAGTTGTGTGGTGTTGTCTTAAAATTGGCTTTGGATAGGGGGAACGTGATGAGAGATATGCAGGAAGCGATCCGCTGGGAAATCAGCGTACCCATATTTAAGAATACGGTTATTTTGAAGCAGCTTGGGCTTGCCCTCGGCATCCCCTTTGGTTTGGTCGCTCTTGTCATTGTACTTATATCAGGGAGAAGCCGGGATACACTGTATGCGCTCGGGTTTATCGCCGCACTGCTTATCCTGACATGGGTGTTGATCATGGTGGCATACCGTGGCAAATACGAAACGGAATTCGTACTGGATCAAAAAGGCGTGCTCTGCCGGACGCAGGCAAGGCAGGCTAAAAAGAACCGGGTTATCAACACATTGGCGGTGATTTTCGGCCTGTTGTCCGGCAGAGCCGCTATAGCAGGCGCCGGAATGCTGGCACAGTCGAGGCAGGAGGTTTTTCTCCGATGGAATCGCGTCACAAGGGTGAAATATAAGCCTCAAAGTTGCACCATCCTGCTGTGCGGTGGATGGACGGAGCAGATCGCGCTGTTCTGTACGCCGGAAAACTATGCGTGGGTTGAAGATTTTGTTCGGCAGAAAACACTACTTCCGGAGAGGTTAAACGATCGATGAAAAGAAAGCTCTTGTCAAGGATTTTAATCACATTGCTGGGGGCGGCTCTGATTTTGTGGGCGGCCGAGAGCCTTGCGCTTGGTCTTTTTGGTGAACGCACGACGGCTGTCGTTACCAGTATCCGGCGGGAGGGGGGTGAGCGCGCCGATGTACTGACGAATCGATACACCTACAACATCAGCTATACTTTTATCCTCCCCGATGGAAAAGAGATGTACGGATTTACGAAGGAGATCGGCGGCGCGGTCTATCTGAAAACGAACGGTACAGGCAGGATTGCTGTGCGATACTTTAAGATCATGCCCTATATCAATACGCCGGAGGGGAATTCGCCGTTTTCGCTCGGACCGCTGATTTTAACAGGAACAGGGATTTTTTTGATTGTTCAGATGAATCGGAAAAAATCATGAAGTTCTGAATGGATTCTTTATGCTCCCGATATAGTTCATAGTGTAGTTATTCAAGCGTAAAAAGGTTCTCCGCCTACCTATTTTTAAGATAAGCGGAGAACCTTTTTCTTGCCTTCCGTACCGGTTACCCCTCGGTTCATTTTCTGTCCCTTCGGGTGGTAACCCTTGACACAACAGGGTTTACGGGCGTTTTTTAATGTTTTGTGCGTGTAACTATGCTTTCGGTTGGATTTCAAGGAACCTCGGAGGCGCCTCAACCCCAATAGCCGCAAAGGTTTCACGCTGTTTAGGGGGACAGTAAGTTTCGTAGACTGATAAAGGTCTCCGTTTTTAGAAGAAAAATGTCCAAGATGTAAGCGTTCAAGTTCATCTCGTAACTTTGGCCAGGTAGAACCGGTTTTCGCTTCCGCAATTCTAACCAATAAGAGCGCCAACCAGCTGATTAATATATGTGCCCGGATACCATCTTCCAGGCGATGATACATAGGACGAAGCTCCAGTGTGGTTTTTAGCGTACGAAAAGCATTCTCTACATCTACCAGTTGTTTATACCCCAAGGCCACATCCTCCGGGGATAGAGTATCATCTGAAGTCCTGATTAAGTATTCCCCGTCATACCTCTCTTCATCCCGAATAGCCTCTTTATTGAGCTTCAAGGTCCCGTCCTTTAACTGTCTAAGATACTTGCCGTAAGAGGAATGTGCACGTAACCGGCAGGCGGCCTTAGTATGGGCTTCATTGGGAAGCTGCTTTAAGCCGTCTAGTTCTGCCATAGTATTTCCAGGCCAAACCCAAGAACGGATAGGGATACCCTCTTTGGTAACAGCAAGTCCAATCACTACCTGCAAAAGATCCGGTCGTTTGTCCTTAGAAAAGCCCTGCTTTAAAACCTATAGAAAACTTATAGACGAAAATCAGTTTGACATTCATTTTTGCGAGTTTATCCTCATCACGCTTGCTATGGCTTCCCAAATAATCAAAAGTTTCTTTGTACTCCTTATCAATCAGATTCACTACAAAGCATCCCGAATCCTTTTACTCTTGTTTTGTAATGAATATATATAGGCTTCACCATGCATTTTTTCAAATATCTTTCTTCCCTAAATACAAGCATGTATAACTTAAATAAACGTCTCCTTCAGCAAAATTATGCTACCCATATCTTGCAACAAGCTCTGTCTTCGATACAATGACATTATCCTCTCCCAGTATTAAGTCTTCATTTCTCAGATTTAAGCTTGTTTTCAAGCATGCCTATACACTCATCCACATAATTCTTATCAAACTTTTCAATTTCCCCCTTGTCGCAAAGGGAGGCCAGATCCGGATCAATAGGCAGCCTTCCCAGAAATGGAATTCCCATATCCTGAGCAACCTTTTCCGCCTTGCTTTCTCCAAAAATGTCTATTCTCTTCCCACACTCAGGACAAACTGCATAGCTCATGTTTTCAATGATTCCGAGAATTGGAATATTCATGGTTTTTGCCATATTGTAAGCCTTCTTGACGATAAGGGAAACAAGATCCTGGGGTGAAGTCACAATGATAATCCCATCCAGAGAAACAGATTGGAATACGGTCAAGGGCACATCCCCTGTTCCCGGAGGCATATCAAAAAACAAATAGTCCAGCTTTCCCCAAATGACATCGGTCCAGAACTGTTTTACAGCACCCGCAATCAATGGTCCCCTCCATATAACCGGAGCATCGTTCTTTTCCAATAGAAGGTTGATAGACATGATCTTGATATCATTATGCGTTCTGGAAGGGTATATACCTAATTCGCTGGTATCCGCCCTGCAATTATCCCTGCCAAACACCTTGGGGATTGACGGACCGGTAATATCTGCATCCAGTATGCCGACATTATACCCTTTCCTTCTCATTACAACCGCAAGCAAAGAAGTTACCAGTGATTTTCCTACTCCTCCCTTGCCACTTAATACTGCTACTGTTTTCTTAATTTCATTAAGCTCATGAGTTTTACATATAAAATCCTCGGGCTTGCTTTTTCCCTCACCAGCGCAACTTTTTTTCCTGTTCTTTTCTAAAATGTCCTTCATCTTTCTTACTCCCTTTCTTATTGTTAATATGAATTATTCTTCTACCTTTTTATCAGTATTCTTATTAAAATAATCATTAATAGCATTCTTTAGTGCCTTGACTCCAAGGTTTGAACGTAGAAAAAAGAAGTCCCTGCTCTTTTAAGTATTTAATCTCTTCATAAACTTCCTTTATTTCTTTATAAGAATATCTTGTATTGAAATACTTAACTATATCGTTTAATGGAGCCAGTTCCTGCATGCCTGAGAGTAACCGGTAGCTTAAATCAATCAATTGTATCGCCTGCACACAGGATAAGGCAGCGATCACCCAGGAAGCGCTTCATCTCACACATTGCTCCAAATCCGGTACAATGCAATGGAACAACTCTTCGGATATCCATATCCATTATGTACCGGATAGTCGTCTGCAATCGTATAGGACTTACATTCCCAAGATGCATTCCGGCTACCAGAAGTTTAATGCTTTTATCCGGGATAAGCTTCTGTGCATACTTGATGCTGTTAACAACCCCCGGGTGGCTGCATCCAAGAAATATAGCAACTTCACCATCATCCTCAATAATAAGCATCTGTTCATCCAGCATCATATCAGGCATTATCTTGCCATCCTTTTCAACGTAAAAGTCTTTCGATACTTCTTCAAAAGCGCTGGAACAGGGTATCTCCCCGGATACCAGGATGCCTTTTTCAATCTTCAAAGGCTGTCTGGTACAAACAATCCGATCTTTCATCCAATCCTGCGCGGATATTTCAAACGGTATTCCTACTTGCCTAAACGGTTCATCCTCATCAGCGGATGCTAACTTTTTTAAAAAAGCATCGGGATGAACGTAAATCGTTGGAGCCATATCCGTACAAGAATAATACTGCAATCCGCCACAATGATCATAATGACCATGGCTTATCACAATATAGTCAGCCGCTTCGAGACTGATGCCCATTGCTTTTGCATTATGGAAAAAAACTGAAGATTGGCCTGTATCAAACAGTATTGCTTTGTCGTCTTTTTCTATCCAGAGGGATAACCCGTGCTCTGCGAGCAGCCCCCGTTTTCTGACTCTGTCGTCGGTAAGGATATGTACTTTTAACATTTTTGTATCACTCCAATGTTTCATAAACTAAATAATAACTGTGGTCTTTTGCCAATCTCAAGGTCATGTACTGCTGCTACTCTTGGCACTATTGGTCTCATTTCCGGTGCTCCTTTCCCCTGATTTCCTGATAAAAAATTTTTTATTCTCATACATAAATTCTTCAATTATATTCTGCTGTATAAGGTTGTTAATAATAGTCCTATCAAGATTTCTGTCTTTTAGCAGCTTATCAATAACATCCTCTCTTACCGGATGTACGGATATAATGCTAAGCAGATCATTTATTATGTCATCCGTAAAGAAAAAACTTTCGCCTTCATCTCCTGTGATACACTCAACTTCAACATGAGCCAAATTACGTATGGTATTAAAAGCTTCTTTCAATTCTTGTGTAGAAGGTCTCTGCACACAGCTTTCTGCCGGAGGACGTGTAGGCACCAGCAAATACGCTTTGGATGGCTTTAACTTCCCCAAGTACTTTCCAATCCCATCAATGCACTCTTTCTTGTCATTATACCCGCTTACCAGCATTGTCTCTGTTACTAATATACCTTTAAAACTCTTGGCAAAATCTATTGTGCCTGTCATTATCTTATCAATATTCAGATAGCCATGGGGTCTGTCTACCCTGCGCCAGGTGTCTTTATCTGCAGCATCAATTTTGAGCGATACCCAATCCGCTTTCATTAAATCCTTTTTGACCTCATCCATCCATAACAGTGATGCATTCGTTATTACAGCAGGCTTATAGAATCCGCACCTCTCAATCTGCATCCTGTTTGTCCTCCCGATCTGGCAGTAAACACAGGAGTAAGAACAAATCTTGGGCGGTATATTATTTATCCCCAGGCTCCGGCCTAAGCGCCTTGACGGAACGGGTCCGAAAACTACCATCTGTTCGACACCCTCCAATTCTAAATATTTATATTCTTCTCTGTCCCCGGAACAATCTTATCAATAAACAAAATACCATCAAGATGGTCAATTTCATGGCAAAAAGCACGTGCAAGCAAACCTGTCCCCTCAAGCTCAACATTTTTACCGTTTTCGTTTAATGCTTTAACCTTTACCCGGTTTGGACGCTTGACCTCTCCTGTAATTCCAGGAATACTCAAACAGCCTTCAATATCCTGCTGCTCACCTTCCTGTTCTACAATTTCGGGATTTATCAGCTTGATAAGTCCTTCGCCTATATCAATGACAAGTGCTCTTTTCAATATCCCTACCTGCGGTGCAGCCAACCCTACGCCGTTTGCCTGATACATAGTTTCAGCCATATCGTCCAGCAGTTTGATAATTTTTTCATTAATCTCATCTACATACTTCGATTTCTTTCTCAGAACATCGTCCGTTTTATAATTGGCAATACGTCTTAGAGCCATAACTTAATCTCCTATAATCAGATTCCAACTTTACCATCCATGCAAAAGGTGCAGGCAAATCACCTGCTTCCTTTTGCATGGAGAGTATCCTTCTCATCATGGAAAATATACAAATCTTTATTTTGCCCTATACACTTTCAAATTTCTTCATTTCATCGGTAAGCCTCATCCATATGCTCGTAATCTCATTGGTTACAGCATTATTACCGGCCTCGATCGGAGTCTTGAATTCCTGCAAAGCTTTTACTATAGACGGATCAAAAGGTATCTTTCCAATAACGGGGAAACCTTCATTCCTGCAGAAATCTTCTATTTCTGAAGTTACTTCCGGATTCAAATTATATTTATTTATACAAACAAATGACGGTATTCCAAAATGTCTTGCTACGCCCAGAACCCTTTCCAGGTCACTTTTACCGGACCTTGTAGGTTCAGAAACCGCAACCACTGCATCCGCTCCTGTAATAGATGCAATAACCACGCACCCTATGCCTGGAGAGCCGTCAATAAGCACCCATTTTTCATTCTTTTTGTAATTATATATGTTCTTTCTTACCTCTGTTACAAGCTTGCCGGACCCTTCAGCTCCAATATCAAGCAGTGCATGGGAAAAGGTTCCTCTTGAGGTGCCGGATACAAATGTCTCTCCCGTCTTGACTTCCTCCAACCGTATTGCTTCCTGTGGACATACCAGTATACATGCACCACAGCCTTCACATTTCATCGGTATGATTTCAAATTCTTCACTGATAGCATTGAATCTGCATGTTTCTTTGCACAAGCCGCACTTTACACATGCCGCTGAATCAATCACAGCTTCCTTTGCGCCAAAATAGTTATCCTTCTTCAGAACTTCACCTTTCAAGAGAATGTGCAAATTCGGTGCGTCAACGTCACAATCGGCAAGCATTTTATCCTGAACAAGAATGCTCAGTGATGAGACCAGGGTGCTCTTTCCCGTTCCTCCCTTTCCGCTTATAAATACAATCTGCTTCATTTCTCAGCACCCCTTTCTATCTTTTCATAAAGCTTTTCAAATTTTTCTTTCCACAAACCATTATTCTGTACAGGAAGAATACCTTTTGAATAGCCTTCGGCAATGTCCTGTGAAAAAGGTATTTCCATTAGCAGCTCAATCCCTTCATTTTCACAGAATTCGTGTATAAGTCTGCTGCTGTCGGAAGCCTTATTCAATACAACTCCAAAAGGCAAACCCATCTTTTTAACAAGCTGTGCGGCTATCTTCAAGTCATGGAGTCCAAAAGGCGTCGGTTCCGTTACAAGCACACAATAATCACATCCTTCAATAGACTGCACTACTGTACAGGAAGCCCCTGGTGAGCAGTCAAGTATCACAGTCACATCGTTTTTTATACGCTTTTTAAGTTCACGTATGATAGGTATGCTTATAGGCTCGCCTACGTTAAGCTTCCCCTGCAGGAATGTGCCATCCCCGTTTGCTTCAACAACTCCGATAGTCCTTTCCACTTCTCTGATTGCATCATTAGGACAGGCTATAACGCATGCTCCGCAGTGATGGCAGATTTCGGGAAACACAAGAACCTTACCCTTCACTACAGCAATTGCATTAAACTGACATGCCTTGCCGCAATAACCGCATGCATTGCATTTTGCCATATCCGCTTCAGGCACCGGTACTTTTACAGGTGAACTTTCCTTCAGTTCAGGTGTTAAGAATATTGCCCCATTGGGCTCTTCCACATCGCAGTCTATATACTGGCAAGACGGCAGTGACGCCGCCAGACTCGCAGAAACAGTCGTTTTACCCGTTCCTCCCTTTCCACTTAAAACAGCTATTTTCATCCCTGACCTCCTCATAAGTTCATACTATAAATCTGTTATACTTCTACTTTTTACAACGTATATTTAGGGCTTATGCCCATTTGTTTTGCAATTAAATCATATTATTATTCTGAGCATATGTCAATAATTATTGATATTCAATCGCTGCTGAGGGATAATCAATAATATTGCAGTATCCATAATACCGAGTTCTTTGAATAAAACAGTAAAGGTTGCTACACATGGAAAATACAATGTAAGTACGACTACTGCAGTAACCATCTGCATACTGCTTAACCCGATAGGTTCAAGCAGTGCAACTGCCGCACCCTTTCTGACTGTGCCAATGATCAATGCAGCCACTATTTCCCCGGGAAGGCCGAATACGCCTTTAACCACGGGGGAAAACAACTTGCCTATCCAGGCTATAACACCGGAAACATGCAAAAAGATTGATTATAAATATACCTCCCAGCACATTAGGTATCACTGAATAACCATGCAGACCTATTTTATGCAGCAATCTATCAAGGATTATAGCAACCCTTGGAAGGTAACCCAGATCTTCAATAAACCCAAACACCAGATAAAATAGGAATATATAAGGATATATAAGGCAGAACAATACCTAATGCCACAAACGCCCCTGTTGTCAAAACTCCCATAGCCCCTTCATAATCGAATGGATTTTAAGAAGTTTTTCCAGTTTGCCGGTGTCTATTTCGATTCCTTTATGCTTTGCATCATCCCACATGTTAACAACCAGCACCATCGGTTTGCCGTAATCCATTAATTGGAACGTGAGGTTCAAGTTTCTCTCAAGATTTGTTGAATCAACTACATTCACAAGTATGTCTCCTACTTCTATCATATCAGCGCGACTTTTTCGGATTCAGCTTCAGGATCAAGCTGATATGTACCAGGAACATCAATAATCTCATATTTCCGTGCATTGTATATCAAATACCCTTTTGCATACTGCACCGTAGTTCCGGGATAATTGGATGTGGTAACACTCACTCCTGTGAGATGGCTGAATATGGCACTCTTTCCCACATTAGGATTACCTATGAGAAGAATCTTCACTACTCATCCACCTCCACAAAGATTCTCGAAGCCATTCCGTACCCTATGGCAATTTCAGTATTTCCTACCGAAGCTATAACAGGGCCGAATCCAGCCAGCGCGCTTTTCTTTTGAATTCTCGCTCCTACACGAATGCCCAGAGCTTCAAGCCTGGTTCGCATCCCTACACCTCCGTTGATTGCTGCAAGTATTCCGGATTGTGAATTTTTCATCATAGAAAGTTGCAACCTTCTTTTTTGCATCATATCTGTACCCCTTTACAGCGAAATTGATAATCATTTTCAATTTGCTTTTAAAAAAATAACGCGTTTAGCATCTGTAAATGCTCAACCACGTTTTATTATTGAGCCAATGCCCATTTAGCCCCTTTTAAATTTTAATACTGATCCATCAAAAGCTATTCCCCCTATTTCAATCAAATTAATGAGAGATATAATTTTTTTGGGCTTTTGCCCATAATAGATTTTAACACTAGTGCATAGATATGTCAATATGCGAAAAACTCTAATCAGAGATATGTAATTGTACTAACTTGCATTCATGTAATAAAGTAAAAGAGACTGGGATATAAAACTCCAGTCTCCACACACTGTTTTGGGAACATTTTTTATGCTTAATCAATACCTTCCCTGCCGTGTCTCCAGCAATTTCGCCTGCAAAACTTCTTTTTCTCACTGCGGGAGCAAACGATTCTTTTAGAATTACAGTTAGGGCAGTTAAATTCTCCATTCAATATTTTCTGAAAGTTTTCGTAGCTTTCACTCCACTGTTTTCCACAGTCAAGACACTTTACAGGACAGATATTACGCGTATAATTGCCTCCTTCAATTCTGATAGCCTTTCCATTTATAAGGCTGTCAGCAATCTTCTCTCTTGCAACATTCAGGATGCGTTGAAAAGTTTGCCTTGACACCTCCATCTTCTCAGCACATTCTTCCTGCTCCATGCCTTCAAGATCCTTTAGACGTATAGCTTCAAGTTCCTCGATACGAATAATATTCTCCTGCAAGGCATCAGCATCAATATCATAGGGAGCAAAGTATTGCACATTGGGTATGAACTCAACCTTTCTCCACTTTGTTGGCCTTGCCAAGCTTTTCATTCCCCTTTCTATATAAAACACCTAAAACTTCATTATCATTTTATCATTATTTTTAAATGATTAACAGCAGTATTTTGTATATGATAGGAGGAAAGAGGCAGGACATACCTCCTGCCTCTTTCCTGTGCACCATTAGAAGAATTCGTTATTCGGTCTCCTCATTGAGCATCTTCAAACGCTTCTTCACCTGTTGCAATTGGTTTTCCAGGAACTCCACCTGGCTACTCAGAAATTCCTTTTCATCTACTGCAGGTGCATATGCTGCGCCATATGCAGGGTAACCGTACCGCGCCCATCCCGGCATACCTGTAAGATAAAACATTCTTCTGAAACCCCGGCCTCTGCCAAAACCCATTCCGCAACCCACTGCCGGATTCATATAACCGGGTACTGGAAAACCCGCGCAAAACCCTGCTCCTCTGCCTGTCATCGGGCCCATGCCCATCGGACCGGTTCCATCTCCGAACGGCATAGAAAAACCTCCTCTCTTTTTTTATTTACTCATGAGCATGGTCACATTCAGTTTTTTCAACACCATATCCTTTTCCTGCACCTGGTGCACATAAGCTTTCTCCACCTACAAGCATATCCTTCTCCAGTTTTTCTATTACTTCATCTAGCTTTCCGTCCACTCCCATAATCGTTTCTATACCCAGTTCATCGAAAAAACCTTGTGCTCTTGTCCCCATACCACCGCAGACAATTCGTTTAACACCCTTTTCATGCAAAAACTGAGGAATATAACCCGGCGAATGTCCAGGATTTTCAACTTCCACCCTTTTCAATGTTTTGCCATTTTCAATATCAACCAGAGTAAAGGACGGACATCTTCCGAAATGCGGAGAAACATGTCTCCTGTCTGTAGAAATTGCTATACGCATAGTAAAACCTCCATTAAAAAGATTTTATTTCTGTCCTCCCTGTAAACCCATGCCGTAATGGGAAGGAACTGTTGTATTGATTTTTTCAAGAAGCCCCTTTTTGAACTTTTCAATATTTTCTTTTACTGAAATATCAGCCCCGTGATAAGCTTCAATATTTGCAGCCTTTAAAACATTCATGGCATTTGGTCCTACATTGCCCGTGATTACCGCTGCCACTGCCTTATCAACCATAAGCTGCCCCGAAGTGATCCCAGCCCCGCCGCCAGAAGCTGCTGCAGCGTTTTCTATTACTACATATTCCATTGTATCGATATCTGTAATAACAAAATATGCCGCTCTTCCAAATCTAGGATCCATTGTACTATCCAATGAATCTCCCTTCGACGAAATACAAACCTTCATAATAATTTATCCTCTCCTTTAATATGTAATTTTTATTGGCTTATGCCCATTATTAATTCTAATATTATATTGGGCATATGTCAATTATTTATAAGTATTTTGCAATTTATTTTTTATGACATGAAAATTTAGAAGACTAATAACGGACGCTTCCAATTACGATTACGATAATGGTCATAACAAGGAAATTGCCCCGTCCCGAACCCCGGAAATTTCTACTTCTGCTAACCTTAAGGACCACCTGATTGCCCAGCTTTCATTTACAAACCTTAATTCTGAGGATAGGAAAACTGCACGCTATATCATCAATAACATTGATGAAAACGGATATTTGCTTTTAAATAATAAAGTTCTTTCAGAAGAAGCAGGAGGCAGTTGACTATATAAAGCTGCTTGAGCCAAAACCCGGAAGACTATTCGGGTCCAACCGGAACATACAGTATATTATCCCGGATGTCACAATCAAACAAATTGACGGCGCATTTATAGTACTGGTCAACGACACCTGCGCCCCGCGCCTCCGGGTGAACGACTTTTACAGGAAAATGCTCGCAAACCCATCAGATATTGATAGGGATACCTTAGAATTTCTCCAAAATAATTTTAGTAAGGCTGTGAAACTAATAAAGTCAATTGGGGACAGAAAGAATACCATCTACAGGGTAGCATCAGAAATTCTGTCCGTACAGCACGATTTTTTCAAAGACGGTCCTATGCACTTAAAGCCTTTGACCCAGGCCGATATAGCCCAAAAGCTCGGAATACATGAATCCACTGTGAGCAGGACCGTAAACGGAAAATTCATGGATACACCAAGGGGAATCTATGAGTTTAAATACTTTTTCAAAAGCGGTATGACCAATACCAAAGGGCTCACAGTGTCTTCAGAGAGTATAAAGCGGATGATAAGATCAATTGTTGAAAACGAAAATAAGGCCGCACCGTATAGTGACCAGGACATTACCGGCATCCTATCAGGCAAGGGAATAGACATTTCCCGGAGAACCGTTGCCAACTATAGAGGCGAACTGAGAATCCTGCCGGCAAATAAAAGGAAGAGATATTAGAAAAGGTCCCTTGCCGTAAGTGGGACCTTTTCATACGGTCATTCCTGCCTTAGTATTTTTTTCTTGCTGATATACTCCTCTTCGCTGATTTCACCCCTTGCATAACGCTCTTGAAGAATATCCAGGGAACTATTTCTATATTCACCTCCCTGGCCCCTATTCTTACCTGCCAGCCTGAGAACAATAACTGTAATTACTACAACCGCTGCTATCCACAAGAGGTTCATCCCTAGCATCCAGAGCCATGAATACCCGTAACCATAACCAAACATATGCCACATCAGAAATCACCTCATTAATAGTCTATCCCACCGTTACAGGATTATTTGCAGATTAGGGACCCATTAATTGTCAGCAGCTATCGTACAAGCTTTCCCTGTAACCTGCTGAAAAACAAAAGAATATACACCGCTGCTCCGGCTAGTATCGCTACGCTAAAACCAAACTTCATAGAGAAGACGGTAGCCAGCGTCGAACCGAGAACCGATGCAAGCCCGTTAATTCCCCACATAAAGGGGATTGCCTTGTCTTCCCTGCCTGATTTAATCCTGGCAATGCCACTGGGAAAAGGCATTCCCATAAAGAAGCCTGCCGGAAACAGCACCAGAACCGCAAGCATTACCTTGTCCAGCACCCGCTTCAGTCCCGGCAGGACAGCAATATAGTTTAATCCTGCAACCACCAACAAGGCACCAATGGCTGCTGCCATTTCCGGTACATATCTGTTATACTTACTGAGTTGTTTGCTTCTGCTTATCAGGCTGCCTATACCGCTGCTGGCCAGAAGAACCGGTACCGCAACAGAAAATGCAAGGGACGGGCTTCCAAAGAACAAAGACATCTTCTGGATTACCGGAATCTCCACCATTATATAGGCTATACCCAGAGCAGAAAAATATACTATTCTGCTGTCTCTCACCCTGTACCCGTTAAACCGGCTGAATACCATGATTGCCATAACAGCAGCAGCAATAATAGCAAGGAGCAGCTTTGGAACAAACCTGTCATAATTGTAGAAGAAAGGGCTGTCATCAACCACCGGACCCGCATTAAACGGTATTTTATCCAGCAGTTCATCAAAGCTGTTCCCTTCTTGTCCGAGTGTTTTGTATTCACCTATCTCCATAACGCCAGGCAGATGAATATACTGCCTTCCCTGCGCCGAAACCACTTTATTCAAAGTATCCAACTCTTCATCCGTAAACTGTTCTTTCTTGAAAACAAGTACCGGCATGGATACCGCCGGGGCATGCCCGGTATGCCCGCTGTGGTTCATACCGTTGACTATAACAAAATGCCTTGAGATATCCTCCTCTTAGTAAATGCTGAAATAAATCAAAGTTCCGGCTGCGCCGCCGGCCACAATTATTAAATACTCAAGGAGACTGACCCTTGAAGGACCTTCTCCGGTATCAGGTTCATTTCTCTTTGCCTTTCTTTTTAGTAACGAGCCCGTCACTATTGATGCTGTTATTATCGCAAGGCTTGTCACATGGGCTACCGTGAAAGGTCCGATAACCACCGGATTTGTCCTGAAGAATTCAATTGCTGCCCTTATCAGCGAAAAGCCGATTAAATACCTGATAAACAACTGCCCGTCATATTTTGTTCTGCCCCTGCTCCACCACAGATACGTGAACAACGCCAGGTTCAACAGGGCTTCGTATAACTGGGCAGGGTGCAGCAGCTGGGAGCCCACCATCACGCCCCACGGATAAGCCTTATCCATTGGAACCCCGAAAACGTCGCAGCCAATCCTGCCTATAGCCTGCCACAAAATTATTGCCGGAGCAAAGGCGTCTGCGGTTCTCCAGAAACCTATTCCTGTTCTTCTGGTATACCAGACAGCAAATATGATGCCCGCTATAAGCACTCCCTGTATGGACAGGCCGCCATTATAAACGGCAAAGATCTCCAATGGGTTTTGCCGGTAATAGCCGGGACTGAACACTAAAACATATAAATCCAAGGAGGGCCTTAGATTCGTTTATTATATAGAGCAAGAACCTTGCCAACTCCCTTTTACCCTCTTAAACGTGTATTTTACAAGAAATTATCAATAATTTTTTAATTTGTTGTGTTGCATATGCCGCAGTTGACGGTTTATTTCACACAAATCATACTTCTGTAACATTAAAGAAACGGAAGCAATATACTATAATGAATAGCCAATACTTTATCTATCCGGAGGTGAAAAAAATGTACTACTACCCGCCAGCCGCCGCTCAAATGCCCGGCAGTAATCATCCGACGGGCAATACACAGATTCCGCAGATGCCGATACTCGGATACAATAACTTCCCGCAGTTAATCCAATACATTTATAAAGCAATAATTGGTGAAGCGACTGCAGTCGACTTTTACTCAAGGCTGCTGAAAGACGCTCCCGACGAAATCAGCAGGGATTTCATTGAAGAGGCGTTGAATGACGAGAAGAAACACCTGAACGCTTTTCTTAAACTTTACAAGCATTTTTGCTCACAATATCCCCAATACGCTATCGATCCTATGCAGTATCCGGACTATAAAACGGGTGTGTTGATGGCGATGAAGGATGAACTTGAAGCGGCCGAGTTTTATAAGAACGTAATACTCTCGTCCGTGGACCCTCTGGTGAGGGATACCTTTTTCTACGCTATGGGCGACGAATTGAGACACGCCACCATGTTCAGCTTCCTTTATCATAATTAATTAAATGTTTGAATTATTGATTATCTCTACGATCGACTAAAGCCCACTGTGTTTTGTAAAACACGGTGGGCTTTAAGTCAATTATTATTTATATCGTGCCTTTTGAGCCATCCCCATGAAGTGCTGTTCACTCGGATATTCCTATAGAAGAACATGTCGTTAACAATATCCAGTCTTATGTTATCAAATCAAATAATGCTTTAGGCAAATATGGATTTTGTTGTTAATATCCGTATCAAAATAGCAGGATTTTTTGCCATACTATTGAATAAATTGATTTAGGTTAAAAATATAACCAATTCTTAGCACTTCAGCAAAACATATGCAGCGTGAAGCTGCGTTTTACCTACACCTTACAGAAGAATAAACTTATAAGGAGCAAGAGAGTAAAAAATGGATAGAAAATTCAAAGGCAGCTCTTTAATAATAATTGCAGCGTTCTTATACGGTATTAATGTAGTAGTTGCAAAAATTGCCTATAACGAAGGAGCAAATACTATATATGTTCTTGCAATGCGATTTTTAATAGCTTCCGTGTTGCTATGGATATACGGTTTGGTATTTCGTGGGAAGGACAAGGTCAGGGTTGACCGCAGCCAGGCATTTGTTCTTTTTGTTATTGGCGGAATTGTTTATGATAGTACCAAAGCAAGCGGTCGCTTTAACCCTGGCACTGCTTGGGAGTATTATTATGGTTTGGTCTCCGGTTTCGTATATAAACTGGGTGGGGGTATTTCTTGCTTTCTGCTCCTGCCTGAGCTTCGGAACAGAGCTGATCATGCTGGGGAGCAAGTTCGCCAGAAAGCTTGATAACGTAGACTCCATCACTGTTACCACTTATCTTACTACTGCTGCGACAATATCTCTCCTTCTGACAGGTTTTTTGACCGGTAAATTTAACGTAAACGTTTCACCAAAGGGTTGGCTGGCTATATTGGTAACGGCTGTTTTTTCCACAGTCATATCAAATATCCTGTTTTTTATGGGCCTCAGGGAAATCGGCTCTTCAAGGACATCTATCCTCAGCACGCTTGAACCGGTTGTCTCAGTTTCTTTAGGAGTTATTGTCCTCAGGGAGTCTTTGACTCTATTACAGACATTGGGAATAAGCATGATAATTTCTGCAGTTCTTTTGATATACAGCGTTAAACCTAAGAAAGAAATGCTAATACAGGAAGAATAATTCTTTTTTCAGTTCATAGTTTTAAGTCCCAGCGTTCTTCTATCAGATGTTTTCCCCATATATCATGTTCTTCAGTACCTGTCAGCTCAAAACCATATCTTTTATACAGGTGCCGTGCCGCTTCCAGTATGCTTAGCGTCCATAGATAAACCAGCTTGTAGTTTTTCTCCCTGCAGAATTCAACGGCGGTTTCCATCAGCCTGTTCCCCAAGCCCTTTCCCCTCATCTCGGGCTCTATTAAGAACCACCGCAGCTGCGAGGTTGTGTCATCAACCCTGACAATTGCAATCGAGCCCACAGGCTGCCCTTGGGACTCTGCGATCCAAATATTCTCCGCACCCTCATCATAGGTTTCCAGAAATTTGCGTACCGCGTCTCCTACGTAGCTCTCAAAGGTTGAGTCAAATCCGTATTCATCGGCATATAAGTCCCTATGCCTTCTGATTATGTAGTCTGCCTCCTCAGGCTTAAAGGGGCGGATTTTAGCATGATATCGATCTAAACCCCTGATTTCATGAACGTTCGGTGAAAGCCCATCCTTCATATTTCTATCCCTCCCCTGATATTTGGAATAATTATACTCAATATACTTGACTATGTCAACTATCCGATATGTTATTTCCGGTATGTTATTCCCCTAAAATCGTGTTTGCAATGGGTTCTCCCGGGGGGACCATCGGGAATACCTTTTCATCCCTGCTGATTTCGCAGTTAATTACAACAGGACCATCAAGCTCTAGAGCCCTTGATAGGACGCTCTCCACTTCTTCTTCCTTAGTTATGGTTAGACCAACGGCGCAGAACGCGTCAGCCAGTTTTACAAAGTTGACCGGACTGTTCAGTTGGGTACAGGAATACCGGCTACCATAGAACATATCCTGCCATTGGTATACCATACCAAGGGCATGGTTGTTAAGAACCACAACAATAATCGGGAGGTTGTTTTCTACTACTGTAGCCAGCTCGTTGCAGTTCATAAGGAAACTTCCATCCCCTGCGATGTTGATCACCCTTTTATGGGGCATGCCTACCTGGGCACCTATACTGGCACCCAAACCATAGCCCATGGTTCCAAGCCCACCGGAGGAAATATACGTACGGGGCCTTGTATATTTGTAATATTGAGCTGCCCAGATCTGGTTCTGTCCCACTTCAGTTGTAATTATTGCTTCTCCCTTTGTTAATTCATATATCTTCTCCATTATGTATTGTGGTTTCAGCCCGCCATCTCTTTTGTATTTAAGGGGGTATTGCTGTTTCCAACCTATAACCTGGTCCACCCACTCTTCTCTGATAACCCTTTTAACATGCGAATTCAGCTGGCTAAGCACTTTTTTTACGTCGCCCATGATATGACAGTCGATTTCGATATTCTTACTTATTTCTGTGGGGTCAATATCAATTTGTACTATTTTTGCGTTTGGTGCAAACCTTTTAACATTGCTTACCACCCTGTCACTGAACCTGGCACCGACTGCGATTAGCAGGTCGCAGTTAGTGGCAGTCAGGTTTGATGCCATAGTTCCGTGCATACCAATCATTCCGGTGAACAACCTATGGGTTCCGGGAAAGCAGCCTAAACCCATCAGGCTGCATCCGGTTGGGGCATCAAGCATTTCTGCAAATTCAACCAGTTCATCCGCTGCCCCAGAACATCCAACTCCTCCTCCTGCATAGATAAAGGGTCTTTTGGACATGTTAATCAGGTCTGCTGCCTGTGCAATACTGTCCGGCGAAATAGGAATATCCTTTACTTTCCTGTCTTTATGAGTTATTCTTTTATATTCGGTAATGTGGGCAGTAATATCCTTTGGAATATTTATCAAAACTGGCCCGGGTCTTCCGCTTTTCGCTATTTCGAATGCACTGCGTACCGTATCCGCTAGGTTGCTTATATCCTTTACAATAAAGTTGTGTTTCGTTATGGGCATAGTAATACCCATTATATCAACCTCTTGAAAACTGTCTTTCCCTAAAAGAGATAATGGTACATTACCGGTAATTGCGACAATTGGTATAGAGTCCATAAAAGCGGTTGCTATGCCCGTCACAAGGTTGGTTGCCCCAGGTCCGGAGGTTGCGAGACAGACGCCAACCTTACCCGTTGCCCTTGCATATCCGTCTGCAGCATATACTGCTCCCTGTTCATGGGATGTCCGTATATGTCGCAAAACATTTCTTTGCTTGTATAGTTCATCATAGATATTGATAACCGCCCCTCCCGGGTAACCAAAAATCGTATCAACTCCCTGTTCTCTTATGCATTCAAGCAAAATTCGGGCGCCGTTAAATCGCATCTTCATCACCTCCGAACTGTGCAATATTTAGGATGTTTCTCCTATGTCAGTCCTTTATCATTTTTTCCCAAATTCCATCATCTTTCTTAACTCTTTTCCTACTTCTTCTATCGGATGGCTTTGTTCCATCTTTCTTCGGGCGCTAAAAAAAGGCCTGTTTGCTTGATTTTCCAGTATCCAGGATTTAGCAAAGGACCCATCCTGAATTTCTGCCAGTACTTTCTTCATTTCCTTCTTTGTTTCATCGGTGATAATTCTTTTGCCGATCAGATAATCACCATATTCGGCTGTGTCACTTATTGAGTATCTCATATAGCTCAATCCACCTTGATACATCAGGTCTACAATTAATTTCATCTCATTCAGACACTCAAAATATGCACTTTCAGGCTGGTAACCTGCCTCTACAAGCACCTCAAACCCTGCTTTAATCAATTCACAGATACCTCCGCACAATACCGTCTGCTCCCCGAAAAGGTCTGTTTCGGTTTCCTCTTTAAAGGTAGTCTCAAGAATACCTGACCGCCCTCCTCCTATAGCCGACGCGTAAGCCAAAGCCAGTTCTTTTGCATTTCCCGTTACGTCTTGATGCACAGCAACCAGGCAAGGGACACCTTTACCTTCGGTATATTGGCTTCTAACCGTATGACCGGGACCCTTAGGCGCTACCATAAATACATCTATATTCTGAGGGGGCACCACCTGCCCGTAATGGATATTAAAACCATGGGCAAAAACCAGGGATTTTCCCTCCGAAAGATTTGGTTCAATACTCTCTTTGTAAAGTTGGGGCTGCTTGTCATCGTTAACAAGGACCACCGTAACGTCAGAGCTTGCTACTGCTTCTGACACGATCATAACCTTTAATCCAGCCTCTTCAGCCGGTGTCCATGACTTGCTGCCATTATACAGACCTACAACAACATTAACGCCGGAATCCCTTAGGTTTAAAGCGTGAGCATGACCCTGGCTGCCATAACCCACAACCGCAACCGTTTTCCCTTTCAACAACTCAAGATTACAATCCTTTTCATAATACATTTTTGCCATTCAATATTCCCCCTGACTTTAATTTATCATTGTACTTTTTCATACACCTCTTTATAACAGCTAGATCCTTGATTCCCTCTCTCCAGTGCGGCTAAGCCGGTCCGTACCACTTCAACTATTCCATATGGCTTCATAAGATTGATGAAAGCAGATATTTTACCATCATCTCCTGTTATCTCCACGATTAGAGTTTCCTCTGCAACATCTACTATCTTAGCTCTAAAGAACTTAGCTGTTTCCCCTATGAAGACCCTGTCCGTCGGCCCAGCCTTAACCTTAACCAGAGCCAGTTCCCGCCGTATGGAAGTCTGTATCTTCATTTCAACCACAGCTATTACATCCACCAGCTTGCACAGTTGTTTCTTCGCTTGATCCAGTGTGTGTTCATCACCTTCCAGCACAAATGTCATCCGCGATAAAGAGGGGTCTTCAGCCTCCCTCATCGACAAACAGCTTACATGATAGCCCCTTCGCGCAAGAAGACCTGAAACTCGACTTATAACGTTAATCTCATTGTTGACTATTAGCGACAACACGTAATGGTTCATTAACCCACCTCCTTTCTCTCTTCCTCATTTTTGCAATTACATTTTGCAATCGCCTATTATTTGAGTATTATTAAATAAAAACGCCCCTGCAAGATTATAACTTGCAGGGGCGTAGTATGCGCCACGCGGTACCACCCTGTTTATTTCTATGTTAAAACATAGAAACCTCTCTCTCCAGGTTCAATCAAACCCTTGCCTGTAACGGGGCTTACCGTCTATCCCTTACTTGAAATTCAGGAATGCAGCTCAGGAGGGATTCGTATTTGGCTCCAGCACCGGTTCACACCACCCACCGGCTCTCTGAAACTGGTTGGCTAAATACCAGTCTCCTTCATAGCATTTTTTAGTATAATTTAGTATAATTGAAATAAATTTTAGCATCATATCGCAACGGTGTCAATAGTATATTTAATAAAAATATTATTCAACTAAGCCTATACGTCCGCCCTTTCGTAAATATTCGAGCGATTTAAGCACAAAGAACACCTTAATCTCTTCTTTAAGCCTATTCAGCGAAGACAGTATTTCCGGCAACGGAGTATTGTTCTCTATTAGCTGCGCTGCTTTCATTACGAGGAATCCAAGACCTATTGACAGGGATTTGGAATCTATTACGTGGAGGTTTAAACCGATCTTCCGTGCATTCTCTTCAAGGTTTTTCACCATCGAATAAGTCCCGCTCAAACCACTGGATATATGTATAGATATGATATCCATGAACCCTTCCTCTTTTAGCTTTGCCAGCAGCTCCAATATCTTGCCTGCGGATGGCAGAGAAGTTTTGGGAATCTCCCGGGGCAAAGAATCGTAAACCTCTTCCGGTGTAATATCAACACCATCTGTGTACGTGTTTTTTTGTAAACAACGTGCAGGGGAATTACATTTATGCAGTATCTTCGGACAATATCCCTAGGCAAATCACAGGTGCTGTCGGTTATCAAAGCTATCCTTCTCATGGAATACCCCCCTATAATCGCGCTATTTAATATTTTAGCATATAACTACAGTTCGACACGTACTCGTGAATACCTTTGTTTTTATTTCCAACCATCTCTTAAAAATTATATGTTTCAGCAGCAGACCCGATAATTTTACTTTTCCCCGGAAATTGAGGGTTCTCCCTAAAGGGCTTTTCCTTCCTTTACCCTGCCAAAAAAATCCTCCTGCCCGAATTGGCCGCTTTTCAACACGATTTCCAGTCCGTCAAACAACGCTTTATCCGAATAGCACCTGCACAGCGGCGCCCCCGGCGCAATCAGCGTGGACATCTCAAGACCGAGTATGTCAAGGTGTTTTGTGACACTGCCCGATGTATCCCCGCCACACACCAGGATTCTCCTCGACCGTTTGTTGAGCATAATTTCCCTCGTCAGTTCTCCAAGACAGTCACCGATAATTTTCCCCACATCTGCCTTATTGCTTTTCTCTTCCTTAACTGCATCATTGAGCCTTTGGAGTTCCGGATCTTCGGGACCAAGAGCGGTAAATATAACTACATCCCTGCTTTCATCGATCATTGCCAGGGCATCATTCAGTGTTATGTCAGATAAGATACTCAATATTAAGCATCCCTGTTATTCAGGACCGTATTCTGCTATTTCCCGAAATAGCTTTTTACGCCCGGATGTACCGGAGGTCCTAATTTTTCGAATGTTTCGGTGTCCTCCTGGATCTCAGCCCACATGGGATGACCGTCGGCTAGGGTTTTCCGGTTTTCCGGTTTGAAGGTTACTTTTAGTATTTCTTCCATGATACCCGCATCGACGTTCTTGTTTGCTATCCAGTAGACGCTGAAATATGGCATCTGTACGGGCTCATCCACACCCTTGTAAACACCCGGCTTGAGGGTATCGGCATAGTAGAAAGGCGCTGCTTTGATTATCGTATCCATTTCCTCATCCGTGAAGGGAATAATATATATGTCAGAAGTTTCTGCCAGTTCACTGACTGCCCCCGATGGAGCTCCGCTCTGTGCGAATGCATCTATCCTTCCTTCCTTAATTGCATATCCAGCATCCGCAAAGGCCAGGAACTCTTTCTTAACTTCTATTCCTTGGCTAGCTTTTTACCAATTGCGAGATTCTCACCCTTCATGTCGTTGAAGATAATTCTAACGGCCTCTTCCTTTACTTTTGCTTCCTTAACCATTACTTCTACGATCCCTTCGGCAATCTTCCTTTTCTGTTCCTCTGTCCTTCCTTCTAGCATGTTCACGTGTATAATCGGCAAGCTCTGTTCACCTCCTTCTGTTCTTTAACCCCCGCTCATAGCCGGAAATACTTTTACCCTGTCACCATGCTGGAGTATATAGCTGTCAAAAGTGTTTACTCCGTTTATTATTACTATATATTCGTTTATTTCATCGATACCGTTTTCCGTCAGCAGGTCCCGTACGGTTTTGTCATTGTCCAGGTTGATTTCCTTAACTATACTTTCACTTCCGGCAAATATTTCTAACTTCACGCTTTTCATGCAATCATCCCATTCTTACTCGAAATTGAATACTTCCTTCAACTCTTCATTGGGAACATCAAACACCGTACCCGATGCCGGATTTTCCTCAGTATAGAAGAACTCAGGGAGCCTATCATCAGCTTCGTTTAGCCCTGCACCTCTGTTAAACCTTCTCTCCCTTATCAGGGTGTCCTTTGCCACCTGTTTCATATCTTCCACAGAGCATGGTTTTCCTGTCATGCTTTCCATCAAATCGCCAAGGAGCTGCAGCTCTCCTTTGATCGCTCCTCCCACAAAGAAACAGGTCCCAATGCAATCATGAAGCGTGTTTACTATCTGTGCATTCCTTGAAGCCTCTACCTGACCTTCCGGTTTTTTATGGTCAACCGGCGAGCGGAGGGTTTGACCTGCGGTATGGTCACCACCCATGGGTGATGTTGCATAGGTGACGCCCAGTCCTTTAATAGCCCTTGGGTCATAGGCCGCCAACACCTGCCCCTTTGCCACGGGTACACGCTTTACCCCAAGCACTTCGCCGGCAATCGCTGCCCCGGATCCGATAATTTTACCCAGGTAGGTATCATTCTGAACCTCTTCCAGCAGTTTTACTGCGCCTTCTCCATCTCCAAACGGGATGATTCCAGCTTCCATCGCAACTCCAATTGCTCCTCCGATATCTATGGTATCAAGTCCAATATCATTGCAAAGGTAATTGAGTTTTCCGATGGTATCAAGACTTGAGATCCCGCAGTTGGAACCCAGCAGCCCTATGGTCTCATATTCGATAGGCGATACTATGGTTTTACCGTTTTCATCAGGGAATACGTTGGAGCATCTTATCAGGCAACCCGGCATGCAAGCATGGCTGGGTCTACCTTCTCCCTTTCTGGATGTTATCAACTCATACAGTTTTTGTCCGTTAATTTCCTCTGCACCCTCAAAGCTGCCGGTGCTGAAGTTACGGGTCGGAAGCGCGCCAAGACTGTTTGTCAGATTCACCAAACCTGCAGTCCCGAGTTTTGTATATGAATTTGCAACCTGCTCATTATTGACTATCAATTCCGCCATGGCGCTTCTGGTTTTCTTGAACAACTCTTCGTTGGCAATTTCCGGTCCCTTGGCTACACTGTCGTCTATGACTACCGCCTTGATTCTTTTTGAACCCATTACGGCGCCTAGGCCGCCCCTCGCAGAATACCTGGAAGGTACGCCTTCGTTATCCGTATTCGCAATACCGGCAGCACGGTACAGTCTTTCTCCGGCGGGTCCAATTATTATCATCCCTACCTTACCGCCAAAACGTTCCCTCAACTTGTCTGCGGCTGAATATACCCCTACCTCTTTCAACTCTTCGGTCTTAACCAGTTCCACCTTGTCTTCCGATACATAAATCGTAAACAACCCGTTATCCGCAGGCTGGCCTTCAATAATCAGCGCCTTAATCCCTAACCTGCCAAGCTTGTATGCCGTTGTTCCGCCGGCATTGCTTTCTTTGATTGTGCCTGTAAGGGGGCTTTTGCCACCTATGGATATTCGGTTTACACAGGAGGCAGTCGTTCCTGCGAGGACGCCGGGCGCTATAATAAGCTTATTCTTAGGCCCCAACGGATCACAGGTGGGATCTACTTCTTCCTCCATAACCTTGCTGATTAACGCTCTTCCCCCAATCATTTCCCATCCTTTGGGGCTAGCTTCTTCCCTAATTTCGTTGTTTGCCAGATTAATTCTAATAATTTTTGACACGGTCAGACCTCCTCATTTTTTAATCATCAAACAGGTGTTTCTTTATATCCTTGAGATGTTTCTTTACGACCTGTTCTGCCTTTGCAGGATTTCTTTCTTTTATTGCTTCAAAGATCTCCTTGTGTTCAGCCTTATACTTCTGTATCCGGCCGTCCTTCTGCAAGCTCTTGAGTTTCAAATTGCCCCATAACCTGCCTAAACGCTCACTGTTTATGCTCTCTTCAAACTTATATAACGCTTCGTTATAAGCTGCCTTTGCGATCAATAGATGAAAACTCTCATCAAGCTTTTCAAACTGTATGAAGTCCTTGTTGTTCATAATATCACTCTTGATGATTATATCCTCCAGCTCTTGAATGTCCTCATAGGTTGCACGCTGCGCCGCGAGCCGTGCAAGCTTTGGCTCAATTATCATACGCGCCTCAAAAACCTCCTGGGGGCTGGTCCCTCTATCCAAATCCTCTATCACCACATCTGTGTGTTCCCTTGCTGACGGTATGCTTACAAACGTCCCCAGTCCTGTTTTTACTTCAATCATTCCTAGTATTTCCAATGCCGTTAGAGCTTCCCTCACAGTTGAGCGGCTCACTCCAAACTGATTAGCCAGCTCTCTTTCGGATGGAAGCCGTTCGCCTGTTTTGAGTTTTCCCTCTTCGATTAAATTTTTTATCTGCTCTGCTACCAAAACATACATCTTTTCATTTTTCACAGGCGTGAACATTATTCAACACTTCCTTTATACAGGTTTAGTGGTCCTACCACCTGACAGCCTAACTCCACTATTACTTAAATAATAGACTAAACAGCGAACATTAACAACCTCTATTTGAGCAAAATAGCGTGCATTTTCATTGCCTAGCCCGGAAATACTAATTATTTTAAGCTATTTCTCAGGTGCACACCAATACGGGGGACCCTTTCCCCTGCACCCCTTCCTGTTTTTATTGCATAAAGTATATTTTCTTATGCAATAAAAACAGAGGGTATATCATAAGCGATATGCCCTCCGTTAAACAGACTTTCTAGTCCAATTCCTTTATTGTTTCGTTGTACACTACTCCGCGCTTTTTCAGTTCTTCCATAACTGTCTTGAACACCCCATGGTTTTGCCCAACGAATTCGGGCGGACATATGCCCTTACGGTCGTATTTGCCTTCGGCAATCTGTCGGGCCATGACGGCGCAGGGGAAGCCGGTGGCACGGGCCATTGAAGTAGTTTTCGTTTTATCGTCAAAGTAATCCAAGAGGTCGTATGTGTAGAGCAGCCGTTTTCCATCCTTCTTACCCTCTACTTCAATACGCATTACAGTGAACTCCCTTTCTCCTTCCTTAAGCTTCCATGCCGGGAACAGGAGGCTGGCCGTAACGTCGATCGGCCTGATGCTCATACCTTTAACGTTTATTGGTTCATAGCTGAAAAATCCGGTTTCTCTCAACATTCTCATCCTGTCAACGTGGCCGGGAAATCTCAGGGTTTTCTCCTTCATGAACGGAATATTCATTGTATAGGCAAGACTTCTCAGTCCATCGGTGTTAAAGGCCTCAAGGGTACCTACACCGGGCAGGTCGATCAGTTCCAAATCCGACAGCGCAGGTTTGACGACAACTTTGCCGTGCTCTACCATTCTGGACGGGCGCAGGTATTCGTCTATCACGTCAATGGCAGAGAATACTATCTTGTATTCATAGGGCCACTCCCTGACCACCGGCAGCCCTCCAACAAGAATAAGGGCACGTTCTGTCTCATCAAGCAGGCTGTCTACGTAACCGATTATCATATTGCTCATGCCAGGCGCCACTCCGCAGTCAACCACTGCGGTAACACCCTTGCTCTTGGCCAGGTCGTCCAGCTCCATAAAGTCTTCCGGCGCAAATGATATGTCGGAAATGTTCTTTCCTGCTTCAATGACTGCTTTTAGCATGTTGATACCCATAAAACCCGGTACGGCTCCGACCACCTGGTCATAATCCTTAACCAGATCCTTTATGGTGCCTGCATCGGAAAGATCAGCCCTGACACCTTTTACGGGAACTTCTCCTGCCAGGCGGTTTAAAACCCCCTCGTCCCTATCCGCTACCGTCACTTCAATGTGGGGATCCTTTGCCAGGTCTTTAGCCATTACTCCTCCAACCAGGCCTCCGCCCAATACTATAACACGCATTTTTATCTCCTCCTATCTTTAAGATACTCCTCTTCAGGATATCAATTTTACCAGCTAATTGGCTTCACTTGCGCTTTCCATAGCCTCATCGGGAAGCTTCTCTATAGTAAACCCTGTAATTCCGTATGCTATTGATATCAGAGGATTTATCCAGTTCAGAAATGCGAACGGCGCATACAGAAGGGGAGATACGCCCAGTGTAGCCAGCATATAGGCTCCGCAAGTATTCCACGGTATAAGAGAGGATGTCAGAGTACCTGAATCCTCAAGGCACCGGGAAAGGTTTTTGGGATGCAGTTTTCTCTTTTCATATTCTGCCTTGAACATTCTGCCCGGGAGTACTATCGCAAGATACTGGTCGGGCATAATTACGTTTGTAAAAATACAGGAAAAAACCGTAGTCGCTATCAGGCTGCCTGTACTTCTTACAAAGGCAAGAAGTCTTTCAGATAAAACCTCCAGCAGACCCGATTTTTCCATTATCCCTCCAAAGGCCAGGGCGCACAGCACAAGGGATATTGAATACAGCATCCCGTCAAGGCCTCCCCTTGACAATAGACCGTCAACCACTTCCACTCCTGTTTCAGAAACGTATCCATAATGGGCGGCATTGATCAGGTCACCAAGGGAAGCACCCTGGAATATACGCCCCGGAAATTATTGCCCCGGCTACCATGGGCAGTGGTACTCCGAGACCCTGGCCGATACCGATAAGAGCAATACCGACGGTTCCGGCGGTCCCCCAGGAGGAGCCTGTAGCGAGGGAAACAATAGCGCATATTATGCACGCAGCTACCAGGAAAAACCCGGGAGAGATGATTTTCAGACCGTAATAGATCATCGTAGGAACAACCCCCCCAATGATCCAGCTGCCTATCAGCATACCGACTATCAGAAGTATTAAAATCGCTTGCATAGACATCATTATTGTATTTATCAGACCCTTTTCCAATGATAGCCAGGAATGGCCCAAACGCATTGCAACGAGCGCGGCTACCAATGCTGCTCCAACAAGCGGTATATGTGGACTTGCTTCATACTTAAGAATGGATACTGCTAGGAAGAGTACCAGACACGCTATAGGGATAAGTGCTTCAAATAGAGTTGCCTTCCTAATCTCTTTTGTACTCATTTAAATACCCCCTTGTATTTTGGCTAAATAAATGCTGCTATCTCTGCCCTCCTTTCCTGAAATGTATATTTTTCTTGCTTCAACAACTGTATACCCTTGGCATGGTACACCAATTCTGTATACAATGTAAGCCGAAATAAAAAATGCCATATCAGAGGAACAATGAGTTGTCGCTTTCAACCTGAATCTCATCCAGATTGAGACCATTCAAAGTAGTATTAAGGTGGTCCTTCATCGCCTTTGACGCCCCTTCACCATTACCCTCCTTCAGCATCTCCACGATACTTCTATGCTCATCCATGGAAGGATTGAACTGTATATGATAAAACGGGTCAAACAATATCAAGTATATGTTTGTTTTGTTTAGGATATCGCAAATATAATTATACAGCACCTTACGGCCGGATTTTTTTGCAATATACATATGCAGCTGATCGTTTATACTGCTGTATGCTTCAAAATCGCGGCATTCAAATGCCTTATGCTCCTGTTCGATTAATTTCTCCAATTCAGCATAGTCGTCGGTTCTCATGTTTGACGCGGCCAGAAATGCAGAGTATCCTTCCAGGTGTATTCTTACGTCGAAGGTGTCATTGATCTCCTCCGCCGTAGGCTTAATTACAAAAGCCCCCCGTGCGGGACATATCTCAACGAATCCTTCATAGGCCAATCTCTTGATCGCCGCTCTTACCGGAGTGCGGCTCACCCCAAGCCGTTCCGCAATAGTGGTTTCCACCAGCTGATTGCAGGGACGGATATTGCGCTTAATTATAGCTTCTTTTATCTTGCTGTATACGTATTTTTCTGCGGGTTGACCTTTCTCACGCTTCTCCATATGTATTACCCCTTGGCTCTAATTGTATACTATTATTGTATACTGTTATTCATTTAATTTCAATATTGACTCAACCTGTTTTATTGCTTTTTTATCAAGCAGGCCCCCTGTAATGGCATTAATTATGTAACTTTCAATTTCGTCGTTAGTCTGATATTTCCGGATCACTGCAAGAACACCCAGTATATCAAGCAATATGAGCTTTCTCATTGTCTTTTTAACGTCCGAAATATTAACAGCCATGATTTTATCTGCTATTTTATGGTGCAGATGTTTGCTAAAAGGTACTATATCCCGTAAAGACTGAATACAATAGCGTACGGTTATTGGTTTTCCGTCATTTAAAAGCGATAAGTACTCGTCGATTGTATCATCAAGCCTTTTATCCTTGTCCCATTTTGCATTGGCGGAAATAAGAATAAGGCCGATGTTTCTCTGAAATGAGTTTTCACTTTTTAGCTTTTTACGGAATGTATTCCAGAAGGGGTATACATCGTCAAAGTATAATGAGCGCTGCTGCAATAGAAGAAGTGAATGATATCTTATTGTGTCATCTTTTTCCGATAGCCACTCGACAAGCTGTGGTATATCATCTCTGCAAAGGGTTTTTGATACTTCCGGCAAATCATTTTTGTCAAATGACAACAGCCTTTCAACGGCAATCATGTTTCCGACCCCCTAATATCTTTTGGTAGTAAATCTATCTCTCTTACCTCTTTTGTACTACTTATGTTTTCTCCCAAAAGGGCAAACATATAAGCATAGGCCGCAAACCTCTAACTCACCCTTTTCCTTCATGCTGTCAAAGTATCTCTCGCATTTCCTTGCGTCATATGGATGGATTAGAGCAATACCCAGGGAAATTGCATAGGGATAACCGGTAACGTCATCACCGCCCTGTTCACGCAGCACATCCTGTACTGCTGATAATTCCGCCACCCCGAAATAGCTAATGCCATTACGCAAAGCTATCTCTTTCAATTCGTTGTTTAAGTCCATTCATCTCTCCCTCCAAACAATCCTTAATTTATCCGACCCAATTTTCCCTATCGCAAATCTTTTTCAATTGGTAAAGCTTAAACTATAGTATTTATATCTGCCCATACATATCCTACTATGGTTTTTTCAATACCCCATAGGGCCTCGACTTTTTGCTGTTTAATGGTCCCTCCCAGTTTTTCATAAAACTTCTGGTCTTTGTTCTCTTTAAATGCCCAGACAATCATTGTCTTATAGCTATTCTTTTTGTACTCCCTGATTAATGCTTTAAATAATTCCTTCCCATAACCCTTCTTTTGGTGCTCCGGTATTATGTAAATCGCCACAACCTCACAATCATATAGACCCGAGCGGTCTTTTCCTCCTGAAATCATGCCCACTATTCTTTCATCGTCATCTTCAAGGACAAGTACAGTTTCCGTCTGTTTTTCAATATGTTCTCTTAATATCTTCTCATGCCGTTCTGTTGTTAATGACTTTAGAAATTCATCCGGCAAAATATCTTTATAAGCTACTTTCCAGGTACTAACAACAACATTTGCAATATCTTTTTCATCTCCTAATCTTGCTTTTCTGATTTTCATGATTACCCTCCATAATTGTCGCATTCACCACGTGGTCGAACCTTGCAGGCCGCTGCTAAAGAATGATTTTAGACTAAGCATTTAGGCTTTGAATTCATTTCTTTTCAAAAAGGTAAAGATGACAAAGAGTAAAGCAATAAGTGTTTAAACTAATGATTTTCTATTATGCGGGGAATAGAATTCTTTTTAAATTCTGTCGCTAATATATCCATATAGTATTCATCGTATTTTTGGGACCCCAAAATAACTGCTTCACGTCTTTTCCCAATAAGCTTAAACCCGCATTTTTCATAACAATTTATTGCCCTTTTGTTAAACTCCTTTACAATCAGCATAACGCTGTTCAGATTGAGGATATTGAAGGAAAAGTCCAGAAGCAGCTCTATTGCCTCTTTACCATAGCCCTTGCCCCAATAGCCTTTGGCTCCGATAAATATGCCCAATTCGGCCTTCCTGTTTATCAGGTCAACGTTCATCACGCCACAATTGCCTATTGCCTGTTCCTTCTCCGAATCAACGATTGCAAAGACATACCCTTCCTTGCTGATACGCTCCAGTGTTTCTCTTTCTCTCGCTAAAGAATAGATATCAGGCGCTGATGTCAAATAGATGCTTACTTCCAAATCGTTGATCCAATTTGCATAAAGCTCTGCATCTTCAGGGTCTATTGGTGAAAGAAACAGTCTTTCTCCAACTATCTTTTTAAAGTATTTCATAACGATACCTCCAGTGTTAGTACTTAACTTCTTTATTTTATCTGACTCTTTAACACGTTAAATTCGTCTTTGCATTCTTTAAGAGCATCAGCATTGCATATAACCTCCAGGGCGGTTTCCGCCATAATCACAATCGCGTTCATCAGCGCCTTTTGGCCCTTTTCACTGATTGTAGCTAAAGCAAAATCTTTCGAGTGCAAAGGATGCTCAGGGACCTCCAACGAAAGGAAACCGAGAACCGTAGGGCACTCCCAGCTCACATTACCCACATCGGTCGCTGCGTTCGAATCCTTATATCCATCAAATTTCAAACCAAGGTCTTGCATCTTTTGCTCCATTATCCTTGATAAACCACGGTTAGAATACAGCCTTTTATATATCGGTCCTTTCCGTATATCGACCTCCGCTCCCGTAGCCAGCCCTCCGGCTTTTGCGCAATTCTCTACCTTCTCTACGAGTTCAAGCAGATAATCGGGTTCAAGGGTTGTAAGATGTACCCGCATCTGTGCAAATTCCGGTACTGCGTTCGGGGCTCCGCCTCCATGGGTAATGGTTGCGGGCATCCTGCTTCCGGGTTTCAGGTATTGCTGCAGAGCGTTTAAGCCCGCAAACGTAACCAATACTGCATTTAGCGCATTAACTCCTTCCGTAGGGTTAGCTGCCGTATGGGCAGCCTTGCCCTTAAAGCTTATAACCATGGTGCGGTGGGGGGTTGAATAGGTTGAAATATAGTTTCCGGAAGGGTTCGGGTGAATTTGCATGGCTATATCCAGACCGGAAAACACACCCGCCTCAGCCATTATTATCTTGCCGCCGTCGTATTCTTCATCTGGGGTTCCGAAAACGATTATCTCCGCCGGTACTTCCAATACCCTTGCTAAGGTAGCCGCTGCGCCAACACAGGATGCGGCTATGATGTTGTGCCCGCAGCCGTGACCCACCTCCGGCAAAGCATCATATTCGGCAAGGAAACCGATCCTGGGGCCGCCTCCGCCTATCCTGTACCTGGCGATAAACGCCGTTTCAAGCCCGGCTATTCCTGTTTCAACTTCAAAGCCTTCCTTTTCGAGGTACTTTGTAATTCTCTCCACAGCCTTATATTCGTGCATGGGAACTTCCGGGTTATTGTACAGCCAACTGCTCAGATCCTGTACTTCAGGCAAAACCCGCATAACCTCATCCTTCACGCGCTGTCTGTCCGGGATACTGTTCATAATAGACCCTCCAATCAAATCATTCTTTTCCGAAATAGGGGATTTTGGTTTGAGCTTTTCCCAGGATACCTACCTGAGCCAGGGAATAGATTATTAAGCCAAGCCAGATGAATCCAAAGCTGATAAGATGGGTATCGGTAAACTGTTCTCCATACATAAGCACCCCAATAATAATCTGTATCGTAGGAGCTGAAACAATATACACTCCCCAGTTTATCGTGATAAGGATAGCGCACGCTGTTATAAAAACCATGTTTCGGGTATTGGAAACAGCTCGTTTAATATCCTTTAAGCGTCCACTAACTATAATTATTGAAGCAAGGAATACAGCCGACCAGAATATTCTGTGGGCAAGAATCTCTCCTGCGGGAATCCCGTCAAGAAGTTTCCAATAGATGGGTAAAAACCCCCACAGAATAAATGCGGCAAATGCATATAGAATTCCTACGGTTGTGCTGTTGCCGGAAATGTTGTCCCTTTTCATTACTTTCCCTCCTGCTGCATGGATTATAAGATAAATAATGGCTGATGATTCAAAGTATATACGCAAAACATGATATTGTCCAACCTAATATTGTCCAACCTAATATTGACTTAAAAACTCTACTGGTTTAAAGACATTGAGCCAGTAATAAGGATTATAGTCAGATAAATAAACAACCCATATGGATATGGGTTGCTGTTGGTTGGAATTCATAGTCAACCTAACTTTCAATCGAATTATCTTTACTCTGGAATGCATCCAAGCCAGCGTGCTTAACGCTCCAGTGTATATTCCGTATGTAGTCTTCCAGTCGGGTTTTATCTTTTATTTCGAACAGACTAATGATTTTCTTGTGTTCATTATTTGTTTCCTGAAGAATATCAAATAATCTTTCTTCACGTTCCTGTATATAATAAGTCTGTTTTATAAAACTTTTTTTAAGCCTGTCCAGAAGTATAATAAGCTCTTCATTGCCGCATTTTTCCAAATATACATTGTGGAACTCTGTTTGAAGTTGAAAGTACTGATTATACTTCTTTGCTTTTATTGCTATATCTATCATTTCAGTAATATATTTCATTTGTTCAATATCTTTTTTGATTATATGGGGCAAAGAAAGTGAAGCCGCTAAACCGTCAAGAGCACCAATTATAATGTATTTTTCCCGGACCTTTTCTAGTGTTAGCTCTTTAACGTAAAAGCCTCTTCTTGGAATTCTTTTTAAATAACCATCAGTTTCTAACTGAATTAAGACTTCTTTAACAGGTGTGGGACTAACATCAAGGTCATCACATATTTCCTTCTCATTTATTTTTTCATTGGCCTTTAATGAACCATCTGTAATACGGGATGAAATATATTCATATATATGGTCTTTTAATGTCTTAAATTTCATGAGGCTACCTCCCTTATTTAGCTTGTCTTAATAATACTATAATACCAATTTTGTGAAAACAATGAAAAGAACTAAAATTGTGTGAGAATATCTACACATTATCCAATAACCATGATAACATATAGATATAAAATTTAAAATTTAAAATTTTATATTTTAAATTTTAAATAAAGGAAGGAGGAGAAGAATGTAGAATTATATTCTTATACACCATGCGATACGTAAAGCTATCAAAATATATCGAAACAGGAGGGGATATTTTGAATGACTATGGTATTCTTTCTTTGATACCATCATTGCTAATTATCATATTAGCATGGCGTAGTAAGGAAATTCTACTGTCACTATTTATTGGGGTTTTTGCAGGAGCTTTAATCTTAAATAATTATAATCCTTTGACCGCCTTTTTAAGAACTACGGATACATATATATTGCAGTCACTTGCTGACAGCTGGAATGCAGCAATCATAATACTTATACTCGCATTAGGCGGTGTTATCGGAATAGTGACCAAGGCCGGAGGCGCTCAGGCTATAGGTAAACATATAGCAAGTAAAGCAAAATCCGTAAAAAATGCTAAATTAGCTTCGTGGTTACTTGGACTTGCGATTTTTTATGATGATTATTCCAACACTTTAATTGTAGGCAACACAATGAGACCAATAACCGACAGATTAAATGTGCCGAGAGAGAAATTAGCTTATATTGTAGATACAACTGCAGCAGCAGTAACTAGTATTATACCAATATCGACATGGATAGCCTACGAAGTTGGCCTTATAAACGATACATTTACAGAATTAGGAATCGACTTTAACGCTTATGGCACATTTGTTAAAAGTATACCATACAGCTTTTATAGTATATTTGCCGTTATTCTGGCGCTGCTGGTTATATTGAAGAACAGAGATTTTGGCGGCATGTATAAGGCTGAGTTAAGAGCTTATAAGACAGGCAAAGTGCTAAGGGATGGAGCGACACCACTGGCTTCCAATGAACTGGCTGAAATGGAAGTGCCGGAAGGCGAGGGAATCACCTGGATCCAAGTGTTTATTCCCATTATTAGTATTGCAGTTATCACTGTATTCGGCCTATGGTGGAATGGCGGCGGAGCGGCAGGTATAGGAATAGGAGAAGCATTTGGCAATGCAGATTCCAGTGTTGTTCTTCTATGGGCATCCTTTGGGGGAAGCTTGATAGTCGCTGTTATTGCAAAGTTTATTGGCAGGATTAAGATAGTGGATATTATCAATGCGTGGGTCGATGGAGCGAAAGCAATGGTAATCGCCTGTTTCATTCTTGCCCTCGCCTGGTCGGTAGGTACTATCACCTCGGAACTGGGAACTGCAGATTTTATTATAGGATTAGCTGAAGGTAATTTGCCGGCATTTTTAATTCCATCTGTAGTGTTTGTAGTAGCTGCTTTTATTTCATTCACAACTGGAAGTTCATGGGGTACCATGGCAATATTGATGCCTTTATCTATACCATTGGCACATACTTTAGGTGGGGCCTTGATTCCGACTATTGCAGCTACATTTACCGGCAGTATTTGGGGAGACCACTGCTCACCCATTTCAGATACAACCATTATGTCATCCATGTCATCGGGATGTGATCATATGGACCACGTACAGACTCAAATGCCTTACGCCATAATCGGAGGGTTAGTTGCCTTAATTATTGGATTTCTCCCGGCCGGCTTAGGGGTATCATGGCTTATATCCTTACCCCTGGGTATTGTAGGAATATATCTTGTAGTACATTATGCAGGTAAAAGCATTGAGCCAGCTACATTAGATAAAGTAGAATTGAAATAGTTATAAGCAAGCAGGGCTAATTGCTGTATAATAAAATAATGTAAACTATTAATATTGACTAAAGTATTTAAAGGAGGGTTCCTATGTTTACTAACGTAATTGTAAGAAAACCAGGCCAATCTATGGTGAACGGTATTACTACGGCTAATCTGGGCAAACCGGATTATGAAAAGGCTTTAAAGCAGCATGATAATTATGTAGAAGCGTTGAAGCAATGTGGTGTGAATGTAACTGTACTGGAAGCGGATGAGAAGTATCCTGACTCTTGCTTTGTTGAGGATACAGCGCTTCTTACAAAAAAATGTGCCGTTATTACAAATCCAGGTGCAGGGAGTAGAAAAGGTGAAGAAAAAGAAATACACGAAGTCCTGAAAGGATTTTATGACAATATTGAAGTTATAAAAGAACCCGGAACCATAGAAGGCGGCGACATCATGATGGTAGGAGACCACTTCTATATTGGCTTATCTGCCAGGACTAACAAAGAAGGGGCAGAACAAATGATAGAGTACCTGCAAAAATACGGTTACACCGGTTCTACAGTGCCTTTTGAAAAGTTCTTGCATTTAAAAACCGGCGTATCGTATTTGGAACATAATAATTTATTAGCCACCGGAGAATTCATTGATCACCCTATGTTTAAAGATTTTAACATTATTGAAATCAGTGAAGAGGAAAGCTATGCGGCCAACTGCATTTGGGTTAATGATTATGTTCTGGTTCCTAAAGGCTTTGACGAGGCAAAAAATGCTATAGCCGAAGCCGGTTATAGAATAATTGAAGTTGATGTATCAGAGTTTAGAAAGCTGGACGGAGGCTTAAGCTGCTTATCCTTAAGATTTTAGTTAGGATAAGACAAAGATTATTATAGAACGGCTGTCCTCTATGGCAGCCGTTCTATATGAACTCCTTACTTAATTTTTTTATTGCCCGCTTTTCAATCCTTGAAACATAAGACCTTGAAATGCCCAGCATCTGGGCGATTTCCCGCTGGGTTTTTATTGTCCCGTTTGAAAGCCCGTACCTTAGTTCAACTACCGTTCTCTCGCGCTTTTTCAGTACCTTATCCATAATCCTGTACAGTTTTGTTGTTTGAATTTTTCTCTCTACTTCATCAAGGACCGTATCGCTATCCGAACCCAGTATGTCTAGCAGCGAGATTTCATTACCCTCCTTGTCTATGCCTATCGGGTCCTGCAGGGAGAGCTGGTTCTGTGTCTTTTTACTGGACCTTATCGTCATTAAAATCTCGTTCTCAATACACCGGGCGGCATAGGTTGCCAGACGTGTGCCCTTGCTCATATCAAAGGTGGTAATTGCTTTAATGAGACCAATGGTTCCTATGGAAATTAGGTCGTCAACATCCTTTCCGGTATTCCCGTACTTTTTGACTATATGGGCTACCAATCGCAGGTTTCTCTCTATCAAGATGTTTTTTGCCATCTCATCGCCTTGCTGGTACAACTGCAGGTAGTTTTGCTCTTCCTCCTCTGACAGGGGCTGGGGAAAGGACGAGTTCCCTGTAACAAAGGAAAACAATAGCACAGTTTCTTTAATCATGGCTGCGGTAATTACTGCTATTGCCGTAAGCATTAAAATGCTCACCTCCGTATTTAGGGTCACCTTAAATTATATGAACCGTAATACGGAGATGTGCATGTACTCTTCATTTTTGCATTGCTTTAATTTCATCTTGACATTTGCGATATGATATAACAACTTACTTCTGCCAATGATATTCAATTTTATTTGCTACTTGTTCAGCTATTGCTTCATTAAATAGCTTTGTTCCAACTGCAATCTCCCCGGGGGTATCACCGGAACATTAATTATTTCAAGCCATCTATTACCTCATCAATAAATGCTCCATTGCGGTAAAACAATTCCCCGTCGGCGTAAATCCTTCCTTCTTCCTTCATGTCGCACAGCATATCCCAGTGAATCCCCGACCTGTTCTTTCCACCGGTGCCGGAAGGAGCAAATCCAATGGCTGCATGGACAGTCCCCCCTATCTTTTCATCGAACAGCATGTTCCTGGTAAACCTTGTAATCCTGCTGTTTGTCCCTATGGCGAACTCCCCGAGCCTTCTTGCTCCTTCATCCATATTCAGGAGCGCTGACAGCAGTTCCTCGCCTTTTGCCGCACTGGCGTTCAGCACCTTACCTTCCCTGAATTCCAGCCTTATATCCTCTATCTCCTTGCCCTGGAAAATCCCCGGGAAGCTGAATCTTATATAGCCTTCCACCGAATCTTCAACCGGTGAAGTGAACACCTCACCATCGGGGAAATTTGCTTTGCCATCGCAGTTTATCCACTTTCGTCCACTGGTACTCATTTTCAAATCGGTGTTATTTGATACTACGTGTATCTCTTGTTTGGTATTCAGATAATCAACAATCCTCTGCTGATACTTTGAAATGTTCTTCCACTCTTCAATAGGATCATCGCTGTCTATATGACCTGAACTGAAAACAAAATCTTCATATTCCTCAAGGGACATCTTCGCTTCCTGGGCATCGGAATGCGTTGGAAACTGCGTCCCACACCACCTGTATTCTCCCTTCTCCTCCCTCTCATTTCTAATGTCTGCTAATTCCCTCATACTCTTCGACCTCATTGCAATCCTATTGGGGTCGATGCCCGACAATGCTTTGGTGTTATAGCCTCCCCATAGATATATTACAGCATCATATTTCTCAGCAATCAGTCTGTCTAAAGGGGAGACAAACTGCAGCTGTTTTTCCGACCCGTTTTTCAAAAGAATTTCCTGTGCACCTTCTATGATAGGAAGCACCTCAGGATGCCCTCCTACCCTTATTATCTCTCTGTACAATTCTTTGAGCAGGGGTTCTGATGCAGTACTGCCGTAGATTAGCACGTATTCCCCCTCTTTAATCTCCAGAGAATAGTTGACCAGTAAATTTGCCAGTTTTTTTAGCCTGATATCCTTCATTGCTTTATCCCCCAATACAAATAATATTTTTATAATCCCCAATGACTTTAATTATTCTGCAACGATGCATTATTTTCCTTTTATTTCTAAAAAAATAGTTGGATAGAGGTTAGTTGGTTGGATTGCCGGCTAATGTCTATCTCCCAGGTCGAGTATCCCCTGTGCAATATCTCTAAATACCGGGGCAGCCACACTCCCTCCGCTTTTTCCGTTTTCCGCCATTACCGTTATTACATATTTTGGCCGGACTTTTGGAACGTACCCGGTGAACCATGCATGAACTATCTCGCTTTCCCCTATTCTTTGCCCTGTCTGAGCCGAACTTGTCTTTCCGGCACTCCCCTCCCAGCCTTCAATGGCTGCCGCCTTCCCGGTTCCCTCTTCCACGACCATTTCCATCATCTTTCTTATCTCCATCGCCACAAAGGGTGAAATAATCTGCTCGGGTTTCGTTTTTTCAGCGGCCTGTATCAGCTTCCCGTTTTCACTCACCAGGCCTTTTACAACGGTGGGGACCTTCCTTATCCCATTATTGGCTATAGTATTCGTCATGTCTGCAACCTGTATAGGGGTCACCAGGATTTTACCCTGGCCTATTGAAAGGTTTCCAATATCGGCTTTGTACACCTGGTTTATATCGGGCAGCAGTCCTGGCTGCTCTTCGAATGGGTTAATTCCTGTAATGCTTCCGTATCCAAATTCCTGTGCGAGACGGATTATCGCCTCTCCACCGACTCTTTTGCCCATCTCAATATAAAAGGTATTACAGGAGCGGGCAAAGGCTTCATAGATATTTAGCTCGCCATGTCCCCCATCCTCAAAACTCGAACACTTGACCTGTATATCCCCAACGTATGTATACCCCGGACAATACACCTTTTCAAATGGGTTGACAAGATTTCTCTCCAACAGGGCTGCGGTTACAACAATCTTAAAAATAGAGCCAAGGTTGTACTGCTGAATAGCTTTATTCAACAATTCCCCATTCTTGCCGTCAAGGTAGTCTCCGACACTATCCTGGCGGTAATCCGGCCTGCTGGCCATAGCCAGGACCTCTCCGCTCCCGACATCCAGCACTACTACCGCTCCGTTGATGCGTTTTTTGTCCATAACCTCTTCAACGGCCCTTTGAATATGGTAGTCTATTGTGAGCGCAAGATTATAATATTCAATGTCTTCACTGTTCACCCTGGCCTTATACCCAAGTCCGGGTATCAACCTTTTGCTGCCGTCTACCATTGCCGCTATACTTACATCCCTTTGTCCGGCAAGATAATAATGATACAGCTTCTCCAGCCCTGCCCTTCCTATCCTGTCTGTCCCGTCTACATATCCAATCAGATGCCTCGCCACACTATCATCGTCATACCGCACGACATCCTTGACAATCATCAACCCTTTAACCTCTTCAGGAATTGTACGGTCTTCCTTCCCGTCAGCTATGGACAGCTTTATAGGCCTGCTGTCCCCTTCCAGCAATAATACAGCATCCCTATCCGACAGGTTGGTTATCTCCGATATCAGCCTGGCAGCAGTATCCTTATCATCGACGATTGCCGGAAACACAACAAGGCTGTTCACAACAGTCCTGCCTGTCAGCGGAATCATATTCCTATCATATATCTGCCCCCTTGAAACATCCAGTGGCAAATCCAGCATTCTTTGGCTGGCAGCCCGTTTTGCATAACCCTTGCCTTCAATAATCTGGATATAAAAGAGGCGCAGGATTAACAATGATAGCATCAATACCAGTACGCAGGCAAAAAAAAGAATTCTCCTATTAATACGCTTCCCGTTATCCATCAAGATGCACCTTCTCCCTGCAGGCCGTATATTGGTATTATTGCCTTAAGGGAGAGGTTTATACCTGGGTTTACTCCTCCTGCGGCTTTCTGAGCATATCAAAGGGTTTCACCGGATGCTTCATAGGCATCGTTACCACCTGCTGCGGGTGAGGCGCCACATCTATCGGTTCTCCTTCGTCATTTCTCATAGCTTCAATGGATTGCACAAAATAATCCCTTCCGGGTCCTACAACTTCAACAATATCTCCTGTGAACATCCTGTTTCTTTGTTCTATGGTCGCAATGCCGGACGCCGGGTCATAGTCCAGTACCAGCCCCACAAAATCATAATCCCTTACATAGGTGCTCCTATCATAGATTTGGCCCTCTGCTCCCGGTTTGCTAAAGAAAAAACCGGTAGTGAATTCCCTATGGCTTGCCTTGCACACCTCATCCAGCCATTTTGCAGCACTGCGCCGGTATTCTTCCGGATCGGCATAATAGGTGTCGAGCGCATCCCTGTAAGCTTTTACCACTGTAGCTACATAATATGCGCTCTTCATCCTTCCTTCTATCTTAAGGCTTGTTACACCGCTGTCTATCAGCTCAGGAAGGTGTTCTATCATGCACAGGTCCTTTGAGTTGAATATGAACGTTCCACTCTCGTCTTCGAAAACCGGATAGTACTGCCCCGGCCTCTTCTCTTCCACCAGATGGTATTTCCACCGGCAGGGGTGGGCACAGTCGCCAAGGTTAGAATCCCTGTTAGCCATATAATTGCTCAAAAGGCACCTGCCTGAGTAAGATATGCACATCGCGCCATGGACGAAGACTTCCAGATCCAGGCTGTCCGGTGTGCTAGCCCTAATTTCTTTAATCTCCTGCAATGACAATTCCCTGGCAAGAATAATCCGCTTTGCGCCCAGCCTGTGCCAAAAGGCCGCGCTTGCATAGTTCACGTTATTTGCCTGTGTGCTTATATGTACTTCCATGCCTGGCAGGATATCCCTTATGATAGAAAACACTCCCAGGTCGGATACGATCAGCGCGTCCACCCCAAGCTCCGATATGTCCTTTATGTATTCGTCCAGACCCTTGAGATGTTCGTTATGGGGAATTATATTAACCGTGAGATACGCTTTGGATCCATGGGAATGGGCGAATTTCACGCCTTCTTCAATTTCCCCGGTGGAGAAGTTTCCAGCCCCTGCCCTTAACCCAAATCTCTGACCGGCAAAATACACGGCGTCGGCTCCATATATAACAGCCATTTTAAGTTTCTCCAGGTTTCCGGCGGGTGCCAGCAGTTCAACTTTTTTCATCTATATTTCCCTCCTGCAGCTTATTGACAGTCCGTCTCCTATGGGCACAATCGCGGTATTCAACCGGGGGTGCGCGGTTATGTATTTCAGGAACTTTCTCATCCTTTTTACTATCGTTATCTTCCGCCTTTTTACCAGCCCGCTGCTGGCAACCATCCCCCTGAACAGGACGTTGTCGCAGATGATCATCCCGCCGGTACGCAAAAGCTCCAGCGACGAGTTAAACATTTCCTCATAATGCCCTTTGGCGCCGTCTATGAAAATCAGGTCGTAGCTTCCATCCATTTGTCTAAGTACTTCCCTTGCATCGCCCTGCAGTACGTTCACCCGGCCTTCCAGCCCGGCAGCCCTTATATATTTGGTTGCCTGGCTTATCATGCCCTCGTCAATTTCTATCGTATCAACTGTACCTTTCTCGCCGGCCGCCTTTGCCATGATTATCGCAGAATAACCTATAGCCGTACCGATTTCAAGTATTCTGCTGCTGTTATGCCCCATTATTAAAACCTCAAGCAGTTTGGCTACCTCAGGGTGCACAATGGGGATTCTGTTTTCACTGGCGTATTCCTCCATATCCCTGATTATTCCCTGTGAAGGCTCCAGAACTCCCCTAATATATTCTTCAACAAAATCCTGAGCAATATTACTCATGAATACTACCCCTTCCTTTCAAAAGCAATAGGTGGCTGTTATACCACCTATTTTCCACACTGCCGCATGTTTTATTCAATCACCTTTTGCTCTCTCTCTTATCCTCAAGAAACTCTTCATAGTTCCTGCTGAAGCTGTGGGTTCCATCCTTTTGCAGTACAAAATAAAGGAAGTCCACCTCTGCAGGGTTCATGGCAGCCCTGAGCGACTCGGCTCCCGGCGACGCTATGGGTCCCACTGGCAGCCCCTGAACTTTATAGGTGTTGTACGGAGATTCTATCTCCAGGTCATCATACGTTAACCTTGCTTTTCTCTCTTTGAGCACATACTGTACAGTAGCGCAGGATTCCAGCTTTTTCCCCATTCTCAGCCTGTTGTGGAATACCGCAGAAACCAAAGGCCTTTCGCTGTTGTTGGCAGCTTCCCTCTCAATGATTGAAGCCAAAATCACAATATCATCTAAGGTGAACTTGTCCGATTTCCACTCCAGCAGTCCGGTCTCTTCAGCCACTTCCTCAAATCTCTTCAACATCCGCTGTATTATTGAACGGGCGGATTCCCCGACATACACTTCATATGTGTCGGGAAACAAATACCCTTCCAAACGGTTGTCCCTGCTGGGCACATTCTGCAGAAACCCAAAGTTGAAGGTCCCTTCGTTCACCTCCCTCAGAAAGTCTTCCCTGCTTACTACACCCATTTGCTCCAGGAGGTCTGCAGTCTGCCTGACTTCAAAACCTTCGGGTATGGTGAATCTAACCGTTTCCGTATAAACCCGCCCATTAATCATTTCTTCCATTATTTCATAAATGTCCATATTATCGTTCATTATATACGTTCCGGCCATGTATCTGCTCTCATACCCCTTGAGTTTTGTGACAGCCTTGAACACCATTTGATTTCTTATCAATCCTTTGTCTGCAAGGATCTTCCCTATCTGTGAAACTGAACTCCCCTTGGGGATTTCTACCCTCACGATCTCTGAAGTTTCCGCAGAAACGGCCATCGGCTTAAACATCTGGCTGATGTATAAAAATGCCAGAAGGATCGCCATTATAAATGCTGCTATAAATATCAGCATGCTTTTAAGTTTCAGTTTTTTTGCTCCTGTAACAGCAGCAATGCCCTTCATGCGCTCACCCCGGAAAAGTGGTTATATTAGTATTATATATGCTTCGCCAAAGTTTTACAATCAGGCAGTCATATTTGCTCTTCCGGCTTTAGCGCATCACCGATTATTTTGTAGATGTCGGTCAGCAGTTGGCCTAACCTCTGCTCTGCCCGTATGAGACTTTTGATATTTTCGTCCATCGATGCAAGATTATAAAGATAATGCAGTTTCTCCATTTCCCCTTCTCCTATGTCCTGGCCCATGGCTTTCATGGTTTGCAGCTCGTACTGTTTTTTCCGGAAGTCTTCCACTATTTTTTTCTTTTCTTCATCAGCGTCGACCACTTTTTTAAGCTCACGGTATTCTTTGTATTCCGGACTATCTTTCAGGGTCCGTGCAAGTTGATGAGCTATGTCATAAGGATTCATAAAAAAACCTCCTTTTTAATGCAGATCACAGTTCTCAGATCACAGATCACAGGTACTAGGTACTAGGTGCTAGGTGCTAGCACTAATCACTAGCCACTGGCAACTGGGAACTGTTCTCTAGCCACTGATCACTGGTCACTGGCCACTGTATTAAAACGGTAGTTTCAGCAGCAAGGGTACAAGTACCGGAACGACTGCTGTCAGCAGCACGCCTGTAAGAAAAGCTATTATTGAGATTTCCGGACTTGTTGCCCTGGAAATCACAGGCAAAGTGGTATCCATGGCGGTGGCGCCAGCCGGAGCGATCGACTCCAAAAAACCAACTTTTTTTGCAACAAAGGGTATGATGATAAGCGCAACTAGCTCCCTTGACACATTGGTAATGAACGCTATTGTGCCCAGTTTAACGCTGTGAAGGTCCGAAATCAATACACCCGAAAGGCTGTACCATCCGAAGCCGGCACCGACGGCACCTGCCTCTCCGGCGGTATAGCCCATCATCATCCCGGCCAGCATTGTTGCGGAAATGCTTCCGATTGCCACTCCGGTCGGTACCAGAACAATCCTCCAGCCATATTCCCTGAGCTTCGCAACGTTTTCCTTACTCTTACCTATATCCAGGCCTACCCAGAAAAACAGAAAGCAAAGACCTATATTAATTAATACGCCTGAATGCTGGCTGATAGAAGGTGGTATTATCATCATTCCCGATAGTATCCCGATTCCAACCGATAAAAGAATAACCCAGCTCATGATGCCCGTTCCCTCTGCCTTTGAATTGCCGGTCTAAACACTCTTACAGCTGCCACACTTCCGGTAATGGCGGCAAGGGCAAATACCACCGAATGAACACCTATCCGCATAAAGCTGTTGATTACGTCTTTATCCGACCCTATAGCCACACCCATGGCAAACAGTATAATAATCAAGCCCCATAACTGAAATACACCGCTATATTTCTCCAGCCATGCAGGAGCGCTATTGTATAGACCCACCGCAATCCCGGCTGTCAGAAACAGAATATACAGCCACATAATATATCCTCCTTGTTCTAGTTCATCATAGTTCGTAGTTCGCAGGTATTAGATAACAGTTCGTAGTTGGTAGTTCGTAGATCACAGATCACAGATCACAGATCACAGGTGCTAGCCACTGTCCACTGATCACTGACCACTGATTTTCTGGCCACTGATCACTGGTTGCCGGACTGAAGTTTTTCGAGAAAACCCGTTATAAAGGCTGTCAAAGGTATTGTTACGATTAAGCCGATACTGCCGGCCAGTGAACGTACTATTTCCGTAGTAATAAAATCAAAATTCAAGACAGAAGATAAGGTATTTTCATAGGCAGAAAGCAGCAGCAATAATGGAATGGATGCGCCCGTATAAGCCAGTATTAGTGTATTGCTCATCGTTCCCATTATGTCTCTTCCTACATTCATTCCTGATTTTATTAAATCGTTTGTAGCTATATCAGGATTCGCATGCTTTACTTCGTCCATGGACGAAGCGATTGACATACTGACATCCATTACCGCACCTAAGGAACCAATGATTATTCCGGCAAACAGCAGCCCCTGAAAATCAAATTCAATGCCCTGGGGTATATACATCAACATCCTGGCTTCTTCGACTCCAAGCCCGGTTAACCTTGCAAGCTTTCCGACTATTACGGCGATACCGGCGGCAATCAAAACTCCCCCGGCAGTTCCGATAATTGCTGAAAGACTCTTGATAGTTACTCCGCCTACCAGCAAAAATGTAATCACCGTAGAAATCACCGTGACGACAACCGACAGCATTATGGGGCTATAGCCTTTCAGCATATATGGTATAAGGATTTTTAAAATCAGAAATATCATGACTGCAAGGGAGACCGTTGCCTTAAGTCCTTTCATCTTTCCAACAACCAGCAATAATATAATAAAAGCGGCGGCCAGATAGTAAACATAAACACTCCTATCATAGCTCGTTATATATGCTGCCTCTATATTACCGTCCTTCACTTCCAGGAGAAGCTCTACCCTGTCCCCTTCTTCAACTATTATGTCGTATGCGGGATTATCCATAAGGTGGTTCTCAACGTGGAGCGCCTGCCCCTTATATACCCCTGAAGTTACTTTAACCTCGATCTCCTGTACAGTCAGCGGTATCCCGGTACCTTCAAGGCTATTTGGGGCAGTTGACTCCTCTATTTTCAGCACTTTCCCCTT
>Ga0067045_1002463_pt1 | contig 110737 bp, 105 predicted proteins | sample TerdegcTABiofilm_FD_59184 | JGI IMG/M metagenome (GOLD analysis project Ga0067045, IMG submission 59184) | Combined Assembly of (Gp0054472, Gp0054536) Wastewater bioreactor microbial communities from Singapore -Terephthalate degrading...
ATACACTGATGTATGATGTATATTTTGGAACAAGTTCAACGCCACCTCTTGTAAAAGATGGTTTCTCAGATACTACATACAATCCAGGCAGACTATCGTATAGTACGACATATTACTGGAAGATAGTAGCNAAGGATGGAAGAGGTGGAGAGACGCACAGTACGGTATGGAGCTTTACGACAGGTTCAGAACCAAACACAGNGCCATCAAANCCGNNGAATCCTGTTCCAGCGAATGGTTCAACAGATATTGGNATTACATTGCCAACATTATCTTGGGTATGTAATGATCCAGATGGAGATGCATTGAAATATGATGTGTACTTTGATACGAATCCGAATCCAAGTCTCAAAGTCAGCAATCAAGCAGGTACGACGTACAATCCAGATACTTTGAATTACAACACGACGTACTATTGGAAGATAGTAGCAAAAGATGGAAAAGGTGGAGTAACATCAAGTCCAGTGTGGAGTTTTGTGACGATGGCAGAACCAAATACACAACCGGAAGTACCGAGTTTAATTGATCCTGCTGACAAAGCGATAGGCGTATCAGCTACGCCGACACTTTCGTGGCAATGCAGCGATATAGACGGAGATACATTGAACTATGATGTGTACTTTGGAACAAGTTCAACGCCACCTCTTGTAAAGAAAGATTTGGCAGTCACGAGTTATGATCCTGGCATACTTAACAATAGCACGACGTATTACTGGAAAATAGTAGCAAAAGATAATAAAGGTGGAGTAACACCAAGTCCAGTGTGGAGTTTTACAACGATATGGAAATCGGGAGCAATAAATTGGCAATTCGTCACCGATAATGCGATTCACTCAAGTCCTGCTTTAAGTACTGATGGCACAATATACATCGGGTCTTGGGATAACAAATTGTATGCTATCTATCCAAATGGAACAAAGAAATGGGAATTTACTACCAATCAAGGTATATCTTCAAGTCCAGCAATAGATGCGAATGGAATCATATATGTAGGTTCAGAAGGTGGAAATCTGTATGCTATTTATCCAAATGGAACGCAGAAATGGGAATTTACTACCAATCAAGGTATATCTTCAAGTCCAGCAATAGATGCGAATGGAATCATATATGTAGGTTCAGAAGGTGGAAATCTGTATGCCATTTATCCAAATGGAACGCAGAAATGGGAATTTGCAACAGGTGGAGGCATTAGTTCAAGCCCTGCAATAGGTACTAATGGAGTCATATATGTTGGTTCAGAAAATGGGAAATTATACGCAATAAATCCAAATGGAACGGAAAAATGGCAATTTGCAACAAGTGGAAGCATTAGTTCAAGCCCTGCAATAGATTCAGATGGTACCATCTATTTTGCAACGTTTGATGGAATACTTTACGCACTAAATTCAGATGGAACAGAAAAATGGCACTTTACGATAGGTTCGTACGTGGAATCAAGTCCAGTTATAGGTAGTGATCATATTATTTACATAGGCTCTCATGATCACCGAATATATGCAATAGATTCGAGCGATGGAACACAGGAGTGGACATTCGATACCAACGGACAAGTCACTTCAACTCCAGCAATAGGTTCGGATGGTGTTGTATATGTCGGGTCTAATGATGGTAAACTATATGCAATTGATCCAAATGCAGGAGTAGACAAGAAAAAATGGGAAGTCTTTATCGGCGGGTGTGCGTATTCAAGTCCATCTATAGCATCTGATGGTACGGTTTACATAGGCTCACTCGATGGTAAGTTATATGCAATAAAGAGTGATAGTCTTGGTCTTGCGAATTCTCCGTGGCCAAAGTTCAGGAAGAATTTGAGAAACACTGGTAACAAGTTGGATCAATAAGGTAAGATTTTGTAAGAATACAGCAAAGCCCGGATTTTCTCGGGCTTTGCTTTTTTTAACGTTCGTATTGTTAGTAATCTTAGATTGAAATCATAACTTATTTCTTCACCTCAATATTTCAATATCGCTTCAATCACTTGTGCGATTGAAAGTAGTTTTTTGTCTTTCATGTATCCTCCTACGATTTGTAGACCAACGGGTAGACCGTTTACCTTACCACAAGGTAGTGTTATTGCGGGTAGACCTGTCAAGTTGAAAGGTGCAGTAAATTTTGTTAGTACCTTTGCCATTTCGACTGCATCTCTTCCGGCAATTGGTGGAGCTATCACTGGAACGGTTGGAAGTAAGAGTACATCGTACTTTTTGAAAAATTCTTTGAATCGATATCTTCCCACCGTCTGATTGTACCGTGCTGTTGCATAGTCAATACCACTTGCATTGGACCCTTGGAGTAATCTCTCTCTTACGTCTTCCCCAAACCAATCAGGATGTGTTGCAAGTCTTTCTTTGTGGAATGTAGCAGCTTCCACTTGTGTGATCGTTCTGTTCGCTATCGATAATTCTCTTAGCCAGTCAACGTTTTCTTCTTCAACACTTAAGTCACTTTCTCGCAACATTTTGACTGCGTTATCGAGCACTTTAAGTACATTTGCATCCGCTTCGTTTATGAAATTGCCAACTGCCTTTGCTATGCGAATTTGATTTTTCTCTATACTCTTACTTTTCTTGTTAGCATTTTTCACGCTGAATGGATCTTTTGAATCGTAACCAGCTATGATGTTGAAGATAATTCTTACATCCTCAACACAAGTTGCTATCGGTCCAACATGGTCCAAGTGCCAAGATAATGGTATGATTCCTCTTGTGCTAACTGTTCCGTACGATGACTTGAATCCTACCACTCCACACAACGAAGCAGGTATTCTGATGGAACCACCAGTATCCGTTCCAAGTGCACCGAGTGCCATACCAGTTGCAACTGCAATGGCTGAACCACCAGAGGAGCCGCCCGCCACTCTCGAATTATCGTGCGGATTCAAACAAGGTCCGTAGTGCGGGTTGTTACTCGTCACGCCAAGCGCTATTTCGTGCATGTTGGTTTTGCCGACAAGCAATGCCCCAGAGTTTTTCAACTTGGTGACAACTTGTGCATCTTGCGTTGGTACAAAGTCTTTCCAGAACAAGCTTCCTGCCGTTGTTCGCAAATTCTTCGTGTAGATGTTATCTTTCAAGGCAAGCGGAATACCAAATAGAGTTGGCAAGTTGTCATACTCCAATTCCAATATTTTATCTTGCTTTGCAGCCAACTCCAGCACTTGATCGATGTTAGTAGTTATAAATGCACCAAGCCTTTTCCATTCTTCTATCTTATCGATACTTTCTTTCAAGAGTATCGATGGGGTTATCTTCTTTTCTCTCAATAATTTCTGAGCTTCGTAAATGAACATGCACTCACCTTCTTAGCTGTTAGCCTTTCATCATTTGCCATTTCTTTAACCAATCGCCAATTCGCAAAACAGTCCAAAATGATCCGATACTCTCAACTCACCGATTCTTTCTTTGAAAACGATCTCACATTGTAAAGGTTTGAATGTTTGCGGTATTAAAATGTAATCAATTCTACTCGGTGGCTCTGAACTATCGCCAGAGAAAGTAGGTTCATTTGGTTTCGATGGGTTTAGACTCATCCATGTATCAACCAATGGCTTACCAAAAACCATTGCGTCCCTTATGAGTCCATATTCTTGTGACTGGGAGGATACGTTGAAATCTCCGGCCACGATGAAATTTTCAATTTCCCGCTCTTCGATCCACTTTAGAACGTTTTCAAACTCTCCTTTGAATCCAAGTGCTGGCCAGTTGAAGTGAACGGAATAGACATCCAGAGTTTTACCGTCGGCCTCTGTACGGATTCTGATGATCTTTCGTGATCTGAAAACCTTTGGATCTATCTCTTTTGAAACGTACCGAGATTCAAAATCGACTATCTTGTTCTTGGATAATATGCCCAGCCCTTCCTCCCAGATATTGAATCCATAATGAGAAAAGTCCCATGCATAGTTGTACTTTGCACCATATTCGGAGAGTATATTCTTTAACACTCTTAAATAGTTGCTCGGTTTGATATCGATGCCAAATTCTTTCTCACATACATTTTCACATTGCAGTTGTCCTGCTTCTTGGAATGTCACGAAATCCACATCGTTTTGGAGTATGAACTTGGCGATATGTTCTTGGATGACTCTGTACGCATCTAAAAATGCTTGAGGAGATTTGAATTTGTTGATATCTAATTCTTGGTAAGTGTGCAAGTTAAGTGTGAGTACTTTTACTTTCATGTACTTTTCCTCCCATATCGTTTATCCAGTTTATAGATGCAGTGATAATCATACTACGAGCAAAATGATCACATCGTTGACGTTCGTGCCTGTTGGCCCTGTAATCAGTAGGTCGTTTGCTATCTTGAGTGCGGTGTAAGAATCGTTATTTTCGAGCAATTCTTCTGGTGAATACCCAGCTCGTCGTATCTTTTGCGCAGTCTGTCCATCGACTATCCCACCTCCGGCATCCGTTGGCCCGTCGGTGCCATCTGTTCCAAAACTGCACAATGCGACACTGTCCAATCCCTCTACAGATAATGCAAAAGAGAGTGCAAGTTCTTGATTTCTTCCGCCTTTGCCATTGCCCTTTACACGTACCACCGTCTCACCGCCAGCTATTATGGCACAAGGCTTTTCGATAGGCTTGTCATAGTTCTTTATCTCCTTTGCAATTGAACCAAACATCCTTCCGACTTCTCTTGCCTCGCAATCGAGTGATGTAGTCAAAAGTAACGTGTTGTATCCCATCGCTTTTGCCAATTGTTGCGCTTTCTTGCAAGCTGTTCTCACACTTCCGATTACATAACTCTCTACGTTGTCTATATTCTTTGGGGTCTCTTCTCCAAGCGCTTCGAAAGCCTTTTGTGACAGCCTTATGTTGTATCTCTTCACTATTTCTAACGCTTGTTGTGATGTTGAACTATCCGGATATGCAGGCCCCGAAGCAATACTGTCAAGTCTGTCTTCCAGTACATCAGACAAAACGAGCGAGATGACTTTTGCAGGTGCGACATGTTGGGCAAACCTTCCACCTTTTACCGCAGATAGATGTTTTCTAACGGTATTGACCTCGACAATACTCGCACCAGATTTCAGCAGTTGATTCGTGATATCTTGCATTTCCGCAAGGGTTATGCCATCTTTTGGCAACTCAAAAAGTGCTGAGCCACCACCTGAGATGAGAAATAACACAGTCTGATCACTCGACAGTTTCGATGTCATTTCCAACGCTCTTTTCGTTGCAAGGAGCGTATTCTCATCTGGCAGTGGGTGACCAGCCTCGTAGATCTCTATATTTTCGATGTTACCTTCACTGTGACCGTACTTGGTAATCAAGATCCCATTTGAAATTCTATCACCAAGCACGGACTTTGCAGTGCTTGACATACGCCAAGCAGCCTTACCTATAGCAACCAAGATAACATTATTCAGTTCCCTTTCTCTCAAAATCTCAGCTATTTTCTCCATTACTGCGGTGTCAGGTAATACGGAAGATATAACACCAGCGACTATCTCTGATATGTCTGATCTCAATTTTCCCAGTGCATGTGAATTGTCCATATCATCACCTTCAATCGATGAAGAAAAGGCTCATTACCCAAACTGCGATAACAGACGCAAGACCTTGCAAAAGTGTACCGAGTGTATGAAGTTTGTATCCAGTCTTGACATCCATCTTGGAAGACTGTGTAACTACCCAAAAATAGCTATCATTCGCATGCGAGGCAATCATTGATCCGGCACCAATTGCCACAACAATCAATGCCTTTGCAATTGGTGATGAAAAACCAAGAGAATCCATGAGAGGTGACAGAAGTGATGCGGTAGTTATTATTGCCACAGTGGAAGAACCTTGAGCTGTTTTCAAAATTGCTGCGATTATTGCTGGTAGCCATATTCCAAGATTTGCTTTTGATAGACTTGTTCCTACGATATCCGCAATACCAGAATTCTGCAAGACTTTTCCAAAAGCCCCGCCGGCAGCGGTGATGAGAATTATGCTGCCAGCTCGAAAAATTGCCTCACCCACCCAACCGTTTACGGAAACCATATCTCTTGTCAATCTCTTCGGTATTGCGAATGCAGCAACAACACCTATCAACAGTGCTGTGACTGGATGTCCGACAAGACTTATAACTTCTTTGAAACTACCATTACCAAAAGGCATTATTGGAAGGTCTGAGATGGACTTTAGTAAAATCAAAACTATAGGCAGGATGATGGGAAGAAGCGACTTGAATACACTAGGTGCTTCTTTTAATCTCTCTTCGATTCCTTCATCTGTCAATTCTTCGTCTGGTTCGATGTGTATCTTTGATGCAACTTTGATTGAGAATAGCCATCCTACTACAACAGCTGGAATAGATGCCAAAAATCCTAATATTATAGTCAAACCTAAATCAGCACCTAAGATACCAGCGGCAGCCACCGGACCAGGGGTAGGTGGCATCGTGTGCGTAGCATAAAGGCCTAAACTTAGTGCAATTGCAGTGGTTGACAAACTCAATTTGGCTCGTTTGGTCAAGACTCTGTTCAATGGAGATAGGATGATGAAACCAGAATCACAGACCATAGGTATTGCAGTCATGTATCCTATGATGTCTACTGCCAGTGGCACGTTCTTTCTTTTCGTAATCTTCAAGACAAACTCTGCTAGTGATAGGACGCCACCTGACTTTTCAAGGAACGTCCCTATGATCGTTCCTGCTGCAATTACTATACCTATGGAACTCAACGTTCCGCCAAATCCGTCAGCTATGGATTTGACTATCTCCGGAAACTTTGTACCGGAAAGAAGGCCGAATAGATACGATGCAAAAATCAAAGCTAAAAAAGGATGGAGCCTCCATCTGACCGTGCTTATAACGACGAAAATTATTGATAACAGCACTAGCACCGGTAGCCAAATGCTCAACTATTTTCCCCCATTCAGCTGTTCCAATCATTTACCCAGCACACATATCTTACCATATTGCGTGCGTATGAGTGAAATTGCAAGCATACCGAGAATATTCTAAGAAAAAGTCACAAAAGAAGTGCTGAAACGTACTTTTGAAGAGCTTGAAGTGATAGATGCTCTTTACCAATGGTGAAGTTGTACTCAGTTACTTGATTCTTTTTATCCGCGTCTTTCAACAATTTGAATAGTTCTTCAGCCTTTTCTTTCAGTACATCATCAGATATCTTGTAAAGACCATTTCTTTCATCGAAACGATAGTTACTTCCAAGCGAGATGAATTTGAAGCCGAGTGGCTCTATATCCGTTTTGTAGACAGGATACTCGACAACGACAAGTGGTTTTTTTGCAAAAACAGCCTCTATCAATTGATTTCCCCATCCTTCTAAAATCGATGTGTAGGTTACCGCATCACTGATTGCATATGCATCCCAAAGGGAATAAGATTTCTTTCCATTTTCTATTTTTCTTCTTGAACTTATCAAATCATGTATGAAGTAAGTCTTGAAAGGCATTGTTTCAGCTTTCCTTTTCAGTTTTTCGTAATAACTGGTGGAACTTTTTTCTGGAAAACCGGCAACGACAAAATGGACGTTACTGTTTAGCTTGCAAAATTCAGCAACAAAGTCCATCGCTATCTCTATCGCTTTTCTTTCGACTATCCTCGTTGCATGTAAAACCACAATATCCTCATTCGGTATACCAAGCCTTTCTCTCAAATCTTCGTTGTAAGCATCGAGCTTCCATTCATCTTGATCAAAATCAAAGACATTTGGTACAACGGTGGAGTCTATTCCTTTTCTTCTTTTCAACTCATCTCTTGCTATCTTGTTTATCGTCACATGTTTTGAGTTTTCCAAATTTGGTGGAAAGTAATTTTCGAGAAGTTCTATGACAAAATCACATGTTGGTTTGCTATACCTTTCCCTCTCCCAGTAGAAATCATGGTTATGAGTGATCAGGGAAGTCCCCGTCTTTGCAACATATCCAGTTACAGCCAACGAAGCTGCAAGGTTGTACCCTAAAGACAACACGTTGTTTACCATCAAGATGTCAAATTTCGGTAGTACCATCAATTCCTTCTCTATTTCTACCACATAGCTATTGAACATTTCTTTGAGTTGATCCAAAGGTGTCTCTAAACTTTCGAAGGCATTTGAATGTATGAGAAGATTCTTCTGATTATCCATACCAAGCGATGGAACTTGGAATCCATCCATTCCATTGAGCTCACCGGCTATGAAATGTACATCATGACCCATAAGTTCAAGTACAGTCTTCCATTTCTCCATTTCCAAGGATACACCATCGGTCTCGCCAACTCTATAGTGCATCAAACCTATTTTCACAATCATCATCCTCTATTTGCCTTCATCATATTCCTTTGGTTTCAATACCTTTGCTACTTCTTCCAAGTAATCTGCCTTTTTTTCGTACGTTTGGCTCAAAATAGCACGGAAAAGAATCTCTATTACTGCTATTTCTCCCAAATTAGTTTGTAGAAATTCATGTCTCTCAAACCTTGTAACAGGACTAAACAATGTCATGTCTGCAGCTTTACTAATCGGAGAATCTACACCTGCTGTTATTGCAATGGTAAATGCTCCAACATCCTTTGCCACTTGTGTCGATTTTACAATATCTCGGATGTTTCCGCTGTGACAGACTGAGATGACCAAGTCTTCGTCAGAAAGCCCAGTTGCAACAATAACTTGATTGTGCGGATCACTGTACGAAAAAGTTGGCAATCCCAGTAACGAAAAAAGTAAACTCCCATAACTTGCACTAACCGACGATAGTCCAACGCCGAAAAAAATGATTCTCCTAGACTCCAAGATCTTTTGAACAACAATTCCGATTTGTTCTACATTTAGAGTCTTTTTGAGTTTTTCTATCAAACTAGACATCTCACTGATGTAATCTAGTAGCGGATTACTCTCCGTAGGGATGACTAGTCTAACTTCTGTAGTTTCTCTTGTCAGTGTTATCTTGAAAGATTGATAACCATCAAAAGATAATCTACGTACTAACCGATGAATGGTTGCCTCACTCACTCCAACTATATGCGCAAATTCAGTTATAGAATAATGGATTACATCGTCAGGTCTTTCCAAAATATATTTGGCAACCTTTTTTTCCGCTGCACTCAGGTTGTTGTATATTGAATTCAAATAATCAAGTACCAAGATATCACCTCACCATCTTTCCACGACTTTTTGTTTTTTCTCCACAAAGGCCTCGAGTTGTTCGTCTATAAGTGATTCTGCTTCAAATGTAGTCATATCTCTTGTTTTTTCAACAAAATCTGCTGTCCTTGCAAAGTAGAACCCAAGCAGATCTCTTATTGTTTCTTCTTCCATTGTTTCTTTGTATTTAAGAGCAACAGAATAGACTGTGTTAACCCAATCTTCGATATCTATCGTTCCAGTATGTGATACCCTTTTTATGACATCTTTGTCTAAATACTTCAGTCGATCTTTGCGGTCTTTCAAAATACCAATTGCCTTGTTTTTTAGATTGTCCAAGTCAACGGTTATATCTTCAAGTTGTTGAACTGGTGGAACGCCATATACTTGCGCAGTTTCAACGGTTGTGACATTTTTCCAATGCTCTTCATATTCTATCATAAGTTCAAACAATGTTTGAACTACTTGGATGAACATACCTTCCAAATGTTTTCCAGGGTCCTTTGCATCGTGTATTTTTGCGCCAAGCGCCGCCTGTACTGGCTTAAAACCAGATTCATTGATAGCAATTGTAGTCATCCATATATCTATTCCAAAACGTGCTACGTGGCTATTCCATACATCATTTGGTTTTGACAAATATGTCTTTATTAAATGGCTTCCAACACAAAAATCACCACCAATTGGCTGTCTTATCTTCAAACCATACAGTGAGGCAGTTAAGGGATAACAAACATTATTTGTAATTGTACCATCGTATTTATGTCTCTGATAAAGAGGCGCAACGTACTGAGTCTGATCAGAAAGCACAGGTCCCGATAGTCTTTCAATCCACCAAGGTTCGATACTTCTCAGGTCGGAATCAAGCATTACGAAGGCCTTTGCACTGACTTTGTTCGATACCTCAAATAATGCCCTCACTGCGCTACCTTTCCCTGAAATCCCTGTATACCTTATCGTGAGTTTATCTACACCAAGAGACTTTGAATTCATGAATACTTCTGGTGTGCCATCGGTTGATCCCCCATCTGAATTTACGATTAACCCCTTGAGTCCCATACTTTGAATGCCCTTAGCAGACATTTTAACAACATGCTCTATAGTTTCTGCATTGTTGAAACTTGGAATTCCAACTACGATATCGTAATGTGATAAATTCTTTGGAATCTCGTTAACGTACGTCATATTCTCAACTCCCTTCTATTTAACGCAGCTTTTGGATTTCATCCAATTGCAGATTTCTAGTAGATAATCGTACACCCTTCTTTTAGCTCTTGCGTTGTTGAACTCTCTCAATATACCTCTCATCTGAACTGGTTTCTTGGGCAACAACAATTTTGAAATTTCAATTTCCAGAAGTTTCCGTTGAAGTGTTAGCAGTTTGTGCATTGATCTTATGTAATCACATTGAAGTCCATTCAAAACTTGTCCTTGGTGTTTTGAAGTTTCTAAGTTCTCCTTTTCTTTTTTTATCTCTTCTTCAATTTCTGCTGATAATTTCTTCAACGAATTTGATATATCAGCCTTTTTCTTTTCATCGACGGGAAATCTTTTCGAGAATCTAAATTGTGGGACTTCGATAAACGAAATTGAGGTGTTTCTGGCATTGGACATATCTTTTTGGGAATGTATTCGTTCAACATCAATGCAAATCACATCTTGTAACTCTTTCCTCGCTATTTCAAATGGTTGCAATCCACCATAACTAAAATTGAATGGATTGTACGTGATCACCATATCGCGAGAAAACGGTAGCCAAGGTGTGTCAACTTCGATCATCTTAACTGAAATATCCTTCTTTTCAGATGTGATACTTTCATTACTTACATCACTCTCACTACTCTCACTTTTAGTGTACCTAAACAGTATTGGAGGTTCATCAAAGAGAGTGAACCACTTGTACAATTCTTCAACCCTACTTTGTTCGCTCTGTCCATTCACATATATTCCGATGTCGAATTCTAGGTCCATGTTATCGCATGATGCTTGTGGAACGTACATGAACGGACCTGCATCACCTGACCTTCCTTGAACATTATCCTTTGCTATCCACTCTACAGACCTTATGAGTGTGATCTCAATATCACCACCGCCATCAACGCTGTATTCTCTAAGTGCCCTTGAAAAAAGTGAGAAAATTCCGTCCGATGATTCTATACCTACGAATCCCTGAAATGGAAATACACGATTCTCACCTATCTCTCTTGCAGCAAGAAGCATACTTTTCAATTCCTGCGGCAGATCTTCACCAAACAGATTTTGGTTCTTTCTTTCTCTCCTCACAATCTCAAAAGGCATCTTTGCAAATACGTTACCTTTTTGTTGGTGAGTTACTCCACGAAATGAAAGGACGTAATTTGTTCCTTTAGATTTTGTCTTTATCTTCCACTTTATCACAGGTGTTTCGTCAAATACTATCGTTTCTACGGTTTCTATCGATACTCTTGAATTTTCTGATCTTGTAGCATCTTGAATCTGTCTGTGCAGTGATATAGTCATATTGTGTTCATCGATATACTGGATTTTGAGATGAGTAATCTTTGTCTCAAAATCTATGGCTCTCCGAGAAGTTGTGTAGGTATCTCCAGTCTCCTCGAACAGATTTAATCTACCAACTTCGAAGTTAGTCTCTGAATTTTGAGCATTTCTTGGCCATACTCTAAACTTATCTTGGAAATACGTCGCCGTGTAGAAATTGTTTTCCCAAAAGGCCTTACCTTCTAAGTCACCTTCCTGCCATTTGCCATTCACATCGCTTATGGTATACAGGCTCTCTACCGAACTTATTCCAACTCCATCTGAAATTAGTTTGAAGCAATATTTCCCATTACTGCACCAGGTATTGTACGAAAAGTTAGAAAGGCTCAACGCATAAATGCCGGCTGGAAGATTCAAACTATCCATTATTGCCACAAGGTTTTCTCGTATCATATCTCTTGCCATATTTGAGAGCTTCTTAAAAGACCTCTCCATCGATGAATGGACATAGTCTATTCCAACACCGCAGATATTATCGTGAATCATATTCTTTATGTAAGTTCTCCAAAGTGGTTCACTATTGTCAACTCCAAGAACGGAGTCTAAGAATTGAACCACCTTGAGCAGCTTTTCTGTATAGTACGCTTGCTGTTTCAAATACACCCTCGTTGAAAGAGTACCTGGAAACGTGCAAGCATACTTACCACTTATGAGTTCTCCGTGCAATACATTCGCATTTGAAAAATCAATTTGGCTAAGGAGTTTACTTGGACTTGATAGCACAACATCTTTGCCCTTTAGAAATTTTTTGGGATTTTCTGGATGCACATCTAAATCGTACCCATCAAGTAATGGAATTTTCCCAGAATTAGAAAATGACTTTGATTTTTCTATCTCCAATTCGTACCTTTCCCTTGCAGCCTTTCTTGTTGAAGAAAGATTATACAGATTTCTGTATCCACCTATGAGAAACAATACCTTGCACTTTGTGCCATCCGAACCTTCCCAGATATTTTCAAATGCTGGCCTTTGATTTAAGTCACTAACTCCGCGCCATATAGTTGCGTATTCTACATCAAACATCTTCAGCAACTGCGGAATTTGGCCAACAAATCCAAAATTATCAACCATCCATGCTACCACATCTTCATTCGGAGCGTGATACGATTGCATATCTTTTTGTCCCAATTCGAGGTTTTTCAAAATAGTTAATTCAGAAGATATCCGAAAATCTATCTGTGCATAAAGCGGGCCGAGGATCAACTTTCCGTTGGCCACCAATTCCATTATGCGTTTATTCAGATCAGCATCCTTGCATGTCTTCAAGAAATCTTCCACAATAAGTGTCTGTCCATCGAGAACGTACACAAATTCTGTTTCAGCATTCTCTATTACTTTCTCAAGATTGCTGAAAAGTTTCAAGAGCCATCTATTAGTCACTTGAACAGGTGCAAACCACTCACGGTCCCAGTGGGTATGACAGATAATGTGACCTTCAATTTTCTCGCTCACAGGATTCTCTCCTCCGTCTCGGCATCGAAAAAGTGAAGTGATTCTGTTGAAACAAAAACTTCTATCTTTTTTCCTTCAGGCAAGACCAAATCATTTGGTAACTTAGCGGTTATTCTGCTCTTCGCATTCCCAACGTCGAGATGCAATATAGTCTCCGGCATTAGTCGTTCTATGAAATAGACGGTTGCTTCAAGGGTAATTGAGTCGCTGCCTTTTGGTGGTTCAAGTGATACATTCTCTGGCCTGATACCGACTATGACAGATCTATTGTTTATCCTTGATGGTATCTTGAATCTGACATGCTCAAACTTAGCATATTGTTGACCATTTTCTTCTACCACATCACATTTGAAAAAATTCATTTGAGGAGAGCCTATGAAACCTGCAACAAACGCAGTTGCAGGCTTTTTGTATATTTCTTCTGGAGTTCCATATTGAATGATTCTTCCACTGTTCATGACAGCAATTTTATCACCCATTGTCATTGCCTCAACTTGATCGTGTGTAACGTAAATCGTCGTTACCTTCAATTGCTCGTGCAACTTCTTTAACTCACTTCTCATCTTTACTCTAAGTAATGCATCCAAATTTGAGAGCGGTTCATCCATCAACAATACTTCTGGCCTATGCACTATGGCTCTTGCAACGGCAACCCTTTGACGTTGACCACCTGAGAGTTGAGACGGGTACCTACTCAACAATTCAGATATATTCAGCAAATCAGCCGCCCATTTTACTTTTTGCTCTATCTCTTCCTTGGAGAATTTTTTAAGCTTTAACGGATAGGCGATATTTTCTCTAACTTTCATATGAGGCCAGACTGCGTAACTTTGAAACACCATAGCTACATTACGGTCTTTAGGTTGAAGTCTGCTGATCTCCTTATCATCGAAATATATTTTGCCATCTGTCAATTCTTCAAGACCCGATATGCAGCGCATGAAAGTCGTCTTTCCACAACCAGATGGGCCAAGCAAGACCACGAAAGCACCATCTTCTATTTCTATACTTACTCCATCAAGTGCTCTTACTTCTCCGAAGCATTTCTTAACATCCTGAGAGACTACTTTAGCCAACTTACTCACCTTCCTTTCAGATAACGATCGTCAGTTCATTTCAGAGAAATCCCCCAAATAGAGATAAGATATTTCCTTATGATGAATATGAAAATGAGAGCGGGAATAGCCATGACGGTTGCCATAGCGTATTTGAAATAGTCGGGAGAAGCCATCGCGGTAGCCAATATATGTGCAGGTAACGTTCTATTCTGAATAGATAATATTGAAGCTGCAAAAGTTTCGTTCCACGACATTATAAATCCATAAATTGCAGATGCAGCCAATCCTGGAAGTGCAAGAGGCAACGAAATTCTCAAAAAAGCACCAAAACGAGTCAATCCAAATACCATACCCGCCTCTTCATATTCAATGAAAGTTGACGAGAATATACTTGATGTAAATATAACGACGAATGGAAGGATCATCGCTGCATGGGCAAGTGCTACTCCTAGAGCAGTATCAGTCAAATTAAGCCTCATATAGACGGTTACCAAAGAAACGGCGACAACGATCAACGGCAAAGAGCGCGTAAAAAGCATTGCAAGTTTTACACCATCTTTTCCCCGGAACGTATATCTTGCTATCGCATAACCGGCAGGGATTCCCAAGGCAAATGATATACCGATTGATATCAGTGCTACTTCTATACTTACGATCAATGCTCTAAAACCACCGAGTGTAAAGAGCAATTTGTTTATATGTTCAAGCGTTAGTCTTGATGGAAATATATGGGAATAATCGTAGAACTCAGAGGCAGGTGTTATTGAAGCAACAAAAGCCAAAAACATTGGTCCAAGGAAGAAACAAGCTATCAAAATAAACAGTAATGGATAAATTATTTTCATTGTTAAGCACCTTCCTCCTCGTATCTTGAGCGAATTGTTCTTATGTAAAACCAACCAACAACAAACGTCAACACTGCAATTATCAATGCATACGCACTTGCAACGTTCTTATTGTTCATGAATACGTACCAATAATAGGTCTCACCGGTGAGTACAGTTATATCTCTACCAGCTAACAACCAAACAACACCGAAAAGCTGAAATGCGAAAAGTGTTCTAATCAGCAATGCTGAAAGGATTGCTGGCTTAAGCAAGGGAAGAGTAATCTTCCACAATCTCTGCCATGAATTGAAGCCAAAAACTTCCGCTGCTTCCAGGTATTCTTTGTTTATCGACTGCAATCCAGCTAGTATCATCACAAAAACTAAAGGCGTCGCACGCCATATTTCTGTTATTATTATGACTAACATCTCTCTTGACTTGAACATGTAACCAAAAAAATAGATGGGGCGCTCAATCCAGTTGATGGATAGTAATATTCTATTTAAATAACCATTCGGTGCAAAGATAGAATAACTTATCAAAGCAGCTGTGATATCACTCAACGCAAGTGGTGAGGCTATTATATACAACAACGTCTGATAACCTTTGAACTTCTTGTTTACCAAAATAGCTAAGAATATCGAAAGTGCCAATTGTATGGGGATACAGATCGCAGCCAAGAGCAGGGTATTCAGCACGGCATTTTGGAAATCTTTCGTCGAAATTATCATCTTAAAATTGCCCAGCCAACCCTCATCACTTTCAAATGCAAGTTGTGCTGTTCCGATAATCGGGAGGCCCATGAATACAATCAAGTATATTAGGCTAGGGGCTAACAAGAGCCAAGGTATAAACTGTTTCTTCACACGGATTTGAGTCATTGCCTTTCATCTCCCTTCATGGGGCATGAACAATACAATGCTCCATTTTCTATATGAATGCAGGTGTTTCCACCTGCATTCGCATTCTGATTGCTTGATAATTTTTCACTTAGGTATTGGTCTACTAATCTATAGGAATCCCAGCTTGTTTGTAGAGTTTTGAAAGTCTCTGGCTAAGTTCCGTTACCACTTTTGACGCAGATTCGTTGCTAAATACGATTCTGTTGAACGCCGTTCTATATATCTCATTGAATTCACCGCCATACTGACCAAGTCCCGGTGCTATGCATACGATGCTATCAGCTGCTGAAGACTGTGCAACCACTCCTTGCGTCAATATCTTGAGAGCTCCTTCTGGCATAGCTTCCGAAGCTTCTTGTATCACGGGGAAGAAGCCAACATTTTCAAGAATTGCAACTTGCGTCTTTGGAGAGGTTAAGAAATCAATCAGTTTTACACTTTCATCCATACTTGCTCCCTTTGGTATTGCTAATCCAGTGAGCACAACGAGATATCCTCTGCCCTTTGGCCCACGTGGAACAGGTGCTATTACAAAATCATTTGGTCTTTCGACAACTGCTTGTTTTACCCTTGCAGTATGATCCCAGGCAATCATGACCTCATTTCTTAATAGAGGTTGATCCATGTTATCCCAAGTTGTACATGCCGGGTGTACATATTTGAAAAGATCCTTTAGGTATGCCCACATCACAAGTGCCTCACCACTGTTGAACTTGCTCGCTTGTGTGCCAGTGTAAGATGGATATATACATCCATGCAAGAATCTATGCCACAAACTCTTTGGACCAAGTGGGAACCCTAATTGTGGCATCTTCGTTTTCTCCATCAAATTCTTCGACCAAGCAAGTAGTGCATCGTACGTCCACTTCCCCGTTCCATTCATCACATCTTCCTTTTTCAGACCCGCCGGCAAATAGTCAAACGCCTTCTTGTTTATGGCCATGACATACGTCGCTTGAATCCAAGGAATGAAAACTTTTTGACCGCCTTGGTAGGAATATTGCTCAAACGTTTTTATAAATGTTCTACCTGGAATAGTAACATTCTTCAAATCTTCAAAAAGTCCTTCCGCCGCCATCATATACAGATTGGCTTGTAAATCTGCAACTAAGTTGATCGTTATCTTTCCAGTCTTGTGTTCTGCCTCTAATCTGGAAAGAAGATCTGGATACTCGAAATTCAACAGTTCTACCGAGATGCCAGAACTCTTAGAAAAAGAAGATATTTGGTTGAGCAAAAATTCCCTTTCAGCTACGGGAGTCATCTGCGTAGAACCGAACGTTACTTTCGCATATACCGGAGCTACAAAAACAAAAACCATCAAAACAGTAACCGCAAGGACCATATAGAACTTTTTCATAGTTACACCCTCCCTTCCCGTTGTGTAGAAAATTTTTTTCAAATATAATCATGTGATAAAAATTTTTTACACCACATGTATATCAATTTTCTTTTTATATTCCAAGTCGAGAATTCGCTGCCTGTTAATACCATTAAGGCTTTAGAGGACTAAATCATCGAAAATTGAAAGATATCGAATAGTTTCTAATAATTCCGTGTTTGTAAATTTTGATTGATCTTATCTCGTTTTTAGAATAGAATATTGTTGGTTGGAATAGATTAAGAATGAGAGGTGGGGAGGACCTATTGGAACCATTAGCTGCTGTCAGTTTACCAATACCAGCAAGGCCTTTTTTGAAGTGGGCCGGAGGAAAGGGGCAATTACTTGATATTTTTGAAAAGTTTTATCCGGTTCAACTTAGGAAGGGACATATAAAAAAATACATAGAGCCCTTTGTTGGTAGCGGGGCTGTATTATTCAACGTCTTACAAAATTACAAGATAGAAAGTGCCTACATATTTGATATTAATGAAGATCTGATAAATACATACATTGTAATTAGGGACAATGTTCGAAGTTTAGTGGATGAGCTTTCGAAATTAGAACAGGGATTTTTAAAACTAAATGAAGAAGATCGCAAAGAATTTTATTATCAGGTCAGAAATGTATATAATTCCTACGATGCAAGAAATAATGATTTGAACATCAAACGAGCAGCGCAGTTCATTTTTCTGAATCGTACATGTTACAACGGACTTTATCGTGTCAATCGTTTGGGACTCTTCAATGTACCATTTGGAAATTACAAGAATCCGACCATATGCGATGAGAAGAACTTGTGCGCTGCGAGTATGTTGCTTCAAAAAGTACACATATTTGTTGGTGATTATACTGAAAGTGCACGATATATTGACAAAGATACTTTTGCTTATTTTGATCCACCGTATAGGCCACTTAGCATTACATCGAATTTCACGTCTTATAGTAAGTACGATTTTACGGATGAACAGCAGATTCAACTTGCCCATTTTTTTGAAGAGATGAATGAGAGAAGTGCATTTCTCATGCTTAGCAATTCTGATCCAAAAAACGTCGATTGCAATGACAATTTTTTCGATAAATTATACGAGAATTTCCACATTCATAGGGTAAGAGCTCGACGGATGATTAATTCCAAATCTGAAGGCAGAGGGTTTGTAAATGAAATACTTGTCACAAACTACGCGGTAATGTGAGGGGAGAAGAGTAGCATGAAATATACAGATCTTTTTGAAAGGAAAATAAACTGCACAAATGCAGATGAAGTATTTGAGTATTTGGTTAACCATACAAAAGAAACAATAAAAGGATGGGATTTTTTTGTTGCTTGGGAAAAAGTTTTGAACAATGTTGGGAAAGTTGAAGTTACGTTGAATATCTTGAACTATCTTGTTGGTAAGAAGAATGTAAGAAACGAATTCAAGATGTTAGTTAGTAGATACCCAGAAATAGTTGAAGTGCTTCCAATGTTACTAGCTTTGCGAAAGAAAAATGACGATTTTAGTGTTAAAGTTATTGAGCCACTCGAAGACAACGTGCTCAATTATAAGGAATATAAATTCGACAAAAAATGTGTATATACAACAGAAGAAGTAGAAGCATTAGCCGAATTTGCAGAAAAGAGTGGACTTCTCAGAATATTTGAAAACAACAATATAAAATGTGTTGAAGATTATGTTCTTGGAGTCGAAGTTGGACTTGATAGCAACAGTAGAAAAAACCGAACAGGTCATCATATGGAAATGATAGTCGAGCTATTTATTAAAAAATTATGTTCAGTTCACAGTTACCGTTACATTGCTCAAGCAACGCCTAGAAAAATCCATGAAAAGCTCGGATATCAGGTATCGATTGATAAATCAGAGCGTTCATTTGATTTTGCAATAGATAATGGTAAAAAGTTGTACATCATCGAAACTAACTACTACGAAGTTAGTGGTTCAAAACTTAAATCCGTTGCTGGGGAATTTGTTACTTTATTTGACCTCATAAAAAGACAAACACCGGAGCATGGTTTTATTTGGATTACAGATGGAACTGGTTGGAAGGCCTCCAGAAAATCGCTTCGAGAAGCTTTTGATAAAGTAGACTATATACTCAATCTTGATATGGTAGAGAACGGTATCCTTGAAGAAATAATATCAAAAGGCTTGTAGATATTTGTTGAAAAATTGCTTTGAAATTTCTGGAAAATATGTTTAGTGATAATCATGCTACCACCACTTTGAACTAAATTTGTATTTTTTAATTTCGATTTGATCTGAAGGTTTTTCAAAAACGAAAATGTGCTCGTGTTCGATCAAGTAAAAGTCATATTCTTTTCCATTCCAGTTCTCACGAGTGCCTTTCATATTCCACTGTATTTTTATAATATCTTCTTTTAATACAAATTCACAATCCAAAAATGTTTCCATTACTCGCAATGCGATGGGTATGTAGTGTTTATACTTACGGGTATCGCCGATTAAAATTGCACATACCTTGCCCGGTTTCAGAACTCTAAAAGATTCTCTCGCTACAACTTTCATTCCGTCCATGAATTCATCAAATGACAACTGAGAAAGGTCATCTTCCAATTTCTTAGTCTTTGTATATGTAATTATATTTGCATAGGGTGGATGAGTTGCTATAAAATCTATCGTGCAATCATCTATCTTATCTAGGTTTCTTGCATCTCCACAATATGTTTTTATAGTTGGCTCAACATAATCGGGGAATAAAGGACTGTAATAAAAGTTTAAACGATCTCTTGCAACCATAACTGCGTCAAGGTTGATATCCAAACCTATTGCATTTCTTTCCAATAACTTTGCTTCAACTAACGTTGTACCACTACCCATCATTTGATCAAGAATCCAATCTCCTTTTTTCGTATATTTTAAGATCAAGTTTCTAGGGATGTATGGTGACCAATTTCCTCTATAATTCCCTTGGTGAGTAGCCCATTTGCCTCTGTCTGGAAAACTCCAAACTGTTGTCTTTTCTAATTTGTAATCACTCGGTGGACCATATGATTTTATAATCCAGTTTACACCTAATTTTATTTCTACATCTTCAATAGTTACCGTCGAATGTTCGTTCACAAATTTCTTGTAGTCTTCATACGTTATTTCTGTCATAGTCCTAAGAATTTTACTAGTCTTTGCAGTCTGTTCAACTGCCATAATGAATCATTCCTCCTATGAAGAATTATGTTTCATTTATCTTGATTCTTAAAAACTCTTCTCTCTTCTTGCTTGATTACTTACAATCTTCTTAACATAATAGTGTGTCTATAACATCAATTATAGTATAACATAAAAAGACTGTAGGCTTTCTACTTTTCTCTTTCATTTGTCTTGATAATATTCAAAACGATTCTCGGATGTGATAAAATAATATAGCTTACTATAGCTTGTATTGTAGCAACGGCATTGTGAATATTGTGAATTTTGAAGGGAGCGAATTGTGTTGAAAGTCTTTTCAATAGATACGTCAACATCACGTGTAGTGGCTTGTTATTTCGATGATGACATGAAGTGCTCAATTGAGTTGGAAACGAAGGCAAAACACGGAATTCAGATTTCTCAAGTGATTAAGAAGATGCCAGAGGTGAATTTTCGCGATCTCGATTGTGTGGGCATAGGCATTGGACCTGGAAGTTTGACTGGACTTCGTGTTGGTATTGCGTTTGCAAGTGGATTGGGTGTAGGAAAGAAATTTGTGCAGATAAATTCGCTGAAGTTGATCGCTTCAAATCTTGAGTTCTATGAAGGTTACATTGTCGTTGTCAGAAAGGCTCGGGAGGGTTATCTGTACGGTGGAGTTTATCATGGGGACAGCAATGGAAGGCTCGCGGAGATCGAACGTCCGTTCATAGATGACGTGGAATCGATAAGAGAAAAGATAAGTTGTTACGAGCCCAAAGTCTGCATCGGCGATGGTGCAGAATTTTTCGAGCAGAGATTGGAATCAACAGATTACAACTTTCCAAGTGCCCGGAAGTTGTTCAAGTTAACTGTAGAAGAGATTGAAAAGGCGAATTTCGTCGAGTTAGTTGAACCTTTGTACTTGCAAAAGAGCATAGCGGAATTGAATTTCGAAAAGAAACAAAGAGAGTCTAAATAGTCTAAATGAAGTTAATGGTAACTAAGAGGTGAAGTTGGTGGCTCAGAATTTGTTTGGTAATGTCAAGTTGACACCCATGATGAAACAATATTTGGATATAAAGGCAAAGTACAAAGATGCGATCTTGCTCTTTCGTCTCGGCGATTTTTACGAGGCTTTTTTCGATGATGCGGTAACTGTTTCAAAGGTGCTGAACATAGTGCTCACAAAAAGGCAGGATTCGCCGATGGCCGGTATCCCGTACCACGCACTCGATAATTATCTGAAAAAGCTCGTTGAAAACGGCTACAAAGTTGCGATTTGCGATCAGATGGAGGACCCGGCGACCGCTAAGGGGATAGTGAAAAGAGAAGTGACGCGCGTCGTCACTCCGGGAACGATTATCGAAGATGAGATGCTCAGTGTGGAGAACAACTACATGATGTCTCTATACGAGACAAAAGATGGTATGGTCATATGTGTTTTGGTTGATACGTCTACCGGCGAGGTGATCGTAACGAACATGGACAACGTTGATGGTGTGTATGACTTTGTACAAACTCATCGCGTCTCGCAGATCATCTGCCCGGAATCGCTTTACCCAAAGCTGACGGAATTGAAAAATATCTTCATCGATAAATTGGATGAATGGTACTATTCCAACGAAGTACAAACGATAAAAGAAGCGTATGGATTAGCTTCAATAGATCATTTTGAATTGGGGGAATCAGTCAAGCCACTCGGTGCAACGATAAAATACCTCCAGTACACGTTGAACAAGCAAGCAAAGTTAAAAATACCACGCATACTCGAGGAATCCATATACATGACGTTGGATGCTACGACTGTAGAGAACCTCTCGCTCATTCCGGGCGAGCGTGGAAAGAATTTGTACGACGTGCTAAACAAGACAAAAACACCGATGGGTGCAAGGCTTCTAAAGTGGGTCATATTACATCCACTGAAGGCCAAAGAAGAGATTGCCAAAAGGCTTTCTATGGTCGAGGCATTCTACGAAGATTCACTACTCACCAACGAGGTTAGGGAATACCTTGATGGTGTTTACGATTTGGAGAGGATAATTAACAGACTCGAATACGATAGTGCAAAGCCAAAGGATTTATTGAGCTTGAGAGCAACGCTCGAAGCCATCGAACCGATCGCAGATGCGCTCTCCACCAATGAGAGCCTGTCGCCTTTGCTACAGAACTTACCAGATTTATCGAATGTTAAAGAGATAGTGACAACTACATTGTACGAAGAGATAAATAGTGAGCTTGGCGAAGGCAAGGTCATACGCGAGGGTGTCTCGAAAGAATTAGACGAGTATAGAGACCTCCTCCATCATTCGAATGAAAGATTGAAAAAATTTGAAGAGACCGAACGGGTGAGGACGAATCTGCAAAAACTGAGAGTTGGATACAACACTGTGTTCGGCTATTACATAGAAATCCCAAAGGGTCAAGCGAAGGATGCACCGAGCGACTACGTTAGAGTGCAGACGCTCGTTAATGCAGAGAGATATACAACACCACAACTCAAAGAATTTGAGCAGAAGATCCTCTCGGCGAGGGAGAAGGTAGATGAGCTCGAACACGTGATCTTCAGGCAACTGTGCGATGCGTTGAAATCACAAACTCCTCAAATGCGAGTGTTATCTGAAACGATCAGCTGGATCGATATATACATAGATTTTGCGTATGTTGCCAAGCAGTATGGCTACGTAAAGCCTGAGATATCTGAAGATGGTTCTACCATCTTTGAAGTACTGGAAGGTAGGCATCCAGTCGTTGAACGATTCGTTCCAGAATTCGTGCCGAACGATATATTCATGGACAAGAGCTTGAGGATGTTCATCCTCACAGGACCGAACATGAGCGGAAAGAGTACGTACATAAGACAGGTGGGCTTGATAGCGTTGATGGCGCAGATTGGTTCTTTTGTACCTGCAAGGCGTGCAAGACTACCAATATTCGATAGGATATTCACTCGCATGGGCGCAAGGGATGATATCTCAACTGGTAAGAGCACATTTCTAACCGAGATGAATGAAGTAGCACTGATTTTGTCAAAGGCAACGGAGAGGAGCTTGGTTTTGCTCGATGAAGTGGGGAGAGGAACAAGCACTTTCGATGGAATAAGTATTGCGTGGGCAATGAGTGAGTACATATACAACGAATTGAGATGTAAGACGATCTTTGCAACGCATTTTACGGAATTGACCGAACTTGCAGATATATATCCCGGTATAAAGGACCTCACGATCGATGTGAAAGAGACAGATGAAGGTGTGGTATTCCTACACAAAGTTGTGGAAGGCGTTGCAGATAGAAGTTACGGTATAGAAGTAGCGGCAATTGCAGGTTTACCTGAGAGCATAGTTGAACGGGCAAGACAAATACTTGACGTTATATCGGAAAAGAGCGAGGTTGAAAAGAAGATAGGTATACTGAAAGAAGGACAGATGAAAAAACTGAGATCGATGAAAAAATCTGTCCCAGAGGGACAGATGAGATTGTTTTGATTTCAGATTGTCAAGCGTAGATCCTCAAATTCGAGGGAAATGGCATGCAACTTTATGAACGTCGCCTAAAAGTTCAGGTTCTTCCGATTTACACCTTTCCTGAGTATATGGACAGCGTGGATGGAATGGACATCCAGATGGTGGATTAATTGGACTTGGAGGTTCACCTTCAAGTTTAATGTTCCCAAGTTTTCTGATCATTGGATCCCATCCCGGAACAGACTGCATTAAGGATATTGTGTAAGGATGCAGTGGATGCGAAAATACATCTCTTGAAAAGCCTTCTTCAACAACTCTTCCCAAGTATATGACATAAATTCTTTTGCTAATATATCTTATCAGATCAAGGTTATGGGAAATGAAAAGATAACTTATTTTGTGTTCTTTTTGAATTTTTAAAAGAAGGTTCACAATTTGGTTTTGTACGGAAACATCAAGAGCAGAAGTTGGTTCGTCGCACACAAGGAGTCGTGGATTCAGTGCCAATGCCCTTGCGATGGCAATCCTTTGTCTCTGTCCCCCAGAAAATTCATGGGGGTACCTTTCAAGCATATTTGTATTTAATCCAACAATTTCTAAGAGCTCTTTGACGTATTCTCTTTCTTCTTTTTTGTTATCAAATATCTTATGTGCTCTGAGTGGTTCAGATATTATTTCATAGATATTCATCCTTGGGTCCAAGGAATCGAAAGGATTCTGGTGTATCATTTGTACATCTTTTCTGAATGTTCTCTCAATACTATGAAGGTCTTGTGTTATGTCGTATCTGCTTCCATCTTTGTAAAATGTTATCCTACCCTCAGTTGGTCTATACACTTTTACTATAAGCTTTGCAAGTGTAGTTTTACCGCACCCCGATTCTCCTACTATACCGACTATACTATCTTCATCAACTTCCAAACTCACATTTTCAACAGCTCTTACCCAGCCTTTTACTTGAAGAAATACTCCTGCTCTTATTGGAAAGTATTTTTTTACGTTTTCCAAATTCAATACCATCTTATTTCAGCTCCTTGATTTCTGTATATAATTATATAATTAAACAAGCTATTGATCTTGTGAATAAAGGTGACAGCTCACCAATCTATCCTCAATTAATCTTTCTTTTGGAAATTCAGACTTACATATTTCCATTGCATAATTGCATCTTGGATGAAACGGACATCCACTTGGAATTTCGTAAGATGTTGGAACGAAGCCTGGAATATAGGGAAGTTCTTCGCCACTTTTAGTTTCCCGTATTTTTGACTTTAGGAGTCCTTGTGTGTATGGATGCAACGATGATTTGAAAATTCCATATACTGTACCCTGTTCAACTATTTTCCCAGCATACATGACTACAACCCTATCAGCAATTTCTGAGACTATCCCAAGGTCATGAGTTATGAATATTGTAGACGTCTTGAATTCTGATTTTAATTCAGCTACCAAATTCAAAATCTGCGCCTGTATAGTTACATCAAGTGCGGTTGTTGGTTCGTCAGCAATAAGAATCTCAGGGTTTGTTACTAGGGAGATAGCTATCATTATCCTTTGGAGCATTCCTCCACTCATTTGGTGAGGATATTCGTTAAGACGCCTTTCAGCGTCTGGTATATGCACCTTTTTGAGCATCAACATTGCCAAATCCTTTGAAGCACTTGAGCTCATTTTCATATGTTTTTGAATTACTTCTGTCATCTGGTAGCCTATCGTGTACAGTGGGTCAAATGAAGCCATGGGTTCTTGAAATACCATTGTGATTTTTTTACCTCGATATTCCCTTACGAGGTCACTTCCTAAGATATTTTCACCTTTGAATTTAATTGTACCAATAATTTTCGCAGGTGGAGATTTTATTAACCCCATTATAGTTTGTGCTGTAACACTCTTGCCACATCCAGATTCCCCTACAATTGCCAACGTTTCCTGTTCATTCAAATGGAAAGATATCCCGTCAACCGCTTTAACTACACCTTCTGAGGTCGTAAAATGAACTTTTAAATCAGATACTTCAAAAATTTTCTTATTTATTGCTGCTGTGCTATTTTCAGTGCTCATGTCATTCTCCCCTTACACTTTCTCCGAAGTTCTATAAGGATCTATAGCATCTCTCAAACCATCACCTAAGAAGTTAAACGCAAGCACCGAGATCATTATGAAAAAACCAGGAATTATTAACCATGGATGAACAGCTATCTCGGTTAGTGATTGAGCTTCCTTTAAGAGCAATCCCCAGCTTGTCATTGGTTCTTTAATCCCCAACCCAAGAAAACTTATCGTGCTTTCACCAAGTATCATTCCAGGAATGGACAAAGTTGCAACAACTATGAGATAACTGGACATATTAGGTAATATATGACTCGTAATTATTTTCATATCCTTGACACCACTAACTTTCGCTGCGACAATGAATTCCTTCTCCTTTAAACTTAATGTCATTCCACGGACTACCCTTGCCACACCTGTCCAACCAATGAGTGATAATACTACAATGATTCCAAAATACACCCAAGTACTTGGCCAATTTGGTGGAAGTATTACCGATAGAGCCAGCCATAATGGTATCCTTGGGAACGAGCTTAGTACCTCTATGAATCTTTGTATTAACACATCAATAGCTCCACCATAATATCCTGATATTGCTCCCATAATAGCACCTATTAAAAGGCTTATTGCTGTTCCTAGCAAAGAGGCAGTGAGCGATACCTTAGAACCGACCAAAGTCCTTGAGAAAATATCTCTCCCAAATCTATCTGCACCGAACAAGAGAATCATCGTCTCTTGTGGATCTACCTTTATTCCAAAAAAATGGATGTTTGCTTTTAAACCGTAAAAATTGTACTCTTCCCCTTTGACGAATAGTTCTATCTTGTATATCTTTGACCTATCTTCTTCAAACTTTAGCAGGAAAGTCACAGGATCTCTTTCTTTCTTAAAGCCATAAACGAAAGGGCCCATGAACTTTCCATCATGAAAGAAATGAATTTTAGACGGTGGGGCATATGTGACATTGGAATGAGTAGTCATGTAACTGTATGGAGCGAAAAAATCGCTGAAAATCATTATTATGTACAAGCCAACTACTATCCATAAGCCGATAACCCCGAGCTTATGCTTTTTGAACTGGTTGATTACTCTTTTCGAAATCATTTATTTCATCTCCCCTATGCTATCCTAATTCTTGGATCTAAGAGCGCCAAAGATATATCCGCAAGGAGATTTCCAACCTGTGTTATAAATGCTATAAGCATGAGAAAAGACATAACCAAATATTGATCGTGATTCAAGAGGGCATTGTAAAAAAACGGACCTATTGTTGGCAAATTCAATACAATTGATGCAATGATGGTACCACTAAAAACGTTTGGAAGTTCCATTCCAGCGATACTTACAAGAGGGTTTAAAGCATTCTTGATTGCATGTTTCCTCACAGTGCTTTCATTTAAACCTCTTGCCCGAAGAACGGTAATGAACGGTGCATTAATGACGTCTAATAGATTCGCTCTCATAACTCGATAAAGTCCTCCAATTCCACTAACACCTATAACAATAAGCGGGATCCATAAATGTTTGAGCAAGTCCACGAACTTTGCAAAACTCCAAGGAGCGCCTAAAAAATCTGGTGAAAAAAGTCCTCCTATATACATATAACCAGAATTAAGTGCAAAAAACATTAATACTAATGCCAAGAAAAATTCGGGCAGTGATATTCCAATAAAAGCTATCAGTGAAAACATATAATCAAGAAAACTGTACTGGTTAAAAGCTGAAAATATTCCAAGTGGAATTGCTATTAGCCATTGTAGGAGTATTGTAAGCAGTGAGATTCCGATTGTCCAGCCCATCCTTTCCCATATTAGATCAAAAACAGGGCGTTGATACGAAAAACTGTAACCGAAATCAAATTTAGTAACTATGTTTTTTAGCCAGAGAAAATATCTATAGTGAGCAGGTTTATCAAGTCCTAACTCGTTTCTAAGAGCTTCAATCTGTTCTGGAGAAATTCGAGGATTGTCTAAATACTGTGACAAGAAATCTCCTGGTTGTAACTCAGTTATTACGAAACAAATAATGGAGATTATAAACATAGTTGGTATCATTATCAGTAATCTGCGCACTATAAAACTCGTTAAATTGCTCATTTCTATTCCCTCCGAGAGATGTTAAATTGATGTATAACAAAGCTTTGCTAAAAATATGAGGGGAGAGGTACTCCCCTCATAAAGCTTTTCTTTTGCTCTTATTTTCTGTATGATGTCCATACAGTAAATGTTGGTATTCCTTCCTTAGACTGAACAACGTTTCCTAGTAATTTGTTTGCTCCAAAGAAGTTCATTTGCCTCGCAACAAATATGACCGGCAGGTGTTTGTAATATAATTCTTGCCATTCGTCGTACAACGTTTTTCGCTTCTTTTGATCCATTTCAATCTGTGCTTTTTCGAAAATTTCCCAAATTTTCTTTTCCCAGTCGAACATTTCAGCGAAGACAGGTGATGGTGGTGTTGTATTTCTATTCATAGTTGAATAATGCCAATAATAAAGTTGTTGACCAGGTTGCCAGATCGCTTTTCTCAGTTGCGGGTCTGGCTGATTTCCAAATGCTCGGATCCCACATTCAAAATTGCCTGCTCCAAACATCTGACCAACAACCGAAGAATCAAGAATTTGCAAATTAGTTTTGACACCTATTTTCTTTAGCTCATCACTGAATATGTATGCTATTTGCTGATAATCTTTTGGCTGGTTTTGGACAAGGATTGTGAACTCAAACGTTGAGCCATCTGGAAGGTCTCGCAAACCATCTTTATTCTTATCCACAACTCCTAGAGAATCTAATATACTTGCTGCTTTTTTCAAATCGAAAGGTCTCATGAGTTGCTCTACCTTAGGATTGTAGAATGCTTTATTCGTAGGAAGCACCAGACCACCACCAGGGATTGCAAGTCCGTTGTAGATTTCTTCGATAATTCTCTGTCTATTCAACGCGTATTCCATTGCTTCTCTGAATTCAGTCTTTCTAAAAAGTTCTTTCAACTTTGGATTGGCAATGTCAAAGTTGAATGCAATGTGTACTGGACTCGGTGTTGAACCAACGGGTTGAGAGGCAAATAACACATAAGGAGAGTTACCGGCTAGCTCTAGCTGTTTCAGTCTTGGATAGTCAGCAGCCGACACATCTGCGTAGTCAATTTCTCCCGACATAAATTTTGCCAGTCGAATTTCAGGATCTTTAATGATCAAATACTCCAACTTATCAAAATAAGGCAACTGATTACCATAAAGATCTTTTTTAAAGAAGTATGGATTTCTTTCGAGAACTATTTTTTGATCAACAATTACTTGCGAAAGCTTATAAGGTCCGTTGACTACTATCTCAGAAGCTGGTGTGTTGGATAACCAAAGTTTATTTACAGAAGCTAGGTCGTTCTTGTCTATCGATGGTTCAAGTTTATGTTTTGGGTATATATACACGGCTGTCAAACTTGTCAAAAATGCCCCATAGGGTGAAGGCAAATCTGCTCGAACTACCTTATTGTTAATCTTTGTCCATGTTATAGGTTTATTAACACCTTTTTCATCAGGGATAGTGAATCTATCTACTGAATTTCCTCGAGCGTATTTATTCATTACGAAGTACTGCATCGTAAATATTACATCGTCAGCTGTTATAGGTTTGCCGTCTGACCAATATGCATCACGTAGATAAAACCAAACTTGCCTTCCATCATTTGAAATTGTCCACGATTTTGCTATGCACGGTCTGATTTCGTTCGTTATTGGATGATATTCAACAAGAGGTGACATAAGTGGGCCCATAATAACGCTGTAGGCTGATGAGTCAAGAGAACCATAAAGTAGAAATGATTCAGGAGTTGATGGAAGCGCTAATCTCAGAGTTCCACCAATCTTTGGCTGAGGAGCACTCGTGAGCATTTTATCTTCTACAAAGAAGTCCGCTGCCATAAGCACTACCGTTAGAAATATAAACATGCTGAAAAGAACCTTTTTCATATCCCTCCACCTCCAGAGTAAGATAGTCGTATTGATTATATTACTGGTTCTGCTTTTCTCAAAATTGAGAAAAAGTGAGAGTGAGTAAGATTGGAAATCCTAGCGGTGGATATCTGCCATTGGTTTATGTTATATCATAAAAACACGATATAGTGAAAAGATATAATTGTTATATCATTTAGATGTGTGAGTACCATTAACATAGTCTTACACTAAATTACACATCCGTATTATTTCATTCCGATAAGGAGTACTTATTTATAAACAAAAATGGAGGTGGCGAATATAGTCAAAAATGGCATAGATATACTTGACATTGGGTCTTTAAAAAAATATCGAATCGGTTTAGTTGTCAATTATTCTTCAGTAAATTCAAATGGGGAACTGTTGATTGATTTACTCATCGCTAACGGAATAGAACTGATGAAAATATTTGTTCCAGAGCATGGGTTATATATCGCCAACGATGGTGAAAAGGTAGTTGATTTCGTTCATCCAAAATTAGGAATACCGGTATATAGTATCTATGGTACAAGAGAACGTGTAGAATGCGAGTTGTTGCGTGATATTGATCTACTGATTTACGATATTCAAGACGTTGGATTACGTTATTACACCTTTATATATGCGTTAGCTAATATGTTAAGATCTGCTTCAATGTGTGGCATTAAGATGTTAGTTCTAGATAGATTTAATCTCTTAGGAAGAAAAGTCTTTGGACCAAGAATATCTAAGGATATTAACTCGTTAGTTGGAGCATACGAATTACCGGTTCAGTATGGATTGACAACCGGGGAACTCGCTCTGTATTTCAAAAAATACATGAAACTTGATGTGGATTTAGGAATTGTTCGTTGCGAATGCTGGAATGGTGAAGATTTCTCAGAAACAGGGTTACGTTGGAATTTACCATCGCCGAATCTTCCCACGTTTTCCTCATTGCTTTGCTATGTTGGTTTGTGCTTATTTGAAGCAACCAATCTAAGTGTTGGACGCGGAACAACTAAGCCTTTTGAATTCCTTGGAGCTCCTTGGGTCGATGAAGATGACATGTACAGGTATTTAAGGAGTAATTTTCCAAGGCTTTTTATTAGGAAACGGCAATTCACTCCGCAGTTCAGAGAATATGCTCATAGTGTTTGTAATGGTGTAGAATTTTTTCCAAGCACTGATGATAATTTCTTTGAAGTGGTTGTAGCGCTCTTTAGGTATTTTGAGAAGTATGAAGAATTTGAAATAGATAATCGAAGCATTGATATGCTTTCAGGGGTTGAAAATTTCGTACAAAACAAAGAAAATATTCTACAATTTGACGTTGAAGATTACCAAGAGTTTGTGGAAGACATTTTATTGTACAAAGTACCACTGAGATTTTAGCGGTGATTGTGTATAGTTGAATGTAAGTAGAAACAAGATTGGAAAGTTGTTTATAGTTAGTATTCATAGCACTAGTTTTCAAGTAACTTACCAAGAATTTTATCAAGTGTAGAACCAACATTTATATAGTATTCTCAAAAACATAGTTAATCTTGAAGTGGATCAAAAATGGTGGATGATTTATTCGCCTTAAAGATATTTTACAGCGGTTGGAACTTGTATAAGTAAGAAATAGCAGTACAGATCCAACGGATTTGTTAGTTGAGATAAGCAATTTCAATGATAGCCAGAAAATAATCATTCACTTTCTGAAAATCTTGGTGGTGTACAACAGATGGTCAATATACTTGACGTACCAGTCGTTGAAAGATAGTTATCATCGAATTTATTGACTCACTTTCAAGCAAGAAACAATAATATTTTAAGGAGTATCTTTTGAATGGATAGAAGTGTGATATCACTATACTATCGTATTTATAATGAATTACGTAATAGAATTCTAAGCGGTTATTACAAAGATGGAAAACTTCCTTCTGAGTTAGTGTTAAGTAAAGAATTTAATGCAAGCCGAAACACTATTCGAAATGCATTAGGGTATCTGAGAAATGATGGACTGATATCGAGAGTAAATGGGTTAGGTACATTTGTTAAAAGGTCTGAAAATGAGGAAGAATTGACACAACTAACAGGATTAACAGATGAGTTAAAAGGGAGGGAAGTATCTTCAAGGATTCTTGAGAACAAACTTGTAAATGTTCCACCTGAAGCGCGGGAATATTTCAGACTTCCAACAAATACACTTGTCGTGCTTCTAAAGCGAATTCGATATGTGGATAAAAAACCGATAGCAATTGAATCTGCTTACATTAATCCTTCAATAGATCTGCGATTATTGAACGTACTGCAAAAAGATATGGAAAAAGAATCGTTGTACCGTTTTATTCAAAAAGAATTATCTATAAACTTGTCGTGGGCAGAAGAAATCTTTGAAGTCACAAGACTCTCAAGAAAAGAAGCTGTTTGGCTAAGAGTAAACGCTGGAGAGTGTGCTATCCTTAGGAAGAGATTTACATACACGGAAGAGAGAAAATGCGTTGAATACGCGCTTTCATTGTATCTCAGTGATGAATACAAATTTAGAGTTGTTAGGAAGTGATATTCAAAAATGCTCTCTCTTGGAATTGATTTTAGCGGAAAATCGGTTAGAGTTTGTGTGTCTGACCTTGACAAAGAAGAAGTAATCGAAGAAATTTCGAGCTCATTTGGTATCAATTTGGCATCGACATTGCAAGAAAAAATCAGCCCGAAATTCTGAGAAATATAAGGAATATACTGGATATGACATTAGGAAAGAACTTCATGCTTGATTATGTACTCATTCCAATCTCTGGAGCAGGTGCAGCATTCAGAAAGCTAAATTTCGAAAAACTTGTTTCATCTACTTTTGATGCTACAATGATAATTGTTCTTTCGGATATTGAAGTCTTGAAACAAATTGTCCTTAGGTATAAAACAGGTGTGTTTGCACTCTGCGGGACCGGAAGTGTATCAATATCACACAGTGAAAAGAAGATTGGTGAATGTGGCTATTTATTTGGTGATGAAGCTGGAGCGTTTGCGATATCTTTAGAAATTTTCAGAGATTTTTCGATTACATTGATAACGTAGACAAATACGATCAGGTATTAGACGAATTGATGAAATTCTACAAAGTAGCATCATTCGCTGAATTAACAAATATCCGATTAAATAATGATTTCAAAAGAAAATTGCAGCATTTACCGGATATATAGCACTTACAAATCTTGTCAAAAAGGTTATAAGTCAGCAAGTTGAGAAGTGTTCCAAAGAAATTAAACAAACTTGCACCGGGTGCAGCATTTTCAGATATAAATCTTTTCGGTGGTATGTTCAAAATTGGTACTTTAGAGATGTGATATGAAACAATCTTGGGATATTTAATCTTTACTTAGAAGAGAGAAATAATTGTTGAACTTTCACTCAATATATACTACTTTGTGCAGTCAAATTAGTAAAACCCATACTTTTCTTCCATCCATATCTTTTAACAGATGCTTACATTATGATTTTCCTGACTTTGACCCTTGCGAAAAATGAGAAAAATCTAAACGAGGCATGAATAAAAATTAAAATGAAGATTTTTAACTCCTTCATTTTTACCCTTTAGTCATTACACGCCTCGTTTCTCCTTTATTCATCACAGTTTCCAACGTTCCCTTCTCCATATTCATTCATCACTCTGACTTTTTAACTTCTTCTCTATCGTCATTAACAGTACGCTGATAGCTCCCAGCATCTTTGTATGATCCATTCATGAATCTGTTCATATTTCTTCTTCGGTCCCCTTTACTTTTTACATTCCCCCTCTTACACCTTTCAAACCTCTTGATTGCTGTAGTTCGTCTCATGTGAGTCAAATCACAGTATTGTGTTATCATCTCACTCTTGTTTTTCTTGCTTGATTTCAAATATTCTTCTATCATCATTCTTTTTGTTAGTTCCATGTCGAATGCCTCCGTACATCCCTGTCTCCTCCCAAAAGAGTCAAGGATATGATATCATTTCAAAGACATGGAAATATGATCTAGCACGACTGTTTGCATTTTTCTTTCTGCTTGTGCTAAAATTAAATGCAGAAGTTTACATAATTTCTTGCTTGCGTCAAACCGAAAATTCCAAACATTGAGGAGGATTAAAATATGGACTATTTCGTCACTTTATTTTTGATAGTTATCATAGCTAGAACGATTTGGGAGATTGTTATCGATCTTATCAACTTACGATATTCAACAGGGACAAACGCTAAGATTCCAGATATTTTAGAAGATAAGATTTCTGCAGAAGATTTTGAGAAATCAAAAAAATATTTGAAAGATACGACTTACTTTGGTATCGTGAGAAGTTTGGTAAGTCTGATTGTCAATATCGTATTCGTTCTAAAACTCTTCCAAATTTTAGAACACGCTCTCTCTGGGGAAGATTCTCTATATATCCAAGCAATTTTATTCTTCGGAATTTATACTTTGATTGATTATCTTGTGGATCTGCCATTCACTATTTATTCTACTTTTGTTATAGAGGAAAAGTATGGTTTCAATACTACCAGACCAAGGTTGTTTTTTAAAGACCAGATGTTGAATGTGTTTTTGACTGTATTGCTTGGTATACCAGTTTTGTTAGTCCTTATGTGGTTGTTGAGCTATCCGGTTTGGTGGTGGCAAGTTTCGTTGTTTGCAATTGTTCTTGTTGTGTTCATCTCGTTCGTTCAACCGGTTCTTATAGCCCCGCTTTTCTATAAATTTAGTAAATTGGAAAACGAAGAACTAGAAAGAAAGTTGAGAGATTTATTGGAAAAAGCAAAAGTTAAGGTGCCGAATATATACAAAATCGATGCATCAAAAAGGACGAAGAAGCAAAATGCTTATCTTACAGGGATAGGAAAATCAAGAAGGTTGGTTCTTTTCGATACGATACTCACTTATTCAGATGATGAAATTCTCGCAATCGTTGGGCACGAATTGGGACACCATGTGAGAAGACACATCCCAAAGCTAATTTTAACGAATTCAGTTTACATTACATTCATTCTCTATCTTACAAATCTTGTTTACGACTTCATCAAAGCAAACAACGTTTTTGGTGTCTCACAGCCATATACAGTCTTCTCATACGCTTTGATGTTTATAACTTCCATAATCTTCTTTGCAGAACCATTGATCAACTACTTTTCAAGAAAGATGGAATACGAAGCAGATGAATATTCAGCAAAACTGATTGGAAGTCCACAACCTTTGATTTCATCTTTGAAAAGACTTGTGAAAGAGAATCTCTCAAATCCAAATCCAGCGCCGATTTACAAAACTTGGCATTATACTCATCCATCACCTGAGGAGAGAATAAAAAGATTGATGGAACTGCAAAATTGAGATGGAAATAGAAATAATGCCAAACATTGTATTGGCTTTGTTTAAAGTAGACAAGACCGATGAAAAATCTGTCCCAAAGGGACAGATAAGGTTGTTTTAATTTCAGATCGTTAGGACTACATGTTTCTGTAAAATACTCTCTTGGGATATTCCATTTTCTGCCTTGTTTTGTTGAACGACCTTACAGGGACTAGATACCCTACGATACGTACATACTCATCAATTCTTCCTTTGCCACACATTGGGCATTGTTCTCCATAGAACGCATGACCTTCTTCGCAGATACTTATCTTTTGATTAAATGCAAAATACATGACCCCCATCTTCGCAACTAAGTTGACCATGTTCCAAGAGTCCTCTTCTGTTCTGAATGGTGCGTCTACATTGATGTGCAATATTGCGCCACCGGAAACCTTTCTATCAAACATTCCAGAGTACCTAATCCTGTTGAGCATATCTGTGTCGGTGGTCAAAGGAAGCCATTGATTAGAATACAAAACATAATCGGTACCGTAGAGCAATTTGTCTTTTTCAGCAAGCGTGACGGCCGCCTTTTCAGCCGGGACTTGCTCGATATTAAAGGTAAAACCAAATTTCTCAAAAGCTTCCTCATTGAGTTTTCCAATAGTTTCTAATATATCATTGACAAATGTCTCTCCTTCTTTCGTATACATTATTCCATCAATGCCTTCTTCTGTTAGGCCGAGTATCTCCATCGATTCATACAAACCGTTTATCCCAACTGTCCCATACTGCCTATTCATATCCATCAATCCAAGGTTGTAAAGTGGAAGTACTCCTTGCTGAATCCTTTCTTGCAATATACTTCTTATAGATGCAAGAACCATTTGAACGTGTCGCACTTTTTCTACCAACTTCTCTTTGAAGGAACCTTTGTCCTTCGTTTCAAGTGCGATTCTTGGAAAGTTCAATGTAACAACTTTGAATGAGCCTATGTTCAAATCAGACCCGCCGATAGAATTAGACATTCCCTTCAACTTATCCGCTCCAAATTTGAATCTCAGTTCTTTTGTGGAACTCGTTAGTCTACAACAAGAAGCTACGGCATCTATGCTCTCTGACACGTACCAGTTTGTGTCCTGCCATTTCAAATTCACACTGTTTATGAACCTCGCACTGTCTTCATCAACGAATCTCCCATCTTTGTACAGTAAGGAGGCCGTCAATACGGGAAATGTGAACATCTGCTTTTCTCTTTCATCTCTAATCCACGTCCAAAATTCCTTTTGCATAGCTATTATCTCTTCAATATAATTTGTGATTGGTTCGCCATTCGGATAAGTTTCACCATCGAATATTGCATTTATGTAATTTCTGTCGAGATATGTGAAATTGGTGTACGGTGATTGTGTCCCTCTTATTGGCTGGTTTATTGAATATGTAAATATCTGGAAGTGCTGGTGGAGATATTTCTTTTCTTGACCTGCTGGTATCGTTCCATTTTTGATATCCTGTAGGTAATAATACGTGAGCCACACAAAGAAATCCGGTAGTCCGACGGCACCGGATTGTTGATTTGAGGCAAACATGACAAATTGTATGACATGTTGAATGTAGGAAGAGAGATGCTTAGCAGGTATCGACCTTATGCTATCTATGAAGAACAAACCTTTTTCTACAATTGGCCTAAGTGAATAAGCATAGCAGTACGGCTCAAATGCTGAGTGATGTGCATCGTGTAGATATATGTCTCCATACATCTCGTATCTCAAGAATTTCTTTGCTTCATCTAATCCAAAGAGTCTTTTCATGTTTTCGTATATATGATATATCGAGTACAACTTTGCCAAAGGTTTTGCCACTTCATTGAAATAAGTGTAAACATTCGTACTTCTCACATTTGCATTTGCATCGATTGTGGAATCAAGTATTCCATTGTTGAAAAAATACTCCGTAAATCTGACAGGATCAAGTTGCCAACCTAAACCTTCAAGTTCCAAAAAATTTTGTGGAATACTGGACAGTTCATCAACAAAGTCCTTTGAAAAGTTCCCAATATTTCCAATACTGTTCACAAATTCATCCATAACCTTTCCCCCTCTCTTTCGTATGCTGCTGAAGCTGTATAAAGTATAGTTAGAGTGTCTGTCAGTTGCTCATTACTCATATATATCTGATTTTTAGAAGCCGGAAAGCCTTGTTTTGCGTACTTGTGCATGTATTTACCCATTACGAATTCATCAAAATATCCAAGTGGTATGTCTATATTAAGCAAATCTTTGGGGAGTCGCCACGTGTACAAGATCGTGACCACTCTGTCTTGACATCTCTCTTTTACTCTCTTTGCTAATTTGTAGGCAGATGTTCTATTACGCATCGATAGTGGTTCTCCTCCCAGTAGTGCAAGGGACACTTGTGGATATCTGGTGAGGAGTATGTCAAGTTTTTCTAATACTTTTGACTCCAAGTAGTTGAAATCAACGGAGAAATCATTTGAGAATTCCCATGTCTCCGGATTATGGCAACCCAAACACTTTGGAGCAGCATCGCAACCTTGGAAATATACACTCACGGATGGAAGCTTTGGATGGTCACCATACAATACTTTCACAACCCTAATCAATGGCGATGATGGTGGCAATGGTGAGATTTGAGACACTGTCTTCCCCCCTAACTCAGTCAACAAGAACCCAACGCAATGTGTTATACAACATACATATACGATAGATAGTATAAGATATCAGTAATTTACTACATATAGTATCATAAATTGCACTTTAAGTCAAGAAAAAAAGGTGGGGATTTTAGGTCTTCTCAACTCATCTCCACCTTTTGACAAACCATTTTGTTCTTATTCGCATTTCCCAGATATTTTGGCAGTTCTACAATCCAAGGTATGCCTTGCGTACATCATCGTTTGACAACAATTCTTCAGAGGGACCTTCAATCGTTACATTCCCTGTCTCCAAGACATATCCGTAATTGGATATTTTGAGTGCACCGACGGCATTTTGTTCAACTAGCAAGATCGTCACACCTTCGGCATTGATCTTTTTTACTATATCAAAAACCTCTTCTACGAGTATAGGTGCAAGACCGAGAGATGGTTCATCCATCATTAGTAACTTTGGACGACTCATCAGTCCACGAGATATTGCAAGCATCTGTTGCTCTCCGCCGGAGAGTGTTCCACCAAGCTGACTCTTTCTCTCTTCCAACCTTGGAAAGAGTGAAAAGACCCATTCGATATCCTTCTTTACCTCTTGTTTGTCTTTTCTACTGAATGCACCCATCATCAGATTCTCCATAACCGTTAGGTTAGGGAAAATCCTTCTTCCTTCCGGTACCAAACATATGCCCATACGATTTATCGCATGAGGCGGCATGTTTTGAATTTCGTGACCGTCGAAGACGATTTTTCCACGTTTTGCCTTGACTAATCCGGATATTGTTGAAAGTGTTGAAGTTTTTCCAGCACCGTTGGCCCCTATCAACGTTATTATTTTGCCTTGATCTACTTTGAAACTGATTCCCTTAATTGCATGAATCGAACCATAGAAGACATGGAGATTCTCAACTTCAAGCACCGGCATATTCCCACTCCTTACCAAGGTAAGCCTCTATAACTTTTGGATTCTTGCTTATCTCTTCTGGCGTCCCTTCTGCAATTATCTTTCCTGAATCCATAACGATTATTCGTTCACACACTCCCATAACGACTTTCATATCGTGTTCGATGAGTACTATCGTTAGTTTGAATTCATCTCGTATGTACTTTATGAATTGTAAGAGTTCTTCTGATTCCTTTGGATTCATGCCAGCAGCTGGCTCATCTAATAGAAGTAATTTTGGTTCAGTTGCAAGTGCGCGAGCAATCTCGAGCTTTCTCTGTTGACCATACGGCAGTGAAGATGCCTTCTCATATGCCAAATTGTCAAGTTCAAGTTTTTTGAGTATCCTCATTGCTTCTTCTTTCATTTCCCTTTCCTTTTTGTTGTATCCTATCTTTGTCACAGCCCTCCAAAACCACAAATGTCCTCGTACTTTCTTTTCCTTGCCATTTTTCTTTAGCAAGGCATCCGCATCGTTGCCAGATAGCAAATGATGTTGTGCTACGAGTACGTTGTCGAGGACTGTTAAATTTGCAAATAGTCTTATGTTTTGAAACGTCCTTGCAATACCAAGATGTGTCACTTGGTGTGGCCGGTATGGAGTGATATCTATACCGTCAAATATAACTCTTCCCTTTGTCGGATAGTATATGCCCGTTATTACGTTGAAGGCAGTAGTCTTTCCAGCACCATTTGGGCCAATTATGCCCAGTATCTCGCCCTCGTATACTGCGTTGTCGAAGTCATCAACTGCAGTGAGACCACCAAATTGCATTGTTATGTGATCCATCTTCAGTACGATATTCCTCTCTTTTTTATCTGGTTTATCTGGTTTGCCATTTTTGCCATTTCTCTCATTTTCTTGTGTCATTTGCTAACACCTCTTTCGTCAGCCTTCTTCCCAAACTTTTTGAAGAAGTTTATGATACCGTCCCAAGTAAGTTCGGACCTTCCAAATATTCCCCTCTTCCAAACGATCATCGTGACGACAAATAGGACTGATAGAACGAGCATCCTCATTCCTTGGATGGCTGGAAAACTCCTTCCAAACAATGTGAATGGTTGTTCAAAAATTCTGAGCCATTCCATCAAGAATGCAAACAATATTGCACCAACTACGGAGCCTGTTATGCTTCCAAGTCCACCAAGTACCACCATGATAAGTACGTAGTACGTGAGTGTTGGACCGAACGTTGTTATTCTCGGGTCTATAGTTGTAAGCCAATGAGCATAGAGTGCACCACTCACTCCTGCAAAGAAGGCACTTATCACGAACGAGAGCAAAGTGTGTTTGAAAACATTTATACCCATTGCCTCCGCTGCGATGGAATTATCTCTTATAGCGAGTAGTGCCCTTCCATAAGAACTTTTGACAAGGCTTACTACAAAGATCACAGTTACAACCAACCATCCCCAACTCCACCAGACGTTTGTGTAATTTGGTATCCCTTTCAACCCCAATGAACCGTTTGTGACCGATTGCAAGTTGAGTGCAAATATTCTGAGCACCTCAGAGAATCCCAAAGAGGCAATTGCCAGATAGTCACCGGACAACCTGAGCACTGGAAAGCCTATGATGAATGCACCAAAAGCTGCAACTAGTCCACCCATGATTGTAGCCGTAAGAAAATCTGCGTGCAAGTTTGCAATCAGCGGGCTTGGTGGTTGTATTATGAACATTGCTATCTTCTGTTCGGATGGTATAGTCAAAAGTGCTGAGGTATAAGCACCTAGGAGAATGAAGCCTGCATGGCCGAGTGAGAAAATACCTGTAATACCGTTGACCAAATTCAAACTGACAGCCATTATTCCATATATTGCCATCAACGAAAGAACTTGCTTTTCATACGAATCAAAGGTGGTATTTGCCACCTGTAGAAAAACGATCATTCCTATTATAAGTAGTACTGTTAGTGTAGTATCTCTCTTCGCTTTTTTTGTCATGCAACTCACCTCAAACCTTCTCAACGGTACGCTTGCCGAGTAGTCCAGCTGGCTTTACTAGCAATATTATTATGAGTATTATGAATGAGAATGCATCTTTGTATTGCATGAGTGTTGGAAAGAATGTTATCAGCATCATCTCAATTACACCAAGTAATATGCCGCCTAGTACAGCACCACCTATAGAACCTATACCGCCTAGTACAGCAGCAATGAATGCCTTTAATCCTGGTACAAAACCCGTGTATGGATAAAAGCTCGGATATCTCAACGCCCACATGACACCAGCAAGTGCAGCAAGTGCAGAACTAATTGCAAACGTAACTCCTATTACCATGTCTACATTGATGCCCATCAATGATGTAGTTGGGATATCGGCAGATATTGCACGCATTGCCATACCTATTTTTGTCCTGTAGACGATCAAGAATAGTACAACCAAAGCAGCGGCTGTAACTCCCAAGATTATGAATATTATCTTTGGGATGTAGACATTACCAATGATAAACGACTGGAATGCTATCGTCTTATCCTCAAGCACATCCAAGAATGGCTTATAATTGGGCCCAAAGAACACCACAGCAAAACTTTCTATGAAGAATGACACACCAATTGCCGTTATCAATGCGGAAATTCTCGGTGCATTTCTAAGTGGTTTGTACGCAAGTCTATCGATAAGAATACCAAGAACAGCAGTCGTAATCAACGAGAAAGCAATTGCAAATGGGAAATTCAATCTGATTAGCGTAGCACCATAGTATGCAAAGTATATCCCCATCGCCATGATATCTCCGAACGCAAAATTTATGAGTCCGAGTATACCGTACACCATCGTGTATCCAACTGCAATCAAAGCATAAAGGCCACCAACCATGAGCCCGTTTAACAAGTTCTGGATGAATATAGTGAAGTTAATGGTCAATGAGAACACCTCCTGTTTTGAAAATGAGAATACAAAAATTATGAATCAGATTATGCACTAACTTTATGCACTAAATTATACATCAACCGCTGATCATTGCTATCTACTTTATACAGATGAACAATGATCAGCGATTTTTCAATGATGTTGCTTAATCCCTAGTTAATGAGTTACGTAAATTAGTAAATTACACAAATCATTGCAGATCTTCTGGTTCTATGCTTGATGCAAATACGAATTTCCCGTCTTTTACCTGTGCAACTATAACTGTTTTTATCGCATCACCGTTTTTATCTATGTTTATCGTACCACTCACACCTTGGAATCCTTTAGTTGCCCTAATTGCATCATTGATTTTTACTGGATCTTTTGATTTTGCTCTCTCGATAGCATTGAGGATAAGCATATATGCATCATAACCGAGTGCAGCATTCATTGCTGGAAGCGTGCCATACTCTTTCTTGAAAGCGTCGACAAAATCTTTTCCTAACTTGGATGTTGCAGCATCTGGGATGTAGTGAGTCGTGAAATATAACCCTTCGACGGCCTTTCCACCTATTTTCACAAGTTCTGGGGCATCTGCACCATCACCTGCTATGATATATCCTTTAAATCCCATAGATCTTGCTTGCTGGGCTGCAAGTGCAATTTCGTTGTAATAACCTGTCATCATTATGGCATCACTTCCAAATGACAATGCTTGGGCAATCTGTGCACTGAATTCCTGGTCTCCGGACTTGTATTGTACCTTTAATACTTGACCTTTATACTTCTTCTCAAATCTTTCAACAAAATAGTTCGTTAAGCTGATGCTATAGTCCTGTTCTATATCCACAAATATAGTAACCTTCTTTGCCTTCAAATTCTTACCTGCAAATTCCGCAAGTGCGGTACCTTGCAGCGGGTCTATAAAGCAAACTCTCGAAATGAACTTTTTCCCTTGAGTAACAAGAGGGCTCGTAGATGTAACAGCTACTTGAGGTACCTTCCTCGACTCGGCAATCTCTGCAGCGGCCATAGAGTTACTACTCGCTATCTCACCAATAACAGCAACAACCTTTTCCTTATCAGTTAAACGTGCCATGCCGTTCGCTGCTTCTGTTTTCTCACTTCTCGTATCTACGTATACAAGTGTAACTTTCTCGCCGAGCACTGTGCCTTTTTGTTTGTGAGCGAGGTCTACACCTTTCTTTGTCCAGTCACCAAAAGCAGAAATACCGCCCGTGAGTGGTAACAGTACACCGATTCTGATCTCCGCAAAAATGCTGATCGAAAGAATTACCAAGAGTGCAACCAGTACCCTTTTCATGCCACACACCTCCTCGCAGTCTCAAAATATAGATGAGTGGTTACAACCACTCATCTACATCACAACTATTTAAGAGAATTTGCCGAAATGATAGTCTCAAACGTGAACTTTTGATTCTTCACAGTCTCAATCACAACATCTTTCGATGCATTCCCATTTGCATCGATCGTAATGACGCCAGTAGCACCTTGGAAATTCTTTATGTTCCTTATAGCAGCAGCTACGGCATCTGGCTTTTTCGATTTTGCATTTTCTATCGCTTGTACCAAAAGCATGTACGCATCGTATCCTAAGGCAGATAGAGTAGACGGCCTTATACCGTACTTTTTCAGATATGCATCAGCGAACTTACCAGAAACAGGTGTTATGCGTGCATCTGGATGATAGTGAGCAGTGAAATACAGTATACCTTCTACCGCCTGTCCTGCTAGTTGTAACAACTCTGGTGCATCTGAACCATCACCGGTGAGGATATATCCATTGTAGCCTAGCGACTTAGCCTGTTGTGCAACGAGAGCTATTTCGTTGTAATATCCCGTAACAACGATTGCATCACTCCCAAAAGAAATCGCTTGCGATAATTGTGCACTGAACTCCTGATCTCCAGATTTGTACTGGACTTGAAGTACTTGACCACCGTATTTCTTGAACCTTTCAATGAAATAATTGGAAAGTCCAACACTGTAATCTTGTTCAACATCTGTAAACACAGTTGCTTTTTTAACTTTGAGGGTTTTTACCGCAAATTCTGCCAATGCTGTCCCTTGTACTGGATCTATGAAACATACCCTCGAAACATACTTTTTACCCTGTGTTACTAACGGATTTGTGGAACCTGGTGTGAGCATGGGGATCTTTTTCTTTTCTGCGATCTCTGCTGCAGCAAGCGAGTTTCCACTAATTACCTCACCTATAATTGCGATGACTCCTTCTTTGTCGATAAGCCTTGCAGCACCATTTGCTGACTCAGTCTTCTCACTTCTTGTATCCATGTAAACAACGTCTATCTTCTCACCTAAGACAGTACCTCTCTCTTCATGTGCGAGGTCAATACCTTTTCTCACCAGATCACCAAAGGCAGAAACACCACCTGTAAGTGGTAAAAGTGCACCTATCTTCACATTTGCAAAAAGACTAAAAGAAAAAAGAAGTAGCAGCGTTATTACATAAACTCTCTTCGTATTCAAGTGATCTCCCTCCCTTTACCAAAAAATTTTGGTGCCATCCAATGGTGCCATTGACACCCATTGATTTTTCACAGTAAGTTGTCAACTACAAACCTTATAGCCACAATTAACAAAGGTAAGAAATTTGTAGGTATTTTAACACATATGAACATTCAAAGTCAAGAGGAATAATAAGAAAATTGAAGAAAATAATATTCAGTGGCTCGTAATCAGAGATTTTACAACTTATTGCTTGATTTACGGAATAGGAAACATTATCTCTAATCAAAATTTAACATACAATTTGTATGAATATCTTGAATAGAACGTTGTATAATTATTGTATATTTGACCTTATAAGGATATATCTTGACTGCATCTGATAGTGAGGTGAGTGATCAATGAATATTTTACTGGGCGTTAGTTCTGGAATAGCTATATACAAGGCAGTCGATTTGGTAAGTAAGATGAGAAAGCAAGGATGGAACATACAAATTATCATGACAGAAAATGCAGCAAAACTAGTAAACCCAATAGTATTCTCAGCTGTTGGGGATTGCAAAGTGTACACCGACACATACGAAATAGAGGCAGGTTGGATTATCCATACAGAACTTTCAAAATGGGCAGATGTACTCTTAGTAGCACCTGCAACTGCGAACACGATAGCAAAGTTAGCCAATGGTATTGCTGATAATCTCCTCACCACGACGGCCTTAGCCTTTGCAAAAGACAAAAGAATCATAGTACCTACTATGAATACACGCATGTACGAAAACGAGTTGACGCTGGAAAATATCGAAAAGATGCGTCAGCACGGTTGGCATGTACTTGAACCAGAAAGTGGGCATCTTGCATGTGGAGACGTTGGCAAAGGTAGGTATCCAGAAAATGAAAAGATCATCGAATTTCTTAAGATTATCATGAGTGAGAAGTTGTTGAAAAACAAGAAAGTTCTTGTGACAGCTGGACCAACTCAAGAGGAACTTGATCCGGTTAGGTACATTTCAAATCACTCTAGTGGTAAGATGGGATATGCGATTGCACAAGCAGCAAAGAGATTTGGAGCAGAAGTATGTCTTGTAACTGGCCCAACTTGCTTAACCTTTCCGTACTTCGTTGACGAAGTAGTTTTAGTGAGATCTGCCAAACAAATGTACGATACGGTTTTGGAGAAAAAAGAAGACTATGATATACTAATAATGTGCGCAGCTGTAGCAGATTATGCACCGAAGATGGTTTCAAAAGAGAAAATAAAAAAGACTAATGATAACTTAACAATCGAACTTGAAAAGACACCGGATATATTGTACAGTATAGGTATGTCGAAAAGAGAGCACCAATTTGTTGTTGGATTTGCGGCAGAAACGGAAAATGTTGTAGAAAATGCGTTTGAGAAGTTGAGAAGGAAAAATGCCGATTTAATAGTTGCCAACGATGCACGATTAGCCATGGGAAGCGACACAAATAGCGTCTACTTAATTTTCAAAAATAAAGCCATGGTACAATTAGATGGCACAAAAGAAGAAATCGCAGAGGAGCTGTTGAAGAGAATATGCAAAGAACTAAGTTAACCATAATTCTTTTATTGACCATCTCTCTTTTTTCAATCGCCCAAATTGCACAAGCCGTGACTATTGAAAAAACATATGTTGGTATAAAGTATTCGTTCAGGAATTTTAGAACGAATGGTGAGGTTATATTCATAGACCCGTTTGGGAAAAAGATGGCGGTATATGAACTCGCAACAAAGCAGATATTGGCTTTCTACAACTACATCGGTAATTTCGTTGTAGAAGTGTACGATTTAAAAAACAGTTACATAACGGTAGATCGCACAGGACCGAATATTTCAAAGGTCTCTTTAGCCGGTGAGGCTCTAAAGACAGTAAAATTCGATAGACGAATACAGGGTAGTGTTATGAATAATGGAAACGTATACGTATTGTTGGAAGGCGGACAGTTTTATGTCTACGATACAGACTTAAAGCAAGTTTCTTCAGGGAAGTTTGTAGGCTCACCTGCGTACATATATGCTTGGAATGGAAAGGTGTTTGGCACATACATTTGGAACGATTCGTACGATATAGAATTCATCGGCGAGGAACCGAAAGATTTGGGACTGACTACACCATCGTTATTGGTCGGTAATCTCTTAATTGATACAAGAGGTGGACAGGTGTATAACCTTGAGACAAAGAAGACTATCAAGCTCTCGTCGTACATCTCTTCTGCATATTTCGATGGCCAGAATTATCTTATAGCATCTATGTCCAATTCAAAAGTGTACACGTTGAATGGTGAGAACACTATCTCTTCTTTCCAAGTTCCCTACACACCAACCGCTATTGCAAAAGTTGGAGAAAACATAGTTGTTATTAGTGCACCATACAACAAAGTGATGATCACAACAGACGGTAAGAACATAGAGACGTATCCTACGGGTGAATATCCAATCGAAATCTTCAAACTAAACAATGGATTCGCGGTCTATTGTTCAGATAGTGGCGAGGTTTATTACTATTACTTTTGATTTACTTTTAATTACGTTCAATCACACAATGCTGATATAGGGAGGTATACATAAATGAGAGCAGTTAGATGGGTAAACACGTTCTTTCCAAAGGTGAAAAAATCATCACCGATTTCAGAAGCACTTCACGAGATGAGAAAGTATTCAACCGATTATTGTGTAGTCATCGATGAGGACGGCAAGTTCGACGGACTTATCCATAAGTCAATCATCAAAGAGGTTGAAATGGAAGAAAAGGTTGAAGAATACACTGTTTTCCCCGATTTTTACATCGTTGAAGATTCAACGATAGAAGAAGCCGCTATGATGTTAATTGAGAACAAAGAGACTATTCTTCCGGTAGTAAATTCCAATGGTGAGGTAGTCGGAGTACTGAGTATCCAAGAAGTACTTGAAGCGATGACAGAGATTGCTGCAATGGACGAACATGGTATAAGGATAAATCTTACATTGCAAGATAAGCCAGGTGAGTTGAGAAAGGTCATAGACGTACTCGCAAACAACAAGATAAACATTCTTTCCATCTTGACTCTAAAAGATGACGGCAGCAGGCTTGTTTCGATAAAAGTTGATAGTAAGGATGCAGAAAGCGTTGCAGGTATAATGGAAGTCTACGAGATTCCATATGAATCGATAGTAGAAGAAGAAGGGTTTTTTTGATCTCGAATAATGGAACTATTATTCAAATTTGAAGAGTTTGAAGGCCCACTTGATTTGTTGGTCTACTTAGTGCAAAAAAAGCAAATAGACATCCGCCAACTGCCAATTTCTCAACTGGCGGATGATTTTTTACGTTACGTCAATCAGATGGGCGAGCTCAATTTGAATGTTACTTCGGAGTTTATCTCTACAGCTGCCTATCTGATGGAGTTAAAGTCTAAGAGCTTACTACCTTCTATGAGCGAAAATGAAAAGAGGGAATACGAATACAAAAGAGAATTGCTCTTTAGAAGGATAGAAGAGTATGCCAAACTAAAAGAATTGACACAGGTCATATCAGAAAAAGGTGATGTGGACCAGTACCCAGTTAAAGTACCGTACGTGTTCCCGAAAATTGACGAAAAAAGACTCGTCCACGTAGTCAAGAGTGCACTCCAAGAGGTCGATGTAAAGCAAAAAGTGTACGTGATAAAGAGAGAAAATTACTCAATTGAAAAGACGATGGATGAGATAAAAGAAAGATATGAAAGTATCGAATTGTTCGAATTGCTCAGAGATAGTAACTCAAGGTACGAGATAATAGTCAAGTTTTTGGCTATCTTGGAATTACTGAGGTTGAAAGAATACGACTTAGATGAAGATCTTGTACTAAGAAAAGTGGTGAAGAGCGATGCAACCACGTGATGAACATGCTAAACGCATGGAACAAGATGAAAAAAGTGATGATAAGTTCCAGCACATGAATAAGACAGCTCTTGTAGAGGCAATAATATTTGCATCGAGGGGTGCAGATAGAGAAACGATTGCCAAACTGACCAATTTTGATCAAGAAGAAATTGCAACAATTGTAGAAGAATTGAAGAATTCATACAACAGAGACAACCACGGTATAGAATTGAAGGAAATAGAGGGATACTATCGATTTTACACAAAACCGCAGTATTCAGATGTTGTTTCAAAAGTTGCGAAACGTAGAAATCTTGGTAGCCTATCTCCGTCACAACTTGAAATCGCGATCTTCCTTGCTGTAAGAAGGCAGGCAACAAAACTCGAAATCGATAGCATGCGCGGTAAAGATTCGACCAATTTAATAAAGCAGCTTCTGATCTCCGGAGTCATAAAACGTAGGAAATCTGGGCGTAGCTTTGTTTACAGCCTTACAGACACATTCAAAGACGAAAGTATGATAGAAGAACTCATCAAACAAGCCGGTGGAGTATCTTTTGAAAGTGCGTGGAGAGACATGTTCGAAACCGGTAAATACTCTGAAGTGACCGAATCAGAGGAAGAAGGACTGAAGGTAGTACAAGACGAAAATCTCAAAAATCTCGATATTTTGGAAGATAATGGAGAAGATGAACCAATCTAATTGAACGAAAAGTCTTAGAATATTTTGGTGGTAGATAAATACTACAGATAAATAAAAAGAGGTGCAGTACATTGACAGTAAATGAGGCGAAATATTTATCTGAGAAGATTATGTCATGTGGCGAGATACCTTTACTCATCGGGCATTTCGGAGTTGGAAAGACCGATATTGCACGTGACATAGCTAAAGAAACGGGTAGGAAACTCACCATCTTGGTTCTCTCACAGATGGAGCCAGGCGATTTGATAGGACTTCCTGCGAGAGATGAAAATAAGACCAAATTCCTTCCACCGGATTGGTGGCCAGAAGATGGGAACGTTATAATCTTACTTGATGAGATCAATCGCGCACATAGAAGCATCAGAAATGCAATAATGCAACTGCTTGTTGACAAGAGAATACACAATCACATACTTCCTGAAGGTACGTGGATCATGGCATCGATGAATCCACCGGACGAGAACTATGACCAAGTTGAACTTATAACTGATCCAGCGTTCCTTTCAAGATTTTTCATATTTGAAGTAAATCCAGAACCAAATGAATGGGTTAAATGGGCAAGAGAAAACAATCTTTTTGTAGACATAATCGATTTCATTGAGAAATACCCGGAGTTTCTCTCAGTACATGGTGGAGTATCTCTAAAAGCATCGATAAAACCAAGCCCACGTAGTTGGTACAAATTAGGTAAAGTACTATCAACGCTAAGTGATGAAGAGAGAGAAGAATACGCATACACACTTTCAAGTGGTATAGTTGGCCCGGAGGCAGCCAAAGTCTTCATCGACAAAATGGTCTCAACACAAGTATACAGTCCAACCGACATACTCATCAACGGCAACATACCAGAGAATTTGGATATCCACCAAGCGAATGGAATTCTTGTGAGAATAGTTGATTACTTCTCTACAATTGACGACTCACAAATCTTTGAAATAAAGAACAACATTGACCAAGTTGCAGACAACCTCATCAAACTATCAAACGTCGTTCCAAAAGACTCATTTGAGGCACTCATGAGAATGCTTGTAAACTTAGCAGACGTTCCCGGTTTAAGGGGAGAAACTTGCGACGAATTGATGAGAAAGCTGATAGAAAAGTCAACTGGTAAAAGGTAAAAAAGGTAAATAACAACATATAATGTTAACCATAAATTAAACACAAAAAGAATCTTTATGGTATGATATAAGCGCATATTTCTTTTCAGGAAGGAGAGATTAAAATGTTTGAAAACGAACACGAGCACGAGCACCACCATCACCATGAACACGATCATGAACACAACCACGAAGAAGAACACATTGATGCTTTCACACTCGTCGATGAAGAAGGAAACGAACACAATTTTGTATTACTCGGCGAGGTAGAAAACAAGGGTAAGACATACTGGGTATGTGAAGAGATCTTTGTGGAAAACGAAGAGATATCCGAGTTTGGAGACACGTTCCTGTTCTCAAAGTCTGAAGATCAAGAAGGTAATGTTTTCCTCGATTCCATAGAGGCCGAAGACGAATTCAACGAAGTCGTCAAAGTTTGGGAAGATATGGTTGGAGACGAAGACTTCTTTGTTGATACGGACGATGAAGATGAAGAGGACGAAGAAGACAAAGACGAAGAGTAAGAACTCGAATAATTTAACATTTTGAAAGGTGATCAACGAACAAAGTCAAAGAATAATACTTGACAGTTAAGGGTATAATGTGTAGAATAATTTCTGACTTAGTTTGTTTAACCTGAAGGTGCAGGCGTAGCTTCAAGCGGTCGAGCGCCTCCTTGGTAAGGAGGAGGGTGTGGGTTCGAGTCCCACCGCCTGCTCCAGAAAGTGAGGGTACTTATGTACCCTCCTTTATTTTTCTATCTTGAAATTATCAACATCGGGCATTTTGCAATATTGTACAATGCGAGAGTAAGAATCAGGGGGGATACACACTGATCGAGAAAATCATTCTCTTCATCCCTTCCATTTTTCTTGGTATTTTGATGGGAGGAAACGATGCCGGTAATGTACTCGGCCCTACTGTTTCAACAGGTATATTCAAAGCGAGAAGAACGCTACTGATCTTCTCAATAGTTGTCATTTTAGGCGCGCTTCTTGGTGGCAGCACAGGTGTTAAAGCTGCGTCTACATTGATAGAAGTTGAGACTGCTGGAAACATAATCATAAACATATCCGCTGCATTAGTGAGTGTTATCTTCCTTAGCAGAGGATTACCAATAGCAATGACACAAGCTATCATTGGTGCAAATATAGGCGTAGGATTACTTGCGAATGGAATTAACGCAAAGTTGCTCTTTCTCATCGTCATAGGATGGTTCTTAACACCTATCATCTCCTTTGCACTCGGATTCATATTCCTTAAGTTTTTTGCACTAATCTTCAGAGGTATTAGGAACTTGCAATTGAGAAACGTAGTCCTACATACATTACTTTGGATATTCACGCTTTACGGTGCCTTCTCATTGGGTGCAAACAATGCCGGAAAGATATCCGGAACTTTGTACGCAAGTGGTTACAACATGATTCTATTGTTGCTCCTGAGTGGCTTATCATTAGCTCTTGGAATTCTTATGTTGGGTAAGAAGACAATATATACAGTTGGAAGAGAATTGATACCACTAGACGATTTTTCTTCCATGGTTAGTGTCCTTTCATCAGCTTTCTCAATTTGGCTCTTTTCATTGGTGGGGCTACCTGTCTCTGCCTCTCATGCTTCTATAGGTAGTATGGTGGGAGTCGGATATTCGAGAGGTGTACGCATACAGAATAAGAAGATTTTTAGAAAGATATTGTTTTCATGGATTCAAGCACCGTTGTACGGTGGATTATTTTCTGCATTACTATTTTCAATTTACAAACTTTTGTGGTAAAATATCTTTGTAAAAAAAACAATTTATGGAGGTGCACGAGGTGGATTTAAAAGATCATATAAGAGATGTATTAGACTTTCCCCAAAAGGGGGTCATATTTCGTGACATTACCCCATTGGTTAAGAATCCAGAAGCCTTTAAGTTTGCTATTGATGTTATGGCCGAAGAGCTGAAGAAATTCGACTTTGATGTGATCGTCTGTCCCGAGGCAAGGGGTTTTATACTTGGTGCTCCCTTAGCTTACAATCTCAACAAAGGATTCGTACCGGTGAGAAAACCGGGTAAATTGCCTTACAAGACCGTGAGTGATTATTACGAACTTGAATATGGTAGAGCAGAATTGCATATCCACGAAGACGCAATTGAACCTGGCGAGAAAGTTGTGATAGTTGACGATGTACTTGCAACCGGTGGTACCGCACTTGCAATTAAGAAACTTGTAGAAAAAGTCGGTGGTATAGTCGTTGCATCAGCGTTTTTAATAGAGTTGACATATCTCAATCCACGTAATACATTTAAGGGTGTACCGATAATTGCTCCAGTAAAATACTAAAGATCTAAATGGATTAAACAGAAATCAATAGAAATCAATCGCAACAGCGAAACTGAGTGCTCTAGTTAAAGATCATCTTTATTGAGTGCTCAAGGAAAAGTGGAGGTGTTTTGTGTGTTAAAATTGGACCTAACCTACACACTTGCAGAAAACGTTGCCGGTGGTCTAAGTTCTGAGGAAATAGAATCATACTCTCAAAATATCGCAGACTTTTTGAAAAGGTTCGATGAAAACAAGCCAGGGTTCGTCAACACAGTTTTGACACGCAGATGGATCGACTCTGTGAACGAGATGAGCGATTTCATATTCACATTTGACAATCTCGTTGTATTGGGAATAGGTGGTTCAGCACTTGGGAACATTGCTGTCCAAAATGCGTTGAGACCGTTGAATTGGAACTCGCTGAATGCTGAAGGAAGAAACGGTTACTTGAGGATTTTCGTTGTCGATAACATAGATCCAGATTATTTATCATCGGTACTTGACAGCATAGAACCTAAGAACACGCTCTTCAATATCATAAGTAAATCAGGTACGACTGCCGAACCGATGGCAAATTACCTCATCGTTCGAGGTATACTCGATGCCTACGGATTAGATTCGAAGGAACACATAATCTTCACAACAGATCCAGAAAAAGGTGTGCTCAGAAGAATCGGTAGAAGTGAAGGTATCAGAATGTTGGACATCCCACCAGATGTGGGTGGAAGATTCAGTGTACTAACACCAGTTGGTCTACTATCTGCAAAAGCAGCGGGAATCGATATAGAAGAACTTATCATAGGTGCACGAGATGCATACGACAAAACTATCAAGTCTGCCTTATGGGAAAATCCGGCAGCACTCTTGGGCGTCATCCATTATTTACATTACAAAAAGGGCAGAAACATCTCTGTCATGATGGCCTACTCGAATAAATTATACTACCTTGCCGACTGGTATAGACAACTTTGGGCAGAAAGTCTTGGCAAGATGTACGATAACGATGGGAACAGAGTAAATATCGGTCAAACGCCAATAAAGGCATTGGGTGCCGTTGATCAACACTCACAAGTTCAACTTTACAACGAAGGGCCAGACGACAAGATAATAACATTCTTGAGAACCGAAAAGTTCGATAGAGAAATGATAATTCCAAAAATTCATGAAAATGAACCAGAACTCTCTTACCTTGGTGGTAAGAAACTTTCAACACTCTTAAACAGCGAACAAGTCGGTACCCAACTGGCAATTGCAAAACATGGTAGACCTTCATTGACACTGACCTTTCCACAGATCGATGAGTACCATATAGGTCAATTCTTCATGTATTACGAATTAGCTACAGCTATAGCAGGGGAACTATTCAACATAAATCCATATGATCAACCTGGTGTTGAACTTGGTAAGAAGATCACATATGCGCTCATGGGAAGAAATGGCTTTGAAGAATTTGGATTATCGGAAAATGGTGAGAAGAAGGTTGAGATAAAGTGATGAAACAATACTTAGAGACCCTTAGAGGTATATTCGATCCAGTAGCACTCTTCATAAGAGACGAAGAATTTATCATAGTTGTCAAAGACGAAATGGACATAAACGAAAAGGTGAATCAGCTGAACGAGAGCATCGATGACGACATGAGCCTGATCATTCTAAGTAAAGAAGAATTTGAAAAGATGAATAAAGACGAACTGGGTGAAAGGTTACTGTGATCATTTGCGTTACGGGAAAGATAGGTACTGGTAAAAGTACAGTCTCCAGGTTTTTTGAACAAAAGGGGTTCCATTACATAAACATGGATGAACTTGGTCACGATGCATTTCAAAAGAATATAGAAAAAATACGAAAGGCATTTGGTGAGACGGATAGGAAGAAAATTTCCCAGATAGTCTTTAATGCACCGGAAAAGCTCAAACTACTTGAAAGCATTACCCATCCAACAATGATGGAAATGTTGAGTCAAATGCTTGAAAAATTGACTAACGAAGATGTAGTAATAGAAGCAGCGATCAAAAGGCGTTTAGGCATAAGGCAGTGTGATGTAACGATAACAGTTGCCTCGAGTACAGAGACGATCAAGAAGAGATTGAAAGAAAGATACTCTCCTGAAAGAATAGATGAAATCTTAGAGCAGCAAAAAGACATCGTAGAAGAAGGAATAGTGATACAAAACGATGGAAACATAGAACAGCTGTACGCAAGACTTGAAGAAATTTTCCAACAACTACACGATAACTAAAGATAACTAAAGATAAAACCTCCCCAATCGTAAGGGAGGTTTTTATTTACCGTTCTTCATCCTTTATTTGACAAATCATTGTTCAAAACCATATGAGATATACTTCCTACAACAATCCCTATGAGCAAATCTGATAGTCCAAACAACACACTTCCCTGTGCAGTAACAAGCAAAATCATCTGAAAAGTTGGCAGATCATGGAAAAGTACATACACCACAAATTGCAATAGTGCAAATGAAAAAAACGGGGATATCAAAGCTGTAATCAAAATATCTTTCAACTTCAAAAACTTTCCTGCGATAATAAAAAGCAGGACCAGTAAAAATTCAGGTGCAAAACCGATCGCAAAATTTGTGAAAATTCTATAGACGCTTATGTAAGAATCTACAATTACCGATGTAATTAAGAAAAATACTGTCAATTTATCTCCCTCCTATATATGTATTTTATCACAACTCTCTACGTAAATGAAAAAGGTCGAATTTTAAACGTGAGACTAGAAGAGAAATATGATAGAATATATTGTACAGAGTTCAAAGAAGGCGATAGTTTGGAAATTGAAAATGAGGTAAAGAGAATAACCGAATTTCTATCGGTGATAATCAAGACATACAAATTCGCAGGTGCACTTATAGGTATCAGCGGTGGTATCGACTCTGCAGTGGTACTTGCATTACTTGAAAGAGCAATAGGGTCAACTAGAATAAAGGCAATAAACCTACCGGAGAGAGATAGCTCCAAAGAAAGTATAAAAGATGCGCTGCTTGTATGTGAGCATTTCGGAATCAATTGTGAGGTACAATCTATTACCGGTGCATTGAGAAAATTAGGAGTTTATTCGCTCTTTCCGCCGGCACTATTCATCCCAGAGAGTATTAAAGTAGCGTATTCCAGAAATAGGTGGAACAGATATAGAGAGCCCTACCTGAACGATCTGAAAAACGAAGGGGACGAGCTCTTCCTCAAAGGAGTAGCATACTACAGAGCAAAACATCGAATCAGGATGACTAAGATGTACCTGGAAGCCGAAAAGTGCGGATATTGTGTTGTTGGAACCACAAACAAAACAGAAGAGATGATGGGCCTTTACGTGAAATGGGGAGACGATTCAGTCGATATAGAACCCATCAAACACCTGTACAAAACACAAGTGTATGAACTGGCAAAATATCTTGGCATACCACAAAGGATTATAGAAAAACCGCCCATGCCAGATCTCATACCTGGTTTGACAGATGAAGAGGCATTTGGGTTGACATATCCAGAGATAGACAAAATCTTGATCGATTTTGAAAATGGCATTGAAAGAAATGACGAAAGTGCTCAAAAAGTGAGAAAGATTATAGAGCTCACAAAGTGGCGAAGGCTAAAATCTGTCGGAATTGATGACTTTTCTGAACTTTAGAAGGGTAATACATGAAGGAATATGAAAAATTTTTGTGCGATGGCACAGTTATTAAGTTAGGCAAACGGCTCAGAACACTCGGATACGATGTCGAAATCACTTACAAGACAGATCCATATGACGTATCCGAAATACTCAAATCAACGAGCAGAGTACTTATAACCAAATCACTGAAGTTGCATAAGCGGCTTGGTGGGATATACTTGATCTCAGACAAGCTTACAGACCTACTCAACGAAATCTCAACCAAAATTGGTAAACCAGGTCCAGCAAGATGTGCACATTGTAATGCCATACTTATTGAATGTGATAAAAGCACTATAAGAGGCAAAGTACCAATATATGTATTCCAAACTCACGAGAAATTCAAATACTGTCCCAATTGTGGTAAAGTATACTGGAAAGGAACGCATGTATCACAGGAATAATGAGCGAGGGGTGGTCCAAGTGAATAGTAAACAATTGTGTAACACGATCATAGAGATATTCGAAAGCAACAAATTTCCTGCACAAAGTGAGAAAGTGATAAAGGAAGTAGCATCATTCATAGGTGTTGATAGAATATCCATAGCGATATTTGAACAAGGCAGAGATGCATACAGAGTACTATTGGGAAATTATCTGCCAGTGTATAGGAAATTACCTGCCAAAATGCTTGACGGTCACGATCAACTATCGCAAATATCATTGGAAGGAATCGAAGGCATCGATATCGACAAAGATGGAAACATAGCATATGTTACGAAATTGCATTACATTGCAAATGATGAAAATCAAATTACCGGTGCCATACTCACAGATTCACTCCCAAAAAACATCGACAACTTCAGTGAGCTTGCAGACATATTAGGTTACATACTATGGCTTGTACCATCGTATGAAAGATCCAAGATGTACCTTGAGAAGTACAGAACATTGTGGATGTTGACAACTATATTCGAAAACAGTAAGAATTTCAAAGAACTACTCGATTCATTCATAACGATTCTTTCCGACATCATAGAAGCAGAAATCATTGCAGTCGTAAATTTATCCAACGAAGAAATCGATGTTTTAAAGTACACAACCAACGATAGGAAATTTGAAAAAATGATGGTAAAAACATCGAATATTTCAGAAGAAGCCTTAAGATACTTCCGGGGCACAGAAAAAGTAGTATATAAACCGAAGGGGCTAGAAGAGATACTCGGCTCAAAAATCATGTCCGCAATGGTCATTCCAAGTGAAGTAGGCTGGTTCGTCTTTGCGAACAAGAAAGAAAGTAACATCTACACCCAAACAAAATTCTTCGATTCCATGGACCTTGATATCGCAAGAGATTCCATAAACAGGTTCCTCTTAGCAAAGGGAAGAATAGAGTTCGATGTGAAATTAGGCGAGGAAATAGAGAAACTAAAACGTCTTCAATCGAGTTACGAGTCTCTCATTGAAGACCAAAAAGAGCAAATTAAGAAGATGAATGCAGTTCATTATATAAGCCAAACTATACGCACAATGTACAGTGTGAAAAATGTGTACAAGGCACTTCTACTTGGTTTAACATCTGGTAGACTTTTGGGCTACAACAGGGCGATGTTGCTGGTGTACGATGACAAGAAAGATGTATTGGTAGGTCGGGCCTGGCTTGGCCCTGAGAGTGACAATGTTGAAGATGACTGGAAAAGAGCTAACCAGAGAGCCATGAGGTATTCTGATGTTGTTCAGTATTTAAGAGAAGAATCGATGACGATGGAATTGAACAACAAACTCAGCCAGATTGTGGAAAACAAGATCTTTCCATACAAATCTCATCCCATATTGGAAAGATGCGTTCTAAGAAGGAAGATCTTCGTTGGAAACGAAAGAGTGCTCAACACAATGGGAATGGAGATCATGGATCTTGTCAACTTACTGGGTACCAAAAATTTCGCAGTCATTCCACTAGTTGGCAGAGAAGGTGTCTTTGGTGTTGTCATAATAGACAATTATTATACAGGTAAGCCTATAAAGGAAAGTGATGTAGAAATCTTTAAGATTCTATCAGATAGTGCGGGCCTTGCAATTGAAACTGCACTGAATTACGAAGAACTTAGAAACAAGACGATGTCACTTGAGCGGCAGAGAAGCCTAACCGAGTATCTCAGAGAATTTTCAGATTCCATACTGCAAAATATGTCTTCTGCGATAATTGTCTTAGACAAAGAAGGAAAAGTAACAGAATGGAACAAAAAGGCAGAAGTTTACTTTGAAAGGCCAAAAGAACAGATGCTTGGCGTAGAGCTAAGGGCACTCAGTTCGGAGTTTGAAGATATTGAAGAAATGTCATTTCAAAGTATGAAAGTCAAAGAAGAGATCACACTTAGTAACTACTTGATCCAAGTAATGGGTAGAGATAGATACTATGATATAAAGATAACACCATTCTGGGATAGCGAGAAGATAATTCTTAGAGGTGTTATAATTACATTAGACGACGTTACAGACAGAGTCAATTTGGAAAAGGAGAGAAAGAAGCAAGAGAAATTAGCGGCACTTGGTGAGATGGCGGCCAGAGTTGCACACGAATTAAGAAACCCAATCTCCGTACTTGGAGGATTTACAAAGCGATTAGAGAAGAATATAGATGTACCGGAAGCAAGAGCTAGGTACATAAAGATAATCTCCGATGAGATAATCAGGCTGGAGCAAATTGTAAACGAAATACTAGATTTCAGTAGAGAACCTCGTTCGCTCGAGTTCACCATTTTCAACATAAACAAGCTGATAAATGATGTCTACATACTCATGGAAGAAAAAATAAAGGATAAGAACATACTCTTTTCATTTGAAAAAGACGCAGAAGAAATACCGGTTTCTGCTGAGTATTCGAGAATAAAACAGGTGATAATAAACCTACTACAAAACGCAATCGAAGCCACACCAAATAATGGAAAAATACTCGTCGAGTCAAGGATAGGGTTAGACAAGGTAGTTGTTTCTTTTTGGAATGAAGGAACACCCATCGATAAAGAAACGATGGATAAATTATTTGTACCATTTTTTACCACAAAAGTAAGTGGTACTGGTCTTGGACTTGCTATATGCAAGAAAATAATAGAAGATGAACATAAAGGTAAGATATACCATGAACCAACTGAAGATGGCAACAGATTTGTCATAGAATTGTCGAAGGTCGCAGACAGTTCAAATTCATAAGCTAAATCGATGGATAAGATGAATAATAAAAAAAGATAGGAGGAATTACAAATGATGGAAATGATGTTGAAGGCAAAAATTCACATGGCGAAGGTGACTGAGAAAGAAATAAATTACGAGGGCAGTATTGGAATAGATGAAGAACTGTTGGAAGTTACAGGCATAAAAGTCAACGAAATGGTTATAGTCTCAGATGTGAACAATGGCAATAGACTAGTCACATACGTGATTCCAGAACCAAGAGGAAGTAAGAAGATATCACTAAATGGTGCAGCTGCAAGGCTCGTTGAAAAAGGTGATCGAATAATAATAATGGCCTTTTCTGCATATCAAGCTGATGAATACAAGGGCCCCAAGATAGTCATATTGAACGATGACAATAGTATTAAAGAAATGAAATAATCGTTCTATCGTTTTTAAATACACTTTAGGGTGGGGTGGCTGAATGGATATATCCGTAACAACATCTCCAGATAGAATGGAAGCGTACATAAGGATTACAAACAGGCTTCCAGAAGAAAGTGTCGACCTTGATAAGGTAATGGAAGTAGTGAGAAATGCAAAAATAGTGCACGGCATAGACTACGATGCACTTAAATTTTTCTGCAATGAGCCTATTGACAATACACCTGTTCTATTTGCTCATGGTGACCTGCCAAAGAATGGTGAAGATGGACGCATCGTATTCGAAATTGCTGAAAACGTTGCTTCGAAAACCACGGCTGGCAATCGTGTTGATTTTCGAGAATTTCCAGTTCAAAAGAGGATAATAGTTAAGAATGGCCAAAAATTGGCATCTATATTGCCCCCAACTGATGGAACGCCCGGCAGAAACGTATATGGTGAGCCTGTACCCGCAAAAAAAGGTAACGAGGCGAAGGTTGCACTTGGGAAGAATGTTGCGCTAAGTGAAGATGGCAGTTCAATAATCTCTACGACAGAAGGTATCCTAAAAGTCGACTTGGAAAAGGGTACGATCGAGGTCAGTGAATACTTGGAAATCGAAGGCGATGTTGATTATAATACAGGAAACATAGAATTTCCTGGCATTGTGATTATCAAAGGTGACGTAAAACCGGGATTTGTTGTACGTGCAAAAGGTGATATAGAAATCAATGGAATAGTGGAAGCTGCAACAGTTATATCGCTCGAAGGTAATGTGAAAATTAGTGGTGTTAAAGGTAAAGACAAAGGATTGATAAAGGCAAAGAAAAACGTTCATGTCAAGTATGCTGAGGCAGTTACAATTGAAGCGGAAAACCTTTATTTCGAGGCCAACTTACTCAACTGTACTGTGAGGGTTACAAACTCCATTATTGGAATTGCAGGGCACAGCGCATTGATGGGCGGAGAATGTGTAGCAGCAATAAAGATCGAAGCAGATGAAATCGGATCGAATTTTGGTATCAATACATATCTTGAAGTCGGTATAAATCCTTACATACGAGAAGAGATAAAATTATTAAGAGCACAGATAGAAATCGACAAGACAAGCATTCAAAAACTCATATCCATAGTTAAACAGTATAAAGCACTTAAAGAAAAGGGCGTAGAAATACCACCTGAACGTGAAGAACAATTCTCTAGAACAACCAAGGCACTTATCAATTTGAGAAACCAACTCGAGACAAATTTAGCGAGGCTTACTGAATTAGAGGAAAAGGTACAAAAAATGCGTTTTGATTCTCAAATCATTGCCCGCAAAATGCTCTATCAGGGTGTTGAGGCTATTATACATAACTCCAGATATTATGCTGAAACAGCTCTACCAAAAGTAGTGTTGAAATACGATGGAGAAAAGATCATTGCCGGTGGATACGGTGGATGATTACAGACATGCAGACATGTAAGGAGGCGTTTGATAATGACGGAAATCAAAGTCCAACCAAAATTCAGGCCACTCGTTTGGGGAAATTGGAAGATAAATGAACTATTCAATGTTCAATCGGAGTTACCCATCGGCGAGGTATGGCTCCTCTCTGGACACCAATTATACGAAACGACCATGGAAAATGGAATGACCATCAACGAATATGGCACATCTATATACGATGGCAAATATCCGAAATTTCCACTACTCATAAAGCTCGTATCGACAAATCAGTGGCTCAGTGTCCAGGTGCATCCAGACGATGCATTTGCACGAGAAATCGAACATGAACCTTGGGGAAAGAGCGAGGCTTGGTACTTTTTGGAAGATGGCGAGTTTGCCATATGTGAAGATGTAGAAACCATGAAAGAGCTCATCACGCAAGATAGATTGTCTCAGTTAAAAGATATACTGACATTTGTCAAAGTCAAAAAAGGTACGTTCGTATATATACCTGCAGGTACAGTGCATGCATTAGGACCGAACAGCACTGTCGTCGAAGTGCAACAGACATCTGATCTCACGTACAGAATATACGATTGGGGCAGACCGCGTGAGGTACACCTGAACAAGGCATTGCAAGTTTCAAGACAGGTAAGAATATCCGACATCGTGTTCGAGCACAACAACTGCTTAAAGACACCGTATTTCACCATGCAAATTCTGGATAAATCAAATAGAGACGATACCATCTCCAATTTGAAGGAATCAAAATTACACATTTCGATACCGACTGAATTATCAGCCGATTTCTCCGCATCAGTCATCGAGGCAGAAGAAGGTGAGAGCACACAGGAACTCTCCCGATTTTTGAAAGAAGATTTTCCGAGCATACTCGTGTACAATTTCATTTGATCATCAAAATAATCATCAAAAGGTGGACGTATGAAAAGTGAAGAAATCGGACGCATTGTTCACTCACTTTCACTGTGTGTATGTTTTGAAAATGTCAATACACAACTCATAATCGAACTTGTCAAACTGGGACATACTGAGCATTATGGGGCGAAAGAAATAGTAAGAACCCGTGGAGAAGAGTGCGATGAAGCACTCTTCTTGGTTGATGGCGAGGCATTTGGCCTATTCACAAACCCAGATGGTCGGGTTCTCCAGATAGATCACATGTTTGCACCAAAACTTTTGGCATCTGCTACGATGTTTTCCAGCACTTCTAAATATCCCGTGGACGTTGAGACTGCAAGAGGATCGCTATTTCTGTCGATACCAAAAGAACAATTCATCAAATTTCTTATGAAAGACGAAACTTTGCTCAAAAACTTCCTGCGATACATTAGCGACTCGTTCGAGTTCGTCACTGACAGATTCTACGAGATCACCATGAAAAACTTAGTACAGAAAGTTTGTGCATACTTGTGTCAACTCATGGATCAAGTAAACGACGTAGTCGTCACAATGAACATGACAAAAGAAGAACTTGCAAGAGAATTCGGTGCAACACGTCCCGCACTATCAAGAGTTTTTACAGAGCTTGAAAAACTTGGTGTAATCGAAACGGAAGGAAAAAGAGTCAAGATCATTGACGAACGATACATCAGAGATTATGCATACATGTACTAATACATTGCGATACTCTCTTTAAGAACCGTTACAATTTTCTCAAACGTTCCCTCGTACATACCTTCCATAACTTAACATCAAGAACTTAACATCGAAAATTCCAAGACATCAAGAAGGCAACAACTGTGTCTGCTGACCTTCCTCATCCAATTTCATCTAACTCTCCAACTCTGCCACAATTTTGCTTTCCGAATGTGAAAAAGCACATATCCGGACTGACAAAAAATGTTATGACAAGTAAAACCGTGATATGCTTTGCAAATAATAGAAATCTAACTACTGATTTACTATAATGGATTTTAGAACGTTTTTCAACGCTTTTTTGGATTTTGGAAATCTATTGTTTTATCGTACAATCCAGTTAGTTGATTGATGCAAGCAACTAACATGGTAACTAGACAATTGACTTAATCAATAGCTTAGGAGTGATGGTATGATAACTGAATCTGTAAAAGAAATCATGTACTTTACTTGGAAAAACAGGATTGTTACAGCCAAAGATATATCAGAAAACCTAAAACTTGAAAAGTCAACTGTTTCAAGAGCTATAAACAGGCTCAAATCCGTGAATCTCATCCTACCAACGAATGAACTCTCGCCTTCTTCGTTAGGCGGACGCAAGACTATTGTGTACGGATTCAATAAGGAAAAGGGATACGTACTTGGATTGTCGGTTGAACAAGACGGTATCGAATATGTGAAGACCAACCTCTTTGGAGAGGTTGTGGAAAAGAGAAGAATTTCCAGGAAGATTAGTCTACAGAATATATGCAAAGAAATCTCGGAAATTGTAAATCTTCAGAGGGATGTAATTGCTGTTGGAATCTCTGTACCGGGAATTGTGAAAGACAACAAGATTATCTATTCTGAGGCGTTAGATTTGCACGACTTCGATGTTGTTGGGGACCTAAGTACTGATATTCCGGTGTTTGTTGAGAAGGATGCGATTTGTGGTGGACTAAGATACTCCTTTGAAAAGTCAAAGGTCTTGTACTTTCAGCTTTCTGTACCTTACTTTGTCAATGAGCCGGTAGGATTCGGTGCTGGGCTAATAATCGACGGAAAACCGTACTACGGTTCGAGTAATTTAGCTGGCGAGTCAAAATTAGACAAGAGCTTATGTCAAGAGAGGATTCCATTTGATGATCTCAAAGAAGAAGACATGGATCTAGTTGTATTCGAGAAGTTCTTAGACGAGGTTTCAAAAAGGATAGGGATCATAGCCAGTATCTTCGATCCAGAAATCTTAGCAATCGGAGGAAATATTACATCTCTCCCATGCATTTCAAAGCTTGTCGATCATGTGAAGCAGCACATTTATTTAATTGAAAAGAGAAATATAGAAATACTTTTGGAAAACGGTTTTGAGTTCGTTAATGCAAAGGGTGCAGCGATCAACTCTCTCATCAAAGTTTTCACTGATGAAAACTTGGTAAACTGCTTCTATAAGAAGGTGGCGCAGAATGGATAACACATTTGGTAATCTTTTCTTCGTTGGATTTCAGAAGAACATAAATACGTCGCTACTGGAAAAGATAAATCCAGCTGGCATTATCTTGTATCCGGAGAATATGAAGGATGTGTCTTCTCTCCAGTTGAGTATGGAACGGATATATTCACTTTTCGATAAAGGATACAAGTTTTTTATCTCATCAGACCATGAGGGTGGCCAACTGGAAACTGTGCCTAACGTTTTCCCATCTCCTGGAAACTTAGCGTTCGGAATGGAAGGTGGAGCTCGTCTCTATGGGAATTATTTGGGAAATCTCTTGTCACTCCACGGGTTCAATACACTCTTTGCTCCCGTTGTTGATGTAAAGTACTCATTTTCTAGTCATGTCACAGGTTTCAGGGCTTTCTCATCAGACCATGAGATTGTTGAAAAAGCATCGCGAGACTTTATCGAAGGGCTCTCAGAATATGGTATAGCTGCAACTCTTAAGCACTTTCCTGGTCATGGAAGAGCCGTTTCAGATTCTCATTTTGTACTTCCGATCGTAGAGGACTTTGATGAGAATGATAGAGATGTACTTGTATTTCGAAAATTGGCCAACTGTGCCGATTTCATAATGACAGCACATGTAGTGTATCCAGACGTCGATGATGTGATAGCAACGCTCTCAAAGAGATGGTTACACGAAGTCCTTCGAGAAGATTTTGGATTTGATGGACTCATCCTATCTGATGCTTTTGAAATGGGGGCTTTGAAGAAGTATTATTCACCACGTGAGGCGATCAGGAAATTCTTTGAAGCAGATGGCGATATCATACTCATAAGTGATGTGGAAAATAACTTAGAAATCATCGAGACATTCTATTCAATGGTTGAAACTGGTGAATTGGACAGAGATTTGTTAAATGAAAAATCAAAAAAAGTGGAGAGAATCAAGAACAAATACGTGAAAAACACATACCCTGCAAGATTCTTATCTGATACCTCCAAGAAAGTAATCAAGGCAAACATTTCATCACCAGTTTTGGAACCGAGTTTTGTCATTCCAACTCCTCAAAATCTAAGCCTTGCGGATACAACGGAAAGGGATTTGAAATCCATAAGAGAACTTATCTTAACGGAATTTCCGAACTCTCACGTGTACTATGAAGATGAAGCAATCAAAATGTCGTTCATTGGTCCAGTTGTCTACTTTGTCCTCGACGGAGTCAAGAACATAGATGCAAAAAGAATAATATACGTATTTTTGAGAAAGTTCGACGATGAAACTGAGAACAACTACTCAGAATTCGTAATTCCGTATTCATCGAAACTCATTTCGGTATATCACGTTCTTCAGCTCATCAAAAGGGAGGGAGCGGTATGAAAAGGTTCTTAGTTATCATGTTTACTGTCTTAACGGTTCTAAGTTTTTCCAAGGTTAAAGTCACTTTCTGGGGTTTCACGATGAACGATGAACATGCAAAGAAAGTTCTAACAACGTTCATGAAAGAAAATCCAGATATCGACGTCGAGTATGTGCAACTCTCTTGGTCAAACGGATTTGACAAGATAGTCACAGCAATTGCAGGTGGCGACGCATTAGACGTTGTGGAACTCGGAAATACGTGGGTGGCAAGTTTCGCAGACAAAGGTGCACTAGAGAACATGGACAGTTTCTACAAAAAGTATGGAAAGAACTACATTGGATGGAACACTACTTATTACAAGAGGAGTTACTATTCGGTGCCATGGTTGCTCGGTACAAGGGCCATGTTCTACAACTTGGAACTATTTGAAAAAGCAGGTCTTAATCCAGACAATCCTCCGGTAACTTGGGATGATGTTTTGAAAGCTGCTGCAAAGATCGACGCACTTGGTCCAGACATATATGGGTTTGGATTACCTTCCGGAGAGAGCTACAGTCCATGGCAGCAGTGGTTCTTACCAGCAGTATGGTGCACTGGAGGAGATATTATCTCTGAAGACGGAAAGAAAGCTCTGCTCATTTCTCCAAGAGTAAATCAAACTGCAGAATTCTACAGAAAACTTGCAAAGAATTCTCTGAAAACGAAACAAGACGACCTTGCTAAAGCCTTTGGAGAAGGCAAAGTGGGAATGTACGTTAGTGGAGCTTGGGACATAGACTATCTCGAAACAAACTATCCAGAATTGCCTTTCGATGTCACATTCATACCAAAGCCATCGGAGAATTCTGGTACTCATGCCTCCTTTGCTGGTGCAGAGGTCTTGGCTGTGATGAAGAACTCGAAGAACAAGGATGCAGCACAAAAGCTTATAGAATTCCTAATAAAGCCTGACGTAGCTATGGAAATAGCCAAGTTGTGGCCTGCCATATTCCCATCACATGTAGACGCAGGAAAAGACCCGTGGTTTACAGATCATCCGATGCATAAAGTGTTCTATGAACAGAACAAGTATGCAAAGCCAGTACCATCGATTGCAGTATGGCCGAAGATCGAAGATGTTCTTAAAGACCTCGTTGAGGAAATCATTCTCACAGACAAGAGCATCGCAAGTATACTGACTAAATACAACACAATTGTGCAAGATATTCTTGACGGGAAGAGATAATACAAAGTTACTTGCCCCGTGCCATGTTGCACGGGGCAAGTTTGAATTTTCAAAGGTGGTGAGAACATGGGCAAAAAGAGGAAAATCAGATACAACTTTGAAACATTGTTATTGCTATCTCCATTTTTGATAATCTTCTTGATTTTTGGGGCATTTCCGATAATTTTTTCATTTTTCATAAGTTTCACCGATTATTCAGGTCTGAGTCCAAAGTTCAGCCTCGTTGGTCTCACAAACTACATTCATGCTTTTAAGGATAGTATTTTTCTTACCGCCTTAAAAAATACGTTCGTATTCGTTATAGGGACCATACCATTCACAACGGTTTTTGCCCTTTTACTTGCATTGATTATAAACAGTAGATTCTTACCTCTGAAGGATGTCTTCAAAGCTGGCTTTTTCTTACCATCAGTCATTTCAACGGTCGTCATATCTACCATGTGGATGTACCTTTACAGTGCCGATGGTTTCTTTAACAAAATGCTTGAGCTCTTCGGCAGTCAGCCACTACCGACGAGTTGGTTGGCTCACGTGAAAACCGCTTTACTATCCATCATGATAATGGACGTTTGGGCAGCTGTTGGCTATTATACGATACTATTTTTGGCAGGACTCCAAAGCATCCCAGAAGAGCTGTATGAAGCTGCAAGAATCGATGGTGCTGATCGGAAAGCATTATTTTCCAAAATCACTATGCCGTTGCTAAAGCCCACACTATACTTCGTAATTGCCATCAATACTATAAGATCCTTCCAGATATTCTCGGAGGTATTTACCATGACAGGTGGAGGCCCAATGAACTCTACTCAGACAATAGTTCATTATCTTTACATCGTAGGATTTCGCAATTTCGAAATGGGATATGCTTCTGCCATTGGATACATACTTGTCTTCATTGTCTTGATAATAACTCTCATCCAAGGGCGTCTGCTTAGGAGTGAAGCCATATGAAAAAAGCCGTTCTACTCTGCATAATGTTCATACTACTCTTCATATCGCTCTTTCCTATGCTTTCCATGTTCTATACTTCTGTAATTCCAAGCGGCACTTTGACGAAAGTTGTCAAAGAAAGGTATATAAATGATTTTGAGACAAAGTATGCGTCATACTTGAAGAGAAAAGTAAAAGGTGATAGCATTAGTTTAAGAAACGAATCACCGAGTAGCACAACATCTTTGGCAGCCAATGGTAGAGTCGAATTACTGACCGACAAATTGGACGTACGAGTTGCAAAGTATATCGAATTCTGGGTGAAGGGTTCTGGGAGTTTTTCTGTCGAAATCATTGATGCTTTCGGTGGGAAATATGCAGAGAATTTTACCGCACAATCTGAATGGAAGAAATTCACAATAAAACAAAATGAAATAAAAGATATAGACCTTAGGTATATTTCCAAACTTGCATTTGACTTCGAAGGCGACAAAGAATTCTTGCTTGACGATGTTAAATTGGTTTACCGATTTCCGACTTTGCTCAATTACGTGAACGTACTAAAGGAAGATATGTTCTCACGGTACATACTGAACAGTTTGATCGTCTCTGTAATAGTTGTAGCCGGCAATCTGATCTTTTCTACGATGGTCGGTTATGCCTTTGCTAGAAGACGATTTTGGGGAAAGAAGATACTGTTTTCTCTGATTTTGTCAACGATGATGATCCCTACACAAGTCACAATAATTCCTGTCTTCATGCTCATGAAACAATTTGGGTGGATCGATACATATCTCGCACTTACAATTCCAATGTTAGTCACTCCATTCAATATATTTTTACTGAAACAGTATGTCGAACAACTTCCCGTAGAACTTGAAGAGGCTGCCTATGTGGATGGAGCGAGTACGTTGCAAATAGTATTCAAAATCATTTTCCCACTCTCGAAACCTTCTCTTGCTGTTATGGGAATAAACACTTTCATATCAACATGGAATGACCTTTTCTATCCGTTAGTAGTAACAAACTCGCGTGAAATGCGCACTGCTCAGGTGGGTTTGGCCATGTACCAAAAACTGAATCAAATAGATTGGCCACGATTGATGGCAGCATCCTCTATAATAGGATTGCCTGTAATAATAATGTTTCTGATATTTCAGAAACAAATCATATCTGGAGTTACTAAGGGGGCTGTAAAGGGATGAACTGGACCTATTTTGAGATTCTTAGAATCCCGGAGTTGATAGAAAAGATTGGAAAGATTGGAACATCGAAATTCTCGTTCGAAAATGATAAGAGATATGTATTTGTAGGATGTGGTTCTTCATACAATACCCAAAATGGTATGTGATGAGATATATGCCTTTGAAGATGAAAGGTGATAAGAAGTTGAGAAGCTGTTATATAATTAAGATAGAATTTAAGACAGAACAAGGGATTTTGGGAGAAAAATAGCGATGACGATATACGGTTCTATTTGTAGGATTCTTGGCTTTGGAGGGATAGGAAAGATAACTGCATGAATTATCCATTTGTTGGGAAGTTCACACAATGCTACCGTGGTATCGGGAGCGATAATGCAATGGTCAATGCTTCTGGGAATATAATGAGGTGTGTAAGGGGATAAATTGTTAGAGTGTTGTTCAACAGGCAAGAGTATACTTGATGGTTGAGTTGATCTTAGTTGGTAGATGTGGAGAATCTGAAAGGTCTGAAAGGTTGATGCGATATGAGAGATTTGAAGGGTATAGAAAAGGAACTGGAAGAACTGAAAGTGTATCTTTCGTATGATTTAAATATCATTGCACTGTACATATTCGGTTCGTATGGGACTGAAGAGCAAGATGAGAGGAGCGATATCGATTTTGCCGTCTTGTACGACAGAAACGTTTCCTTAGAAGAAGAGTTGGAATTGGAAGTGAAGATAAGCGATATTTTTCAAAGGGATGATATCGATGTTATCAATTTGAACAAAGCACCGATAAATCTGCAACATAACGTCATCTACACAGGCGACCTCATTTATTGTAGCGATGAGGTAAAGCTCGCAGATTTTAAAGAGAAGGTTTTCAACATCTACGGCGACTACGGGATTACGCTAAAATTTTTTCACGACGATTATTTAAAGGGGCTGAGTGACAAATGAGCATTGACAGAGAGAAAGTGTTCGGAAAGTTAGGTATGATACAAAGGGCTTTGAACAATTTGGTCGAACTTTCCAAAATCGCAAAGGAAGAATTTTTATCAGACTTTAAATACTACGATTCAGCAAAGTACAATTTGCAAGTTGCAATAGAAGCTATGATAGATGTAGGAAATCATATCATCTCGAGGTTGGGTTATGAATCTCCAAAGACTTATGCTGATACGTTTGAAATATTGTCTAAACATGGTATATTGCCTCAAGGGAAGGTTGGGAATTTCAAGTTGATGGCAAAGTTCCGCAATAGAATCGTACATTTCTATGATGATTTGAGTGAAGAAGAAGTGTATCGGATCTTGTTACATAATTTGGATGATTTTAGAGATTTCCTAAAGGATATATCATCGTTCTTGGAAAGGACGAACGAGGACAATTGAAAAGTGGAATCATCATGTTCCCCCTTCTCGAAACCTTCTCTTGCTGTTATGGGAATAAACACTTTCATATCAACATGGAATGACCTTTTCTATTTCTAATATTCCAGAAACAAATCATATCTGGAGTTACTAAGGGGGCTGTAAAAGGATGAACTGGACCTATTTTGAGATTCTTAGAATCCCGGAGTTGATAGAAAAGATTGGGAAATCGAAATTCCCGTTCGAAAATGATAAGAGATATGTATTTGTGGGATGTGGTTCTTCATACAATCTTGCATTAGCTATCACACAGGTAATGAAGAAATTCGGAATAGAATCCGAGATAATTACTGGTGGCAAAGTTATCTCTTTCGATTACGTACCTCAATGTGATGTTGGTATATTCATATCTCGCACAGGCGAATCGACTGAAACAGTTCAAGCAGCTGCCAAGTTCAAAAACAAAGGAATCAAGACTATAGGAGTGTGTTGTGAAAGTAAATCATCACTCCAAATGGTATGTGATGAGACATATGCATTTGATTTTTTGCATGAAGAAAGCGTTGTCATGACGGGTTCATTTGTTGCGCTGTTACAATTTTTCATTGGTGGACGAAATATTTCAGAGGAATGTTCACGAATTATTGAAGAGTCTCAAAGTATCATAAAGGAAATAAATCTAAAAAGTTTTAATCATTTCGTTTTCTTGGGTTTCGATGAAGAGTATGCGATTTCAAAAGAAGGCGCTTTGAAAATGGAAGAAATGGCACTGCAGTACGTTGAGTTCCACGAACCCCTTGAATACAGACACGGTCCAATAGCAAAATTAAGTGATAAATCTCTGGTTATAATCAACTCAAAAGATACGAAATTTGAATTCGATTTGAGTGAAGAACTGAGGAAACATACTAAGGTCATATTTTTAGGAAAAAATGGTGACATAGATATAGAGTATGATAATGGGTTAGAAATCCCAATTAAATTGATCTTTACACTCTTACTGGCATACAACAAAGCAATAACCGAAGGGTATAATCCTGACAATCCAGATAAACTTTCAAAGAGTGTAAAGATAGATACAGATTACTAAATTGACATTATTGACATTAGAGAATTCTTGTAACAAGACTTGCCTCCCCGTTTCTGTGTGCTTGACACAGAAAACAGCCAGAGTGAAGGTCCATTAGAGGCTTGGCAGTTTCTAGAACTACGATTATTCAGCTTTGAGTAGAATCTCCCAAAAAGCTAGAACAAAAATTCCAATCTGACCTTCTGCCAAGTCCTCAATGGACTTTTTCTTTCAAATGCCCGTTTTTCAAAACGAGTAACTCTCCTCAAATTCTTTCCGTTAAATAGAGTCACTTTATTTCATTCCATCAGTTGAATAGAGCAACATAATGCTTCGTTGAATAATTCAAGGTTTGGAAAGACTTTTCAAAACCATGAGAAATCAGAAACTGTAGATTCATGGGTCTTGAAAAAACCAGAAAATACTTGAAAACCATATGAGAAGTAGTATTATACGAAATAGATAGCAATTTACCTAACTTAGACCATCTGCGATAGGAGGTGTACAATGGCAAAGTATATCTACCTGAGAATGCAACTAATTTAAGGGCTACAAGATTAGCTACACTGGATGTAGAAACGAACAGAAAGTCTGGAAAGCTCCATTCAAAAATCCTTCAAAAACCTTTAAGCATTCACAGATAATGATTGAGGAGGTGACTAAGAAATGGCTGCGCCAGTTTTTTCAAAAACTCTAAAAAGGATACAGTCTGAGTTTAGGATGATGCATAGCTTTTTGATAAATGATCCCTTGGTAAAAGAAACACTTTTCACGTCGAACTCCAGATTATTTACTGTTTTGCGGACAACCAATCTATTTTTCTCTTTTGTAGTTTTTATACCAATAATTGCAAGTTTTTGGAATTTCAATCTCCCAAGTTTTTTGGGCTACATACTATGTGCGTTTGTAGTTTATCTGACGTGGATCTTTGAATTGGTAACAAAGTCAATTATACTGGAAGAGATTAGAACTTTCACAATCGTTCAAGTTTCTCTCCACAGTGTCTTTGGAATATGGTTGGGATTCTATGGTAAGTTTCATATATACGATTTCATTTTACACTTAACTGGTGGTATGTGGTTGGTATTTCTCATCTATCCCATTGTAATCGGAATTGAATTGCTTTCAACCGATTCCAAGAATCCCTTTTTCTACTTTAAGATTGTAATCATTACCTTGGTAGCCGTGACAGCTTTGGGCGCCTTTTGGGAAATTGGCGAGTTTGTTTCCGATTTAATCTTTAGAAACTATCCCGGCTACAGGCTTGCTCAAGAGGATAGCCTCTTTGATACAATGACCGATATACTGGCAAATCTTATTGGGACAATAGCAGGGATGGAGATTTTTTGGACAACATTGAAGAAATTGAATAAATACAGAGATATGGACTTACTCTTCCAAAGGATGGGAAGAGCTTTGAAAGACTACATCAATAACATGAAGAAGTGATGTTCAATCCCCACAGATCAAGAATCATTGTTAGAAATCACAATGCATTAACCTGTGCGGAAATCCGTAGAGGTTGCTTGTTGTTGATAAGTGGCAGTATTGTTTGAAAAAGCGTTTGTAGGTGATTAGAATTTGTTTTTTCTTTGTTATACTCCAATCTATTGCAGTTGGCCAAAGTTTGTGATTATCTCAAAAGTAGTATAATTAAGTTGTGATAACGTCGGTCAATGATGCGTAACATAGTCTAAAAAACTGAGGAGGCGATTGAATTGGGGACTACTATGAAAGCGATAATGAAGAAGGTTGCTGGTCCTGGTTTGTCTATGGAAGAGGTGGAAAAACCAACTAATTTGGGTCCAAGGGATGTGCTTATAAAGGTCAGAAGGGCATCGATCTGTGGAACTGATGTTCATATATATGAGTGGAACGAATGGGCACAATCGAAGATAAGACCACCGATGATCACAGGCCATGAGATGGCTGGTGAGGTTGTTGCAATTGGAAGTGCTGTGACGAGGGTAAAGATTGGCGATGTGGTTACAAGTGAGACACATATTCCGTGCGAGACTTGCTATCAATGTAAGACCGGTAGGATGCACGTTTGCAAGAATTTGAAGATACTTGGTGTCGACAGAAATGGGATTTTTGCAGAGTACGCAGTGATTCCAGAGACTGTACTCTGGAAATTCTCACCCGAGATTCCTCTCGATTATGCTTCTGTGATGGAACCGTTTGGTAATGCAATTCACACGGTTTCTTCAACGAATCTACTCGGTAAGACTGCTTTGATCAGTGGTGCAGGTCCAATAGGTTTGATGGCGATTCAAGTTGCGAAGGTCGGCGGCGCTACAACGGTCATCGTTTCTGAAGTTGATCCTTTCAGGATCGAGATGGCTAAGAATAATGGCGCGGATGTTGTAATCAATCCTATGGAGAAAGACTTGGTGAAGGAAGTTTACAGTCAATTAGACGATGGCGTAGATGTGCTATTCGAGATGAGCGGAAGTAAAAAGGCACTCGAAGATGGTTTGAAATGTGTGACGATGGGTGGAGAGGCGGCTGTGTTAGGCCTTTTCGGTAAGAAGATAGATATAGATTTCGATTCCTTGATCACAATGAGGGGAATAACGGTCCATGGTATCACTGGGAGACGAATGTTCCAGACTTGGCGAATTGCAGATGAGCTTTTGAGGACCAAAAAGGTTGATCTTTCAAAGGTTGTTACGCACGTTCTTCCATTTGAGGAATGGGATAAGGGATTTGAACTGATGATTAATAAGAAATGTGGTAAGGTCGTACTCAATCTCGATACTATTAGTAAGTAATCTAATCAATTTGTAAGTAAATCGATGGATGAGTAAGGAGGTGTCAAGTATGTTCAATTACAAGATACTAGAAGATGAAATGGACTCTTTAAAGAATGAAGGCCTTTTGGTGAATATACGCACTATCGAATCGCCGCAAGGTGCTTGGGTGGTTGTGAATGGCAAGAAGGTACTCAATCTATGCTCGAATAATTACCTTGGATTTGCAAACGATGAGAGACTAAAGAAGGCCGCGATGAAGGCTATAGAAGAGTGGGGCGTTGGACCAGGTGCGGTGCGTACGATCGCAGGCACGTTCAAGATTCACGAGGAATTGGAAAGAACACTTGCACAATTCAAGGGTGCGGATGCGACGATCTTTTTGCAATCGGGATTCCTTGCAAACCAAGCTGCGATTCCGACGGTCTTTGGCGATGAGAATGATGCGATTATTTCTGATGAGCTGAATCATGCAAGTATCATAGACGGTGTAAAGCTTTCAAAGGCAAAGAGGTACGTTTACAAACACTGTGATATGAACGAACTCGAACAGAGACTGAAGGAGGCACGCGATGTCCAAAACGCAAGGCGCGTGCTGATAATAACGGATGGTGTCTTCAGTATGGATGGTGACATAGCTCCATTGCCAGATATCGTGAATTTGGCCGAACGATATGATGCTGCCGTTATGGTCGACGATGCACATGGTGAAGGTGTGCTCGGTAAGAGTGGTAGAGGAATCATTGACCATTTCGGTCTCCATGGTAGAGTAGATTTGGAAATCGGTACACTTTCCAAGGCATTTGGTGTGCTCGGTGGATACATTGCTGGGAGAGAAACGTTGATTAAATATTTAAAGCAGAAGGCGAGGCCATTCCTCTTCAGTACAGGACTTACACCGGCAGATGTAGCTGCATGCCTTGAGGCAGTGAAGATACTCCAAGAGAGTGACGAGAGGGTAAGACGTTTGTGGGACAATGCCAATTATTTCAAGTCGGAGATGAAAAAGCTTGGATTTGATATCGGCTCAAGCCAGACACCTATCACACCTGTGATGCTGTACGATGCGAAGGTTTCAAGTCAGTTCAGTCGAGAATTGTTCAATGAGGGTATATTCGCCCAGTCAATCGGTTATCCAACCGTACCAAAGGGTAAGGCAAGAATCAGGGTGATGATTAGCGCAGTGCACACAAAACCTGATCTCGATTTTGCACTTGAAAGATTTGAAAAAATAGGAAGAAAACTCGGAGTGATATAACAAAACGGTGTTCGGACGGCCTTTGACCGTCCGACTTTTCTTAACTGCGCAAGCAGTAAGGGAGTGGTTCGATGGAAGTGCTCACTTATCCGACCGGGACCACATTGTACAAAATAGGTGAAGTACCATCTGGAGTGTACTATCTGCTCGATGGTAAGATTGAGGTCATGCTTCAACGAAAGACAGGTACATTTGAATATGGTACATTTGGTGAATGGTCGCTTTTCAACCTGCCTTCGGAAGAAACTGTTACAACTGTCAGTGAAACAACTCTCTATTTCATAAAACCAAGCGAGATAGGTACTTTAGAGATTCCAAAACTGTTGATAACGATGGTCTCATCGATTGCAAAGCGTCTGTTGATAGTCGATTCAGAGTTGTCTTGCTGCAGTGAGATACCAGAATACTTAGGACCGGATAAATTAAGATATTTCAATCGTGTTCACCCAAACTCTTTTCGCATTACAGATGATGTTTTCCAAGATATGTTTCAAATCAAAAGGTTGTATACCTCAGGATATTACAAAGAAGCGTTCGAGATCGCTGTTAAGCTTTTGTCTCAACCATTTCCAGAAGAGCTCAAGAAAGAAATAATGGTATGGTACACGCTTTTGAATATACTGTTAGAACCGGAAAAAGCGGAAATGCACTTTTCAAGGCTTGCGCAGAAAGACTATGCGGAGCATATTTCTTATGCATATTTATACACATTCTTCAAAGGTGGGCAAAAGCAAGAAGTACTTGATATGTTCATGAAGGCAGGGCTTTATCTGCCGAAGGATACGATTGTAACATTAGAGGGTGACGCGGCAAATGAGGGTTATTTTTTGATCAAGGGCTATCTGAAGGCCGTGAAGTTGTACGAAGATAGGGAAGTATTACTATCAATTGTGCAACCAGGCGAGTTCGTTGGTGAGAGTGCATTACTTGATGCACAACCAAGGATGGTAACTTTGTACACGATGTCACCTGCTGCCATCATACCGATGAGCTCACAGAACATCGAAAAGGCTGTTGAGCGTAATCCCAATTTTGTTTTGAGAATCTGTGAATCGCAACTCAAAAGGATAAGTCAGGTCAAATCGTTGATCAGATTGAAGAACATAACCAACGATGAGCAACGGGCGATCGCAACGTTGAAATACTTTGAACCGCTCTTAACGAAGGTGAGATTGACTTGCAAAGATATTTCCAGTTTGGTCGATGTTTCTATTGAACGTGTTGTTGACGAGGCAAAACGGCTTGGATACAAGATAGCTTTTGATGGAACTATAACTGTGTGAACTACGTGAAATGTGATAATTCGAAGGTGGTTGATATGGGCCTAATCAAGTTGATAAGAAATGTCGAGGTGTATGGACCTAAGTATCTAGGAAGGAAAGATGTGCTCATCGTTGGAGAGAAGATAGGCTTTATTGATGAGCATATGCAAGTTCAAGTACCTGAGGTTGAGGTGTACGATGGCGATGGGATGGTTGCAATACCGGGTCTCATAGATTCGCATGTACATTTTACAGGTGGCGGTGGTGAAGGTGGCTTTTCAACACGTACACCTGAGTTGAAGATATCTGATTGTATAGAGAACGGTATAACCACATTAGTGGGATGTCTCGGTACGGATGGCGTTACGCGAGGCCTTGAAAACTTGTATGCGAAGTCCAAAGCAATGGAACAAGCAGGTGTAACGACGTACATCTACACAGGCTCATATAGAGTACCACCTGTGACGTTTACCGGAAGTGTCCAGCGAGATCTTGTGCTGATAGACAAGGTCATTGGTGTTGGTGAGATTGCCATATCGGACCATCGTTCTTCTCAGCCTACACTCGAAGAGATTTTGCGAATCGTCGCGGATGCAAGGGTGGGTGGAATGATAGCAGGGAAGTGTGGCGTTGTAAATTTCCATGTTGGTGGTGGAAGGAACGGAATTGGGTATTTATTTGATATCATCAGGGAGACAGAGATACCCCACCAACATCTGTACCCTACGCATATGAGTAGGAACAAAACACTTTTTGAATCAGGATTGCATTTTGCGCAAGAAGGCGGGTTTATAGATTTAACAGGTGTGCAACCTGACGAACAACTCAAAAAAGAGGATTTTACGGCGATAGATGGAATAGTTGAAGCCTACGAAAATGGTTTGATCGATAGAATTACTATCTCTTCAGATGGTCAAGGAAGTTTACCTCGTTTCGATAAAGAAGGTAACTTTACAGGATTGAACGTTGGAAGTGTTGGTGCGGTGATGTATACGTTGATGAAGACAGTTGAAAAAGGAATCTCACCTTCCGAGGTGCTCAAGATTGCAACTGTGAATACCGCAAATGTTTTGAAATTGAATGGCAAGGGAAGAATAGCAGTCGGATACGATGCAGACATCGTATTGATGAGAGATTGGCAAGTGAATACAGTTCTTTGTCGGGGTAAGTTTGCGATGAAAGACGGTGAGATAACAGATTTAAATGTTGATTGGTAAGATTGCCTTTACTAGGTAAATCTGGTGGAAAAGTAGGAAGCTCACGACTTTAGTCATGAGTAACTCGCTAAATGTGAAAGCTTTCAGTAAATAGCACTATCTTTCTTTTTTCTAATGAATGCTATCATTGAAAAAAGGCTTTGTTGATAGTATACTTAAGATTGAATACTTCTGTTTATTGTGAAGACGTTAAACTAATATGAAACCAGACAAAGGGAGGTAGTGTATGCTCGAGCAATTCACTCTATTTTTTCAAAACACAGCTTTTGCTCAGATGACATTTGGTAATGTTTTTATGTTAGGTATTGCTTGTGTCCTTATATACATCGCTACTGCAAAGGATGCGGAACCTTTGTTGCTTATTCCTATAGCTTTTGGAATAATACTTTCAAATATTCCAATTATTGCGACAGGCATTTTGGCCGAACCTCAGACTTTGCCAAATGGTGGTCTTGTTCCCGGTGGATTCATGTATTATATAAAGCAAGGACTCGATTTGGGAATATATCCACCCCTTATCTTCTTAGGTATTGGTGCGCTGACTGACTTTTCATTCATGATTTCTTATCCAATCACGATCTTTTTGGGTGGAGCTGCACAGATAGGTGTTTACCTTACATTTTTTCTTGCACGTGCATTTGGATTTACGTTCCCTCAAGCAGCAGCAATTGGCATAATCGGTGGTGCAGACGGTCCAACATCGATTTATCTTGCAACTAAGTTTTCTCCTGATTTGCTTTCGATAATAGCAATATCAGCTTATTCTTACATAGCATTGATACCAATTTTGCAACCTCCCGTATCTAAGTTGCTTACAACGAAGAATGAGAGATTGATAAGGATGAAACCACCGAGAAAGGTGTCTAAGACCGAAAAAATTGCTTTCTCGGTTGTTACGACGCTCGTTACAGCTTTGATAGTACCTCAGTCGTTGATACTTATAGGTCCACTGATGTTTGGGAATTTGCTTAGAGAAGTTGGAAATGTTAAGAGGTTGGTTGAAGCTTCCAGTAAGTATATACTCGATACGACGACCATCTTGCTTTGCCTTTCCGTTGGTGTATCTGCTCATGCTGATGTATTCTTGAGTCCAAAGTCACTCATGGTATTTGGAATGGGTGCATTTGCTTTTGTGACTTGTCTGGCTTTTGGTATACTCTTTGCAAAGTTTATGAATTTATTTTTGAAAGAAAAGATAAATCCTTTAATCGGTGCAGCAGGGGTTTCAGCAGTGCCTGATTCTGCAAGGGTTGCTCAGAAATTGGCTCAAGAGGAAGATCCAACGAATTTCATACTGATGCATGCGATGTCATCAAACGTAGCAGGTGTTATAGGTACAGCGGTTGCAGCGGGTACATTCTTGTCGATATTGAAGTAGTTCGATTGCAATTTATGAGAAAGAATTCAATAGAACTTCAAAAAACGTCAAAGGGGGTAAATCCTCGTGGCTAGAAAGCAGTATAGAGTAGAAATAAGGTACGATTGGTGCAAGTCATGCGGAATATGTTTCAATGTCTGTCCTACGAAAACGATAGTTGGTGGTGAGCTCGGTGAGCCAGTTGTGCCAGATCACAGTACATGTACAGGTTGTTTAGTTTGCGAAAATTTGTGCCCTGATTTTGCGATAAATATTGTTGAGGTAAAACCTGAAGGTACTGAAAAACAAGAAAAAGCGGGTGTTGAAAATGCCTAAGAATCCGAGAATGGTATTTTGGCAAGGTAACGAAGCATGTGCATACGGTGCAATAAAGGCAGGTTGCAGGTTCTATGGTGGTTATCCAATCACTCCATCTTCCGAAATAGCCGAGACGATGGCTCGGGAATTGCCAAAAGTTGGTGGTGTTTTCATTCAAATGGAAGATGAAATAGCAAGTGCAGCTTCGATAATTGGTGCATCGTTAGCCGGAATTAAATCGATGACTGCTACGAGTGGTCCAGGTTTTAGCTTGATGCAAGAAGCCATTGGTTACGCTATCATGACTGAAACACCAACGGTATTTGTCAATGCCATGAGAAGTGGCCCATCAACAGGTATGCCAACTAAACCTGCGCAAGGTGATATCATGCAAGCAAGGTGGGGCACGCACGGCGACCATGCGATTATTGTGCTGTATCCATCCACAGTTGAAGAGGTTTACAGATACACGATAAAGGCATTCAACCTTGCAGAGGAGTACAGAACACCTGTGATCCTTCTGATGGATGAGGTGTTAGCACACATGCATGAAAATTTCTATTTGCCGCCAGATAATGAGATAGAAATAATAGAACGTATGAGTTCAAAGGAGCTCGAAGACGAAGAGATATTTGTCCCATTTTCAGAAACCGAATATGCTGGAAATCTTCCACCGTCACTTGTCGAGATGGGAAAGGCAAAATTCCACGTTTCCGGCCTTGTGCACGATGAATCTGGGTTCCCGATGGCAACAACTGAAACTGCAGAGAAGTTGATTAGAAGACTGGTAAATAAGATAAAACTCCATATAGATAAGATCAGTGAAGTAGAAGAGTTCATGACGGAAGATGCGGAAAGTATCATCATTGCATATGGCTCAGTGGCAAGATCTGCAAAGGAAGCTGTGTTGATGGCGAGAGAAGATGGAATAAAGATAGGATTGATCAGACCTATAACGATATGGCCGATACCTATAGATAAGATGAGGAAGAGATTATCAACCGTACAAAATGTTTTGGTAGCAGAGATGAATTTAGGTCAATATGCAAGCGAGGTCTCAAAGCTTGTAAAAAGAGGAACGAAGATAAAATTGCTCAGCAGAGTTGGTGGAGAATTGATCGCACCACACGAGATTTTGAATGAACTCAATAGTATGCTCCTCGAAGGCATAGATTTTTGATTTTTCCGTTTCACACGTTAACCTAGGTCATCCATACGGATGACCTTTTTTCTTGAAATGAGTGGAAATCTTGTTGCAAGCTCTAACAAGATGTAAATACTGCATGTTTTGATTGCCTCGCGGGCGAATATGGATATATGATGCAACTTGATTTTGTGATAAAATATACATAGGAGGAGGCCACGCAGGTCCTCAATGTTTTTGGTTAGTAAAACCATAAAGGAGGAAGTAACTCATGGCGTTGAATTTGAAGAAGATGTTTGACAGAAATGAGATATTGATTAGAAGGGCAAGAAAATTAGTCGAGAAGATAAATGCTCTTGAAGACGATGTAAGAAATATGCCTTTTGCTGAAATGAGAAAGTACATTGAAGAAGCAAAAGCCAAAGTCAGTGATGTTGGTGAGCTTGATGAACATCTTGTGCCAGTCTTTGCATATGTGCGTGAGGTTGCGAGAAGGACAATTGGTATGAGACCTTTCGATGTTCAACTTGTTGGTGGGATGATTCTCCATCAGGGCAAGATAGCTGAGATGAGAACTGGAGAAGGTAAGACATTGGTCGCAACTTTACCGGTCGTCTTAAACTCGCTTATGAATCGAAATATCCACATGGTTACGGTGAACGATTACCTTGCAAAGAGAGATGCGATGTGGATGGGGCCCATTTATCTATCACTAGGCCTTAGGGTTGGGATCATAAACACAAGTGGTAAGGCGTACGAGGTTGTTTGGAAGAACCCTGAAGATGCCCAGCGGGGACTAGAAGAAAACTATTGCGTTTGGCCAGAAGATTTCGCTGGCGAGTTCCTGCCAGATGAAGCAAAGGTGCAAAGAGCTGTTGAGGCCTTTGAGGTAGATTTGAAGGAAGTGGACAAGAAGGAAGCGTATCGTTGCGATGTTACATACGGTACAAATTCAGAGTTTGGCTTCGACTATCTGAGAGACAATCTCGTCATATCTCTTGAAGATAAAGTACAGAACGGCCATTTTTATGCAATCGTCGATGAGGTCGATAGTATTTTGATAGATGAGGCGAGAACCCCGTTGATTATAAGCGGTCCTTCGAAGAATAATGCAGGCGTTTACAAACAGTTCTTCCAACTCTCCAAGAGATTGGAGAGGGACAAACACTTCAAAGTAGATGAGGAGCACAGGACAGTCGTACTGACAGACGAAGGAATAGAGCATTTAGAGAAATTACTTGGTGTTGATAACCTTTATGATCCGGCGAATGTAAATACGATATACCATATAACCAACTCGTTAAAAGCAATACATCTATTCAAGAAAGATGTGGATTATATGGTTTACAACGGTCAAGTGCTCATAGTTGATGAATTTACTGGTCGTGTACTACCAGGTCGTAGATACAGTGGTGGGTTGCATCAAGCCATAGAAGCAAAAGAAGGCGTCCCTATAAAAGAAGAGAGCATCACATATGCAACGATAACTTATCAGAATTATTTCAGAATGTACGAAAAACTCGCTGGTATGACGGGTACGGCAAAGACGGAGGAACAAGAATTCAGAGCCATATACGATATGGAAGTTGTCGTAATTCCAACGCACAAGACAATGATAAGAATTGATAGAGATGATCTGGTCTACAGAAATGTTGAAGAGAAATATAAGGCTATTGTTGCGGAAATCAAAGCACGGTATGAAAAGGGTCAGCCTATTCTTGTTGGAACGACATCCATCGAAAAGAGTGAGAAATTAAGCGAGATGCTTAGACGTGAGAAGATACCTCACCAAGTGCTCAATGCCAAGCACCACGAAAAAGAGGCGGAGATCATAGCTCAAGCAGGGCAAAAGGGTATGGTTACAATCGCTACAAATATGGCAGGTAGAGGTACGGATATAAAGCTCGGACCCGGTGTGAAAGAACTTGGCGGTCTGCTTGTGATTGGTACAGAAAGACATGAAAGCAGAAGAATCGATAACCAATTGCGCGGAAGATCCGGGAGGCAAGGTGATCCTGGAGAGTCGATTTTCTATCTTTCCGTGGAAGATGACCTCATGAGAATATTCGGCGGTGATCGAATACAAAAGGTCATGGATATGGTGAAGATCGAACCTGGTCAACCGATATATCACCCACTCTTGACAAAATTAATTGAACAGGTTCAAAAGAAGGTTGAGGGTTTAAACTTCTCGGCACGTAAATTTTTGCTAGAACTCGATAGCGTACTCGATATCCAAAGGAAGGCAATTTACGGATACAGAGATTACATACTTGAACATGACGTTGATAACTTTATCGAAGAGGCAATCGATAATTTCGTACAATCGCGTTTGGACGAATTCTGTTCTGAAATTGAGTGGAATAAGGAAGGTCTAAGGGATTCTCTAGCAATTGTGAAGGATTATGTGAAGATAAACGAGAATATCGATGATAAGGAAAGTTTGAAAAAGGATTTGGTAAACCAGATAAACACAGCATACGAGATGAAAAAAGAAGAGTTCCAAGAAGATTTCGAACGTATTGCAAAATTCATAGTTTTGAGGGTAATAGACGAAAATTGGCGTGAATACTTAGATGAAGTTGAACATGTTAAAGAGTCTGTTAGGCTAAGAAGTTACGGTCAAAAAGACCCAGTACTCGAGTTCAAGAAAGAGACATACGAAATGTTCAGCGATATGATGATGAGAACTTACGAACTTGCTGTATCGTATTTACTCAATCTTAGAAGAGTAGATAACAAAGCAGAGGAAGAATCGAAAAAGGAGCTTGCAAGAGTCAATACAATTCACGACGATTTTAAGCTCGTTTCTGAAGAAAAGGATGAGAGTAAAAAGAAACCGAAGTTGAAGGTAAAACGCAATTGATCTACCAGTCTTATTCTTTTAATGTTGAGGTACTTGCAGAGGTGTTTGTATGAAAGTTGAAGGTGTTATCTTTAGATCTGGTGAGGTACCAAAGAGTCTATTTAAAATAGTTTCCGGTACAGTCCGCGAGACAAGGAATAAGACATATCATGACCTTGTTTCAGGTGATTATGTTGCACTGCTTGAGTATCTGCTTGAAGAACCTATTCAAGAGAATGTGGTTTCAACTGAGGAAACAGAGATCGTTGAAACTAATTGGGAGGACGAATATTTCGAAATCATCAAGAAAATAGTCTCGCTGAGAAAGGTAATAACTGAATCTTCAATTGACTTAAATAGAATAGTGCTTGATGACTTCAATTTTGAGGGTACCGATATAGACGAATATCTTCAACAAGTTGAAGCACTTCTAACTTTATCTGCAGGTGAATTACCCGATGACAAAAAAGAGGCGTTAAATGTTATAGAGGGGCTTGATGATGAGAAGATATTGACAAAGGTGAATTTAGTTAGGAAGTTCATTGAGAAATTTCCACTCGAAGAGGAAGGCGCAAGACTTTTAATAGAGACAGCGGCAAAAGTATACATAGTGCTTAACGATAGATACATTGCGAAATCATTCTTGAAGAAGGTCCTCTTATGCTATTCAGATATGCCAGAGTATTGTTATGAGGCAATTAAAACGTTGCAAGGTATATACAAAGATGAAGGTAATATCATCTGGAGAAGATATGAAAAGATAGCAAAGATATTAGAGGTGGAATTGCGTGGAAACGATGGAATTTGAACCAGGTCAAGATATTACAAAAGATGGTGAAAAGGGAGAATACGTGTACATATTGAAATCTGGAAAAGTAAAGATCCGACTGGGTCTTTATGAATTTGTTGTAGATGGTGGAGGCCCTGAGGTCTTTGGTTTGGAATCACTCGTGGGAGAAAATTATACTGAAACTTGCACTGCTTTGGAAAATTCAAAGGTGATACGCTGTAGCAGTAGTGAGTTTATGGAAATTTATGGAAAGACTGAAGTTGGTAAGAAAGCGCTTGAAAGCTTTATGAGAAGAACTGCAAAAGTACTTGGTTGGATTTGACACTGTACTTTTAGAGAATAGAATAAATGTAGTACGTACGATAAGCGGCGTACATGTAGTTTGTTTTATTATTGAGTTGATAATGATTGCGTCTAATACCGTGCCTGATATCTTCATATATGGATGAGAGATGAAAAGGGGGCTGGTTTTGTGCATACAAATAAGATCGACCATATTGGTATAGCGGTGAAGAGTGCTCAAGAAAGATTGAAATTTTATGAAACTTTCCTTGGCTTGCAAGTTTCAGAAATTGAAGAACTACCAGATAGGGGGCTAAGGGTGTATCTTATAAAAGTTGGTGATACTCGTATCGAACTGCTTGAACCGATGAATGATAATTCAGAAGTCTCAGGGTTTTTAGAGAAAAAGGGAGAAGGTATACATCATATTGCATTCAACGTATCAGAAATCAATAAGGCTGTCAAACTGGCTAGAGAAAATGGTATCCAGCCGTTATCTGAAGAACCAAAGATCGGTGCTGGAAACACAAGGGTGCTTTTCCTACATCCAAAAACGACTGGTGGCGTGCTTGTAGAACTTGTGGAAGGCGGCCATTGAAGATATTCAAAGATATTTGTATGATGCTGTTGATAAACCAACAAAATAGTGAGGGGAGTGAAATAGATGGATGAGTTGATACAAAGGTTGCACGAACTAGAAAAGAAGATAGAACTTGGCGGTGGACAGGATAAAATCGAAAAGCAACACAGTGAAGGGAAATTGACTGCAAGGGAAAGATTGGAACTCTTGTTCGACCCCGGTACTTTTGAGGAAGTCGACAAGTTCGTCGAACACAGAAATACGGCATTTGGTTTGGATAAAATGGAGCTTCCAGCAGATGGTGTTGTCACGGGTATAGGGAAAGTCAATGGCAGACCCGTTGCTGCATTTTCCCAGGATTTTACAGTTAGAGGTGGATCACTCGGCGAGATGCATGCAAAGAAGATCATGAAAGTTATGGATTTGGCATTGAAGATGGGGATACCTCTTATTGGTATAAACGACTCTGGCGGTGCAAGAATCCAAGAAGGTGTAGATTCCCTCTATGGTTATGGTGAAATTTTCTTCAGAAACACTATTGCTTCAGGGGTTATACCTCAGATCACTGTGATCGCAGGTCCATGTGCTGGTGGCGCTGTTTATTCTCCAGCAATAACAGATTTTGTCGTAATGGTAGATAAAACTGCACAGATGTTTATCACGGGCCCAGATGTTGTAAAAGCGGTTACTCGTGAGGATATATCTAAAGAGGATTTAGGTGGTGCATACGTACACAATTCAAAGAGTGGGAATGCTCAATTTTTGGCAACGGATGATAGACACGCAATGGAGATAGTAAAGAAACTTCTTTCCTACATTCCAGAAAACAACATGGAAGAGCCCGCTTGTGAGGAATCTTTTAGCGCACCAGCTATTGAGGATATACATACCATAGTGCCAGTTGATTCAAAAAAGGGATTCGATGTAAAAGAAGTTATCAAAAGAGTTGTTGACGATGGTACGTTTTTCGAAGTGCACGAACACTTTGCAACGAACATCGTAACGGGATTTGCGAGAATAAATGGTAGGTCCGTTGGGATCATTGCAAATCAACCGAACGTCTTGGCAGGTGTACTCGATATAGACTCATCGGACAAAGCAGCGAGGTTCATAAGATTTTTGGATGCATTCAATATACCAATCATTACATTCGTCGATACACCCGGATACCTGCCGGGAGTAAAGCAAGAACATGGTGGAATCATCAGACATGGTGCCAAATTGCTCTATGCTTACAGTGAGGCAACTGTATCGAAAATCACTATCATTTTAAGGAAGGCATATGGTGGTGCATATATTGCTATGGGAAGTAAACACCTTGGGGCAGATTTTGTTGCTGCTTGGCCAACCGCCGAAATTGCAGTTATGGGGCCAGATGGAGCGGCGAACATAATATTTAAGAAAGAAATAGATAGCTCACAGAATCCCGAAGAAACGAGAAAACAGAAGATAGAAGAATATAGAGAAGCTTTTGCAAATCCTTATGTAGCGGCCTCCAGAGGTTACGTGGATGCCGTGATCGATCCGAGAGAGACAAGGAATTGGATAGAGAAGGCATTAGAATATTCGGAAACCAAAGTCGAAGCACGTCCAAAGAAAAAACACGGTAATATACCACTATAACTTATTGTAAATAGTCTCTAACCTACGATCAATACATTTTGTAGACAATTTGAGGTGAGATGATGAACGAACCAAATGAGATTGTTGTTTTCATAGTAGGTATAACGACGGTATTTGTAATATTTGTGATATTGTATTCCATATTCAGACTCATGGCACTTTTTTCGTCCGGAAGTAACAGAAAGATAAAGACACCTTCTTCTGGGCAAGAGAAGTTACCATCTGAGCTGACGGAGAGTACAGCACAGCAAAATGGTAACGTTGAACTTTATGCATCTGAAGAAGAAGAAATAGCTGCTGTATTTGCCGCAATTTACACTGTCATGGGTGATGATGTAACAATAAGATCAATATACAGAAAAGGTAACGCTCGTAGCACTAATAGCACCAAGGGGCAAAGAGATTGGGTCGAATGGAGAAATCATGGATGGAGAGGTGGAAATAGATGGTAAGGAAATTCACAGTTAGGGTTAACGGTAAAGAGTACGTTGTAGAAGTTGAAGAAGTTGGTGGTTCATCTGTTCAAGTACAACAAAAACAGTCAGAAATGCCAGTTGCTCCAGTAAGCGCTCCAGCCCCCGTGACAAGGCAAGAACCGGTACAGCAAGTAAAAGAAGAGAATGTAAAACCGGTGGAACAACCATCAGTATCAAGTAGTTCAGCCAGTGCAAAGATAGTTGCTCCAATGTCTGGCGTCATACTGAAAATCTTGGTTAGTACAGGACAAAAAGTCGAATATGGTCAGAAACTCCTCATTTTGGAAGCAATGAAGATGGAGAACGATATTGTTTCAGATAAACCTGGTATCGTAAAGAGCATAAAGGTCAAAGAAGGAGAAACGGTCGATACTGGCGATGTTCTTGTAGAACTCGAGTAATTTTCCACGTGATTTTCAATGTTTTGAGTGAATGAGGCTGAATAAATACGAATAATATGTAATTTATTACTCAGATTATTAATTACAAAAACAGAAGGTGGTAATCATTTTACTACCTTCTGTTTTTTCACACGACAGTCAAGGAATATGCGAGAATGGACAGGATAATCAACATGTCAAAGCAGATACTCAAGATATGTCTTGTTTATTTACGATTGTTAATAGGTTCTGATATTAGGTACTATTAGGAACTGTTTGAAATTGAAAGGTGCGGTGATAAAATAAATAGTACACAAGTAAACAGTGAGAAGAAAATACATGATCGATATGTTGAGAGGTGATTTTTGATGGGGAGCAGAAAGATTAGAGTACTTATCGCAAAACCAGGTCTTGATGGTCACGACAGAGGTGCAAAAGTTGTGGCGCGTGGTCTTAGGGATGCGGGCATGGAGGTCATTTACACAGGATTGAGGCAGACACCGGAAGAGATAGTAAGAGCTGCCATGCAAGAAGATGTTGATATGATTGGTTTATCTATCCTCTCTGGTGCGCATATGAGCGTTTGTAAAAGGATCTTAGAACTGATGGATCAACATCAATTCCACGTCCCAGTCTTTGTCGGTGGAATCATTCCTTCAGATGATGGCGAACAGTTGATGAAAATGGGAATTGCAGCAGTTTTCGGCCCAGGTACTCCAATATCTGATATCGTTAGTAAGGTGGAAGAAATTGTTGGACAAAAGGTAAGTGAGTGATTCAGGTGAGCATGGAATCGGATAAATCTGATAGATTAGTATCAAATCAAAAATCTGCACAGCTTGAGGGTTTGTTGGAGAGACTGAGAAAAGGGGATCAGATAGCACTCGCTAAAGCGATCAGTCTCTTTGAGAATGATCCTGAGTTGATATTCTATCTCCAAGGAGAACTCCAGAAAATATTGGCACAATCGAAAAGCCACATCGTTGGTGTAACTGGCAGTCCTGGGGCGGGCAAAAGTACTTTGACGGACGCGTATGTTTCCATACTGCGAAGAGAAGGAAAAAGGGTGGGAATCATAGCAGTTGATCCATCGAGTCCGTTCACCGGTGGAGCGTTACTTGGCGATAGAATACGCATGAAAAGGCATTTCTCTGATGATGGTGTATTTATCAGAAGCATGGGAAGTCGAGGTAACGTTGGCGGATTGAACGATTCAGTGTTTGGCGTTATCATGTTATACAAATTGTACGGTTTCGATTATATCATCATCGAGACAGTTGGTGCAGGGCAGAGTGAAGTAGACATCGCCTACGTGGCAGATACAGTAGTTTTGGTACTTTCCCCAAGTTCTGGCGACGAGATACAGCTTATGAAAGCGGGTATCATGGAGATTGCTGATGTTTTTGTCGTAAATAAGGCTGATATGGATGGTGCAGAACTTTTAAAGATGAACTTGGAGACCGTATTGAATTTCTCAGAGGTTCAGAAGCCGATAGTTATGAGTGTAGCAACTTCTGGTAGGGGTATAGATGAGTTGTATCAGCAGATAGAAAAACATAGGATACACCTTTACGAAACTGGCGAGATCTCTCAGAGAGCAAGTAGAAGGATGAAAAAGCACGCAGAGACAATTTTAGATAACAGAATCCAAAGTATACTTCAATGTATTGATTCTAACGATGTCAATGTAATGGTAAATGCCGTACTTGATGAAATTTGTAAATCACGATTTGGCGATTTGTAATTAAAGGAAGGATGCGCTATGAGCGAGGCTTTTGCACAGTTGGTTAATGTAGTTGGGACGGGTAGAGTCTCTTCTGCTATATCACATAACTTGTTGGGCAAAGTGAGATTTGGTTATGTGTTATCTCGTGATTTTGAAAAGGCAAAGTCCCTGGCCGAACGTATAGGTGCCACTCCGGTAACTTACAGTCAGGATTTTCTGCTCAACGGTATAGTCTTATTTGGTTTGAGCGATTCTGTTTTGAAAGATGCCGAAACGTTGATGAATGGAAAAGTTGGTGAAATAACCGCAATCCACTTCAGTGGATTCCATTCTTCTCAAATCCTCCCACGTTCTTGGAATCCCGCTTCGATGCATCCTAATTGTGCAGTAGCAGATGAGAATGTTTCATTCAAAGACGTGTTATTTGGGTTAGAAGGATGTGATAGTGGATTAGAAATTGCAAAAGAAATTGTTGATATTATTGGTGGAAGATATTTCATCGTACCAACGGATAAGAAAGTGCTTTATCATTTAGCCGCAGTGATTTCGAGTAACTTCACAGTTGGACTGGCAAAGCTCTCTGAGAAGATATACGAAGAAATCGGGTTAGATGAAAAGACCGCTCGAGAGTTGATCTCACATCTACTTCAAACCGTCGGTGATAATATTTCAAAATTTCCGATTGACGTAGCACTTACAGGACCTGTCAAGAGAGGAGATTGGAAGGTAGTTGAAATGGAGAGAGCAGCATTTATTGAACAGTTCCCACAATTTTCCAAACCATTTTCATCTTCTCATGACTGCGGACTTTATGATATCTTCGTAGATATACTTAAAGACATCATCAACAAGCCTTGAATTTTAAAGTTTTCCTTTTTCAATACTATTTTCCAATACTACTTGCTAAGCAAAAACAAAACCGCGGGTAATAAACCCGCGGCGCTTTAATTTCTTTCAAAAGATTCTTTCAAACTACTGATCAGTCTCTACCTCTTGCTATGAATATCATCCTAAGAAGTTGCAATATTGCCATGAGCGTTGCAGCTACATAGGTCATTGCAGCCGCACCAAGAACAGATTTGACACCCTTCAGTTCTTCTTGTGGCATTGCCAGATTCGTTTGCAAGATTTTAATCGCTCTACTACTTGCATTGAATTCCACAGGAAGCGTTATAAGCGAGAATGCAACAACCGCAACAAAAAGGTAAATACCAAATTGTGCAAGACCAAATGCACCGGTAATAAGTCCAATTATGAAGAATATCCACGCCAAATTCGATGAAAACTGTGCTACGGGTGCAATCGCGTTTCTAATCACGAGTGGTGCGTAATTGTTTGCATGTTGAATTGCATGCCCTATTTCATGTGCTACAACACCTAAAGCCGCTATAGATTCACTCGAGTAAGTCGATTGTGAGAGCCTCACTACCTTTGTTCTTGGGTCATAATGATCTGTCAGAGAGCCTGGTATAGTCTCGATCTTTACATCGTAAAGCCCTGCAGAATCAAGGATGAATCTGGCAAGCTGCGCTCCGTTCATACCAACTGTAGATCTCACACGTGAATAGTGAGAAAACCTCGACTGAACAGTAATCTGAGCCCACAAAGCAAGAAGAACTGCGGGTATGAGAAGAATAATAGTTGGATCATAGAACATCATCTAAATCACCTCCTGTCGTACTTTTTTCATATATTTCATATATTTTGACCATTAATTTAAAGTTGTAGTTCAACTTTCAGACTTGTTTCTCCAATATTCGTCTGCTAAAATGCTCATGTGTATGACATCCCAGTAGTGTCCTCGATAGTACCTACCTTGTCTCTCTCTACCTTCTTGTATGAAGCCGCATTTTTCGTAAACGTGGAATGCTCTTGGATTGTTCTCAAAAACTCTCAACGAAACTCTGTTGAGATTCAGATATTCGAATGCATATTTAAGAATCAGCATCGTCACTTCTGTACCTATCCCTTTATTCCAAAAAGCTGACTCGTAGATAGCAATACCGTATTCGGCACTTCTACTCGTCCAATCTATTGAACTGAGTCCTGCGGTACCTATCAAAACTCCGTTCGACTCTATTGCAAAGACTATGTTATTGTGCGTTATTGCGTTTCTCTTGATCCATTCTTCTTCCAAGAATGTGTTGATGGGAAAAACAAGGCTCGTGTATTCTTTCAATTCTTCTCTATTTAAATACTTTGCTAATTCGCGCCCATCCCATAATTCCAAAGGCCTAAGTGTTGCAAATTTTCCCTCCAATATCACAACATCACTCCTCCAAATTCAACCTTGAAGATGATTGAACGTAATCTGGTGATTCAACGGAATTGTCTGCAAGGTTTAATATCTCTCTCAATCCAAGATTCCTAATGTGAACAACATTGAGCACAAATTTTCTTACCTTCAGTTGATCAAGACTCATTATTTCTGTCCTCTTCTCATCGCCAATTAGATGTGTCACTGCATAATATTTCTCGTACTTGTTCCAGAATTCATCGACTGTACCAAAAAATACTGTTTTCCCTCTTCTAAGTGCTATGATCTTGTCACACACATCCTCTATCTCATCTTCATCGTGCGTAACGTAAATCACAAGTTTTCCAAGCCTTTTGTAGTTTCTCACAGTGTTCTTTACTATTGCCTTTGTTTCAATGTCCAGACCTTCCGCAGGCTCGTCTAACAAGACTATCTTAGATTGTTTTAGCATACTCACTGCTAACGCTAATCTCTGCCTTTGTCCCTTTGAAAGCTCGGCTGGGCGCTTGTCTTTGAATTCTGCTATACCAACTTTTTCACATATTTCCTGAATATTCTCACTAGAGTTGAATATTTTCGAAAAGTACTCTAAATTACTTACAACGCTCAATTCCGGTACGTAACTTCCACTTTCGGATACGTAAGACACGATGCTCCTATACGTTCTTAACTCTTTGAAAACGTCTTTCCCATCGAAATATACACTTCCAGATGATGGTTTTAGAAAAGTCGAAAGGATATTAAGTAAAGTACTCTTGCCACTACCATTTTCGCCAATCAACGCCACTACCTCTCCAGAATTTAGAATCCCGGAGATATCATCTATGGCGCACCTTTCATCGGTATCGCCATTCAAAGGACTCGTTGATTTGAAAATCTTGCTGATGCCTTTCAGTTCAAGAGTACCATGTACAGTCGTTCCAGATTTATTTACATTATTTTCCATCATATATTCCCTCTAGTTTCCTCTAGCTCCTAGGCACTTTTATGATCATTTTATTATCTGCGTCAAGCTCGACTGAGTTGTTTATGTTTTTGACCTTTGCAGCATCGATGTCACTGTTTGTGTATTTGATAACATACGTTTTGTCTGAGTCAACGTAGTATACCGAAAAACCTTCGGGTTTGGTTGATATATATCCATTTGCGTAAATATAATCCAATATTTCCCCGGACGTCGGAGGAGTTTTTTCAAACATCAACATCTGGATAACTGCTTGCTGCAATGTCCTAAAATTTGCCGCAACAGCGGTTGCTTTTGCTTGGGCAAGCGCATTTATACCAGTCGGCGTAGCAACTGCCATTAAAGCAGCGATGATCGCCATCACGATGAGTAGCTCTACCAAAGTAAAACCCTTTTTCAATACTTTCCCTTCTTTCAAGTGTAAAGTGCCCAAACTAAGCAACTAATATAAGCTCACAGTTACTACTAATTTCAAGGCTACATTCTGACTGGCAAAACGATGTACATGTATCCTTCGACATTTCTTGGATTTATCTGCAACGGGCTCATGTTGTCAACAAAATTGAATTCTATCTCTTTTTCATCGATATGTTTTACCGCTTCGTTTAAAAACCTTGGGTTGAAATTCACGATCAGATCTTCTCCATCTTTTGTAATTGGTATAGTCTCGTTCACGTCGCCAAAATCTTGGCTTTGACTCGTCAATTCCATAACATCATCAGTTATCTTTAATTGGACTTTTTCTTTGCCTCTTTTTGCAATTATCGTGACTCGTTTCAATGCTTCTGAGAAATCGTCAGCGTTCAATATGACTCTCGTCTTAAATGCTTTTGGTAACACACGCTTGTAATCTGGGAACGTCTCTTCAACTGTTCTGACTATCGTTGTTACGTCGCCAGCATTGAAAGACACTATAGAATGATCATATATCACATTTATCGATGGTTCTGTCGTTGTTGAGAGTAATTTCTCCAGCTCTTTTATACTCTTTAACGCCAATATGAATTCAAACTCATATTCTATGCCAAGCTTCTGTTCGGTCAAAGCAAGTCTATAGCCATCACTAGATACGAACCTCAAGAAACCTCCGTGTACCTCACAATACACACCATTTAGTGCCCTCATTGCACTTTCCGTCGAGGCACAAAAGCTGACTCTGTTGATCATTTCTTCAAGGATCGACGTATCTATACTGAATTGGATTCCACTCTCATCTAACTCTATTATCGGAAATCGATCCGTATCTTGAATCGTTGGTATACTATACTTTGCCTTTCCGCTTTTCACAATCAATTTTCCGTTATCGTATTCGAAATTTGCTTCATCTTCCGGAAGATTTGTGACGATATCGTTTATCAGCTCGGCATCAACTGCAAATGAATCACTGCCTTCGTACTCTCCAACTTGTATGTTTGCAATAACAGAAGTCTGCAAATCTGTTGCATGAATTCGCAGATGACCATTTATTGGTTTAAACAAGAGACATTGGAGAATAGGGTCAACCGTCCTTGAACCTATAGATGAAGATGCTATGTAAATCTTCTTTACGATTTCGGATTTGCTTACATTAAATTTCAACACTTCTATCTTCCCCCTTTTACTTAGCTATGCTTGAAAGACGTTACCAAAATACTTTATCACTCTACTAATAATATTTTATCACAAAACTAGCACTTTGGTTTAACTCATTTACTTGGCCCTGCAGTATTGAATATCATTGTATTTCCCCATCTGTCAACATCTTGATGAATACCTTCGCTATATTTGGATCGAATTGTGCACCAGAATGTTTTAAAATTTCTTCCATAGCTTTTTCTTTAGACAGCCCTTTTCTGTACGGTCTATCACTTCTCATGGCATCCCACGAGTCGGCTACCATTATTATTCTGGATATGAGTGGGATCTCTTCACCTGAAATCCCTGCCGGATATCCTTTACCATCCCATCTTTCATGATGATGGAAGACGTACCGTGCAAGGTCTCTGAGTTCTGGTGACGTGGAAAGAAAGTCATGACCATATACAGGATGTTTTTTAATAACTTCGAATTCTTCGATCGTTAATTTACTCTCTTTATTTAAAATGGATGAAGGGACTACAATCTTTCCAACATCATGAACCAATGCTGCCCAGTAAGTCTTCCTTATTAATTCATCGTTCAAACCGAGCTTTTCCGCAATAAGAGATGCGATAGTTGCAACATTTTTTGAGTGTCCCTTTGTGTAGGTGTCGTGATATTCGAGTATGCGTATCATTGTGAGAATCATGTCTTTCTCGAATCTTCCTTGGTTGGATACGTAATTATGGGTTGCTATAAAAGAAGTAAAAAAGCCACTTAGACTCTTTATCATATCTATTTCTTCATCTACGAATGGCTCTTGCCGCTCAATTAGCAATTTTGCCTTCAACTCTCCGCCAATGTGGATATCTGATATGAGAACTTTTGAATCGTTACTATCAATTCCCCTATCCTGAGATGGACCAAAATCAATATGTTTCAACTCGCTACCATTTACAACGTAAACTCTGTTTGCAGAATAAGGCAGCTCAGTCTTGATCACTTTTTTATCAATTATTGTTTCCCTATTCTTCCCACCCACGTAGGAAACTACACGTCCAACATCGCCATCGAAGTAAATTAAGTAACTTTCCGAAACATCTTTTACAAAGCTCACCGAAATATTGTGCAAATTCTTGTAAAACACATCTTCCCTTTGTATTACCATATCTCTGAATTTCGTCGAGAGATCTTTCAATTTCTGCAACTGAATGGAGAGCTTCTTATTTTGATTTTGCTTTTTACGGATTGTGTATGCTAATACAACATTGCACACTATTGACAACAGAAGTATGGTAAACAACAGAAGATTTGTTTCCAAATCTTGCAACCTCCTAGTTTGTAATCTTTGCAGATTCGATATTTTCAACAACTGCTGTATCAAATTGTATGATAATTTTTAATTCTCAACTATTGCTTTACATGTATAAAATTACTCTTCGACGATATAAACAATATCGCCCGTTTTTAGCAAAGCTGCATTTGCTTCGTCGGTATCGACGTGGAACTCAAGTGCAAATTTCTCGCTAACTCTTATGAGTACATCATCGAATATCAATTTTCGATCACCGTTTTCAACGATTACTTTAACGATATCTTTATCCTTAACGCCGAATTTTTCTGCATCACTTGGGCGCATATGAACATGTCTCTTTGCGATGATAACGCCCTTTTCCTTTTCAAGCTTTCCATTTGGACCAATTATCGTTATCCCAGGTGTGCCCTCTATGTCACCACTATCCCTCACTGGTGGCATGATACCAAGTTTGAAAGCATCTGTGAGTGATATTTCGATCTGCGTATCCTTCCTTTCAGGGCCAAGTATTCTGACATTTTCGATGGAACCCTTAGGTCCAACGATCGTAACCATTTCTTTGCAAGCAAATTGACCTGGTTGGCCTAAATCCTTTGTGGGAGTAAGTGTATAGCCCTTCCCGAAAAGCAAATCCAAGTCTTCTCTTGATAGATGCACATGTCTGTTGCTAACACCCGCAATGATAGGAAATTCCTTCTTCTTCATATATGTTACTCCTCCTCTCTAAAATCTCTTGGATTAATCGTCTTTGTTTTGATTAAACTTTCGTTTCGGTTTAATTAAACTAGGCCTGACAACGACTTTGACAACTTTTGGAAGTGTGATTTTGAATTCTACGGGACCACGTTTGACATTTATCCAGCAGAGTCCAGGTATGCATACTTCCTCTTCCTCATTGACGATAATTCTTTCTTCTTTGAATTCCAAACCTTCTATACTCATCTTACTGCAAGGTGGCACAAGTAGTTGTCCGAAGTGCTTTTGAAAATTCTGTATGAATGCTAAACTAGACGTCTTGTGGAACGACACATTTTCCGGAGCAAATATCTGAAAGATGGGCCTAAGTTCAGAAACTCCAACTAATTGAGCGGTCATTCTGCATAGTCCACTAACAAAAATAACTTCTTCTTCAGATGGCTTGAAGGTTTTTCTCGTAACCTCACCTTGAGCAAGTATCCTCGCTTGGCACTTTGCATCGAAGAGGTCTAACATTCGATCACTTACAATTATACCAGGTGTATCGTACAATCTCAACTTTCCCAATCTATGTTCAACGAGACCTATCGTAGTTCCTGGATAAGGTGATGTAACTACATGTGATTCTGTCAAAGCCTTTAAGATAGAAGACTTTCCGACGTTCGTCACTCCAACCACCAGCATCTCACCATTCATTTTTTCAAGTGTTTCTCTCAATTTGCTCAATCCGAAACCGCTTTTTGTGCTTGTTATGAAAATATCTCTTGGATTAGTCCTAATGCCATCTACTAGAGTTCTTATTCTTTCCACAAGCCACAACTTTAATTGCGATCCACTAATAGTTTTTGGCAGTGTATCAAACTTATTTGCAACAAACATTACATGGTCCGCGTTCACTTCTCTCAGTATTTCAGGCCTAAAGGTGCCATCAAAATCAAATGTGTCAAAAACATATAGCACATTCTTAAAACGCTTTACCGCATTTTTCAAGAAATCAGCAAGCTCATCCTCATCGATCTCGCTAGTTAAAATGCCATAATGCTTTATCCTAAAACATCTTTGGCACAGCACCTCTGAGCCTTCATTCAATCGTTTATTGTACACGTCGATTGGAATGAAACCAGGCTTTCCGGGATTATCAAATTGGATCTGTGCACCGCATCCAGCGCACTTTACTATCTTCTTAGTATTACCACCTCTACTGTTGATAGTCGACACTAAATCACCTCTTCTAATTCTAACAAAATCATTTTATCAATTTGCATTCTCCACACGTGGTACCCGATTCTTAGAATTGACACTTCCCATTTTACTTTACCTGTTTTTGCTTATTGTATTGATTATTATCCAACAACTTTTGCATCCTGACAAATGTAAATTGACTGCCCTTTATGTACATTCTTTTGACTTTTGTACCTCGATATCCCAATCTCTTGTAAAATTCTATGGCATTCGGGTTTGTATTCTCAACATCGAGGCTCAATTTACTTAGCCCGTGTTCTTTGGCGAGTTCTTCGGCGTATTTCAAAAGCTTAGTGCCATACCCCATACCTCTATGCTTGCTATCTATTGCAATATTTGAAATGTAGAACTCATCTTTGTTAACTTTATTCTTCGATTCTACAAGTCTAAAGATCCTAATTCGTCTAATTAGTTCCATTCCCATCATATCGAAAAGCACAAGTGCAGTCTTCAGGGATCTTTTCCTGATTATGTATCCTGGATAGGCAACCATTACACCCACAACTTTACCTTCGTCTATTTCTAAGACGTACACATTGTCGATATAGAAGACAGTTCCGGGGGTCTTTATCAAACGCCCTAATATGAGCTTTACCTGTGGGCCAAAAATCAGTGGTAAGAACCTAATCCCCGTCTCTAATATCAAACTTGAAACAACATCGGCATCAGAAATCTCTGCCTTCCTAATTCCAGCCATTTCTCCCACCCTCCTTTGTGCACGAATATTATACCATAACAAATGAAACAATCGAATAAGATAGACAATATGAACTATCAAATGCGAAATGTAATCGATTACAAAACTAAAGTAAAATTGCAAAAATGGAAAGAAAATTGAGTAAAATCATCCCAGTGACATTTTTAGCTCAATTCTCCTAAATTTCAACGTTTCAATTATATTCTGTCAAATGATATATTATCGATGTAATCGTTTACAGTAATCGATTACATACTCGGACTGTTCGGACTGTTTTGATGATTTTAGGGGATTGGAAAAGAGGGGTTTGTATGACTGTAAAGGAGATTGCCAAGATTTGTGGCGTTTCTGTAGCAACGGTGTCTCGTGTGTTCAACGAGCCTGAAAAGGTACGTGAAGATACTAAGAAACTTGTGCTTGAGATGTCAAGAAAGTATGGCTATTCCCCTCATTCTGTGGCAAAATCGCTGAGAGAAAAAAGAACAGGCATATATGCCCTTACTGTGTTGAGTAGTATAGAGAGGATTTTCGAAGATTCGTACGTTTCGAAATTTCTGAGAGGTGCCGTAACGTATTTTTCAGAGAATGACTTGAAACTGGTGATTGATGTCTTTGCGAAAGTAGATGATACCGATGAGTTAATTAGTTATTATAGACGATTGGTAGGTTCGAGGGCCATCGATGGTGTGATTCTGATGGACCTTAAAGATGATGATCCGCGTGTTGCATTACTGAATGATTTGAATTTCCCGTATGTGTGTGTTGGTAGAAATAACAATAATAATTTTGTCTTTGTCGATTCTGATAACTACCTCGGTGGATATCAAGCAGGGGAGCATATGTCAAAGCTGGGTTGCAGTAATCCATTGTTCATTGGTGGCGACCCTTCTTTACCATTCGAACGTGACAGAAGAGCTGGGTTTGTAGATGGACTGAAAAACGGTGGTTCTGTTAACATCATCGAACGTTTTGGTTATTACGAAGAAAAGAAGGTTAGAGAGATACTAAGTGATCTTAAAGGCCAGTTTGATGGAATATTCTGCACTTCTGATATCATGGCTTATGCAGCACTTAGATACTGTGAGGAAAACAATATCGATGTACCGATCATAGGTTTTGATAACATACTCTTATCAGAAATTGCGGGTATTACAACTGTGGATCAGCACATAGAAATCGTAGGACAAAAAGCTGCCGAAAAGCTGCACATGTTATCGATGGGTGAGAATGTTGAATCTGATGTTGTTAAGACTGAGTTAATAATCAGAGGAACAAAAAAGTTCCTCATCTCTTGAAAGGGAGGTTGAAGGGTATGAAAAAAGTATTTTCTACCATTTTATTGGTGCTCTTAACAGTAGGGCTTTTTGCTGCAACAAAGGTCACTATTTCCGGATGGCCTGGCAACCCAGTAGAAGAAGGAGCCATTAAGCAAGCGGTCGACACATTCAACTCTACTATTGGTAAACAAAAGGGTATAGAGGTTGTTTGGGAACCTATAGCTGGCGATTACAAACAGATGCTCATGACCAAACTTTCCGGTGGTACTGGCCCAGATATATTCTACGTTGATGTCTACGTCTTTGAAGAACTTGCAAGAGCAAATGTGTTGCTTCCACTCGATACGTACATCAAGAGAGACGGCTATGATATAAGTGATTTTTATCCAACACTCGTCAATGCATTCAAATATCAAGGAAGAACTTATGGCCTTCCAAAAGACTTCTCAACTCTTGCATTGGTCTTCAACAAGGCAGTATTTGACAAGTACAAGGTTCCTTACCTAACAAACAACGAAACATGGGATTCTTTACTTAAGAAACTCCAACAACTTAAGGCAGCTGGCCTTGATACACCTATGGTCCTTGCAGCCGATTTCAACAGAGTCATCCCCACAATCATAAGCTACGGTGGAAGACTGACAAAGCCTGATCTCTCAACAGCGCTTGGTGAACCTAATGCGAAGAAGGCTATTCAATTTTACGTTGATCTCGTCACGAAGTACAAAGTAGCCAATGAGCCATCGGCATTGGGTGCAGGTTGGATAGGCGAGGCATTGGCAACTGGTAAGGCTGCAGTTGGAATGGAGGGCCCATGGCTAATCGGATTTACAAAGGAATCATATCCAGAAACATTTAAGAATTTGGGATTTGTCGAGATGCCAAAGGGGATTAAAAAGTCAACGATGATATACACCGTTTCTTGGTCGATAAATAGAGGAACACCAAACAAAGATGCAGCTTGGGAAGTTGTAAAGTTCTTGACATCAGATGGTCAAAAGATATTCGTTGATGGTGCAGGTGTTCTTGCATCAAGAAGATCTCTAGCTGCCAAAGATACGGACCCAATAAAGCAAGTGTTCTACAAAGGTGCAGAGTATGGAACTCCTTGGAAGGTTCCGACAAAGACTGGACTTTTTGCAACAGCAAACGACCAGATCAATTCTCTATTAGCAGATCTTTTCCACTCTAAGATAACAGTTGATCAAGCAGTTCAAACAATTGAAGCAAACTACAACACATGGATTTCCAAATAACAGTTAAAATCTAAGAGTGTTTGAAAAAGGGAGGCACTCGCCTCCCTTTCGTTTAAAATTTTCTTTTTCTGGGGGATGATAACGGTGAAGCACAAAACGAAGGAAGCAATTGTTGGGTACGTATTTTCCCTGCCTATCATAATCACTGTCATAGTCTTTACTATATATCCTATAATTGCCGCATTTTATTACAGCGTAACCGACTACCAGCCGCTTGAGGCAAGAAAGTTTACGTATACTTTCAATCCATACGAGTCACTTGAATTCAATACTGGAATTTTGAGAGAAGAGGCGAAAGATTACCCACTGGATCAGATGATCCAGTCATTCGACCCGGTAACATTTGTTGAAATAGATGTAGGAGTCAATCTGAGTGACGAAGATAAAGAGAGTATAAGAAAGAATTTCGACTCGCTAAATTTGTTGAGTGATTACAGAGATGGAAAATTACCGACTGAAATAAAGATTTCTGATTTCTTGATGAAATACATGAAGAGTGACGGAGAGAGATTTGCAAAATATAGACCCAAATTCGTTGGATTGGAAAATTTTAAACAGATGTTCAAAGATATGTATTTCTACACTTCTTTATCCAATGCATTTCTCTACTCTATAGTGGTTGTTCCAATACAGACATTATTGGCAATAATACTTGCAGTTGCTGCAAATTCAAAGATACGTGGAAAGAACTTCTTTAAGTCAATTTTCTTTTTACCGGCAGTAACTTCCTCTGCAGCGCTTTCAATGATATTTTGGCTTATCTACTCTAAACCGGGTATATTGAACCAAGTGTTGATGAGTCTATTTGGCAGATTTGGTTTCCAACCTATAGACTATCTCAACGAACCGGGTATCGCACTCTTTGCCATCATGCTGATGAACATTTGGTCAACTGCAGGTTATTTCATGATCACGTTCTTGGCAGGGCTTCAAGATATTCCGTCTAGTATCTACGAAGCAGCTATGATCGATGGTGCAACTGGTTGGCAGACTTTCTGGAAGATTACGATGCCACTTCTTAGACCGCAGATTGTCTTCGTTTCTATCATGGGAACGATAGGTTGTATGCAAGTTTTCGACCAGATTTATTTCCTAATCAAGAATTTGAGGAATATAACGATATCATTCTACATATACAAGAATGCGTTTGAATATGGAAAGATGGGCTACGCATCTGCTTTAGCGGTCGTGTTATTTGCTATCATATTGGCACTTTCTCTCATACAGAGAAAAGTTGTCAAAGAAGAATATTAGTTCGCGTTGGTGGTGATCGATATGGAGAAGAAATCTTCCAAGAAAAATTGGCCAGTTATCATTTCTTACATAATATTGATTGCATATGCTATAGCAACATTGTTTCCATTTACATGGGCGCTCTTGGTTTCTCTTACGCCCATTACATACACGGATGAAAATGGCAATCCACATGGAGTAAATATCTTCGATTGGCCACCGAATGTAAAACTGTTTCCGAGACCATCTGCTTTTGGTGCTCCTTTGACATTCCAAAACTACAAATTGATCTTTGAGGTTGTACCACTTTATGGTAGGTGGCTTTTGAATACTGTAATTTATGCAGGACTTCTAACTATCGGAAACCTTTTGCTCGATGCACTTGGTGGGTATGCATTTGCAAGATTGAAATTTCCGCTAAAGGATATGTGGTTCACGCTGTTCTTAGCAACGATGATGGTACCAAGCCAAGTAACGTTGATACCGCAATACAATATGCTTGTTAATTATGGACTGGTTAATACTTACACAGGTATGTTCTTGCCAAAATTGACAAATATATTTGGACTATTTCTCATGAGACAGTTCTTTTTGAATTTTCCAAAGGAATTGGAAGAAGCAGCAAGAATAGATGGTTCAGGCATACTTAGAACTTACTTTACCATAGTATTGCCAAATGCAATGCCTGGAGTAAGTGCACTTGCAATATACACGTTTTTGGGTGCTTGGAATGACTTCCAGTGGCCTCTAATAATAGCAAGTAGAAAAGAAATGTATACGCTCACCGTTGGACTCAATTTCTTTAAGAGCTCGTATTATACATATTGGCAATATATGATGGCAGCGTCTATATTCATGACTATACCGATGATCATCATATTCCTTTCGTTCCAGAAACAATTCATAGAGACGGGTAGAGCTGTTGCTGTGAAAGGTTAATGGTGAAAGATTAATAAAGATTAATTAGGAAGTTAAAGAGGAGGAAAGTTAGATGAGTCTTGTTAAAGCTTGCATCTTTGATTTAGATGGTGTTATAGTAGATACGGCAAAGTACCATTATCTTGCCTGGAAACTCCTTGCAAATGAACTGGGATTTGAGTTTACTGAAAAGGACAACGAAAGACTTAAAGGCGTTAGCAGAATGGATTCTTTGAACATCTTGCTCTCGGTTGGTGGGATCATAGTTGATGATGAAAGAGAACGAGAAGCGTTAGCAACGAGGAAGAATAATTGGTACGTCGAATACATCAGTCAGATGACTGAAGAGGAAATATTGCCTGGTGTAGTTGAGTTTCTTGATTTAGTCAGAAAGAATGGAATAAAGACTGCGATAGGCTCTGCGAGTAAGAATACGATGCTCATATTGGAGAGAATCAAGTTGGTAGATTATTTCGATGCCATAGTCGATGGTCACAAAATTACGAAAGCGAAACCAGAACCCGAAGTCTTTCTAAAGGCAGCTGAAGAACTCAATGTTGAACCACCATTATGCTGCGTTTTTGAAGATGCCATAGCGGGCGTGCAAGCAGCTAAACGTGCTGGAATGAAAGTTGTAGGCGTAGGCAACCCGCAAACACTGAGGGAAGCTGACAAAGTTATACAATCGTTTGTTGGATGTGGTTTAGATTTGATAGATTTTTGAATACACTTTTGAACACACTTAAGCATACCAATAGATTAAGCAATAGACGTTGAGTTTTTGGAGGTGGTTTGCATGTGGACGATAGAACGGAATCTATACGATCAGAATGAAAATGCTGTCTATGAAACATTATTCACGTTAGCAAATGGCTATGTGAGTTTCAGAGGAGTTGAGGAATTTTCGAATCGCAAGATTCCCGGAACTTACTTGGCAGGTGTATTCGACAAGAGTGATGCTCAGGTCACAGAACTTGTGAATTTGCCTGACCCACTTAGTATAAGAATTTACATTGATAATGAACCATTACTTCTTGAATTGGTTGAAGTACTCGATTACGATAGGAAGCTCAACATGAAAGATGGTATAGTCGAATCAACTTATATACTTAAAACAAACAGTGGAAAGAGAATCAGTATATCTTCGAAGAGACTTGTAAGCAGGAAGAACAGAAATAGGTTTGCTGTAAAATATACGATTAGACCTTTGAATTTCTCCGGCAAAATTATCGTCGAGAACTGTATAGACAACAGCACTTTCAATGGTTCTCTTGAGCCACTCAACAAGATACAGCATTATCAAGTACTTGCGTCAAATGAGGAAATGCCAGGTATCTCCTCACTCGTTTGCACTTTTGATAAAGGGCACGTGATTGCATTTAGAACAGCTCTAAAAGGCAAGGACAGAAATGGAGAAAACACTCTGAGATTCAGAAAATTCAGGACGATAGGGCAGAATCCATGCGAGTTGTTTACTATCTTCGTAGATGAGAACGAAGAATACACCGTGGAAAAATTAGGTACGGTCTTTTCATCGAGGGAATCTTGTGACCCATTGAAAGAAGCATCTTTGGAACTTGCCGAGTTTTACATTGATGGTTTTGATAGCGAATTGAGCGCGCACACAGCGATAATAAATGAATTTTGGAATCAGGCGGATGTAAAAATCGAAGGTGATGATACAGCTCAATTGGGTATTAGATTCAACCTCTATCATCTTTATCAATGTGTAGATGATGATCCAACCGTCAGCATCGGAGCGAGGGGATTGCACGGCGAAGGATACAAGGGGCATGTATTTTGGGATACTGAGATATTTATGTTCCCATTTTTCTTGTACACACTTCCAGAATATGCCAAGAATCTTCTCCTTTACAGATATAACACGCTCAAAGGTGCACGAAAAAATGCTGAATTAAACGGCTACAAAGGTGCACAGTTTCCTTGGGAATCGGCTGATGATGGACTCGAAGTGACACCAAAATGGGGGCAAGATTACGTGGGCAATCCCGTGAGGATATGGACTGGCGACGAGGAATTCCACATAAACTCTGACATAGCTGTGGCACTGATTCACTATTTCATGGTTACTAGTGACGAACAATTCATGAAAGACTACGGAGTCGAGATACTCTTGGAAACTGGTAGATTCTGGGCTTCAAGAGCCGAATACAACGAGAAACTCGATAGGTACGAAATCAATAGAGTCATTGGTCCAGATGAGTTTCATGAACACGTTGACAACAACGTTTATACAAACTACCTTGCAAAGTGGAATTTGTTGAAATCAAGAGAATTCTATCACTGGCTCAAAGAGAATGATTTGACCAAATTTGAAGTCTTGAAGAACCAACTTGGATTCAGTGAAGAAGAAGTTGAGAGATGGAAAAATATAGCCGAGAAAATATACATTCCAAGGAACGAAAGTGAAAAGCTCATCGAGCAATTTGAAGGATACTTCAATCTGAAAGAATACGAAATTACAGAATGGGACGAAAACGGTTTACCTAAATGGCCAAAAGGACTTGACCTGACCAAGCTTGGCGAGACTAAATTAGTTAAGCAACCTGACGTCGTCATGCTGATGCTCGTTTTACCAGAAGAATTTAGTCAAGAAGAGATGAAGGCAAATTACGAATATTATGAAAGGAGAACTATGCACAAATCATCGTTGAGTCCTTCGATGTATTCCATAATGGGGCTAAAAGTCGGTGACACGCATAATGCGTACAAGTATTTCATGAAAACCCTTCTTGTAGATTTGGAAGACAATCAAGGTAATACAAACAATGGTTTTCACGCAGCATCTGCAGGCGGTGCTTGGCAGTGTGTTGTCAATGGTTTTGGTGGGATGACACTCGAAAGTGATGGATTTCTCAATTTCTCACCATGGCTACCAGAAAATTGGAAGACTCTAACTTTCAACATAGTTTATCGAGGAAGTAAAATTAAAGTGGCAATCACGAAGAACGATATAACCTTTACAGCAGACAATAACACAAAGATAAAGGTAAAGGACAAATTGATCGAAATTCCCTCTGGTACGATTACTGTAGAATTATAATCGAAACGATCATTATCAAGGCCTCCCGGATTGTTCATAGATGTTCACGTTCGATATTCATACCGCTTTACACATGTCTCTATCTCCCTTGAAACAAGCATTAAAAAAGCCCCCTGAAAAGGGGCTTTTTATTACATTCAAATCTTACACTCAAAAAATCTTACAGTCTTTTCAATCCATTCTGATATCTGATCTCTCCAGCACTCTTCAACGGTATTGTCTTGAAAGACATGTTGTGCTGAGCAATTATTCTTCTTATAGTCCTTGTTTTTGACCTCATAACTATCGATTCCGTGATTGCAGTATTCTTTACAAATCGTACCCCAGAAAGCATATCTCCATCCGTTACACCTGTAGCAGCAAATATAACATTATCAGATTTTATCAAGTCGTTTGTCTTATACACTCTTTCAACATCGTACCCCTTTTCGGCAATCCTCAAGCGTTCATCTTCGTCCATTGGCCAAAGCTTGATTTGTATCTCTCCACCAAGTGATTTTAAAGCAGCAGCTGCCAACAATGCTTCGGGCGAACCGCCGACACCTATGTAAAGATTAACGTCACTGCCAGGAAGTGCCGTGGCAATGGCTGCAGCTATATCACCATCGCTTATCAACTTAATCCTTGCACCGACTTTCCTTATTTCATCTATAATCTCTCTGTGCCTGTCTCTATTTAGAACGACACAAGTCAATTCTGAAATATCCATTCCGAGTATAGCAGCCGCAACTCGCAAATTTTCTCTTATCGTTGCGTTTATGTCCAATTTTCCAGCTAATTCAGGACCGACCGCTAGTTTGTACGAATAATAGGTTGGTAGATACTCTATTCCACCTCGTTCTGTTGCAGCAATGACACTGATTGCATTTGGAAGTCCAAATGCAACGAGCCTTGTACCATCTATTGGATCTACTGCAATGTCCAATTCTATATCACCATCATCCCAGCGCCCAACTTGCTCACCTATGTAAAGCATCGGTGCTTGATCCTTCTCTCCCTCGCCGAGTACGACCGTACCTTTCATCTCAATGTAGTCAAGCATGCCGCGCATCGAATCAGACGCTGCCTTGTCAACTAATTCTTTATCCCCTCTACCCAAATACCTACTTGCCATGAGTGCCGCAGCTTCAGTCACCCTAACAAGTTCTAGTGTTATTTCCTTCTCCATGCTTCCACCCCTTTCTGCTTTGCGAAATACACGAAAAAAGCTTTCTACTTACACCACCATAGTATAAAAAGACTTTCCTACAACTGAAATTCTATCACTTTACATCTATAAGTTTAATCTAAGCATACTCTAACCATTCAATACAAAAACGAGCATACAAAAACTATATGTAATTTTTTACATTGTTGTATGCATATTTAACCTTTTTGTCTAATTTTTGCACAATTCAGTAAAACCTTTAAAATACTTATTCTATTAGCACAGCAAATAGCATAGCAAATAGTTCTCAGGCAGGATTTCTAAAATCTTTTAGAACATCTATGTTCAAATCGATTAAAGTCACTTGATTTCTGTACACTGTCTTTGAAAAATAATACCCATCGGAAGACTTTGTAATGGGAATAGGTGCGGTAATCGTCGTTTCTTGAAATGTCTCACCTGGTAGGATACAATAGAAGGGGAACATTTGAGAGATCATCCAAGCCGTCTTTTTATCGCCGATTATAATAATCGGAACACCTCGCTTTTCAAAAGCCCTGAGCCTTGTCACGTCGAAATTTGGGATGTATTCAACGAGCGTTCCATGTTGCAATCTCTCTTTACCTAAGAATACATATGATTTGTGCCTGAGTATCTTTGAATATTTCTTTATATCATCCTTTTCAATGTTCTTTGCAACAACAACATCTGCGCTCCTCAATTCCAAATCAAACTCGTTAAACAACTTTTCAATGTCTTGACCATCTGAATGAATTAAGGCAACTGTTATAACCTTCTTATCTCTTTTTTGCCGGGTCGCATTATCAACTCTCAGGTACCTTGAGAACCTCTGTAGACTATATCCCAAAATGGTTCCAATCGTTATTAACCATCCAGCTATAGCAACAATTAACCGTTTCAATCCACATCACCACATATTCGTTTACCTTTCATTTCTAATTACTCGATGCAACTATGATTCTACCCAGTGCATATTTTCTCGCTGATATTAAAGAGAGTGGTCGTCTATCGACTTTGTTTTGGTGAATTCCATCCGGCATTTCAGCAGCATCCCAAACCCAGATGTTCCCATATTTATCAAACGTGTCAAAGATCATGACATGATCGTAAACTGTATCTTCGTTTGTATCAAAGAAGATCAAATCACCTTTTTTTAGGTCTTTCAAATTCGACAACGGTTTCGTGTTGTATCTGTAAAGGTTATCAGCTGTCACATCCAAGACAAGATAAGTCTTGTACATGAATTTTTGAACCCCCACTTGGTTGAGCAGATAAATGACAAGTCCGCTACAATCTATACCAGAAAAACTCGTTCCACCCCATACATATGGGGTATTCTTCAAGGTATTCAATATGGAAAACATCTTATCTATCTCTTGACTTGTCAAATCTCGTGTTGTAAAACCAAACGAGTACGCAAAACACAACATCAAGAGAAATATGATAAGAATCTTCAATGCAGGTTTGTTAGTTACGCTCACAAATTCACATCCTCTCACAGGTAATTTTCTATTCATTTTCTATTCTATTATTTATTATATCATCTATAATAAATATAGTGCAAGCATAGAGATGTGGTATAATTTTGTGGTATAATCATAGTGAAATCAACTAAAGCATCAAATGGCCGAGCTTGTTAATCCTCACTCGGACTTTTTCTTTATTTATTTCACAGTTCTGGCAAAAATTCTATCGATAATCACATACCAAAGGAGGTCTTTCGAATGGAGTGGGTGTACATAAAGGATCTGAAAGATTACGTAGGGAAAGATGTAGAACTCAGAGGTTGGGTAAGAAGGAAGAGATCCAGCGGGAAGATTTCTTTTATAGAGATGAGAGATGGAAGTGGCTTTGTACAAGTTGTTGTTGAGAAATCGACCGTTGGTGACGAGAATTTTGCGCAAGCAGATAAGCTTCGTTTGGAAGCTTCCTTCATCGCACGAGGAAAGGTAAGAACGGATGAACGAGCTCCAAGTGGTGTAGAATTACTCGCAAGTGAGGTAATACCTGTTCAAATACCGTCCGAAGATTTTCCAATTCAAAAGCCTGATCACAGCATAGACTTTTTGATGGATAACAGGCACCTCTGGCTTAGGGCAAAGAGACAATTCCACATATTGAAGATAAGAGACGCAGTTATAAAGGCAATCAGAAAGTTCTACTGGGAAAGAGATTTTGTGCAAGTTGATACACCGATATTCACAGGTGCGATTGGTGAGAGTGCAGGAAATTTGTTCGAGATAGATTACTTTGACTATGGTAAGGTCTATCTTGCACAGACTGGACAACTTTACCTTGAAGCCGCTTGCATGGCACTCGGAAAGGTATTCAACCTTGGTCCAACATTTAGGGCAGAAAAATCCAAGACGAGAAGACATCTTATAGAATTCTGGATGAACGAGGCGGAAGTGGCCTACTATGAACATGAAGATAATGTAAGGCTACAAGAAGATTTGGTATACTACATAGTCCAATATGTACTGAACAATGCTTACGATGATCTTGTAGAAATTGGTAGAGATGTTTCAAAACTTGAGAAAGTTCAAAAACCATTTCCAAGAATGACGTATACAGAGGCAATTGAATTCTTGCAAAAACGTGGCTCTGACATCAAGTGGGGTGACGATTTGGGCGCGGATGAGGAAACGATACTCTCCAAACAATTCGACAGTCCCGTTTTTATAACTCATTATCCAAGGCACGCAAAGGCATTCTACATGCAACCTGATCCAAGTAACCCTGAAGTTGTACTCTGCGATGACTTGTTGGCATCGGAAGGATACGGCGAAATTATAGGTGCATCTCAACGTATACATGATTACGATTTGATGGTTGAAAGATTAAAGGAGAACAATTTACCGATTGATAAGTACGATTGGTACCTCGATTTGAGGAAGTTCGGTAGTGTGCCCCATAGCGGTTTTGGGCTTGGAGTTGAAAGAACTATAGCTTGGGTTGCGGGTCTTGAACACATTAGAGAGGCAATACCATTTGCAAGGACGTTGTACAGAGTGCATCCGTAGTAATTTCATTCAAAGCAGATTGAGAACGAATTTGTGGTGGGATAAGGGGGGCGCTTTTTCTTGATCTGGTATGTTCTTGTGATGTTTTTTGTTGGATTTTTCGCTGGTAGATTTATCAAAAGTGAGTGGATAAAGAAATACAAAGTGGTAATGGTACTCACCATGCTACTTTTGTTCTCCTTGGGGTTAGAAATTGGTGCAAACGATGAATTGTTCAAGAAGATAGACAGCATCTTCCTTTATGGATTTTTAATTGCACTCTTTGGAAGCATTGGGAGTTTTGTTGTCGGATATTTCTTAGAAAAGATTGTGAAAGTTGGTATCAAAAAATGAGTGCAGTATTGTTGATATCTTCTGTACTTATAGGGTTACTCGTTGGTAGAATTACGCATTTCCAGCTTCCGGGGAATTTCGTTGAAATCGTCTTATATGCACTGATCTTTGTTGTTGGGATCGATTTAAGCAAGGAAAAAATAGAAAAAAGATTCGTAAAAGATATTGCCTTGATAATCGTATCCACTGTTGGTGGTACACTGTTATCTGCGTACATACTATCGCTTTTCATACCACTCAATACACTTGAAACACTTATGGCGGCATCGGGATTTGGTTGGTACAGCCTTTCTGCTGTGATTATAAGTAGTTCATACAGTGCCTATGTTGGTAGCATATCGTTCTTCGCCAATGTACTCAGAGAATTATTCGCAATCATCATCACACCGTTCGCTGTGAAGAAATCAAAATACGGAACGATATCCGTTGCAGGCGCCACTTCTATGGACACGTTACTCGGTGTCATAACAATGTACAGTGACCGTGAGACGGCTTTAATTTCTTTTGGCCACGGCTTTATTATCTCCATATTCGTTCCCATAATAGTAAATGCGTTTTTGGGATTTCTCAAATAGTCCCTTTAACCTTTCAGCGAGTTGACAAGATACATTTACGTGCTTGAAAGAGTGTAAACACTGTATTCAAGCCAAATAAACACTAAGAAACACGCCCAGTAATTAGGAAAGTGAGAGGAAAGCGTAACTGTAAGTAAGATGAACGTGTAACAAGGCAAGGCTTTACAGTTAACAAAGGAGGTAGTAGAATAAATCTCGCGGTTGAGATGAGACCGAGCAGAGGAAAGAGCAAGAAATAAGAAGAAATAA
>Ga0067045_1027496_pt1 | contig 110615 bp, 97 predicted proteins | sample TerdegcTABiofilm_FD_59184 | JGI IMG/M metagenome (GOLD analysis project Ga0067045, IMG submission 59184) | Combined Assembly of (Gp0054472, Gp0054536) Wastewater bioreactor microbial communities from Singapore -Terephthalate degrading...
GGCTGGACAGACAGGCCATAGCCCCCGCCACACTGGGCAGGCGGGCTCTGGATGCCCGCCAGATAGTCGCTGCCCGTCGTCAGGTGGCCCTGGCGGCAGAGCTCGCCGACGCCCCCAGGCAGAAATGGGATCCCCTGCTGGTGGAGCAGGCCCTGGGCAACCTGCTGGACAACGCCCTCGATTTCTCACCCGCCGGGGGTCAGATCCGGCTAAGCGGCGCCCTGGAGCAGGGGGGCTACTGCTTCCGGGTGCGGGATCAGGGACCCGGCATCCCGGACTATGCGCTGCCCAGGATCTTCGAGCGCTTCTACTCCCTGCCCAGACCCGACAAGGGCAAGAGCAGCGGCCTCGGGCTCAGCTTTGCCGCCGAAGTGGCTCGCCAGCACGGCGGCCGGCTGACCCTCTGCAACCAGCCGGAAGGCGGAGTGCTGGCCGAACTCTGGTTGCCCACGGCTTGAGCCACGGACTTCACACCGAGCACACAGAGCAGGGCTAAGCTGCGCCTCCTCAGATAGGGTCCCGCCCGGACCCGTTGATACGCGTTCTGATGAATCAAGGAGATGTTCATGTCCCGCATTCTGTTGTCCGGCCTGCTTGCCGCCGGCCTCTTCTGTACCTTGCCCGCCAGCGCCACCACGGGCTGCCTGCTGTTTGCCGATGGCAGCGGCAAACCCCTCAGCGCCCAGGGTGACTGCGCCAGCCAGCTGACGCCCGCCTCCACCTTCAAAATCCCCCTCGCGCTGATGGGCTATGAGAGCGGCTTCCTGGTGGATGAACAGTTGCCTGCCCTGCCATTCAAACCCGGTGACCCTGACTTCCTGCCGGAGTGGAAGCAGACCACCACCCCGAGCAACTGGATGAAATTCTCGGTGATCTGGTATTCCCAACGCCTCACCGAGTGGCTGGGAGAGGCGCGCTTCCAGCAGTACGTCGACCGCTTCGACTACGGCAACCGGGAGCTGTCGGGCAACCCGGGCAAGCACGACGGTCTGACCCAGGCCTGGCTCAGTTCCAGCCTCGCCATCAGCCCCCAGGAGCAGGCCCGCTTCCTCGGCAAGCTGGTGAGCGGCAAGCTGCCGGTCTCCGCCGAGGCGGTGCGCCGCACCAGCACACTGCTGCGTCAGCCCGACATCGATGGCTGGCAGATCCACGGCAAGACCGGCATGGGCTACCCCAAGCTGCTGGATGGCAGCCTCAACCGGGATCAGCAGATCGGCTGGTTCGTCGGCTGGGCCAGCAAGCAGGACAAGAAGCTCATCTTCGTGCACACAGTGGTGCAAAAACCCGGCAAGCAGTTCGCGTCCCTCAGGGCAAAGGAAGAGGTGTTTGCCGCCTTGCCAGCAGAGCTGAAGAAACTCTGATCCCCAACCGGCGCCTGGCGCCGGTTTTTTTATCCCCCTTCACCCCCACTTCACAGGGCCCCATCCCCGCTTCACCCGACCCCGGCACACTCGACCCCATCAACAAGGAGAGGCGTCATGGTCAAACAGATATTTACCCACAAGATAGTGCTGCTGCTGTTGCTCAGCCTGCTGCTGATGATCCCCGTTCACTCCATCATGGAGCTGAACCGGGAGCGCCAAGTTTACCGCTCACAAGCCATCAAACAGATAATGGCCAGCAGCAGTGGTCCGCAGCGCTTGCTGGGGCCTGTGCTGGTGCAACCCTATACCCGGGCCATCACCGTCGAGCAGGATGGCAAGCGCTTCGTGCGCGAGGAGCGGGTCTATCGCTACCTGCTGCCGGACAGGCTGGATGTGCGGGCCAGCATGGAGGTCACCCCGCGCAAGCTCGGCATCTATCAGGCCCAGGTCTATCACAGCCGGCTCTCCCTCTCCGGCCGATTGCCGGCCAACCTGGCCGACAAGGTGCTGGTAGCCGGCAACCCGGACCTGAGTTTCGATGCCGCGGATCCCGCCCTGGTCCCGGGCAAACCCTACCTCAGCCTGGTACTGTCCGATGCCCGCGGCATCAGCAGCGTGCCCGAGCTGAAGCTGGGAGAGCGGCGCATTCCGTTCGCCCCCGGCGCCCTGCTGGGTGACGGTCTGGCCGGCATCCATGCCCCGCTCGACAGCCTGCCTGGGGAAGATGGCCGCTTTCACATCGAGCTAAACCTGCAAGGCATGAACGCGCTTGAGGTGGTGCCGATCGGCCAGGACAGCAGATTCAACCTGAGTGGCAACTGGCCACACCCCAACTTTATCGGCGATTTTCTGCCTGGCAGCCGCACCCTGAACGATCAGGGGTTCGACGCCAGCTGGCAGACCAGCTGGTTTGCCACCGACATGGAGCGGCGCTTCACCCGCATGATGAAGGGGGCGGGGAGCGATTTGCCGACCTTCAGCGTCAGCCTGGTGCAGCCGGTGGATCACTATCAGCAGAACGAGCGGGCCGCCAAATACGCCCTGCTGTTCATCGGCCTCACCTTCCTCAGTTTCTTCATGTTCGAGCTGCTCAAGGGGCTGCGGGTACATCCAATCCAGTACGCCCTGGTGGGCATGGGGCTGGCCATCTTCTATCTGGTGCTGCTGGCGCTGACCGAGCACCTGGGCTTTGGCTGGGCTTATCTGGTCGCCAGCCTCGCCAGCGTGTCGCTCAACGGCTTCTACCTCAGCCATGTGCTGGGTGGTCCGCGTCAGGGCCTCGGCTTCGCGGCCCTGCTCGGGCTGGTCTACGCCATACTGTTCGGGCTGCTGCAGGCCGAGGAGATAGCCCTGCTGCTCGGCGCCCTGCTGCTGTTCGCCATACTGGCGCTTGTCATGGTGCTGACCCGCAAGCTGGACTGGTATGGGGTGATGGGCAACCCACCGCCTTCCTCTTCCCCGAGCCAGGAGAGCTGAAAACAAAACCGGCGCCCTGAGGGCGCCGGTTTTATTTCATTGACTGGGCATCACTTCTTCTTGACCGGGCGGGCCCAGTTCTTGATGTGACGCTGGGGCACCCGGGTGATCACCAGCTCGTGCTCGGCCACATCCTTGGTGATGGTGGAACCCGCACCCAGGGTGGCGCCCTTGCCGATGCGCACCGGCGCCACCAGCTGGGTATCGGAGCCGACAAACACATCATCCTCTATGATGGTCTGGAACTTGTTCACCCCGTCGTAGTTGCAGGTGATGGTACCGGCACCTATGTTCACCTTGGCGCCTATGTCCGCATCCCCCAGGTAGGTCAGGTGACCACACTTGGAGCCGACCCCGAGCCGGGATTTCTTCATCTCGACGAAGTTGCCGACGTGAGCATCCTGCTCCAGCACGGCACCCGGGCGCAGACGGGCGAAGGGGCCGACCGAGCACTGATCCGCCACCAGGGAGCCCTCGATGACGGAGTAGGGTTTCACCTCGCTGTGATCCCCAATCTCGCAATCCTTCAGCACGGCGCCTGCCCCGATGCGCACATGGTTGCCGAGTTTGACCTTGCCCTCGATGATGACGTTGACGTCGATCACCACCTCTTCACCTATCTCGAGCGACCCGCGCAGATCGAAGCGGGCCGGATCGATCAGGGTGACGCCGGCGATCATCAGCCTCTCGGCCTGCATCTGCTGATAGCTGCGTTCCAGGGCCGCCAGCTGAACCCGGTTGTTGGCCCCTTCCACCTCCATGGCGCTGTCCGGATGGACGGCGGCAATGGGACAGCCATCCCCATGGGCCATGGCGATCACGTCGGTGAGATAGAACTCCCCCTGGGCGTTCTTGTTGTCCAGACGGGACAGCCAGCCACGCAGCTGGGCGCCATTGGCCACCAGCACACCGGTATTCACCTCGCGGATGGCGAGCTGTTCGGCGTTGGCATCCTTCTGCTCGACTATGCCGACTACCTGGCCGTTTTCACGGACGATACGGCCATAGCCGGTGGGGTTGTCCAGCACCACTGTCAGCAGCGCCATGCCGTCGTCGGCCTTGGCGGCCAGCAGCCGTTGCAGGGTCTCGGGCTGGATCAGCGGGGTGTCGCCGTACAGCACCAGCACTTCATCCTCGTCCTGCCAGAACGGGATCGCCTGGGCGACGGCATGGCCAGTGCCCAGCTGCTGCGCCTGCAGCACCCAGTTGAGATCCGGGGCGGCGATCCGCTCCTTGAGCAGCTCGGCGCCGTGGCCATAGACCAGGTGCAACTGCTCGGCACCTATCTGGCGAGCGGTGTCGATCACATGGGACACCATGGGTTTGTTGGCGACAGGGTGCAGCACCTTGGGCAGAACGGAACGCATGCGAGTACCTTTACCCGCAGCCAGGATCACGACGTTGAGAGACATAGCCAGCCTTTGAAACATGAGGAAATACCCGGCGGAGTCTATCCAACGGGCAAAAAAAAAGCGACCCGAAGGTCGCTTTTTGCATCACCGTGATTAGCGGTAATTCTTTTTGACGATATCGATAACCCGCAGCTGGGCCATCGCTTTGGACAGCTCGGCAGATGCCTGCGCATAGTCGATATCACCATGGGAGCTGTGGATCCGCTCTTCGGCACGACGCTTGGCTTCCTGGGCTTTCGCCTCATCCAAGTCTTTGGCACGAATGGCGGTATCGGCCAGCACGGTCACGGACTCGGGTTGCACTTCCAGCATACCGCCGGAGATGTACAACACCTCTTCGCTACCATTTTGCTTGATCAAGCGGACCAGGCCCGGCTTGATGGCAGTCAGCAACGGAGCATGACCGTGGCGGAGACCCAGCTCACCCTCGGAGCCTGTTACCTGGGCCGATTGCACGCGACCGGAAAACAGTTTCCCTTCGGCGCTCACCACATCCAGGTGAAAGGAGATCATCTCAGCCATGGGCCCTCCTATCGAGGCTTACAGTTTCTTGGCTTTCTCGACGACTTCGTCGATGCTGCCAACCATGTAAAACGCCTGCTCGGGCAGATCGTCGTACTCGCCTTTCAGGATGCCCTGGAAACCACGAATGGTCTCTTTCAGCGGCACGTATTTGCCGGAAGAACCGGTAAATACTTCGGCCACGAAGAACGGCTGGGACAGGAAACGCTCGATCTTACGGGCACGGGATACGGTCAGTTTGTCTTCTTCTGACAGTTCATCCATACCCAGGATGGCGATGATGTCCTTCAGCTCTTTGTAGCGCTGCAGCACGATCTGCACACCACGAGCGGTCTCGTAGTGCTCCTTGCCTACCACCAGCGGATCCAGCTGACGGGAGGTGGAGTCCAGCGGGTCAACGGCCGGGTAGATACCCAGTGCCGCGATCTGACGGGACAGAACTATGGTCGCATCCAGGTGGGCGAAGGTGGTCGCCGGAGACGGGTCGGTCAAGTCATCCGCAGGCACGTAAACGGCCTGGACTGACGTGATGGAACCAGTCTTGGTGGAGGTGATACGTTCTTGCAGAACACCCATCTCCTCGGCCAGGGTCGGCTGGTAACCTACTGCAGAAGGCATACGGCCCAGCAGTGCGGATACCTCGGTACCGGCCAGGGTGTAACGGTAGATGTTGTCCACGAAGAACAGTACGTCACGACCCTCGTCACGGAACTTCTCGGCCATGGTCAGACCGGTCAGCGCGACGCGCAGACGGTTTCCGGGCGGCTCGTTCATCTGACCGTAAACCAGAGATACTTTGTCCAGTACGTTGGACTCCATCATCTCGTGGTAGAAGTCGTTACCCTCACGGGTACGCTCACCCACACCGGCGAATACAGAGTAACCACTGTGTTCGATCGCGATGTTACGGATCAGCTCCATCATGTTGACGGTCTTGCCTACACCGGCACCACCGAACAGACCGACCTTACCACCCTTGGCGAACGGACAAACCAGGTCGATAACCTTGATGCCGGTCTCCAGCAGCTCGGCGCTGTTGGACTGATCTTCGTAGCTGGGGGCTTCGCGGTGGATGGACCAACGCTCTTCTTCGCCGATCGGACCCTTCTCGTCGATGGGCTCGCCCAGTACGTTCATGATACGACCCAGGGTCGAGGTACCAACCGGTACCTGGATGGCCTTGCCGCTGTTAACTACTTCCAACCCACGACGCAGACCGTCGGAGGAACCCATGGTGATGCAACGAACGACGCCGCCGCCGATCTGTTGCTGAACTTCCAGTACCAGACCCTGGCCTTGGCCTTCGCTGATGACTTTCAGTGCATCGTACACCTGGGGCACGGCATTCTGCGGGAACTCGATGTCCACTACAGCGCCGATGATTTGGACGATGAAACCGTTACTCATGTCAAATCCTCTAAACCTTTGATAACCCTTGCCTTACACCGCAGCAGCACCGGATACGATCTCTGTCAGTTCCTGGGTAATACTGGCCTGACGGGCCTTGTTGTACACCAGTTGCAGATCGTTAATCAGGTTGCCGGCGTTGTCAGTCGCGGCTTGCATGGCAACCATTCGGGCTGCCTGTTCACTTGCCAAGTTTTCTACCACGCCCTGGTACACCTGGGATTCGACGTAGCGAATCAACAGGGTATCCAGCAGCTGCTTGGGATCCGGCTCATAGAGGTAATCCCAGTGGTGTTTCTTGGCGAGCTTGCTGTCTTCTGTTACGGGCAAAGGCAGCAGTTGATCGACTTTTGGTTGCTGAACCATGGTGTTGACGAACTTGTTGTACACCAGATACAGCCTGTCAATCTCACCGTTGTCGTAAGCCTTCAGCATGACCTTGACTGAACCAATCAGGTCATTGACGCTCGGGTTGTCACCCAGTCCGGAGACGTGGGCTTTCACCTTGGCGCCGTGCCGCTCAAAGAAGTTGGAGGCTTTGCTACCGATCAGTGCCAGGTCAACCTTGGCACCTTTCGCGCTCCATTGCTTCATATCGTTGAGGGCGGCTTTGAACAGGTTGATGTTCAGGCCGCCACACAGGCCACGGTCGGTGGAGACGACGATGTAACCCACTCGCTTGACCTCACGTTCGATGAGGTAGGGGTGCTTGTATTCCAAGTTCCCCTGAGCGATATGGCCGATCACCTTGCGCATGGTTTCAGCGTACGGACGGCTGGCAGACATGCGTTCCTGCGCACGGCGCATCTTGCTGGCTGCCACCATTTCCATAGCGCTGGTGATCTTCTGAGTGTTTTTCACACTCCCGATCTTGTTACGTATCTCTTTTGCGCCGGCCATCTCTTCTCTCCATCAGGTGGCAGCTTGCGCTGCCACACACGCTTACCAGGTCTGGGTTGCCTTGAAGCTATCCAGCAACGCAGTCAGCTTGCCAACGATCACGTCGTTGTAGTCGGCCTTGGCATTGATTTCAGCCATCAGCTCAGCATGCTGGGTATTGGCGTAAGAGAGCAGAGCGGCTTCGAAGTCGACGATCTTGCTCAGTTCGACATCGGCGAGGTAGCCCTTCTCGGCGGCGAACAGCACCAGAGACTGGTGAGCCACGCTCATCGGAGAGTACTGCTTCTGCTTCATCAGCTCGGTCACTTTCTGACCATGGTCCAGCTGCTTGCGAGTCGCATCGTCCAGATCGGAAGAGAACTGGGCGAAGGCCGCCAGCTCACGATACTGGGCCAGCGCGGTACGGATACCACCGGACAGCTTCTTGACGATCTTGGTCTGAGCGGCACCGCCCACACGGGATACGGAGATACCCGGGTCAACCGCCGGACGAATACCGGAGTTGAACAGCTGAGTGGTCAGGAAAATCTGGCCATCGGTGATGGAGATCACGTTGGTCGGAACGAACGCAGACACGTCGCCAGCCTGGGTTTCGATGATCGGCAGCGCGGTCAGAGAACCGGTCTGGCCAGTCACGGCACCCTTGGTGAACTTCTCGACGTACTCGACGTTGACGCGGGAAGCACGCTCCAGCAGACGGGAGTGCAGATAGAAGACGTCGCCCGGGTAAGCTTCACGTCCTGGCGGACGGCGCAGCAGCAGGGAGATCTGGCGATAGGCTACGGCCTGCTTGGACAGGTCATCATAGATGATCAGCGCGTCTTCACCGCGGTCACGGAAGTACTCACCCATGGAGCAACCGGCATAGGGAGCCAGGTACTGCAGGGCAGCCGCTTCGGAGGCAGAGGCTACGACCACTATGGTGTTGGCCAGGGCGCCGTGCTCTTCCAGCTTGCGCACCACGTTGGCGATGGTGGAGGCCTTCTGGCCAATCGCAACGTAGACACACTTAATGCCGGAGTCTTTCTGGTTGATGATGGTGTCGATCGCGATGGCGGTCTTACCAACCTGACGGTCACCGATGATCAGCTCACGCTGGCCACGACCGATAGGGATCATGGCATCGATGGCTTTCAGACCGGTCTGGACTGGCTGGTCAACAGACTTACGCTCGATAACGCCCGGGGCAATGACTTCGATCGGCGAGTAGCCGTCGTTGTCTACCGGACCCTTACCGTCGATCGGCTGACCCAGGGTGTTGACCACCCGGCCCAACAGACCACGACCGACCGGCACTTCCAGAATACGGCCGGTACCTTTTACTTTCATCCCTTCCGCCAGGTTGGCATAGGGACCCATGACAACGGCACCAACGGAGTCACGCTCCAGGTTCAATGCCAGAGCAAAGCGGTTACCCGGCAGCTCGATCATTTCACCCTGCATGGCATCGGCCAGACCGTGGATACGAATGATACCGTCGCTCACAGAGACGATGGTACCTTCGTTACGCGCTTCGCTTTTGACATCAAACTGCGCAATGCGCTGCTTGATCAGCTCGGCGATTTCAGTGGAATTCAGTTGCATGCTCTAATACCCCAATCAAGATTGCAGCGCGTCGGCCATGCGATCCAGCTTACCGCGGACCGTGCCGTCGATAACCAGATCACCGGCCTTGATGAGCACCCCGGCCATCAAGGACGCATCGATGCTGCAATTCAGCTTCACTTTGCGCGCGAGACGTTGTTCCAGAGAAGCCTGAATAGCGGCCTTCTGCTGGTCGGTCAGTTCGATCGCCGAAATCACGTCAGCCTGAACTTCTTTGTCCAGTTCAGCCTTGAGCGCGACATATTCAGCAACGACAGCCGGCAGCACACCCAAGCGGCCATTCTCAGCCATCACCCGGATCAGGTTCTGACCATGCTCGTTGAGCTGCTCACCGCAGACACCGACAAACAGATTTGCCAGTTCTTCGGCGGCCACGGAGCCGTTTACCAGGTCATGGATGGTCTCGTTCTCGGCCACTTGTGCGGCGAAACCGAGCATCTCCAGCCATTGGTCAACCGCCTTGTGCTCAACGGCAAACTCGAAAGCAGCCTTGGCGTAGGGGCGAGCGATTGTAGTCAGTTCAGACATAGCCCCGTTCCCGTTACAGTTCTGCTACCAGTTTGTCGACGATGTCGCTGTTGGCAGCCTGGTCGATTTGGCGTGCCAGGATCTTCTCTGCACCCGCGATGGCAAGAGCAGCAACCTGCTTGCGCAGTTCTTCTTTGGCACGATGACGTTCAGCTTCGATCTCTGCACGGCCCTGAGCCAGGATTTTTTCCCGCTCAGCTTGAGCTCCGACAGCGGCTTCATCAATGATCTGGGCCTTGCGTTTGTTGGCCTGATCGATGATTTCAGCAGCCTGAAGCTTGGCTTCTTTCAGCTGATCGGTGGCGTTGGCCTTGGCCAAATCCAGATCTTTCTTGGCACGTTCGGCAGAAGAGAGACCATCAGCAATTTCTTTCTGACGGGCTTCGATGGCAGCGATCAGCGGCGGCCATACGTACTTCATGCAAAACACTACGAAGATGAAAAAAGCAATTGCTTGGCCGAGGAGGGTGGCGTTGATATTCACAGCCGATGTCCTCTTAAGTTAGTTAATGGGTTCTGCGTGAGTCGTGACGACTTAGGCAACCGCAAACATCACATACAGACCCAGACCAACGGCGATCATCGGGATCGCATCCACCAGACCCATGACGATGAAGAACTGGGTACGCAGAACAGGGATCAGGTCCGGTTGACGAGCAGCACCTTCCAGGAACTTGCCACCCAGGATACCGATACCGATGGAGGCGCCGATAGCCGCCAGACCCATCATCATTGCAGCAGCGATGTACAGCAGGTCCATGTTCAAGTTTTCCATGAGGATCTCCATTTATTTAGATGTAATTGATTGTATAAAAAGGATTATTTGAGTTGCATCAACCATGGTCTTCTTGCGCCATCGACAGATAGACGATGGTCAGAACCATGAAGATAAACGCCTGCAAAGTGATGATCAGGATGTGGAAAATTGCCCAAGGCACGGACAGGATCCACTGTGACCACCAGGGTAACAAACCCGCAATCAGGATAAAGATCAGTTCGCCAGCATACATGTTGCCGAACAGTCGCAGACCCAATGAAACAGGCTTGGAAATCAACGTGACGGTTTCAAGGATGAAGTTAACCGGGATGGCAGCGGGATGGTTGAAAGGCTGAAGCGTCAGCTCCTTCACGAATCCACTGATACCCTTGACCTTGATGCTGTAGTACAGGATCAAGAAGAACACGCCCAAAGCCATGGACATGGTGATGTTAACGTCAGCAGAGGGAACCACACGCAGATAGGGAACACCCATCAACTGTGCAGCGTGAGGGATAAAGTCAACGGGGATCAGATCCATGAAGTTCATCAGGAAGATCCAGACAAACACTGTCAGTCCCAGCGGTGCGATGACCGGGTTCCGACCATGGAAGATGTCTTTGACGTTACCATTCACAAACTCGACCAGCATCTCCACAAAGCACTGCAGTTTACCGGGCACACCGCTGGTGGCCTTGACGGCTACACGGCGGAACGACCAGATAAACAGGGCGCCTAGCAAGACGGAAAATATCATTGAGTCGATATTCACCGTCCAGAACCCGGACCCGACTTGCAGGTGGGTCAGGTGGTGGGAGATATATCCCTGAGGAGTCAGGACTTCTCCGGTTGCAGACATGAGTTTTCCTAATAGTGGTTGTTAAGCGTGAATGAAACTATCCACTGTACAACGAGGGCGAGGATATAAGTGGCGAAGAACGAGACGGTGTCGACCTCGATCCCGGAGCCAAACATCAGGGCGAAAAGTCCTGTTGTAGTAATGAGCTTAATCCCTGCCCCACCATAAAAGTCCCGCAAAACCAGGCCCACGCTCTCTTTCGTCACCTTGCGGCGCAGAACCCAGAGAGTGAACAGGGCTTGAGGAACCCAGTACATTCCCCCCCCGAAGAGGGAAGAACGTCCGGCAAACGCCCCGGTCTGATAAAACCAGACGGAACTGATCGCCAGGATCAGGATGAGCTGACAAACGAGCATAGCCAAGGCTAGCGTCAAACCTTCCAAGGCTACTTTCTGTTTCACCAACCTACCCCTGAACATTACAGAACTGTAAAAAATCGGGATCCGAAGACCCCAGGTTCACAGCTCGAAAAGCCGGTCAAATTATACCCGTGAAGACGGCTATTGCAACATGGCAAAAATCCTTAATTTTTGCGGCTTTCCGCGCGAAATTAAGGTTATGTTCATATCGAAAGGAATGGATGTTTTATTACTACAAAAAGCGTAAAAATCACGATTCTGACAGACCAAAATAGCCCAATACCCGGTCCAAATCCGCTAAGTTATCGTAACTTATTACTAACTTGCCGCTATCTTTCTTGCCCGGCTGAAGCTGTACCTGATTGCCAATTTTTTCTGAAATCTGGCGCTCTAGGTAACCAAACTGGGGATCGCGGACGGGCTCGACCTTGGTTTTTGCCGGTTCCAGCGTTTTTTGCACCAGTTTCTCGGTATCTCGCACCGTCAGCCCCTTCTGGGCGACCAGCTTGGCCAGCTCGGACTGGGCCGGGCCGCTCAGGGCCAGCAGGGCGCGGGCATGGCCCATGTCGAGATCCCCGTGCTCGACGAACCGCTTCACGTCCTCGTTGAGCTGGTTCAGACGCAGCAGGTTGGTGACCGTAGTGCGGGACTTGCCCACCGCCTCGGCCACCTGCTGGTGGGTCAGCTCGAACTCGGTCAGCAGTCGCTGCAGGGCCACCGCTTCTTCGATGGCGTTGAGATCCTCGCGCTGGATGTTCTCAATCAGCGCTATGGCAACCGCGGCCTCGTCGGGCACGTCCTTGACGATGCAGGGCACCACCTCGAGCCGGGCCAGCTGGGACGCGCGCCAGCGCCGCTCACCTGCGATGATCTCGAAGCGATTCTCGCCGATGGAGCGTACCACTATCGGCTGAATCACGCCTTGCGCCCGTATCGAGTTGGCCAGATCTTCCAGCGCATCCTGGGACATGTCCTTGCGCGGCTGGTATTTACCGGACTGCAGCCACTCCAGCGGCAGCTTGCGCAGCTCGCCCTGGTTGGTGGGCGCCATGGCCTGTTCGGTACGCTGGTCGCTCATCACCTGTTTCTGGCGGGCGGCCGTGCTGGTGCTGAGCAGGGCATCCAACCCCTTGCCCAGCCCACGTTTCTTCGGCGTCATATGCTCTCTCGGTCTGCGGTGATCGGCTGAGACTCCTGCTCCTGACGACGCAGGATCTCGCCAGCCAGGGCCAGATAGGCCTTGGCCCCCACCGATGATTTGTCATAGTGCATGGCCGGGGCACCGAAGCTCGGCGCCTCCGCCAGTCTAACGTTGCGGGGGATGATGGTGCGATAGACCTTGTCCCCGAAATGCTGTTTCAGCTGATCGGACACATCATTGGCCAGCCGGTTGCGGTGATCGAACATGGTGCGCAGCACGCCCTCGATCTTCAGCTCCGGGTTGACGACGGCCGCCAGCTTGCTGATGGTGTCCACCAGGGCGGTGAGCCCTTCCAGCGCGTAATACTCGCACTGCATGGGCACCAGCACGGAGTCGGCGGCGGCCATGGCGTTGACGGTCAGCATGTTGAGAGAAGGCGGGCAGTCGATGAAGACGTAGTCGTACTTGTCCCGTACCGAGGCCAGAGCGTTGCGCAGGCGGATCTCGCGGGCGAAGAACTCCATCAGACGGATTTCCGCCGCCGTCACATCGGCATTGGCGGCGATGAGGTGATAGCCACCCGAGGTCTCGGGGATGATCACCTCGTTGATGGGGGCATCGTCGATCAGCAGTTCATAGGCGGTGCGTTCGACTTCGTACTTGTCGATGCCGCTGCCCATGGTGGCATTGCCCTGAGGATCCAGATCGATCACCAACACCTTGCGCCGGGTAGCGGCCAGGGAGGCGGCCAGATTCACACAGGTGGTGGTTTTACCCACTCCACCCTTCTGGTTGGCTATGGCAATGACTTTTCCCACACTATCCCCTAAATGAATACGGCGGCCCTATTCGGGCTGGATGGCTTTAAACTCCAGCAGATGACGCTCGCCTTCCAGTTCGGGCACCACCAGCTGATGGGTGGCAACCAGACGAATGCTGGCAGGCAACTGTGCCAGTTCCTGCTCGGGGTATTGTCCCTTGAGCGCCAGGAAGCTGCCCTCGGGTGACGGCAGATGGTGACACCAGTTCAGCATGTCCTCCAGCGAGGCGAAGGCCCGGCTGAGTACAGCATCGAAGCCCACCTCGGGTTGATACTCTTCCACCCGGGATTTGACGGGCGTCACATTGGTCAGCCCCAGCTCCTGGATCACCTGGCGGATGAAGTTGATCCGCTTGCCCAGGCTGTCGAGCAGCACGAACTGCTTGTCCGGATTGATGATGGCCAGCGGCAGGCCGGGCAGACCCGGGCCTGTGCCCACATCGATGAAACGCTCACCGTGCAGGTGAGGGCTCACCACCAGGCTGTCGAGGATGTGCTTGACCAGCATGGCGTCCGGATCTCGCACCGAGGTGAGATTGTAAGCCTTGTTCCACTTGTGCAGCAACTCAACCAACTGCACCAACTGGGTCTTTTGCGTGTCGGTGATAACAATACCGGCCTGCATGAGCAGGCCGTTCAATCTTTCCAGCATATTTTCCAACGGTAAGGATCCTCAGGCGGTTTTACGCAGCAGGCCGTGTTTCTTCAGGTGAACCAGCAGGATGGAGATGGCCGCCGGGGTGATGCCGGAGATGCGGGAGGCCTGACCTATGGTCTGCGGCTTGGCATCATTCAGCTTGGCGATCACCTCGTTGGAGAGACCGTTCACGTCGCGGTAGTTCATGTCCAGCGGCAACAGGGTGTTCTCGTTGCGCAGTTGCTTCTCCACCTCGTCGTGCTGGCGCTCGATGTAGCCGGCGTACTTGATCTGGATCTCCACCTGATCCGCCGCGGCCGCGTCTTCCAGCGCCGGGCCGACCCCCTCGATGGCCATCAGGGCATCGTAGGTCACCTCGGGGCGACGCAGCAGCTCTTCCAGACTCTGCTCCCGGGTCAGGGGGGTGTTGACCAGGGCGTTGACCGCCTCCAACGACGGGTGCTGCGGGTGGATCCAAGTCGAACGCATGCGCTGACGCTCCAGCTCCACCTGCTCCATCTTGGTGTTGAACAGGCTCCAGCGATGGTCATCCACCAGGCCCAGCTCGCGACCTATGGCGGTCAGGCGCAGATCGGCGTTGTCTTCCCGCAGCAGCAGACGGTATTCGGCGCGGCTGGTGAACATGCGGTAGGGCTCGCGAGTGCCCAGGGTGGAGAGATCGTCCATCATCACGCCCATGTAGGCCTGATCCCGGCGGGGATGCCAGGCATCCTTGCCCTGGGCGCGCAGACCGGCGTTCAGACCGGCCATCAGCCCCTGGGCGGCCGCCTCTTCATAGCCAGTGGTGCCGTTGATCTGGCCAGCGAAGAAGAGGTTTGGAATGCACTTGCTCTCCATGTTGGCCTTGAGATCCCGCGGATCGAAGAAGTCGTATTCGATGGCGTAGCCGGGGCGGGTGATGTGGGCATTCTCGAAGCCACGGATCGAACGGACGATCTGCACCTGCACGTCGAACGGCAGGCTGGTGGAGATCCCGTTCGGGTAGAGTTCGTGGGTAGTCAGGCCTTCCGGCTCAACGAAGATCTGGTGCGCCGTCTTGTCGGCGAAGCGGGTGATCTTGTCCTCGATCGACGGGCAGTAACGGGGGCCTATCCCCTCGATCACCCCGGCGTACATGGGGCTGCGATCCAGGTTGTTGCGGATCACCTCGTGGGTCTTCTCGTTGGTGTGGGTAACGTAGCAGGGCACCTGACGCGGGTGCTGGCTGGCGTTGCCGATGAACGAGAAGACGGGGCGAGGATCGTCACCGTGCTGCTGCTGCATCACGGAGAGATCCACGGTGCGGGCATCGATGCGTGGCGGCGTGCCTGTCTTGAGCCGATCGATACGCAGTGGCAGCTCACGCAGACGCTGGGCCAGGGCGATCGAGGGAGGATCCCCAGCGCGGCCGCCCTTGTAGTTTTCCATCCCGATGTGGATCAGGCCGTTCAGGAAGGTCCCTACCGTCAGCACCACCGTCTTGCCGCTGATGCGGATCCCGCTCTGGGTGACCACACCGGCGACACGATCCCCGTCCATGACGAGATCGTCACAGGCTTGCTGGAAGATCTTCAGGTTCGGGTAATTTTCCAGGGTCTGGCGCACCACGGCCTTGTAAAGCAGGCGATCCGCCTGGGCACGGGTGGCACGCACCGCGGGCCCTTTGGAGGAGTTGAGGGTACGGAACTGGATCCCGCCAAGATCGATGGCCTGCGCCATGATCCCGCCCAGGGCATCCACTTCCTTGACCAGGTGTCCCTTGCCGATCCCGCCGATCGCTGGATTACAGGACATGTGTCCCAGCGTATCGATGTTGTGGGTCAGCAACAGGGTATTCAGGCCCATACGGGCGGCCGCTGTTGCAGCTTCGGTTCCTGCATGACCGCCACCGACGACGATCACATCAAATTGTTCATGGTATTGCATTGGGGATCACCTTGATCTGCACGCCTGAAGATCTTTATTTGCCTGGGCTGAAGGGCGGATCATTCTATCCGTTTAGCCTCTTGAGGGGAACGTCTACTTCAGGATCAGTATGGATGCAGGATTCGTTAGTAGATCTTAAGGATCTTTAGATCGATCTTTTACTGGATCTTTTATTAGGATCCACGATTTCTGTTGATAAGCCCTTTTTGATCATAAAGATCATCCGTTTAAAGACGATCCCAGCTTGTGGAAAAGCTTGGATCCCAGGGCCGTGAACGGGGGGATAACCAGTGGTTTTATACACAGACCAGAACTGGATAAGATCTCATACATGGATAACTATAGGTTTTACAGAGCTTAACACTATAGTTATGCACATTACCCCTGGGCGTTGTGGGTAACCGTGTAGAACAACTCTCCCGGATCTATCTGTTAATAACCTGGTGGATAGGAATTTGGGGATAAGCGGGGAGATCAAGGTGTTTTTACCGGATCTCCCACGCCCTGATCAGGCGATCATCTGCATCCAGTCATGGATCCAGGCTTCGGCGGCATCTTCCGGGATCTCGTGCTGGGTCACGTCTATCTCCAGACGATCCCCGATCCGGCTGGCGCCGCATTCGGCCAGCAGCCGATCCAGCGTCTTGCCACCCTGACAGAAGGTGTCATAACTGCGGTCCCCAAGCCCGATCACCCCATATTTCAAGGCGTTGAGATCCGGATGCTGGTCGGCAAGATCCTTGGCGAAGGGCTGAAGATTGTCGGGCACGTCGCCGGCACCATGGGTAGAAGTGATCACCAACAGGATGGCATCCGGCTCCGCCAGCACCTCGGCCAGCCTGGCCGGGTTGTGGATCCGGGTCTGGTGGCCCGCCTGTTCCAGCAGGCTGGCGACATGATCTGCGACATATTCGGCGGCGCCCAGCATGGAGCCGACGACAAGATTGAGTTTGGCCATGGAATGGATCCTGATGTCATCGAAAGAAACGGAGAGCCGGGATTCTACCGCCAAAGGATGTGGATAAATATGGATAAAGCTTGGGGATAAGGATCCTTCACGATTTTTATGGCAGAGGCCGCCCTCGCCATCTTTTTTCATCTTCCCCTGTGTTCCCTTCTCTTGATCACCCTCCTGAATGAGTCTTTCTGCCGGAAATGTCGTCCGTTGATACAACAGGTAACAATAGAGATGCAAATGATTAGCAATTATTGAATCGATTCGATCATGGCTCTTGTAGTAGCATTGTGCCGATTTATTCGCCTAAGGAGTCGGGCAGACCGGCCGCATTGGGCACCCATAATAAGAAACCAAAATATAACTCATTGATATTTGAGACACTTATATGATTGCGCAAAAAAATACCCAAAATGCAGTGATGCGAAAGAAGGGGGCCCAGCTGTTGCCGCTCTCCTGCCTGCTGGCTAGCCTGCCCGTTCTGGCTGCGGAACAAGCGGATAAAGAGCTGCCCAAGGCGGCTGAAACCATGGTGGTCACCGGCACCGCCATGAAGGTCGAAGTGCCCATGGCAGAGACCCCGCGCGCCGTCTCCGTGGTCAATCGCGAGGAGCTGGATCAGCACGCCGTGCTTCAGCTCGATGAGTCAGTGCGCTACCGCTCCGGCGTGCTCACCGGTCTCTATGGCTCGGACAACAACACCGACTGGTTCAAGGTCCGTGGCTTCGACGCCGCCTCCTACCTGGATGGCAACCGCCTGTTCAGCACCGGCTACTATGTGTGGACCCCCGAGCCCTTCGGCCTGGAAAGCGTGGAAGTGCTGAAAGGCCCGGCCTCCATCCTCTACGGCGAGGCCCCTCCCGGCGGCGTGATCAACTCCATCAGCAAGCGTCCGACCGCGACCCCGCAAGGGTTGGTCAATCTGCAACTGGGCAACCGGGATCTGCGCCAGGTCGGGGTCGACTTCTCCGACGATCTGACCGACGACAGCCGTTATCGCATGGTTGCGCTCTATAAGGAGCGCGACGGCGTGCTGGATGGCACTTACAACGAGCGCGCCTACTTGGCGCCGAGCGTGACCCTGGATATCTCGGATCGCACCAGCCTCACCCTGCTGGCCAGTTTCCTGCACGACGAAGGGGTGCCCACCAACGGTTTCTTCCCCGTCTATGGCACCCTGAACACCTCGGGCGGCCAGATCGATCCCGCCACCAACCTGAGTCAGCCGGATTACGATCGCAACCGCAATACCCAGATCTCCACCGGTTACGAGCTGGCCCACCAGTTCAACCAGACCTGGGAGTTCAAGCAGAACGTCCGCTTCAACTACAACGATCTGCTGCTGCGCCAGACCTATATCTTCCCGACTTACGAAGGCACCACCGCCTACCGTGGCCTGGTCTACCGCGATGGCGACACCAAGAGCGCCACCATGGACAACCAGATGGTGGGTTACTGGAACACGGATCGTACCGAGCAGACTCTGCTGCTGGGGATCGATCTGCAGCGTCACGTGAACGAAGGAGTCGAGGCCGACAACTACGGCATGGGATCCATCGATACCATGAACCCGGACTACAGCGGCTTCCCCGGTTTCGATGAGTCCACCGCCACCTATCAGAAGAACACCAAGGGCCAGAGCGGCCTCTATGCCCAGCACCAGATCCGTTGGGACGATCGCTGGTTGCTGACCGCCGGCGGCCGCTTCGACTATGTGGAGACCCACAACATCAGCGAAGCCACCAGCAAGAACGAGAAACAGTACGACGACAACCTCTCGCTCTCCGGCAGCCTGATGTACTTGGCCGACAACGGCCTCTCCCCTTACTTCGCCTATGCCGAGTCGTTCGAGGTGTTGCCGGGGATAGATCCCAACACCAAGAACTCCTACAAGCCGCTCGAGGGCAAGCTGTACGAGACCGGCATCAAGTACGCGCCCAGCTTCCTCGATGGCTACATCAACCTGGCGCTGTTCGATCTGGAGCAGACCAACTCGCTGGTCTCTACAGGCTCAGGCCAGCAGACCCAGGCTGGCGAAGTGACCTCCCAGGGCATCGAACTGGAAGGTAGCGTGCAGGCCACAGAGGCGCTGCGCCTGACTGCTGCTTATACCTACACCGACGCCAAGACCAACGACACCGGCAACGGTGATCGCCAGGCCAGCCTGATCCCGCGCCACCAGGCCTCCTTCTGGGGCAACTACAAGGTGCAGCAGGGGCCGGTCTCCGGGCTGGAAGTGGGCACCGGGGTGCGTTACATCGGCTCCAGCGTCGGCATAGGTGCCGTGGATGCCAACTACAACCCCATCTACGGTTCGGCCCAGGTGCCGGCCCAGACGGTGTGGGATGCGATGATCGGGTATGACTTCGCCAAGAACTGGCGTGCCCAGGTCAACGTCAACAACCTGCTGAACGACACCTATGTGGCGAGCTGTGATTACTACTGCTACTACGGTGAGCCGCGCAGCATAGTCGGCTCCGTCAACTACCGCTGGTAAGATACAGGCCGGGCGGGAGCCTCAAGCTCCCGCCCTCCTTCTTTTTGTATACAGGCCTGTCATGGAACTATTGTCACTGGTTTACCGCCAATACCGTTGGCCCTTCATCGCCATTACCCTGCTCAGTCTGCTCAGCGCTGTGAGTGGGATAGGTGTCATTGCCTTTATCAATCAATACCTTATCGAGTCAGTCGGCGATCCGCTACCGATCCTGGGCCAACTGCTCGGCCTCATTCTGCTGTTGCTAGTGATCACACTCGGATCCCAGCTAGCCCTGACCACCCTCGGTCATCATTTCGTCTACAAGTTGCGCGGCCGCCTGCTCAAGCAACTGCTGGACACCGACGTTGCCCGCATTCGCCAGATAGGGCAGGGACCGCTGCTGGCCTCCCTCTCCAGCGACATCGGCCAGATCACCATCGCCTTCGTGCGCCTGCCGGAGCTGGTGCAGGGGCTGGTGCTCACCCTGGGCTCCATCATCTACCTTGGCCTGCTCTCTCCCGCCCTGCTCGGTGTCACCGCCCTCTGGGTCACAGTGACCATGGTGGTGGGCTGGCTGCTGGTGAACCGGGTCTATCGTCACCTGGCCCAGATGCGTCAGGCAGAAGACAGGCTCTACCAGAACTACCAGTCCATCATCGCCGGCAGCAAGGAGCTGGCGCTCAATCGCGAGCGGGCTCACTTCGTCTACCACCAGCTCTATGAGCAGAACGCCCGGGATTACCGGGAGCAGATCATCCGCGCCGATACCTATCACCTGAGCGCGGTGAACTGGTCGAACATCATGATGCTGGGGGCCATAGGCCTGGTCTTCTTCCTGGCCAATGGCCTCGGCTGGGCCAACACCAATGTGGCCGCCACCTTCGCCCTGACCCTGCTGTTCCTGCGCACCCCGCTGCTGCAGGGCATTGGCGCCCTGCCGACCCTGATCTCGGCCCAGGTGGCGTTCGACAAGATAGCGACCCTGAATCTGGCCGAGCCTGAACCCGCCTTCCCGCTGCCGCCGGCCCCCAGTGCCTGGCAACGGATCGAGCTGGAGCAGGTGAGCTTTCACTATCAGGGGGAGGGCGGCTTCGCCGTGGGGCCCATCAATCTGACCATTGAGCGGGGGGAGCAGATCTTCATCATAGGCGGCAACGGCTCCGGCAAGTCGACCCTGGCCATGCTGCTGACCGGGCTCTATCAGCCTGTCTCTGGCCGGATCCTGCTGGATGGTGAGCCCATCGCCGATCGCAACGCCTACCTGGCGCTCTTCTCCGCCATCTTCACCGACTACCACCTGTTCCAGCACCTGCTGGGGCCTGAGCCGAAAGAGGCCCTGGTGGCCGAGTGGCTGGAGCGGCTGCAGATGGGCAGCAAGCTCGTCATAGAGGAAGGTTTCATCGCCAACATCGATCTCTCCCAGGGGCAGCGCAAGCGGGTCGCCCTGCTGCTGGCACTGGCGGAGCAGCGCGAGGTGATGCTGTTTGACGAGTGGGCGGCGGATCAGGATCCCCAGTTCCGCCGCATCTTCTATCAGGTGCTGTTGCCGCGCCTGAAGGAGATGGGCAAGACGGTGATCGCCATCAGCCACGACGATCTCTATTTCTCCCTGGCGGATCGCCTGCTGGAGATGCGTCAGGGCCGCCTCACCGAGCTGACCGGCGAGCGGCGCGAGCAGGTGAGCCGGGATGCCGTCGCCCATCTGGATAGCGAGGTGCCGGTCTGATGCCGGCCGCAAGGGGGAGGCGAGAGCCTGCCCCCTTTCAGCACAGGAATGAATCATGTTTGAGAGGAAATCTGCCGGCTTTATGGTGAACGATCGCCGAGCCTGCACGGGAGCCGATGATGTTTGAGATGAAAGCCGCCAGCTTCGCGGTCAATGACCGCACGCTGCTGCAACCCACCAGCCTGCGTTTCGAGCAGGGTCAGGTCTATGGCCTCATCGGCCACAACGGCTCGGGCAAATCCACCCTGCTCAAGCTGCTGGCACGCCAGCAGCCCCTGAGCGATGGGGAGATACTGTTCGATGACAAGCCGCTGTCCGACTGGGGCAACCGGGACTTCGCCCGTCAGGTCGCCTATCTGCCCCAGCACCTGCCGAGCGCCGAGAACCTGCTTGGCCGTGAGCTGGTGGAGATGGGGCGCTATCCCTGGCGTGGTCTGCTGGGGCGAATGGGGGAGGCCGATCACCGCCAGGTCGACAAGGCCATAGCACTGACCCATACCGAGGGGTTTGCCGACCGGCTGGTGGATACCCTCTCCGGTGGCGAGCGGGGCCGGGTCTGGCTAGCCATGCTGCTGGCCCAGGAGAGCCGCTTCATCCTGCTGGACGAGCCGCTGGCCGCGCTGGATGTGGCTCATCAGGTGGAGGTGCTCGCGCTCGTCAAACAATTGAGTCGCCAGCTCAACCTCGGGGTCATCATCGTCATTCACGACATCAACATGGCGTCCCGCTTCTGCGATCGGCTGGTGGCGCTGCACAGCGGTCGTCTGCTGACCCATGGCGAGCCTTCGCGCATCATGACCGGCGAGACCCTGCATGCCATCTATGGCATCCCGATGGAAGTCATTCGCCACCCGGCCCATGACCACGCCATCGCTATCGTCTAGCCGGGGTCCTCTCTTGAATCGTCTACTGAAGATTGCCTCCTGCCTCGTCAGCCTGCTGTTGCCGCTGGCGGCGCAGGCTGGGCAGCCTACCACCGCCACCGAAGCCACCAGCACTGTGCCTCGCATCGCCACCGTGGACTGGACCATAGCCGAAACCCTGCTGGCCCTCGGTGTGACCCCGCTGGCCATGGGGGATGTGAACTCCTATCGTGCCTGGGTCGGCGAACCCCGGCTCCCCGCCGAGGTGATCGACATAGGCCTGCGGGCCCAGCCCAACCGGGAGCTACTGGCGGAGCTCAAGCCCGATCTCATCCTCATATCCCCGCTGGCGGCACCGCTTGAGCCAACCCTGTCCCGCATCGCGCCGGTGCAGTCCATCGCCCTCTATGAGCCCGATGCCGAGCTGTGGCCGCGACTGCGTGAGGCGACCCTGACCATAGCCGCGCTGGTGAACAGAAGCGCAGAGGCCGAGCGTCAGCTCGCCGCGCTGGAGCGGGATCTGACGCAGATGAAGGGGACGCTGCCCGCCGATTTGCCCCCCTTGCTGGTGGTGCAGTTCATCGACGAGCGCCATGTGCGGGTGTTTGGCCGCCACAGCCTGTTCGAGGCGGTGATGCAGCGGCTTGGCCTGCGCAATGCCTGGCAGGGGGAGACCAACGCCTGGGGCTTCTCGGTGGCCAGTCTCGAGCAGTTCTTGGCCATTCCCGAGGCCAGGCTGGTGGTGGTGGATCCCATTCCCGTGGGGGTGAGTGAAAAACTGCAGGAACCCGGGCTCTGGCAGCACCTGCCGCTGGTACAGAACACGCCCGTGCTGCATCTGCCCGCGACCTGGAGTTTCGGCGGCATGCTGGCCGCTCGTCGTTTCGCCACCCTGCTCGGCGAGGCCCTGCAGGAGCAGGCAAGTGTGGCCCTCAAGGGAGAAGCCCAATGAACCTTTTCGTCTCCTCTCCCTTGCTGCGCCCGGGCCTCTGCCTGCTGGCGCTGACCCTGGCGCTGGCCTGTGGTGAGCTGGCGCGCCAGCTGCCGGGCTCCCTCTGGTGGCAAGCGCTCTTCTCTCCCAGGCTGGACGACGCTCGCCAGGCGGTCATCCACTTCAGCTGGTTGCCGCGACTGGTGGTCTGCCTGCTGGCCGGTGCCGCCCTCGGGCTCGCCGGTACCCTGATGCAGCAGGTGCTGCGTAATCCCCTCGCGTCCCCCACCACGCTCGGGGTGGCCTCCGGCGCCCAGCTGGCGCTGATGATGGTGACCCTGTTCGCCCCCTCCTGGCTGTTGATCGGCAGGGAGTGGATCGCCATGGTCGGTGGCAGCCTCGCCATGGGGCTGGTGTTTGCCCTGGCCTGGCGTCGCCAGCTCAATCCCGTGGTCATCGTATTCGCCGGACTGGTGATCAACCTCTATCTCGCGGCCATCAGCATGGGGCTGCTGCTCTTCTTCCAGGAGGAGCTGAAAGGCCTGCTGGTGTGGGGCAGCGGTTCCCTGGCCCAGAACAGCTGGAGCGGCGTCCTCTACCTGCTGCCGCGGCTGCTGGTGGCCGGGGCCCTGGCCACCCTGCTGGTCCGCCCCCTGGGCGTGCTGGAGCTGGACGATGCCAGCGCCCGCAGTCTGGGGGTCTCCCTCAAGCAGCTGCGCTTCGCCGGACTTGGACTCGGGGTCTTCGTCACCGCCTGTGTGGTGAGCGTGGTGGGGCTGATAGGTTTCATCGGGCTGGCGGCGCCGGCCATGGTGCGACTGCTGGGTGTGAGGCAACTCGGCCAGCGCCTGCTGTGGGCTCCCATACTGGGAGCCTTGCTGCTGGCTGCCACCGATCTGCTGCTGCAATCCATGAGTCGCTTCTGGCCAGTGCTGATCCCTACCGGAGCCATGACGGCGCTGCTGGGGGCGCCGCTGCTGCTCTGGCTGATCCCTCGGCTTGCCTTCAAGTCGGGTGCCCCCAAGGCCGCCAGCGGCCTGACGGTGGCACGCCATGGCGCACCTGCTCGGCTGGTTACCTTGCTGCTGCTTGGGTTGGGGATTGCCATCCTGGGCTCACTGCTGGTCGGGCAGGGGATGCACGGCTGGAGCTGGCCGAGCTGGCTCAGGTGGCAGGCCCAGCTGGAGTGGCGCCTGCCGCGTACCCTGGCGGCGGGCGCGGCCGGGGTCTTGCTGGCCCTGGCGGGCACCCTGCTGCAGCGGGTCAGCAATAACCCCATGGCGAGCCCCGAGCTGCTGGGGGTGAGCGGCGGTACCTTTATGGGGGTGATAGCGACGGCATTGCTGCTGCCCGCCCTGCCACTGCCCATGATGCTGCTGGGGGGCCTGATCGGCGCTTTCGGCTGCCTCTTGCTGCTGGTGCTGGTCAACCGCAAGCACGGCTTCCAGCCTGAGCGGATCCTGCTCTCCGGCATCGCCATCACGGCGCTGTTCGAGCCGCTGCAGGCCATCGCCCTGGCCAACGGCGATCTGCGAGTGCAGCAGCTGCTCTCCTGGATGTCCGGCTCCACCTATTACGTCACTCTGCCGGTGTCCTATGGCCTGACAGGGTTGGCGCTGCTGATGCTGGCGGCCTGCCTGCTGGTGAGCCGCTGGCTCGATCTGATGCCCATGGGGCCTGCGGTGGCGACGGCGCTCGGTATTCGTCTCAACCGTGCCCAGCTCATCATCTTGCTGCTGGTGGCCGTGCTCACCGCCAGCGCCACCATGGTCATAGGGCCGCTCTCCTTCGCTGGCCTGCTGGCCCCCCACATGGCCAAGCTGATGGGGTTGGTGCGGGCCCGCTGGCACCTGCTCGGTGCGGCAGGGTGCGGCGCCCTGCTGATGGTGTTGGCGGACTGGGTCGGCCAGCAGATCCTGTTCCCGCAGGAGGTGCCGGTCGGGCTGGTCTCCACCCTGTTAGGGGGCGCTTACTTCATGTGGTGCCTGCGTCGCCTCTAGGCTTGTGAAGAAAAAATGCACAAAAAAAGCCCGGGATCATCCCGGGCTTTTCATTGCCTGCCGTGCAGGTTTATTTGCCGATGCAGAAGCTGGAGAAGATGCGGCCCAGCAGATCGTCCGAGCTGAACTCGCCGGTGATCTCACTGAGGGACTCCTGCGCCAGGCGCAGCTCCTCGGCCACCAGCTCGCCGGCCACATAGACCTCGAGTTGCTCCTTGGCCACCAGCAGCCGCTCGGCGGCGCGCTCCAGGGCATCCAGGTGACGGCGGCGGGCCATGAAGCCCCCTTCTGTGTTGCCCTGGAAGCCCATGCAGGCTTTCAGGTGCTCGCGCAGGGCGGGCAGCCCCAGCTCTGTCTTGGCTGAGATGCGGTAGACGGCGTGGCCAAGCTCCTGACTCGGAGCCAGATCTTCGCCGGTCAGGTCGGCCTTGTTGCGAATGACGGTGAGGCCGATGTTTTTTGGCAAGCGATCAACAAATTCCGGCCAGATCTCCCGCGGGTCGACCGCGTCCGTGGTGGTGCCATCCACCATGAAGAGCACCCGGTCGGCCTGCTCTATCTCGGCCCAGGCGCGTTCTATGCCGATCTGCTCCACCTTGTCCTGGGTATCGCGCAGGCCGGCGGTGTCTATGATGTGCAGCGGCATGCCGTCCAGGTGGATGTGTTCGCGGAGCACGTCGCGGGTGGTGCCGGCGATTTCGGTGACTATGGCGGACTCGCGCCCGGCCAGGGCGTTGAGCAGGCTGGACTTGCCGGCATTGGGACGGCCGGCGATCACCACCTTCATCCCTTCCCGCAACAGGGCCCCCTGTTTGGCCTCGCCGCGCACGTCATCCAGCTCTGCCATGATGCCGTACAGATCCCCCGCCACCTTGCCGTCGGAGAGGAAGTCGATTTCCTCGTCCGGGAAGTCGATGGCGGCCTCCACATAGATCCTCAATCTGGTGAGGCTCTCCACCAGTTGCTGGATCTTGCCGGAGAACTGCCCCTGCAGGGAGTGCATGGCACTGCGGGCTGCCTGCTCGCTGGAGGCTTCGATCAGGTCGGCGATGGCCTCGGCCTGGGCCAGATCCAGCTTGTCGTTGAGGAAGGCGCGCTCGCTGAACTCGCCGGGACGGGCGGGGCGTATGCCCTCGATTTGCAGGATACGGCGTATCAGCATGTCCAGGATGACGGGTCCGCCGTGGCCTTGCAGCTCCAGCACATCCTCGCCGGTGAAGCTGTAGGGGGCCTTGAACAGCAGGGCTATGCCCTGATCCAGGGGCTGGCCCTGCTCGTCCTTGAACGGCAGATATTCGGCATAGCGCACCCTGGGCAGTCGACCGAGCACGATTTCGGCGACTCGTTCGGCGGCGGGGCCTGAGACGCGGACTATGCCGACGCCACCCCGGCCGGGGGCGGTGGCCTGGGCCACGATCGTATCTGTTGTCATCTTGCTTGACTCGTCTGTTCGGTAATTGGGGGACATTGTAATAAAAAAGGCGGCCCCAGGGCCGCCTCTTTTGTCATCAGGGAAGATGGGCTGCGCATCAAGTGCGTGAGTGCAGGCCTTTCTTCTCCAGCTGACGATAGATGATGGTCTGCTGGATGATGGAGATGACGTTGCTCACCAGCCAGTACAGGGTCAGACCTGCCGGGAACCAGAGGAACATGAAGGTGAAGATGATCGGCATGAACTGCATCACCTTCTGCTGCATCGGGTCCGTGATGGTGGTCGGGCTCATCTTCTGCAGATACCACATGGAGGCACCCATGAGGATTGGCAGCACGAAGAAGGGGTCCTTCACCGACAGGTCGGTGATCCACAGGGCGAACGGCGCGTGACGCAGCTCGACAGACTCCATCAGTGCCCAGTACAGGGCGATGAAGATAGGCATCTGCACCAGGATCGGCAGACAGCCACCGAGCGGGTTGACCTTCTCCTTCTTGTACAGCTCCATCATGCCCTGGGACATCTTCTGGCGATCGTCACCGAAGCGTTCCTTGAGCGCAGCCAGCTTGGGTTGCAGCATGCGCATCTTGGCCATGGAGGTGTACTGGGCCTTGGTCAGCGGGAACATGATGCCGCGTACCAGCAGGGTCAGCATGATGATGGCCAGACCCCAGTTCTGGACGAAACCGTGGAACACGGTCAGCAACCAGTGCAGCGGCTGGGCGATGAACCAGAGCCAGCCGTAGTCGACGGTCAGGTCCAGGTGGTTTGCCACCTTGGCCATCTGATCCTGCAACTTGGGACCGACCCACAGCTTGCCGCTCACTTCGGCCTGCTGACCGGCAGCCACGTCAACCAGCGGCGCCTTGTAGCCTATGATGGCCTGGTCTTTACCCGGGATCACGCGGCTGTAGAAGCTGTTGGTGTCCTCGGCGTTCGGTGCCCAGGCGGAGACGAAGTAGTGTTGCAGCATGGCGACCCAACCACCCTTGGTGGTCTTGTTCAGGTCGGCATCCTTCATCTCGTCGAAGGTGTACTTCTTGTAGCGGGTATCTTCGCTGGAGAAGGCTCCACCACGGTAGGCACTGGCCACCATGGCATGACCTTCCTGGTCCTTCGGTGTGGTCACTGTCTGCTTCAGCTGACCGTAGAACTGCACCTGAACCGGTTCGGCAGACTTGTTGTCGATCTTGTAATCGACGCCGATGGCGTAGTCACCGCGCTTGAGCACGAACTCCTTGGTGAAGACCACGCCCTTGCTGTCGGTCCAGGTCATCGGCACGACGACTTGATCCTGACCGTCGGCCAGCTGGTAGCTGGTCTGGGCGGCTTCGTAGGTGGGACGACCCTGGGCCTGGCTGTCAGGACCATCGCGACCCACCAGACCACTCTGGGCAACATAGAGGTGCGCAGGCTGGCTGGTCAGCAGGGTGAACGGCTGTTCCTTGCCTTCTTCCAGCTTGTGGGCCAGCAGTTCGGCAGAGACGATGTCACCGCCCTGGGTATCCAGGGTCAGCTTGAGCACGTCGGAGGAGACGGTGACAAGCTTGCGTGCGGTAGTGGCGTTGGCTTGCTCGGAAACCTGAGGAATATCACCGGTCTGACCGGCTTCAGGTACGAAATGTTCGGTTTGGGCCACGGTAGTCGGGGCCGGCTTCGGAGCCTTGTCGGACTCCCACTGTTGCCAGAGCAAGAAGCTCACGAACAGCAAACCGATCAGGAGTAAATTGCGTTGTGATTCCATAGTCTTCAGTTTCTTCGCTTTGGTTGCGGAACCGGGTCATAACCACCCTCGGATAAGGGATGGCATTTTAATAGACGTTTGCTGGCTAACCAAACGCCTTTTATGAAACCGTGAAGTCGGATTGCTTCTATCGCAAATTGGGAACAAGTCGGGGTGAAACGGCAGCGCGGCCCGAGCAGGGGACTAATGATTAGCTGATACAGGCGTATCAGTTTGATAGCTACCCATTGCAACGGCGTGACAGAGTGCGCCATAGCTTTTCCAGTAACTTGAACAGCTCTTCGTTGTCCATCTCCTTTACGCCACCCTTGGCTATGACGACGATGTCGATAGCGGGCAGATTGGCCTGATTGAGACGGAAGCTCTCCCGTACCACTCGTTTGACACGGTTACGCCAGACGGCACGCTTGAGTGCTTTTTTGGGCACAGCCAGGCCAAGACGGGGGTGTTCGAGGGAATTGGGGCAAGCAAGAAGCGTAATTTGCGGAGAAGCGGCCCGGACAGGCTCGGCGAAAACGCGTTTGAAGTGTTCGGGAGTTAACAGACGTAACTCCCGAGAGAAGGTGTGCTGGGTAGGCATTAGACTACCAGGCGGGCACGACCCTTGGCACGACGAGCGGCCAGAACTTTGCGGCCGTTGGCGGTAGCCATGCGAGCGCGGAAACCGTGAGAGCGCTTGCGCTTCAGGTTGGACGGTTGAAAAGTACGTTTCATGATTCGATTCCGTATTTCTGTACAGTTTTGATTGTCACACTTAGCCGACGCGCCAGCTATAGCGTGTGACGACTAGCAAAAGAGGCCGAATTCTAAACAGAGTTCGGCTTCTCGTCAATCCGCCGTTCCCTCTCATCTTCTTCTGGCTCAACAATAAGCAGGAGAAGCTGGCAGGATCCGGAGGATCAAGGGCCCCGAATTATACTGGCAACCCCGGGTTAAACAAGGATCCACCAAGAAAAAAGGCGGCCAGGCCGCCAAAGAGAGAGCTATTTAAGGACTTTCCGCAAGAACTCCCGGGTACGGGGATCCTTGGGATCGACCAATATCTGATCCGGCGGGCCCTGTTCGACGATCCGGCCCCCCTCCATGAAGATCACCCGATCGGCGACATCACGGGCGAACTCGATCTCGTGGGTCACCACCACCATGGTCTGGTGCTGGCGGGCGAGCTCCTTCATCAACCCCAGCACCTCGTCGACCCATTCGGGATCCAGGGCCGAGGTGGGCTCGTCAAACAGGATGACCTTGGAGTGAGCCGCCATGGCGCGGCCTATGCCGACCCGCTGCTGCTGTCCGCCGGACAGGGACGCCGGGTAGGCATCCTGCTTGTCGGCGAGGCCTATGTCCTTGAGGATGCCAAGGGCGGTGGCCCTGGCCTCCGCCTTCGGCTGTTTCCAGACGGTGATCAGCCCCTCGGCTATGTTGTCCAGCGCCGTCTTGTTGGCGAACAGGGCATAGTTCTGGAACACGAAGGAGGCGCGCTTGCGCAGCTCTATGGCCTGCTGCTCGCTGGCATGGGCCAGATCCAGCTCAAGGTCATCGATGGCAAGGGTGCCTGCATCCGGGGTCTCCAGCAGGTTCAGGCAGCGCAGCAGGGTCGATTTGCCGGTGCCGGAGGGGCCGATGATGACGACAATGTCCCCCTTCTTCACCTCCAGATCGATGCCGTTCAATACCTGATTGCCGTCATAGGCCTTGGCAAGACCCGTTAACTTGATCATGACAGGTCTCCTTTAATAGGCGCGGCTGTTGAGAGGTACTTCCAGCCTGTGCCGCAAGTGGGTAATGGCTTGTTCATCATCGCTGGCATCCTCTTAGTAAGCACGATTGAGGCGTACTTCCAGCAGGTGCTGCAAGCGGGTAAAGATGATGACCACCACCCAGTAGACCAGGGCCACCGCCATGAAGCTCTCGAAGAACTTGAAGGAGGAGGAGGCCTCCATCTGCGCCTTGCCCATGATCTCGGCCACCCCCAGGGTAAACGCCAGTGAGGTGCTCTTGATCATGTCGATGAAGTAGTTCATCAGCGACGGGGTCGCGATGCGGGCCGCCTGCGGCAGTATGATCCGCCGCATCGCCTGATAACGACTCATGCCGATGCTGAGGGCCGCTTCCATCTGGCTCTTGTGGATGCCGAGAATGGCGGCCCGGATCGACTCGGCCATGTAGGCGGCGAAGTGCAGGGTCAGACCTATGATGGCGGCGGTAAAGGCATCCATCCCCACGAAGATCGGGAACAGTTGCGGCAGCCCGTAGTAGAGCAGGAACAGCTGGACGAGCAGGGGAGTCCCCCGGAAGAACGAGATATACAGCATCGCCAGCCAGTGAATTGCGGGAACGCGAAACACCCGTACTATCGCCAGGGCCAGCGACAGTACGAGTGCCAATACGAATCCCCACAGGGCCATTTCCATAGTCGTGCCCAGGTATTTGAGCAGGATGGGAAACAGCCCTAGCGTGTACTCGAGATCAAATTCCATCATTTATTTGCTGGTGATGTCCGCTGCGAACCATTTTTCCGAGATCTTGGTCAGGGAACCGTCTTTACGCATGGCGGTCAGTGCCTCGTCGACCTTCTTCAGCACGGCCTGTTTTTCCGGGGTCTTCAGGAAGGGCAGGGCGTTCTCGATGGTCTCGAACGGTGCGCCGGCCTGTTGCAGCGGCAGCTTGGATTCCTTGATCAGCTGGGCGGTGGAGACGCGGTCCATCACGAAGGCATCGATGCGACCCAGGGCAACGTCCTGCTCGAAGCTGGAGTCATAGGTGCGGATGTCGATCTTCTTGTTCGGGTCGTTCTTGCGCAGCAGCTCTTCGAAGTTGGAGCCCAGGTTCACCGCGACCGTCTTGCCTTCCAGATCCTTGAGACCGTGGATGGTGCTGTTGCCCTTGCGCACCACTATCTGGGCGCCGTCATAGACGTAGGGCTGGGAGAAGGCGTACTTGGCCTTGCGCTCGTCGGTGATGGTGATCTGGTTGGAGATGGTATCGACGCGACCGGTTTCCAGCATGCCGAACAGGCCGGAGAAGCTGGCGGTGACGAACTCGACCTTGTAACCGGTGCGCTCACCGATCTGGTTCCACATGTCCACCTCGAAGCCTTGCAGCTTGTCCTGCTTGACGAAGGTGAACGGGAAATACTTGCCGGACATGCCGACCTTGATGGTTTCCTGGGCGATGGCCTGGCCGGACAGGCTAGCCAGCAGAATGGCGGCGCCGGAGATCAGCTTGATGGTGGATTTCATGGGGATTCCTCTCTCTGTAGTTCTGTATTTTTAGTTGTAATCACGGGTTGGCGCTGATGTTATTGGAATAAAATATAAAGAATAAATGATATTTGGTTATATAAAATAACCGCAGCAGCAGGGTCTCATTCTGTCCACATCACCGGTCGATGGCTGTGGGTAACTTTGGGGATGAAATCAGATCCTGGGGCGTTGGATCCTTGAAAGTCAAGGATCTTATTTGCTGGATCCGTGCGGCGGCAACTGGAGATCCAGCCACTAAAAACGTAGAATAGCCGGTCTTTACTTAATCAATTGACGGGAGTCTAGAGTGACTGCTTCGCTATGGCAGCAGTGCCTTAACCGGCTGCAAGATGAGTTGCCCTCGGCAGAATTCAGCATGTGGATCCGGCCGCTTCAAGCGGAGTTGAGTGACAATACTCTGACCCTGTATGCACCGAATCGCTTCGTTCTGGACTGGGTACGCGACAAGTACCTGCTCCGGGTCAATGGCATCATCAACGAGCTGTGCGGAGCCGATGCTCCCACCCTGCGTTTTGACATCGGTAATCGTCCCCATCCCGTCGCTGTCGCCAGAGCGCCGGCGCGTGGTGTCGATCCTGTGAATAACTCTCACAAGAGCTGGGAAAGCAAGGCGGAAGCCAAGCCCGAGCCGAACCACAAGAGCAACACCAACGTGAACTACACCTTCGAGAATTTCGTCGAAGGTAAGTCCAACCAGTTGGCCCGTGCGGCGGCCCGTCAGGTGGCCGACAATCCGGGTGGCGCTTATAACCCGCTCTTCCTCTATGGCGGCACCGGTCTGGGCAAGACCCACCTGCTGCACGCCGTTGGCAATGCCATCAAGGAACGCAAGAAAGACGCCAAAGTCATCTACATGCACTCCGAGCGCTTCGTCCAGGACATGGTGAAGGCGCTGCAGAATAACGCCATTGAAGAGTTCAAGCGTTATTACCGTAGCGTCGATGCCCTGCTCATCGATGACATCCAGTTCTTCGCCAACAAGGAGCGCTCCCAGGAGGAGTTCTTCCATACCTTCAACGCCCTGCTCGAAGGTAACCAGCAGATCATCCTGACCTCGGATCGTTATCCGAAGGAGATCAATGGTGTCGAGGATCGCCTCAAGTCCCGCTTCGGCTGGGGCCTGACTGTCGCGATCGAACCGCCTGAGCTGGAGACCCGGGTGGCTATCCTGATGCGCAAGGCGGACGAGAACCAGATCCATCTGCCGGACGAAGTGGCCTTCTTCATCGCCAAGCGTCTGCGCTCCAACGTCCGTGAACTGGAAGGTGCCCTCAACCGAGTGATCGCCAACGCCAACTTCACCGGCCGTGCCATCAACATCGACTTCGTGCGCGAGGCGCTGCGCGACCTGCTGGCCTTGCAGGAGAAGCTGGTCACCATAGACAACATCCAGAAGACGGTGGCGGAGTACTACAAGATCAAGCTGGCGGATCTGCTGTCCAAGCGTCGTTCCCGCTCCGTTGCCCGCCCGCGTCAGCTGGCGATGGCACTGGCCAAGGAGCTGACCAACCACAGTTTGCCGGAGATAGGGGATGCCTTTGGTGGCCGTGACCACACCACCGTTCTTCATGCCTGCCGCAAGATCGAGCAGCTGAAGGAGGAGAGTCACGACATCAAGGAAGACTATTCCAACCTGATCCGTACCCTCTCGTCCTGATAACGGAACTGAGTGGACAGATGGGGCTCGAATATTCCAACCTGATCCGAAAATTTTCCTCCTAATCACAACGGAGAGCACAGATGCAGCTCGAAATTAGCCGTGAGGCCCTGTTACGTCCTCTGCAACTGGTGTCCGGTGCCCTGGGTGGCCGGCCGACTCTGCCCATCCTCGGCAACGTCCTGCTCGATGTCAGCAATGGCCTGCTATCGCTGACCGGGACAGATCTCGAGGTGGAGATGATAGGCCAGGTCTATCTCAGCAGCGACAGCCAGGATGGGCGTACCACTGTACCGGCCCGCAAGTTGCTGGATATCTGTCGCGGCCTGCCGGAAGGGGCGGATATCCGTCTCAACACCGAAGGGGATCGCCTCATCATCCGCTCCGGTCGTTCCCGCTTCAATCTCTCGACCCTGCCGGCGACCGAGTACCCGAACATCGAGGACTGGGAATCCGTGCTCGAGTTCGACATCAGCCAGCTGGAGCTGAAGAAGCTGATCGATGCGACCCAGTTCTCCATGGCCAGCCAGGATGTGCGTTACTACCTGAATGGCATGCTGTTCGAGAGCGAGGGCCATGGCCTGCGCACCGTCGCCACCGACGGTCACCGCCTGGCCACCTGCCGCCGCGAAGTGGTCGGGGAATCGCTGCCCGATCATCAGGTCATCCTGCCCCGCAAGGGGGTGCTGGAGCTGGTGCGCCTCCTGGAGGCGGAAGACAAGCCGGTGCGGTTGCAGGTCGGTCGCAGCAACCTGCGTGCCGCCCTGGATGGCTTCATCTTTACCTCCAAGCTGGTGGATGGCCGCTTCCCGGACTGGCGTCGCGTCATTCCACGGGGGAGCGACAAGGCCTTGATTGCCGGTCGTGAGGATCTGCGCCAGGCCTTCGCCCGCGCCGCCATCCTCTCCAACGAGAAATTCCGTGGGGTGCGTCTCAATCTGCAGGAAAACCTGCTGCGCATCACCGCCAACAACCCGGAACAGGAAGAAGCCGAGGAGCTGCTTGACGTACAATATGCCGCTGGCGAGATGGAGATCGGCTTCAACGTCTCCTATGTGCTGGACGTGCTGAATACGTTAAAATGTGACCAAATCCGGATCAGCCTGAGCGATTCCATCAGCAGTGCCATTATTGAGGATTTTGACAGCCAAGATGCCCAGTATGTGGTGATGCCGATGCGGATCTAGTCGTGTCCCTGGTCAAACTCCAGCTCAGCGACTTTCGCAACATCCAGCACGCCAGTCTCGCGCTGTCCCCCGGCCTCAATATCCTGGTCGGGTGCAATGGCAGCGGCAAGACAAGCGTGCTGGAAGCCATTCATTACCTCGGTCTCGGTCGTTCTTTTCGTACTCACCTGACCGGGCGGGTCATCCGCCAGGGGGAGAGGGCCTTTACCCTGTTTGCCCAGTGCGAGCTGGAGGGGCGTCAGGTGCCCATCGGGCTTGCCAAGGACAAGGGGGGCGAGACCCAGCTCAAGATCGCCGGGGCCCAGGCCCAGCGATTGGCCGATCTGGCCGAGCTGTTGCCGGTGCAGTTGATCCACCCAGATGGTTTCAACCTGCTGACCGGTGGGCCCCAGGCTCGCCGGGCCTGGCTGGACTGGGGCGTCTTCCATCAGGAGCCGACCTTCTTCTCCCTGTGGGGACGGGTACGGCGTCTGCTGAAACAGCGCAATGCGCTGCTGCGCCAGAGCAGCCAGTATCGCCAGCTGGCGTTCTGGGATCAGGAGCTGGTGCGGCTCGGGGGTGAACTGGCGGAGTTTCGCGCCAGTTACTGTCAGGCCATTACCCCCCTGATCAAGGAGATGACGGCGGATTTTTTGCCGGAATTCGACATCAGTCTCGGTTTCTATCGGGGCTGGGAGAGAGAGACTCCCCTCGGCGACTTGCTGGAGGCGGGGTTCGAGCGGGATCGTTCGCTGGGATACACTGGGGTCGGTCCGCAGAAGGCGGATGTGCGGCTCAAGGCGAACGGGGTGCCCGCTCAGGATATTTTGTCCAGGGGTCAGTTGAAGTTGCTGGTCTGTGCCATGCGACTGGCTCAAGGGCTCTATTTGAATCAACATAGCAGCCGTGGCTGTATTTTTTTAATTGACGATTTTGCCTCTGAACTGGATGTCGACAAACGTCGCCTGCTGGCCGCAAGGCTGAAACAGTGCGCGTCCCAGGTGTTTATCACCGCCATCGATACCGGTCAGCTCGCAGACATGATGGATGCGAGTGACTGCAAGCTGTTCCACGTGGAACAAGGCAAGATCTCCGAAACGTTAGAGAAGGCAGAGAGTAAGCTATGAGTGAAAATACTTACGACTCCTCGAATATCAAGGTGCTGAAGGGCCTGGATGCGGTCCGCAAGCGCCCGGGGATGTATATCGGCGATACGGATGATGGCTCGGGCCTGCACCACATGGTGTTCGAGGTCGTCGATAACTCCATTGACGAGGCTCTGGCTGGCTACTGCTCCGATATTCAGGTCAAGATCCATTCCGACGGCTCCGTCTCAGTGCGTGACAACGGCCGGGGTATTCCGGTCGACATGCACGAGGAGGAGGGCCGCTCCGCCGCCGAAGTCATCATGACGGTGCTGCATGCCGGCGGCAAATTCGATGACAACTCCTACAAGGTATCCGGTGGCCTGCACGGCGTGGGTGTCTCGGTAGTTAACGCCCTCTCTGACAAGCTGCTGCTGACCATACGTCGCAACGGCCACGTCTACGAGCAGACCTATCACCTGGGTGAGCCGCAGGCACCGCTCAAGCAGATTGGCGACAGCACGGGCACAGGTACCGAAGTGCGCTTCTGGCCGAGCCCGACCATCTTTACCGATACCCTGTATCACTACGAGATCCTGGCCAAGCGTCTGCGTGAGCTCTCTTTCCTGAACTCAGGTGTCTCCATCCGTCTGCTGGACGAGCGGGATGGCCGCGAGGCTCACTTCTGCTACGAGGGCGGCATCAAGGCCTTCGTCGAATACCTGAACCAGAACAAGACCCCGATCCATCCCAAGGTGTTTCACTTCACCACGGAGCAGGATGGCATCGGCGTCGAAGTGGCGATGCAGTGGAACGACGCCTATCAGGAAGGGGTCTACTGCTTCACCAACAACATACCGCAGCGGGATGGGGGCACCCACCTGGTGGGCTTCCGTACCGCGCTGACCCGTACCCTCAACTCCTACATGGACAAAGAGGACTACAGCAAGAAGGCCAAGTCTGCCGCCAGTGGCGACGACGTGCGCGAAGGTTTGATTGCGGTCATCTCCGTCAAGGTGCCGGACCCCAAGTTTTCCTCCCAGACCAAGGACAAGCTGGTCTCTTCCGAAGTGAAGACAGCCGTTGAACAGGCGATGGGCGAGAAGCTGGCCGACTTCCTGCTGGAAAACCCGGGCGATGCCAAGATAGTGGTCAACAAGATCATCGATGCGGCCCGTGCCCGTGAAGCGGCCCGCAAGGCCCGCGAACTGACTCGCCGCAAGGGGGCCCTGGACATCGCCGGTCTGCCCGGCAAGCTGGCGGACTGTCAGGAGAAAGACCCGGCCCTCTCCGAACTCTACATAGTGGAAGGGGACTCTGCTGGCGGCTCCGCCAAGCAGGGTCGCAACCGCAAGAACCAGGCCATACTGCCGCTCAAGGGCAAGATCCTGAACGTGGAGAAGGCCCGTTTCGACAAGATGATCTCCTCGCAAGAGGTGGGCACCCTGATCACCGCGCTGGGCTGCGGCATAGGTCGTGACGAGTACAACCCGGACAAGCTGCGTTACCACAACATCATCATCATGACGGATGCGGACGTCGATGGTGCGCACATCCGAACCCTGCTGCTGACCTTCTTCTACCGTCAGATGCCCGAGATCATCGAGCGTGGCTACGTCTTCATCGCCCAGCCACCGCTCTACAAGGTCAAGAAGGGCAAGCAGGAGCAGTATCTGAAAGACGAAGACGCGCTGCTGCAGTACCAGACCTCCATGGCGCTGGACGGTGCTACCCTGCACGTCAACGAGTCTGCCCCTGCCATAGGTGGCGAGGCGCTGGAGCGTCTGGTCAACCAGCACCGTGCCGTCTCTCACCTGATCACCCGCATGTCCCGCCGTGCCCCGGATGCCGTGCTGACCCAGCTGATCTATCAGCCTGAGTTGAACGAAACCCTGCTGGCCAGCGAGAGCGATCTGCTGGCCTGGTGCCAGGGGATGGAAGCCGTGCTCAACGAGAGCAACCACGGCATCCAGTACCAGATCCAGGTACGTCGCGACGAGGAGCGCAGCCTGTACGTGCCCCATGCCGTGGTACGTCAGCACGGTGTCGACCGGGAGTACCCGATCAGCTACGACTTCCTGCAATCCTCCGAGTACCGTCAGCTGGTCTCCCTGGGCAAGGAGATCGCCAATCTGATCGAGGACGGTGGTTTCATCAAGCGTGGCGAGAAGGTCAAACCTGTGGCCAACTTCGTGGAAGCCGTCGACTGGCTGATGGGCGAAGGCAAGCGTGGCATCTACATCCAGCGCTATAAAGGGCTGGGTGAGATGAACCCGGATCAGTTGTGGGAAACCACCATGGATCCGGAAGCCCGTCGCATGCTGCGCGTCACCATAGACGACGCCGTCGGCGCCGACCAGCTCTTCTCCACCCTGATGGGTGATGCGGTCGAGCCTCGTCGTGACTTCATCGAGACCAACGCCCTGCGGGTCGCCAACCTCGACGTCTAATCCGATGCGTCCTCGCGATTGAACAAAGCCGCTCCCTGTGAGCGGCTTTTTGCTGGCTAACGCAGGCCCCCGAAGGTGCGGCGCCACTCGCTCGGCGACACGCCGAAACGGGTGCGAAAATGCTGGCGCAGGCTGGTGGCTGTCTTCAATCCCACCAGCTCGGCGATGCGATCCATGGAGTGGGAGCTCGTCTCCAGCAACTCCTGGCTGCGCCTGAGGCGCTCGGCCAGCAACCACTCCCCGACGGAGAGACCGGTCGCCCGCTGGAAGCGGCGGGTGAAGGTGCGGCGGCTCATCAGGCAGTGCTCTGCCAATGTGTCCAGGTTGTGAGGCTCGGCCAGGTGCATGCGCAGGTGGTCGAACAGCTGGTTGATCCTGGCATCCCGGGTGGAGGCGGGCACCGGCTGCTCGATGAACTGGGCCTGGCCCCCTTCCCGATGGGGCGGCACCACCAGGCGCCTGGCCAGCTTGTTGGCGATGCGGCTGCCATGGTGTTCGCGCACCAGGTAGAGGCAGCAGTCCAGCCCGGCGGCAGTGCCGGCCGAGGTGATGAGGCCCTCATCGTCCACGTAGAGGGCATTGGTATCTAGCCGCACGGCGGGAAAGCGGCCCATGAAGTCCTGCTCGAACTCCCAGTGGGTCGAGGCCCTGCGTCCCTCCAGCAGACCGGCATAGGCCAGCACATAGGTGCCCAGACAGAGCCCCACTATCTGGGCCCCCCTGTGTCGGGCGGCAACCAAAGCATCGAGCAGGGACTGGGCCGGTCGCTCGGCCGGATCGCGCCAGAAGGGGATGACGACGATGTCAGCCCCGACCAACCCCTCCAGCCCGTGGCTGGCGTCGATGCGAAAGCCCTGGGCGGAACCGGGCTGGCGGGTAGCGTCGCCGGCGCAGAGTCTGAGTTCGAACAGGGAGGCGCCTGGCATCATGGTGTCGCCGAAGATGAGGCAGGGCACAGCGCAGTGAAAGGGGCTGAAGTGATCGAAGGTGATGACGGCGACGACGATGGGATTGGGCATGGTGGCAGACTCCTTTGCACTCGGATCCCCATGATAAGGGGCGGCAACAGAAAGCCGAAGGGCCATGTGGCGGCATGGCCCTCTCTCATCAGAGGACGATGGACTCGCCATCCTCGGGTACCAGCACCCGCGTTGCCATCCCCTGTTTGCCGATGTAGTCGCGCAGCTCGTTCCGTGTCAGCAGGGCATGATTGACCGCCTCCATGTGGCTGGCGATCAGGGTGGCCTGTGGCGCTGCCTGATACACGGCGGCGACATCCTCCTTGCCCATGATGATGGAACCCAGTCCCGGCACCTGGGCATCGCCACAGTTGAGGATGACGACCTCGGGCTGGTGCCGTTGCAGCGCCTGTTCAACCTGGGCGTTCCAGACGGTGTCACCCGCCAGATAGAGGGTCTTCTCTGCGGGATGGGAGAAGACCACCCCGGATACCTCACCCAGCCGCTCGGCCAACACCGCCATGACCTGATCGTTGCCGTGTTGCCCCTCGGTCTGGTGCAACCGGATGCCGGCAAATTCGGCCTGCTCGCTCAGCAGGCGCACATCCTTGAAGCCGCTGGCGCGGATGCTGTCGGCATCCTTCTGGTGTTGTACAAACAGCGGGAGATGCTTGGACAACAGTTGCTGCGCGGCAGGGTCCCAGTGATCCAGGTGATCGTGGGTGACTATCACCGCATCCACATCGAGGATCTCCGTCATGGGCAGGGGCAGCTCGACCAGGGGATTGCGCAGCTGGCTGTTGGCCGTCCCCTCAAACCCCGGGAGGCTGCCCTTGGCAGACAACATGGGATCGATCAGGAAGCTGGTGCCGGCGTAGTGGATGAGCAGGGTGGCATTGCGAACCTGGGTAACTTGCATGGTGTGCTCCGGTCTCTGGTGGGGGGACGCAACCAGTATGGCGCGGAGGGCATCAGGGGATGAGTGGCCCGCGGGCCGATTACCATATCAATCGGGCCAAAATGAGTTTTGATGGGCGGCCAAAAATTTCTTTTCATTTTTTCCCTTGAAAGGAAAAAGTGAGCCCCTATATAGGTAACAAGGCCGGAACGCTCGACAGAGGTTTCGACCGGGCGCCCGTCCATCAGGAGGGCAAACAATCCGTTATCGCTCACAAGAGGGTAATACTATGCGTTCTATCGACTTTTCTCCGCTCTATCGTTCTGCCATTGGTTTCGATCGTCTGGCCAATCTCATCGAATCTGCGGCCAGCAATGGCAATGCCGGTTATCCCCCCTACAACATCGAGCAACTGGGTGACAACGACTACCGCATCAGCATGGCGGTGGCGGGCTTTACCCAGGAAGAGCTGGAGCTGAGCTTCCAGGAAAATCTGCTGACGGTGAAGGGCAACAAGCAGGCTGACACCGAGCGCCACTATCTCTATCAGGGCATAGCCGAGCGCGGCTTCGAGCGTCGCTTCCAGCTGGCCGACTATGTGCGGGTGAAAGGGGCCGATCTCAAGAATGGCCTGCTGCACATCGATCTGGCCCGTGAAGTGCCCGAGGCGATGAAACCCCGCAAGATCGAGATCAACGGCTGATAGCCTGAACTCTCAGTGTTTTTACCTGCTTTCCGGGTGCCGATGACGGGCCTGTGGAGAGTCAAACCTGTTGCTTATTAGAAGGATAGGATTATGCGTAACCTCGATTTTTCTCACCTCTCTTCCAATGCCGTCGGCTTCGAGCGGATGGCCCGCGAGCTGGAAGGCCTGTTCGACCAGAAGGCGGCGGCCTATCCCCCTTACAACATCGAGAAGCGGGAGCATGACGGCTACCGCATCACGGTCGCCGTGGCTGGCTTCGAGCGCGAAGAGCTGGAGCTGGAGACCGAAAACGGCACCCTCAAGGTGAAGGGGCGCAAGGCCGCAGCGGCCGGTGAGCGTCAGTTCCTCCACCAGGGAATTGCCGAGCGTGACTTCGAGCTCGCCTTCAAGCTGAGCCAGCACGTGGAGGTACAGGGGGCCAGACTGGAGCATGGTCTGCTGACCATAGATCTCGCCCGCGAATTGCCGGAGGCACTCAAGCCCCGCGCCATCCCCATCGGCAAACCCGATCAGCTGGCGCTGCCGAGCTAAGCCGGGAATGTCAGGCCGGGGTGCCTGACACCAGAGACGAGAAAGGCCTGCGATCGCAGGCCTTTCTTTTATCTGCAGGCAAGTCAGCTGCCGCGGTAAATGGCGTTGATCTCGTCCGCCAGTATGGCGATGCCGCGTCGCACCAGCTCCTCGCTCTGGGAGTAGTTGAGGCGGATGCACTCCTGGCTGTGGCGCCACTCTGGGTCGTCGATACCGGGGAAGAAGTAGTGACCCGGCACTATCAGCAGGTTCTTCGCCTTCAACCGCTCGTAGAGCTCCTGGCAGTGGATCGGCAGGCCTTCGAACCAGAGCCAGAGGAAGAGGGCACCTTCCGGCTTGTGGATGTGAAAGCGCGGGTCGGGAATGGCTTCGCGCAGCAGTTGTACGGCGAAGTCGGCCTTCTGCTTGTAGAAGGGTTTCACCACCTGTTCGCTCAGGGCGATGATCTCGCCGCTCTCTATCATGGGGATGGTGATGGCGGGCCCCAGGCTGCCCGGTGCCAGATTGATGATGCCGCTCAGGTTGGTGATGGCCTGGATGATCTTCTCGTCGGCGATGACGATGCCGCAGCGGGTGCCCGGCAGGCCCAGCTTGGAGAGGCTCATGCAGAGTATGGTGTTGGCGTTCCAGAACGGCTTGGCCTCGCTGAAGATGATGCCGGGGAAGGGCACGCCATAGGCGTTGTCGAGCAGCAGCGGTATCCCCTTGTCGCGGGCTATCTGATCCAGGTGCTCTATCTCTTCATCGGTCAGCACGTTGCCTGTGGGGTTGGTGGGGCGGGAGACGCAGATCACTCCGATGTCGTCGCCTACCTCCAGACTCTCGAAATCCACATGGTATTTGAACTGGCCGTCGGACAGCTTCTCTATGGTGGGCTTGTAGGCGACGAAGTGATCCTCCGCCAGGGCCGAGTCCGCATAGCCGATATATTCGGGGGCCAGGGGGAAGAGCACCTTCTTCTTGCGGCCATCGGCGAACTCGCCGGCCAGCAGGTTGAACAGGTAGAAGAAGGCATTCTGGCTGCCGTTGGTCAGGGCTATGTTGCGGGCCGAGATGTCCCAGCCCAGCTCTCTCTTGAGCAGGGCGGCCAGCGCCTTGGTGAACCTGTCCTTGCCTTGCGGGCCATCGTAGTTGGCCATTGCCTTGATCAGCTCGCCATTGTCGAGCAGCTGCTTGGCCTCGGTCTGAAAACGTTCCAGCATGGCGGGGATGGGGGCCGGATTGCCGCCTCCCAGCATGATGGCGTCCGGATTGAGCAGCCCCTGATTGAGGTCATCCATGAGTTGGGTAATACCGGCGTGGCGAGTGAACTTCTCGCCGAACAAGGAGAATTCCATTCGGTGACAGATCCAGAGTCAGTTACGGGGGAGCTAGCACCATAGCTCAGTTTAAAAGCGGGTGTCGATCAAAATCATGGGACGTTCCACGTGGAACGGGCCCCGGAAATTGGATGTGGTAAAAATAACCACTTATGGGTTTCAAAATAACCAGCAAGATGGGCAATAAAGCCTCAAATGGCGTCTGTTTTCATTTTATTTAAACAAAATCAATTGTTTATATAGTTGGCACGACTATTGGAATAACTCTCTGGTCATCTCAACCATACCGGAGCAAGCCAGATGAAGACCCTGATCGCGACCCTGATACTGAGCAGCCTGAGCCTGAGCCTGAACGTCATGGCCAACGACAACCCCAGGCCCGAGCTGGATAGCACCAAGCTGGCGCAGGAAATGCGTGCCCAGCAGCAGCAGGCATCCCATGCAGTGGTACTGGATGCCATCCACAACCTCCAGCCATTGGCACTGGATACCCTGGTGGTGGAGGTCAGCCCCGCCGTAGCGACTCACCCCGAGAGTTGAGGTGACGCAGGGGCGTCTGCCCCGAGTGCTGTTTGAAGAAGCTGATGAAGGCGCTGTCGCTGGAGAACTCCAGGGAAGCGGCAATCCGGCTGATGGGTTCGCTTTCTGCCAGCAACTCCATGGCCCGCAGCAGTCGCCACTGCTGGCGCCAGGCCTGATAGTTCATGCCGGTCTCCCTCATGAAGATGCGGCCTATGGTCTTGTCACTGGCACCCACCTCCTCGGCCAGCCGGTTGAGCCGAGGGGGCAGGGTGCCACCCCGCTTTATCTCCTGCAGCCAGGGCGCCAGGCGCGGGTCTGACGGCAACGGCAACTGCCAGGACTCCCGGGGTGCCTGACCCAACTCCTCCATAAACAGCACCAAGGTCCGCTGCTGCTCCTCTTGTGGCTGGTCCCATGGCCAGAGCGCCATCCGTTCGATCAGTGCCTGCAGCAGCGGATTGACCGCCAGCACCGCCATTGTGGTCGGCAACTCGGGGTGCGGGGTGAAGTAGAGGGAGCGATAGGCCACCACACCGCGCATCAAGACCCTGTGGGGCGTGCCCGCCGGCAGCCAGGCCGCTCGCGTCGGCGGGAGCAGGCAAACCCTGTCCACCAGCTCCATGGTCATGCAGCCGGATTGGGCGAACAGCAGCTGGTGGCGCTGGTGCCTGTGCAGGCCGGAGTCATGCCAGCCCAGCGCGGAGGCGATGCCGATCACGCTGCCAGCGTGGCTGTCCGGGTCGAAAGGGTGATCGGGAAGAATAAAGGCCATGTGTCCGACTTTTGATGTATATAGTCCTGCTTATTGTAATGGGACATTCCCCCTCTCTCTAGAATGACGACCTCTTGTGAAGGAGGTTTGTCATGCACAACAAGTTGCCACCACGCTGGCTGGTGGTGGGATTGATGATGTTTCCCCAGATGGTTGAGACCCTCTACAGCCCGGTATTGACCCAAATTGCCAGCCAGTTTGGGGTGAGCGAGGGGCAGGCATCCCAGACCCTGTCTGTCTATTTCCTGGCGTTTGCGGTGGGCGTGGTCTGCTGGGGTCGGCTCTGCGATCTCGTCGGGCGGCGTCCCGCCATGCTGGCGGGCTTGTTCACCTACGGGGTCGGCACCCTGCTGGCTCTGCTGGCCAGTGAGTTCGAGACCCTGCTGCTGGCCAGGGTCGTCTCGGCCTTCGGCGCCGCCGTGGGATCAGTGGTGACCCAGACCATGCTGCGCGACAGCTATCAGGGGGTCGAGCTGGCGCGGGTCTTCTCGGTGATGGGCGTGGCGCTTTCCCTCAGCCCCGTGCTGGGGCTGGTGAGCGGCGGCCTGCTTGCCGAGCAGTTTGGCTATCTCGGGGTCTTCAGCGGCTTGCTGGTGCTGGCGGCACTGTTGCTGCTGGTGGCCGGTCGGTGGCTGCCGGAAACCCGTCCGGCCAGCACACAGCGAGTCGCACTCTGGCCGCTGGCAGGCAAGATGGCGAGGGATGGCGGGCTCTGGCGCAGCGCAGCCCTGGTCGCCCTGTTCAACACCATGCTGTTTGGCTACTACAGCCTGGCTCCCTTCCTGTTTGACGGGCTGGGATTGAGGGTGAGCGACTTTGGTTACTCCGGGGTCTTGCTGGCGCTGGCGACCCTGCTCGGCAGCCTGCTCAACAAGCAGCTGCTGGGGAAGGGTTGGCAGCCGTCATCCCTGATCAGGCTGGCCTGTGCACTGGCGCTGGTTTGCGGGCTGCTGGTCTGGACGAGTCAGTCCTCGCTCTGGTTCCTGCTGCCCATGATGGGAATAGTGGTGGCCTATGGGGTGGCTATCCCCAATGTGTTGAGTGAGGCCTTGCAGGCCTACAGGGCGGTGGCGGGCAGCGCCGGTGCCCTGTTCGGGCTGGCCTATTACCTGCTGCTCAGCCTGGGATTGGCGGTGGCAGCCGGCTTGCAGGATCTGGGACTGCTGCTCGCCGGCTGCGGTCTGCTGGCGCTGCTCTGCAGCGGGCGCCGTTCCACGTGAAACATCGGCTACCGATGAAGCGGTAGCCGATGTCGGGTACGGTGTTTCGAACTGGGTGGGCTGCTTGTGACTGTTTCAACTGCCGATGAAGCGGTAGCCAATGCCGGATTCGGTTTCTATCAGGCTGGGCTGCTGGGGGTTATCTCCCAGCTTCTTGCGCAGGCTGGCGATGACGATGCGCAGGTAGTGGGTATCCTCCTTGTGGCTGGGCCCCCAGATGTCGTTGAGCAGCTGGGTCTGCAGCACCAGCTTGCCGGGGTGGCACACCAGGGCCTGCAGCAGGGCGAACTCCTTGCGGGAGAGGGGGATCTCCTCATCCCCCATGGTGACCTTGTGACTGCCGGTATCCAGGCTCAGGCCGCACTGGGGGAAGTGACGGCATTCGCCGCTGCTGACCCCGGCACGCTGGCGCAGCAGCACCCGGATGCGGGCCATCATCTCCCCTATGCCGAACGGCTTGCTCATGTAGTCGTTGGCCCCGGCATCCAGCAGCCGCACCTTCTCCTGCTCCGAATCCCGTGCCGACAGCACCAGCACCGGGTTGGGGTGGTGTTCGCGGATGGCCTGCAAAATCTGGATGCCATCCCCGTCCGGCAGGCCGAGATCCAGGATCACCAGATCGGGGTTGAGGTGGCGGTACTGCGCCAGCCCTTCGTTGACGCCCACCGCCTCGCTCACCTGGTGCCCCTCGGCGACCAGGCTGATCCGCAGAAAGCGGCGAATGGCCGCTTCATCATCTATGACCAGGATATGGGCCATCTAGCCTCCAGAGGCGAGTGTTGGGGGGCTGGGGACGGCTGACCCCAGGAACCCGGAATGTGCGCATCATACCTCGGGTGAGTTGAGGGAGAGCGGCAGTGAGATACGCATGCAGGTGCCGTTGCCGTTGGGGCCGGCAAACGCCCAGATGCGACCACCGTGGGCTTCTATCATAGCGCGGGAAATGGCGAGGCCAAGTCCGGTGCCGCGACTGCCGCAATCACCTACCGGCTGGGTATAGAACAGATTGAAGATCTTGTCCCGATCCGACTCGGCGATGCCGACCCCTATGTCGATGATGTCGATGATGAGGTCAGGGTCCGCCAGCATCACCTTGAACTCTATGGGGGTGCCGGCCGGCGAGTAGCGGGAGGCATTGTCGAGGATGTTGACCAGCACCTGCTCGATCAGGGCGCCGTGCACATAGAGCTGGGGGATCTGCTGATCGAAGTGGATCAGCAGCTTGTGCTGGCGCCAGGAGGAGTCCAGCCGCTTGCGTGCGCTATCCACCAGATCGGCCAGATCGACCCACTCCCGCTTCAGCTGGAAGTCCGGGGAGCCGATGCGGGTCATGTCCAGCAGGTTCTGCACATAGCTGTGCAGGCGGCGCGCCTCCTCCTGCACCGAGTGGAGCAGCTCGCTGCGATCCTCGGCACTGATCCTGTCACCGTACTCCTGCAGTGTGCTGCCGGCCCCCATTATGGTCGCCAGCGGCGTCTTCAGATCATGGGAGACCGAGGAGAGCAGGGCGGCGCGCATCCGATCCGTCTCCGCCTGCAGCTGGCTGTCGGCCAGTCGCTCGTTGAGATCGATCCGGGCCAGGGCGGCGCGGATGTCGGTGAGCAGGGCCTGCAACTGGTGTTCGGCGGAGGAGGCGAGCGGGCTGGCCAGCCGTATCCCCAGCACCAGTTCGTCGGTGAGGTGGTGGTACTGGGCCTCGGCGGCATTGAGGGTGGCGGTGTGGGCCCCGGCGCTCTGCTTCTGGGCCAGGCACCAGTCGATGGCGGCCTTGTCGGTCTGGCCCGGTCCCCGCACCTCGTCTCCGGCTCTGTACTGGTACTCCTCATCCAGGGCGAACACGGGCTGCCCCAGGGCCAGGGAGATGGCCTGGGTTCCCTGCCTGAGCACCTCCACCGGACTGCTGGCGGTGGCTAGCCCCTGGCTCAGGGACAGCAGGGCGTTGCCGAGCTGCTGGGTCTCGCGCAAGCCCACCAACTGCTGGCGCTGGCGGGAGGCGAGCCGTCCTGCCGTCATGCCGACGATGAGCAGTACGAACAGGGTGAGCAGGTCGCTGTGGCTGGCCACGCTCAGGGAGAAGTAGGGGGCGGTGAACAGCAGATTGTGGGCGACGAATCCCAGCACGGCGGCCAGGATGGCGGGCACCAGGCTGGTGGTGAGGGCCGTGGCGAGAACCCCCAGCACGAACAGCAGCGGCAGGGAGGCGGGCGGCAGCCAGTGGGAGAGCCCCCAGGCGCTGGCTGAGGTCACCGCCATTATGACGATGGCCAGCAAGCTCTGGCGAATGTCCTTGGGGTGGAGTGGTTGCAGCCTCAGTCCTGGCTTGTTCTTCTCCGTATCCACCAGTGTGATCTCGAATCCCTGTGCCTGTTTCAGCAGGTGCTGCACCAGGGAGCGGCGCCAGGGCGGGTTGTGGGGCTTGCCGAGCAACAGTTGCGAGACCTGCTGCTGTTCGGCCGTCTCCAGCAGGGCATCGGCGACCGCCGGACTGGACAGGGTCAGCACTTTGGCGCCGAGGTGAGAGGCCAGCGCCAGTGCCTGCTCCAGCTCAGGGGATCGCTGCCCCTTGCTGTCTATGTGCACCACCAGCCAGGGCAGCTGGCGGCGCTGGGCGAAGCGGTGGCCGTAGCGCACCAGGGCCGAGCCGTGCTGATCCCCGAGGCAGACCATCAGCTTGCCCCGCAGCGGCAGCGTGGTCTTGCCCGCCGCCTGCCACTGCAGTTGCAGATCCCCCTCCACGTGGCTGGCGGCAGTCTGCATCGCCAGTTCCCGCAGGGCGGTCAGGTTGTTGAGGGAGAAGAAGGATTGCAGGGCGGCCTTGGCCTGATGGGGCACATAGACCTTGCCCTCCTTGAGCCGGCCGAGCAGCTCCTTGGGGGGCAGGTCTATGAGGACTATGCTGTCCGCCTCCAGCAGCACCTGATCGGGCAGGGTCTCCTTGACCCTGACCCCGGTCAGCTGCCACACCAGATCGTTGAGGCTCTCCAGGTGCTGTACGTTGAGGGTGGAGTAGACGTCTATGCCGGCGCCGAGCAGTTCCTCCACATCCTGCCAGCGTTTCTCGTGGCGGCTGCCGGGGGCATTGGTGTGGGCCAGCTCATCCACCACCACTATGGCGGGCTTGCGTTCGAGCAAGCCATCCAGGTCCATCTCCTCCAGCCGTTGCTGGCGGTGGTGATGGAGCTTGCGTGGCTGGATGGCGAGCTTGTCGAGCAGCGCCAGGGTTTCCTGGCGCCCATGGGTCTCGACCACGCCGATGAGAATGTCGACCCCTTCCTTGGCCTGTTCCCGCACCGCCTGCAACATGGCGTAGGTCTTGCCTACGCCGGGGGCGGCGCCGAGGAAGACCTTCAGCTTGCCCTTGTGTTCCTCTTCCAGGCTTGCCAGCAAGGCATCGGCCCGAACTTCATCACGCATTCCCGTGCTCCTGCTCCATGCCTGCCAGCAGGGCAACCGTCTTTACCACATCACGCATCATCATCCTTATGGAGCAACCACCGGCTCGGTTCGAAAATCTGGGTCGCCCTCCAACTCGGGTCAGCCTGGCGCGCCATCATGCGTCCTTGTGCTTATCGAGCAACAGATTCAACTGGAGGATGTTGACCACCTGGGGGCCAAGGATACCAGCTTGTGTCGACGACTTGACCTGCTCCGTCAGGGAAGCGGGATCCAGCCCGCGTTGCTTGGCGACGCGATCCACCTGAGCCAGCACGGCATCCAGGGGCAGATGGGGATCCAGGCCCGAACCTGAGCGGGTCAGCATGGCGGGGGACTGGTAGTTACCCTGGGCCTTGGCAAATTCGCTGCGCAGGGGGGAACTCACCCCCAGGTTGCTGGCGCCACTGCCTATGGTGGTGAAGTCGCTGGCGGAGGGGCGGGAGTGGAAGTACTCCGCCCGTTCAAATTTCTGCGCCAGCAGGGCGCTGCCGACCAGTTGCTGCTTGGCATCGGTCAGCTGGCTGCCGTTGGCCTGCCAGGGGAAAAACAGCTGGGCCAGCCCGGTGACGGCCAGGGGGTAGCCGACACCCAGCAGCAGGGTCAGGGTCAGCAGGGTTCTGATTGCTATCATGATTCTCTTGCTCCAAACAGATTGATGGGGTGCAGGCCAGGCTTGCACCCGTTATGTGGTTACACCAGACCCAGGCCTGTGATGACCAGGTCGATCAACTTGATGCCCATGGATGGGGGCACGATCTGGCCGTGGATACCATAGTGCGGCGTTTTCATCACACCAGCCCCAGGCCTGTGATGACCAGATCGATCAGCTTGATGCCGATGAAAGGCACTATCAGGCCACCGAGCCCATAGATCAGCAGGTTGCGGCGCAGCAGGCTGGCGGCTGAGCCCTTCACGTTGACCCCCCGCAGTGCCAGCGGCACCAGCGCCACTATGATCAGGGCGTTGAAGATGATGGCCGACAGTATGGCGCTCTCTGGACTGCCGAGTTGCATCAGGTTCAGCGCCCCCAGCTGCGGGTAGGCGGCGATGAAGAGGGCCGGCAGTATGGCGAAATACTTGGCCACGTCGTTGGCGATGGAGAAGGTGGTCAGGGCGCCCCGGGTGACCAGCAACTGCTTGCCCACCAGCACCACATCCAGCAGCTTGGTGGGGTTGGAGTCCAGATCCACCAGGTTGCCCGCCTCCTTGGCGGCCTGGGTGCCTTCGTTCATGGCCAGACCCACGTCCGCCTGGGCCAGTGCCGGTGCGTCGTTGGCACCGTCACCGCACATGGCGACCATGCGGCCATCGGCCTGCTCCTGGCGGATATAGGCCAGCTTCTTCTCCGGGGTCGCCTCGGCGATGAAGTCATCCACCCCAGCCTCGGCGGCAATGGCGGCGGCGGTCAGCGGGTTGTCCCCGGTGATCATCACGGTGCGGATCCCCATGTGGCGCAGGATCTGGAAGCGGGCCTTGATGCCTGGCTTGATGATGTCCTTGAGGTACACCACCCCCAGCAACTGCTCGTGGGTACAGACCAGCAGCGGGGTGCCGCCCTGACGGGCTATGTTGTCGACCGCCTTCAGAATGAGCTCGGGCACTCCCTTGCGATCGAGGGAGAGGTAGTTGAGCACAGCATCCACGGCCCCCTTGCGATATTGATGACCGTTGCGATCCAGACCGCTCAAGCGGGTCTCGGCGCTGAAGGGGATCACCTTGTCGCTCTCGAGCTGGCTCGGCTTGGCCATGCTCTTGCCAGCCAGGGTCAGGATGGACTTGCCCTCGGGGGTGTTGTCGCCGAGGGAGGCCAGCATGGCGGCCTGGGCCAGCAGGGAGGGATCGACCCCGGGGGCCGGGATCAGTTCGTCAGCCATGCGGTTGCCGAAGGTGATGGTGCCTGTCTTGTCGAGCAGCAGGGTACGCACGTCACCGGCGGCCTCCACGGCACGACCTGACTTGGCGATCACGTTCAGCTTCACCAGCCGGTCCATGCCAGCGATGCCGATGGCGGAGAGCAGACCCCCTATGGTGGTCGGGATCAGGGTGATGAAGAGGGCCAGCAGGTAGAGGCGCGGTACCTGGGTGCCGTTGTAGTCGAGGAACCTGGGCAGGGTGGCGACCACCAGCAGGAAGATCAGGGTCAGACCCACCAGCAGGGCATCGAGCGCCATCTCGTTGGGCGTCTTCTGGCGCTTGGCCCCCTCGACCAGCGCTATCATTCTGTCGAGCGTGCTCTCCCCGGGATTGTTGGTCACACGGACCCAGATCTCGTCGGAGACCACAGTGGTGTTGCCGGTCACGCCGCTGCGGTCGGTGCCGGACTCGCGGATGACGGGGGCGGATTCCCCCGTGATGGCGGCCTCGTTGACGGAGGCGATACCGGCAATGACTTCACCGTCGGCCGGTATCATCTCGCCGCTGCGCACCAGCACCAGATCCCCTTTTTGCAGGCTGGTGGCCGGGATCCACTCGCCCTGGCCATCTTTCGGATCCCGCACCTTGCGTGCCTGAAGCTGGCTCATGCCCGCCTTCAGGCTGTCGGCCCGCGCCTTGCCACGGCCTTCTGCCAGGGTCTCGGCGAAGTTGGCAAACCACAGGGTCAGCCACAACCAGGCAGTCAGCTGCCAGGCCAGGCTGGGGGTGACTCCCGACAGGGGTTGACCCAGCAGGGACTCCACGGTCGCCATCACGGCGGCCAGCCAGAGGGTGAACAGTATGGGGCTGCCAAACAGCGCCTTGGGGTTGAAGCGATAGAAGGCTTCGATCATGGCCTGCACGACTTGTGAGGTCTGTTTCTTGCCCTTGCCCTTCACCTTTTCGGTGCGGGCAGGGATGGAGATGGACTTGCTCATTTGAATGCTCCCAGCATCAGATGTTCGACCATTGGCATCGGTAAGGTGACTGACATGGACAGGGTCATCAGAGCGCTCCCAGTATCAGGAGGTGCTCGGCGACGGGGCCCAGCGCCAGTACCGGCAGGAAGGAGAGACCGCCTATCAGCAGCACAGTGATGATCAGCAAGGTGATGAACAGCGGGCCGCGGATGGGGAAGTCACCCTCGCCGGCATCCTGTTGGGAGGCGCGCGAGAGCTGACCGGCGATGGCCAGTACCGGAATGATGTAGCCGAAGCGACCGAGCAGCATGGCCAGACCTATGGCGACGCACTGCCAGTTGTCCGCGGCGGCGAAGCCCCCGAAGGCCGAGCCGTTGTTGCCGGCGGCCGAGGCGTAGGCATAGATGAGGCGTGACAGGCCGTGAGGGCCGTCGTGACCCATGATGGTGGCGGCATCCGGCATCAGCAGCGTTACCCCGCCGATCACCAGAACCCCGACCGGCATCACCAGCATGCTGGCGACCACCCATTTCATCTCGGTGATCCCGAGGCGCTTGCCGAGATAGGTCGGCGTGCGCCCGACCATCAGGCCGCACAGGAACACGGTCAGCAGCACGAACAGCATCATGCCGTAGATACCGGCACCCACACCGCCGAAGATGACCTCACCGAGCAGCATGTTGATCATGCCGACCATGCCACCCAGCGGGGTGAAGCTGTCGTGCATGGCGTTGACAGAGCCGTTGGAGGCCGAGGTGGTCGCCACTTCCCAGATGCTGGAGAGCACGGGGCCGAAGCGGCTCTCCTTGCCTTCCCAGTTGCCTGCCTGGGTGGTGAGCTGGGCGAGCGCTGGATCCGGTTGCAACTCCTGATAGACGGAGAGGCCGAGCCCCAGCACGAACAGCAGCGTCATGGCGGAGAGGATGGCGCGGCCGTGGCCGGAATCCTTCACGTAACGGCCCAGGGTACAGACCAGGGCGGCGGGAATGGTCAGCAGGGTGACCATCTCCAGCCAGTTGGAGAGGGCGGTCGGGTTCTCGAACGGGTGGGCCGAGTTGACGCCGAAGAAGCCGCCACCGTTGGAGCCGAGCTGCTTGATGGCGATCTGCGAGGCGGCAGGGCCGAGCGGCAGCAGCTGCTCCTGACCTTCCAGGGCGTGGAACGGCAGATAAGCCGACAGACTCTGGGGAACCCCTTGCCAGACCAGCAGCAGCGCCATGATCAGCGCCATGGGCAGCAGCACGTAGAGGCAGAAGCGCACCAGATCCTGCCAGAAGTTGCCAAGGTGTATGGTCTGCTGGCGGGAGAGACCGCGGAACAGCGCGACGGCGACTGTGGCACCTGTGGCGGCGGAGACGAAGTTCTGGGTGGTGAGCCCCACCATCTGGCTGAAGTAGGAGAGGCTGGCCTCACCGGAATAGGCTTGCCAGTTGGTGTTGGTCATGAAGCTGACGGCGGTGTTGAAGGCGAGTTGCCAGCTCAGGCCCGGCAGCTGTTGCGGGTTGAGGGGCAGCAGGCCCTGGGCCATCAGGATCAGGAACAGCAGACCGAAACCGGCACCGTTGAAGGCCAGCAGGCTGAGGGCGTAGGACTTCCAGTCCTGCTCCCGTCCATCCGTGCCACAGCAGGCCAGGGTGGCGCGCTCGACCGGCGCGAGCCAGCGACTCTTGCCCTCGAACACGCGATACATATAGCTGCCGAGCAGGGGTGCCGGCAGCAGGACCAGCAGCACGAAGGCCACTGGATAGATTATTTCTTGCCACATGTTCTAGTTCCTCACTCGTGACTACGCGTGAGTGCGCGCATCAGGTAACCCATCAGGGCGAGGACCAGCAGCAGATATAGCCAATTCATAACGACTCCGTTGAGATAATTAGCGTCGAGAGTCGATGCAAATCCATATCGACTCCGTTGGTGTCATTGACGCTGAAAGGGTATGTAAAACCGGCGTAAAGGCGCCATAAAGGGGCATTGGGGGAGCGTAAAATCGGCGTAAAGAAGGCCGCTTTCAGAGGGAATTGAGCGGGGAGGAGATCAAAAAACCCGGCCTGGGCCGGGTTGAAGTGAAGGATGACACCATTGCCAAATCACCTGTCAGTCTTCATCAGGCATCACCATGCGCAGAGGGCGGGTTCCAATCTTCGCGCCAGTCACTTCATCTACCGCGACGGCTCTAATCTCTGTGCCGGCCTCCATGTCGAAGAAACGGATCAGGTTGTTGTCGCCCCGATATTGGCGACCCCACTCACCAATCATGAAGAGTATCGGTAGAAAATCGCGACCGGCTGTGGTCAGCAGATACTCCTCGCGCGGAGGGTGTTCCGAGTAGAGCCTTTTTTCCAGCAAGCCCTCTTCAGTCAGTGTCGCCAGTCGGCGAGTCAGCATCGTGGGGGCTATCCCCAGATTTTTCCGGAACTGGTCAAAGCGAGTGAGGCCTGCATGGGCATCGCGCAGGATCAATAGGCACCAGGCATCACCAGCAACAGCGATGCTGCGTGCGATCGGGCATGGGGTGTCGTAACTATTTTTTTTGTTCATATCGTTTTGATAGTGACTTGGTGATGAATTGACAGTAATGTTGGTATCAATTTGATAGTAACACTGCAACGACACACAATCCATCCAACACGGAGATCTCGGTCATGGGTAACAACAGGACAAGTATCGTCCCGACAGCCGGGGGACCAGCCGGTCAGAACCCAGTCACGGCAATGCGGCAGACGGGGGATATACATTGGAAAGATGTGCCGACCTGCACCCTTGATGTGAACGGAACATCGTTTGCCTATCGGGCGCTGGGCCCCGACACCGGTGTGCCGGTGATCTTTTTGCACCATCTGATGGCGGTACTCGATGACTGGGATCCCGGTGTTATCGACGGCATCGCCGCGAAGCGCCGGGTTATTGCTTTCGATAATCGCGGAGTCGGCGCCTCGGGTGGCGTGGTTCCGCATACCATCGAGGAGATGGGACGTGATGTCATCGCCTTTATTCGCGCGATGGGATTGCCGCAGGTCGATCTGCTCGGGTTTTCGTTAGGCGGTGGTGTAGCGCAAATGGTGGCTTTGCAGGCGCCGGATCTGGTGCGCCGGATTGTGCTTGCCGGAACCGGGCCGCGGGGAGGTGGCGGTATCGACGAGATCAACAAGATTGCCGCCACCGCCTACCTCAAAGCGGCATTGACGCTGAACGATCCGCGCCACTTCCTATTTTTTCCCCGCACACCTGATGGCAAGCGCGCGGCAAAAGAGTACTTCTCTCGCCTGAAAGAGCGCACGACTGACCGTGACCAGCCCATCTCCCTGCAGGCCAGATATGCCCAGCTCAAGGCGATCCGGAGTGCTGGATTGAGTGTGCCGGATGATCTCTCGGTCATCACACAACCGGTGTTCGTGGCCAATGGTGACCATGACCTGATGGTCGATAGCCGACTGTCAGCAGACATGGCTCGCCGGTTGCCGAATGCCCGACTGACGATTTACCCCGACTCGGGGCACGGTGGCGTCTTTCAGCACTATCGGGCCTTTGTACCCGAGGTGCTGGCCTTCCTCGCGGATGACGCAGACCTGACCCCGATGCACAGCCAAGGATAAATGACCGAACCATGAAAGCACTCACATTCAAACGCTACGGCAAGTCGCCGGAGATTGGGATCACGGATATCCCCCGTCCTGTACTGAAGGCGGACGAACTGCTGGTTCAGGTTTATGCCGCCGGCCTGAACCCGATCGACAACATGATTCCGACCGGAATGTTCAAACCTGTGCTTCATTTTCAGCTTCCTGCAACATTGGGCAGCGATCTGGCCGGTGTCGTGACCGAGGTTGGCAGTCAGGTGACCCGTTTCAAACCGGGCGATGCCGTTTTCGCCACTATTTTCGATCTCGGTACCGGATCGCTGGCCGAATTCGCGGTGGTGCCGGAGCGCGCTGCGGCGTTGAAACCAGCCAATCTGGATTTCGTGCAAGCCGCCTCGATCCCTATGGTCGGGCTCACCTCATGGCAAGCACTGAAGGAGCGCGCCAATCTGCAGGCTGGCCAGAAGGTGTTTATCCCTGCCGGATCCGGTGGCATCGGCACCTTTGCTATCCAGCTTGCCAAGCTGCTGGGGGCCAAGGTGGGCACCACCGTCAGCACCGGTAACATCGAGCTGGTGCGCGAGCTGGGGGCCGATGAGGTGGTCGATTACAAGCAACAGGCATTCGAGCACCAACTGCACGGCTACGACACCGTGCTGGGGACGGTCAGGGGAGATGCGATCGAAAAAGCCATCGATATCCTCAAGCCGGGCAGCAAGATTATCTCCCTCACCGGCCCGCTGGATGCTGCCTTCGCGCGTGCCCGGGGGCTGAACGTATTGCTCCGCCTCCTGTTCGGGTTGATGAGCAGAAAAATCAGGTCGCGGGCGAACAAGCGGAACGTCGCCTACTCGTTCCTGTTTGTGCGTCCCGATGGTGACCAACTCACCGAAATCGGCGAGCTGCTCGATGCTCAACGCATCAAGCCGGTCATCGACACGGTATTCCCGTTCGACCAGGCCAAAGAGGCGCTGGAATACCTTGCCAAGGGGCACGCCCGGGGCAAGGTCGTCGTCAGCATCAAGCAGTGATCACGGCCGCATTGGCTCGTTCACCCACTCCATCCATATCAAGGAAAATACCATGACCCCACTTCCGACCGTCTTTATCACCGGCGCCTCCAGCGGTATCGGTGCCACCTATGCCGAACGTTTTGCTCGCCGTGGCCACGATCTTGTTCTTGTTGCGCGCAACAAGTCGCGCCTGGATGCGCTGGCTATGCGCCTGCGTGAGCAACACCAGATAGCCGTTGAGGTGCTGCAGGCTGACCTGACCAATTCGGCAGAGCTGCCGGCACTGGAAACTCGCCTGCGGCATGATGCACGTATCGGCATCCTCATTAACAATGCAGGCATGCCGCAATCCGGGAGCTTCCTGGATCAATCTCCCGAGGCCATCGAATCCCAGATCGCACTGAACATAACCGCATTAACGCGGCTCGCCGCAGCGATCGCACCGCGCCTTGCGCAATCCGGCACGGGGAGCATCGTCAACATCGGTTCGGTGGTGGGATTTTCGCCCGAGTTCGGTATCTCTCTCTACGGTGCGACCAAAGCCTACGTGCTGTTTTTGTCGCAGGGGCTGGCTCATGAACTGTCACCCAAAGGGGTCTACGTGCAAGCCGTGTTGCCGGCCACAACCCGCACCGAAATTTGGGCGCATGCAGGTGTGGATGTCAACACTCTCCCCGAGGTTATGGAAGTGGGTGAGCTGGTTGATGCAGCACTGGTCGGGTTCGATCGCCGCGAGTTGGTGACGATTCCGCCGCTTCATGTCGCCGAACGCTGGACCGCTCTGGATGATGCACGTCAAGGGCTGATGTCGGATCTTCGCCAAGCCCATGCGGCCGAACGATATCAGCCGCAAGCCTGAACACCTCAATGTGCCAGATTGGACTTGAATGCAATGCGAGGAGATTCGCTCGTCATGCCACCCAACCTGACAGCCTACTGCGGAAGAGCCGCAGTGTGATGGCGGTACTGATGCGCAGACCGTGATCGAATCTCGCCTGTTGGTGATAGCGCTGCTACAGGAAGTGGTTAGCGTGTGGTGGCCCACTCTTTCATGAGGTTGGGAGGAGGGGGGAAAGGGAAATTCAGTTGTCGAAGCCGGCCTGATGGTGATCAGGCCGGCTTCGACGTGCTTATCGCATTGTCACAAACTCTTCCGCGCTGGTGGGATGAGGCGTGGGAACGCAGTTGTTGAAGTTGGCCTGATAATGACAGGCCAGCTTCAGATGCACTTATCGCATGGTCACAAATTCTTCTGCACTGGTGGGGTGAATGGCGACGCAGTTGTCGAAGTCCGCCTTGGTGGCCCCCATCTTCATGGCGACGCCGAAGCCTTGCAGTATCTCGTCCATCGCAAAGCCGATGCCGTGCAGGCCGACCACCTTCTCCTCGGGGCCGACGCAGACCAGTTTCATCCGGGTAGGCTGGCGATGCTGGGTCAGGGCCGAATACATGGCGGTGAACTGGCTGCGGTAGACCTTGACCTGGCTCTCGCCATACTCGGCGATGGCCTCCGGCTCGGTCAGTCCTATGGTGCCTATGGGCGGGTGGCTGAACACCACGGTCGGCACCAGATCGTAGTTGAGGTGCTCGTCGGGCTTGTTGTTGAACAGCCGCTCCGAGAGGCGACGACCGGCCGCGACGGCCACAGGGGTGAGCTGGATGCGGCCGGTGTTGTCACCCACCGCATAGAGGTTGGCGACGGCGGTATTCTGGAACTTGTCGGTCGGGATGAAGCCCTGCTCGTCCAGGGTGATGCCGGTGGCGGCCAGGTTGAGGTTGTCGGTGGCCGGTACGCGGCCTATGGCCCAGATCAGGCAGTCCACAGTGAGGTGGCGGCCATCTTCCAGTTGCAGGGTCAGGCTGTCGTCGGCGTTCTTGACCACGGCCTTGGGCACGGCGTGGGTGTGCAGCTTGGGCCCTTCCTGCGCCATGATCTCCACCAGGGTCTCGTGGATCATGGGGTCGAAGTTGCGCAGCGGCGCGTGCTTGCGCACCACCAGATGGGTCTCTGAGCCGAGGGCCTGCATTACGCCGGCGATCTCGACCGCGATATAGCCGGCACCGACCACGGCGACCCGTCTTGGCTGGGCTTGCAGATCGAAGAAGCCGTCGGAGTCGATGCCGAGTTCGGCACCCGGTATGGTCGGGACTTCGGGGCGGCCGCCGGTGGCGATCAGTATGTGATCGGCGCTGTACTGCTCGCCATCAACCTCGATAGTGTTGCTGCTGACGAAACGGGCGAAGCCCTTGATGACGGTGATCTGGTTCTTGCCCAGCACGTTCTCGTAGGACTTGTGGATGCGGCCAATATAGGCCTGACGGGACTCGACCAGCTTGGCCCAGCTGAAGTGATTGAGGGTGGTGTCGAAGCCGTAGTCGGCCCCGTATCTCAGGGCATCGGCGATCTGGCCGGCATACCACATGGCCTTCTTCGGCACGCAGCCGACGTTGACGCAGGTACCCCCCAGCTCTTTGGCTTCAATCAGGGCGACTTTCTTGCCGTACATGGCAGCCCGGTTGGCCGAGGCGATGCCGCCGCTGCCGCCGCCGATGGCGATATAGTCAAAATGCTGTGCCATTGCGAGGTTCTCCGCTCGTTAAGAATGCAATCACAGCATGATGGGGACAAAGTGGCCGGCTCACAAGAGCCGGCGCTCAGTTCTGCCGGATCGGCAGACGGATATGGAACTGGGCACCCTGACCAGGTTCGCTGGCGCAATGGATGCGGCCACGGAGCAGTTGCACCACCAGGTTGTAGATGATGTGGGTGCCGAGCCCGCTGCCACCCTGGCCCCGCTTGGAGGTGACGAAGGGATCGAAGATGCGCGGCAGTATCTCGGGGGGGATGCCGCGACCGTTGTCACTGTAATCGATGACGAGTTCGTCACCCTGCTGCTCCACCCTGATGGTGATCTTCTTGGGCCTGTCCCAGCCGTCGAAACCGTGATGGATGGAGTTGAGGATCAGATTGGAATAGATCTGGGTGAAGCTGCCGGGGAAGGAGTAGATGGCCAGCTTGGGATCGCACTGGATGTCGACCTCGCACTGGGCCTTCTTCAGCTTGTAGCCGAGGGAGACCACCACCTGATGCAGGTTGTCGGCGAGGCTGAAGTTGTAGCGCGCCTCGGACGACTGATCCACCGCCACCTGCTTGAAGCTGGCGATGAGCTCGGAGGCCCGCCTCAGGTTGCCCTGCAGCAGTTGCATGGACTCATCCAGGTTGACCGTGAATTCGGTCAGGTAGGAGCGCGACAGCTGCTTGGCCTCGAGGTGCTGCTTGAAGTCGGCCACCCGCTCCTGCAGATAGGAGGAGGCCGTGACGCTGATGCCGATGGGGGTGTTGATCTCGTGGGCCACGCCGGCCACCAGGGAACCCAGGGAAGCCATCTTCTCTGACTCCACCAGGGTCTGCTGCGCCTGTTTCAGATCGTCATAGGCCTTGCCCAACTGGTCGTTGGCATCGCTCAGGCTGCGGGTACGCTCCGCCACCTTGCCTTCCAGCTGTTCGTTGAACAGTATGATTTCCCGTTCCACCTTCTTGAGGGGGGTGATGTCATAACCGAAGCCAATCAGATACTTGAGATTCGGCCCCTCGTAGAAGGGGGCGAAGGTCCATTGCAGGACGAGTTCGCTGCCCTGCTGGTCATGCATGGTGATCTCCCTGTCCTCGAGGGAGCCCTGATCCGCCAGGGTGGCCGCCAGCTCGGCCCGCTGCTCCTCGCTGACGAAGAGATCCAGCCAGTTGTGCTGCAGCAGCTCCTCGTGGTGGTAGCCGGTGAGCAGTATGGCGGCCGGGTTGATGCTGGCGATGTTGAGATCCGGCTCCATGCAGCAGATGACCATGTTGGCGGAGTTGATCAAGGTGGCGGAGAAGTCCCGCTCCTGCTGGAGCTGATCCGCCGCCTGATGGCGGGCGTTGAACTCGTCGTTCAATCGGGTGCGCATCTGGTTGAGGGTGGCGGCCAGCGCATCGAACTCATCCGGATGTTTGCGGGGCAGGGGACGCCCTTCCAGGGTCAACTCCACCGCCAGCCGATCCAGACTCAGTTTCTGGGCATAGCTGACGATGCGGTTGATATGGCGGATCACCAGGTAATAGATGATGACCAGGATGCAGAGCGAGACGACCAGGGTCTTGATGGTCTGGCTGACCAGGATCAGCACCGACTTCTCGATGAGGCGCTGATAGACCTGATCCAGGGTGGCGGCAACGAACAGCTTGCCGACCACCTCTCCCTGATAGGTGAGGCTGAATTCGCGGGAGATGTCGTATTGCGCCTGCTCCACCCCCTGGGTCAGCAGCGGCACTTCAGAGTTGCCCAGCATCTCCTTGACCATGACGAACTGCATGTTGGGCAGGTTCATGATGCCTTCGATCTGCACCTTGACCTGCTCTTCATCCAGGTTCCACAGACTGGCGGAGATGGGTTGCAGGAAGGAGGCCTCGATCTGGTCGATGCTGGCCTCTATGACGGTGACGTCCTTGTTGTAATCCCAGGCGAGCTGCAACACCGTGATGACCAGCGCCAGCACTGTGCTGCAGATCAGAATGTAGGAAAGCAGACGATAAGAGAGTCCGTTAAGGCCTATGGCCCTGGAGAAGATTCCTGACATGGCATCCTTGCGGTCTGGATTGCGAACGGCCTAGTTTAACTGCTTCATGGACTCATGTCGTGTGCCATCAAATGGATAAAAATAAGGCCCCTTTCGGGGCCTTGTTGCTGTTGGCTGAGGATCAATGGTTTCCTTTCGCCTTGGCTGGAATGGACTCGTCGAATTCTGGCAGCGGTTTGTGCTCCGAAGCCAGGAAGGTGTAGATCACCGGCAGCACGAACAGGGTGAACAGGGTGCCGATGGCCAGACCCGCCACTATGACGATGCCGATGCTGAAGCGCTGGGCCGCGCCCGCGCCTGCTGCATAGAGCAGCGGGATCAGGCCGGCAATCATGGCCGCCGTGGTCATCAGGATGGGGCGCAAACGAACCTTGGCAGCCTGCATCACGGCCTGCATCCGGTTCATGCCGTGCAGCAGCTGCTCCTCCTTCGCCACCTCGCAGATCAGAATACCGTGCTTGGTAATCAGACCGACCAGGGTGATGAGGCCCACCTGGGAGTAGATGTTCATGGTGGCCAGGCCCCATGCCAGGGCAATCAGGGCCCCGCTGATGGCAAGGGGTACCGACACCATGATCACCAGGGGGTCACGCACCGACTCGAACTGGATGGCCAGCACCAGGAAGATGATGGCCAGGGCCAGGGCGAAGGTGGCATAGAGCGCATTGCCCTCGGTCACGAACTGGCGGGCTTCCCCCATGAAGTCGTAGCGATAGCCTTGCGGCAGCTTCTCTTCGGCGGTGGCCTTGAACCAGTTGATCGCATCCCCCATGGCCACGCCAGGTGCCGGTACGGCGCCTATGGTGGCGGAGTTCAGCTGGTTGAAGTGGGGCAGGGCGCGGGGCTCGCCAACCACTTCAATCTTGATCAGGCTGCCCAGCGGGATCGACTTGCCGTCGGCGGCGCGCACGTAGTAACCCTTGATGGACTCGGGGTTGAGACGGTACTTGCGCTCCACCTGCGGAATCACCTCGTAGGAGCGGCCATCCAGATCGATCCGGTTGACGTAACCGTCCGCCATCATGGTGCCCATGGTGGTACCTATGTCCTGCATGGTGATGCCGTAGGCACCCGCCTTGTCCTTGTCGATGCTGATCTTCATGGTGGCCGAGTCGTAGTTCAGATCGAGATCCGAATAGACGAACTGGCCGTTGGCCTGGGTCGCCGCCAGCATCTCACCCGCGATCAGGAACAGGCTCTCGAAGCTGTTCGGGGTGGTGATGACGAACTGGATAGGCAGACCGCTGGAGGCACCTGGCAGCTCGGGGAACTGGAAGGTGGTGATGGCCATCCCAGGGATGTCCTTCACCAGACCGGCCACCCGATCCAGCACCTCTTTCTGGCTCGCCTCACGCTGGCTCCAGGGCACCATGGAGGCGATGCCGAAGGCCTGGTTGGCGTTGAACACCCCGGAGAATACCTGGGAGTAGGCGATCTCGGGCTGGTCATCCAGCACCTTGTTCACATCCGCCATGGTGTTTTCTATGTAGTCCAGGTTGGCATTGGACGGTGCCGTCCCCAGCACGGCCATGACGCCCTTATCCTCGGACGGGGCCAGCTCGCTCGGGATGAACTTGAACAGCAACGGCAGGCTGCCGAACACTATGACGGCGAACAGTATGACCACGATGCGGTGCTGCATGACAGCATGCAGCATGCTGTCGTAGCGGGCCGTCATCCGATCCAGCAGGTGATGCACAGTGCTCTCGAACTTGCTCGGGGTCTCGTTGGCCCTGAGCATCTTGGAGCACATCATGGGGGACAGGGTCAGGGCTATGATGCCGGAGACGAATACGGCCCCCGCCAGGGTCAGCGCAAACTCCTTGAACAGGGAGCCTGTGATGCCCCCCATCAGTGCGATAGGCGCGTACACCGCAGCCAGGGTCACCGTCATGGCGATGACCGGCACCGCGATCTCCCGGGTGCCTATGATGGCGGCCCTGAACGGTTCTTCCCCCTCCTTGATGTGACGATCGACGTTCTCCAGCACCACTATGGCGTCATCCACCACCAGACCGATGGCGAGCACCATGGCCAGCAGTGTCATCAGGTTGATGGAGAAACCGAACATGTCCATCATCATCACCACGCCGATGAGACTCAGCGGTATTGTGATGATCGGGATGATGACGGCCCGGAAGGAGCCGAGGAACAGGGTGATCACCACCAGTACTATGGCGGCCGCTTCCAGTATGGTCTTGATGACCTCGTGGATGGACTCGTTGATGGCGATGGTGGAGTCATACAGGATGTTGACCTGCATGGTGCTCGGCATGTTGCTCTTCAGGCTCGGCAGCAGCTCCAGCACATCGTGGGCGATGTTGATGGGGTTGGCGGTCGGCGCGGCGTTGATGGCCAAGACCACGGCTTCACGGCCGTTGGCGCTGGCGCGATAGATGTCGTGGCTCTTCTCCAGCGACACCTTGGCGATGTCGGAGAGGCGGATCACCTTGCCATCCCGGGTCGCTACCACCAGACGCTTGAGCTCGTCGGTATTGCTGACCTGGGTCTCGGCATTGCCGTTGAACAGGGTGAAATAGCCGGTGGCCTGACCGGTGGCCGACTGATAGTTGTTGCTGTTGAGCACAGTCATCACGTCGCTGGCGGTCAGGTCGAAGGCGGCCATCTTGGCCGGATCCAGCCACACCCGCAGGGCAAACTCGACCCCGCCGTAGAGGTCAACCTTGGATACCCCGCCCACGGTGAACAGCTGGGGCTTGATGACCCGCTCCAGGTAGTCGGTGATCTGGCTGGAGTTCAGCTCGGGGCTGGTGAAGCCCATGTAGAGCACCGCAGTGGTGGAACCCGTGGAGGAGGTGACCGAAGGGTCTTCCGCCTCTTTGGGCAACTGGGAGCGCACCGAGTTGACCTTGGCCAGGATGTCGGACAGCGCGGCGTTGGGGTCGGTGTTCAGCTTCATGTAGGCCGTCACCGTGGAGCTGCCCAGCTGGCTGGAGGAGGTCATGAAGTCGATATTGTCGGCTTGTGCGACCGCCTGCTCCAGAGGCTGGGTGATGAAGCCCTGGATCAGATCCGAGCTGGCGCCATAGTAGCTGGTGTTGACCGTGATGACGGTGTTGATCACCTCGGGATATTCCCGCACCTGCATCTTGAAGATGGCCTGGAAGCCCAGCAGGGCTATCAGGAAGCTGAGCGAGATCGCCAGCACCGGCCGTTTTATGAATATGTCAGTAAATCGCATCGCAGATCTCCGCGCTTACAGCATCGGGGTTTGTGCCGGAACGGCAAGGGCATCGTTTTCGACCACGTGCACCTTGGTATCGTTGCTCAGGCGAACCTGACCCGACAGCACGATTTGATCGCCAGCCTTGATGCCGGACAACACATGGACATCATTGCCGCGACGCTCACCCGCCTTCACCACCACCTGCTTGGCGCGTTTCACGCCGTCTGCCTCGTGAATGACGTAGACGTTCTCGCCATAGAGGGTGAAGGAGATGGCAGACTGCGGGATCACAATCTGGTCTTTCACCGTGGGCAATATGATGCTGGCGCGGGCAAACATGCCGGAGCGCAGCTGACCGTCGTTGTTCGGGATGTTGGCTTGCACCTGGATCAGGCCGCTCTGGTAGTTGACGGCAGGTTCGATGGCGGTGATCTGGCCGTCAAACTGGGTCTGGGGATAGGCATCCACGTTGATCTTGACGGTCTGGCCGAGGGAAATCTTGGAGATGTCGGTCTGGGGCACGGTGAAGCGCAGGCGCATCACGCTGGTGTCTTCCAGCCGCACTATCTCGGTACCGGGTTCCAGGTACTGACCGAGGAAGACGTTGCGCAGACCCACGACGCCACCGAAGGGGGCACGGACTTCGCGGCGGGCTATGGTGCCCTTCAGGCTGTCGATGTCCGCTTCCAGTGAGCGATAGGCCGCTTCGGCATCATCCAGCTGATCCCGGGAGATGGAGTTCTTCTGGTACAGGTTCTGGTAGCGCTCGAACTTGGCACGAGCCGCAGGCAGCCTGGCCTGGGAGGCGTTCAGGTTGGCCTTCTCCACGCTGGAGTCCAGGCTCAGCAGCAGTTGATCCGCCTTGACCTGAGCCCCGGATTCGAAGCTGATCTTGTCTATGGTGCCCGCCAGCTCACTGGAAAGGGTGACCCCCTGGTTAGGCTCGATGAAGCCGATCGCCTCTATGGTGGGGACCCAGTCTTGCGCCTTGGTCACCATGGCGGTCACCGGGAACTCGGGCTCGGGTCGATTGGCCATGAACTCTGCAATCTTCTTCTGCTTGAACATATTGAAGCCGATGACACTGCCGAACAGGGCGAGTGCTATCAGCAACATGATGGCCATCCACTTTTTCATGAACAGGCTCCTGTGATGGAATAATTAGGGTTTAAAATGGCATTCCAGCTGGCCCGGATGACCGTCTCCAACTGTTCTTGCGTCAACTCAAATTCGTGAGCCTGGCGTTGTTGTACCAGGTTGACCACGCAGCTCAGGCTCAGGGCCTGCAGCACCAGAACGGGCAAATCGATGAACAGACCCTGCTGGCGTCCCTGTTCGAAGAAACGCTCAAGTGGGGCCCATGTCGCCATTATGACCGGATCCCGCTCCAATTCAGCCCCCAATGGAGAACTTTCGTACTGCAATTTGCATTTCAGTACATTGGGATGGCTGGCAAAGAGGGCGTCGATATTGAGCCAGAGGCGTCGATACTGCCGATATGACACCTCTTCTATCTGCACATCTTCCATGACCAAGGGATGACACTTGAGAATGGTGTGCTGATAAAGCTGGCGGACAAGATCATCCTTGTCGCTGAAGTAGCGATAGATGGTGCCTGCCGCTACCTTGGCTTTCTTGGCAACCGCGGCGATGGAAAGGCCGTAGAAGCCCTGCTCGCCGAGGATTTCGTGCGCTGCCTCGAAAATCCGTTCTTTCTTATCCATGATGATCAGACTTCAGCGAGTGAATGAACGTTCATTCATTCTAGGTGGAGAGGAAAGCAAGTCAAGGGATGCCAGCCACTTTACTGCCAGAAGAGGATCCAAAAGTGGGCCGAGTGAGGACATTTTTGGCCGAATGGCTGAAGAAGAGGTATAAAAGTGCACGAAAAGATTGAAAAACAAACACTTGAACCATGGGGATAAAAAAAGAGTAGACAAGGTGGGCGCCATCATCAATAATGCGCCCCGTTCGACAGCGTAGCGCCCGTAGCTCAGCTGGATAGAGCGCTGCCCTCCGGAGGCAGAGGTCACAGGTTCGAATCCTGTCGGGCGCACCATCAAAGTGCGCCAGTTAAGCGGGCGTTGTTGTGGAACAAAACAGCTGTGGTGGCTGTAGCTCAGTTGGTAGAGTCCCGGATTGTGATTCCGGTTGTCGTGGGTTCGAGCCCCATCAGCCACCCCATTTTACAGCTTGTCAGGTATGCGAAGGTGGCGGAATTGGTAGACGCGCTAGCTTCAGGTGTTAGTGCCCCCCGGGTGTGAGGGTTCGAGTCCCTCTCTTCGCACCATACTTGCTGTATGACGAGGATGACCACATGGTCATCTTTGTATTTTGGAAATACCCATCGGTGATTAGCGCAGCCCGGTAGCGCATCTGGTTTGGGACCAGAGGGTCAAAGGTTCGAATCCTTTATCACCGACCACATTCTGAAAACCCCGCTTAGGCGGGGTTTTTGCTTTTCTGCGTATCTATCATTCCTCTGTCACCTCTTCTTACATTTCTGCAGGCGCCTGTTCGCCGCGAGTTCGGTATGCTTGGCCGGGAGCCACCAGAATAGTGGACACCCGCGACCCATTCAGACACAGGCCTATGCATCATCATGCCCCTTCACATCCGATTGCTCGCCCTGATGGCACTGCTGCTCGGCGGTTGTGCCTTGCAGCCGAGACCTGAGACTCTTCTGATGGGGGCCGCCCCCAGGTCAACGCCGGTCCCCCCGGCCACCCTGGTAACTGGCGGCGGCTTCTGCGTGGCCCTGAGCGAGCAGGGTAGCCTGCTCACCCAGCCTTGCGATCAGAGCCCCCGCCAGCTGTTCACCTGGGATGCGGGGGCCTTGCAGCTGGCGCAGGGTTGCCTGATCGCCAGGGGGGATGACGGCCTCGCCGTGGGAGAGTGTCAGGACGACAGCCGTCAATGGCAGTGGCAGGGGGATAGACTGTTCAACCGGCAGGTTTCACTGTGTCTGGATGTGGCTGGTCGCCGCCACAGAGCCGCCGTGCCGCTACGACTGGCCGAGTGTTATGGTGGCGCCAATCAGAGCTTCACTTGGACGCCAACCGGCAGCCTGCTGGATCGCCTGGGCCTGCCAGGTCTCAGTGGATGATGGGGCTACGCTGGGTGGCATAGGGATTCCCATAGGCTCTATCGCAGGGGCCCTGAGTGGCGCTCTGGTCGGCGGTGCAACCTGTGGGGGTGTCGGGCTATGGCTGGGTCGCACCCTGGATCGCCAGATCTCCCGGCAATACTGGTGCAAGGAGTGCAACCACAGCTTCAAACGATGAGGGCGCTCGCGCGCCATGGCGATCCCGGGGAGATCGCCATGATGGCAGGGATCAGGCCGCGCCAGTCTGATTGATGGCGAACAGCTGTTCCAGATAGACGGCGACGCCATCTTCATCCGAACTCAGGGTTCTGTCGTGTTCGCTCAGGGCAAGCTTGAGGCGATCATGGGCGTTGCCCATCACCACACCCCGGCCCACCATGCTCAGCATCTCGAAGTCGTTCATGCCATCACCGAAGGCGACCGCCTGGGACATCTCAAGCCCATGCTGCTCCAGCACGGCGCGCACGGCATTGCCCTTGTGTACCCCGGCGTGCATCACCTCGAGGCAATCCGGCAGGGAGAAGGTGACGTTGATCCGATCACCATAACGCTGGTTGAGCTCAGCCTCTATCTGCAGCAGCTTCTCGTGTTCGCCGATGTAGAACACCTTGTTGATCTTGTCCAGCGGGTGGCTGGCGAGATCGGTCAGGCGATAGCTGAAGCCGGAATCGTGATGGAACTGCAGCAGCCAGGGCATCTCCTCTTCCACCAGCCACTCGTCGCCGTAGTAGACGTTGATGTGGATGGAGGGGTCGCGCTCCAGCGCGATCAGTTCGGCCGCCACCGTGCTCGGCAGTGCCTGGTTGAAGACGAGCGTATCCTGCTTGTCGTGCACCACGGCGCCGTTGGAGGTGATGAGGTAGATATCCAGCCCCAGGGCATCGCGGATGCTGCGCACATCCACATGGTGACGGCCGGTGGCCACCACGAACTTGATCCCCTGATCGACCAGACGGTGCAGGGTATCCCGGGTGCGGGGGGAGATCTGGTGCTGCCCGTTGAGCAGGGTACCATCGAGATCGGACACAACTACCTTGAACATCATTACCTCGGCATCAGTGGAACGCCGGGGCAGTGTACCCCAGCGTCTTGCGTCACCCCATTTATTTAGGGATCCAAAAAATAACCAGTCCCGGGGTCTGTTGCAGTGCCGGAACAGGCCGCGCCTGGGTGGCAGGTGACGCCATGCTGGACACGGGACGCTGGTCACTCCCCTGGCAAGTCATGCAACTGGCCACTAGAAGCGGGCGAAGAAGTCTAGGGTCGCGGTCAGGGCAGGCAGACGTTGTGCATCGGCCTCGATAAACAGCTCGTGCCAGCCCCCCTCGATCCGCAGCGGCTTGCCCCCTTCACAACTGGCCCTGGTGCAGAACTCGTCCTGGGCCGCATTGTCGACTATGCCGTCATCCCCCGCCTGGATCAGCAGCAGCGGCGTCTTGATCCTGTCTGCCTCCGCGATGGCGGCATCCCCGGCCTTGATACCCTCGCGGATCCAGTGCGCAGTCACCCCACCCAGCTTGATCTGCGGACGCTGCTCATAGAGCTGGCGGAATGCCTGGTAGCGGGGCTCGCTGTGGCTCAGGCCGTTGTCGGTAAATTCATGGGAGACATAACCGCTCTGGCCCGGGCCATAGGGGGGCTCGCCCCACCAGCTGCCGACCGTATCCATGGTGGCCGCCAGTCCCTGGGCCAGCCACTTGGGCAGGCCGCCGAGGTTGATGCCCATCATGGGGGAGGAGAGCACGGCCGCCTTGATGTCGTCCGGCCAGCGCTCCAGATAACGGGCCGAGATGGCGCCGCCCATAGAGTGGGCCAGCAGGAACAGCTTGGCGGGCTTGTCCGCCAGTATGACGTCGTCATGGAACTGCTTCAGGTCCAGCACATAGTCGTCGAAGTCGGCGACATAGCCCTTCTCCTTGTCGGCCAGCAGGCGATCCGACAGCCCCTGGCCGCGGTGGTCGATGAGGTAGAGGCTGTAGCCCTGGCGCCACAGATCCCAGGCCAGCTCCTGATACTTGAGGTAGCTTTCGACCCGGCCGTTGACGAGCAGTATGGCTCTGTCCACCTTGGCCTGGCGCAGGGCGGCATAGCGGATGGTCACCCCGTCCTTGCCCTTGAACTCCCCCTCTACGGCATGGTCGCGCCAGAAGTCCGGCAGGGTCTGTTGATGGAGGGCGGGGACTTCGGCTTCCGTGGTCAGCTGATAGGGATTGGTCACGGCAAGGGCTCCGGCAGTAAACAGGGTCAGGGCCAGCAGGGCAGAAGATAACCGGTTCATGATGCGTACTCCTGTTGCCAATGCTGGTAGAGGGCTGGGATATCGCCCGAGCAAAGCAGGGGCATGGCCGCCTGCAGGCGGGGCAGGGGCCAGTTCCACCACTGCATGGCCTGCAGCATGGAGATCTGCTCATCGGTGAAGCGGCGACGGATCGGTTTGGCCGGGTTGCCGCCCACTATGGTGTAGGGGGCAACGTCTTTGGTGACGACGGCCCGGGTGGCAATGACGGCACCATCGCCTATGGTGATGCCGGGCATGATCATGGCTTCCGAGCCTATCCAGACGTCGTTGCCAACCTGGGTATCTCCCTTGCGCTGGAAGCCGTCGTGTACGCCATCACCGAAACGGGTGGCGTCGAAGGGGAAGGTAGAGGCCCAATCCAGCCTGTGGCCCTGATTGCCGGCCAGCAGGAAGGTGGCGCCCGAACCTATGGAGCAGAACTTGCCGATGGTCAGGCGATCCACTTCGCCCCAGATGCCGCTCTCCCAGGTATCCCGGGTCGAGCCGTCACCCAGCAGATAGCGCACGCAGTGATCCTCGAACGGTTTGCCATGGTAGTAGCCGGAATAGTAGCTGTAGTCGCCTGCCTCGATATTGGGGTTGCCGAGATGATCCCGTATGACCTGGGATTCCAGCCAGCTACCGAAGGGATTCTCCATCACTCCTCCTGCCACGCTTGATCTTCTTGCTGGGCGGCCCAGCCCTTGCGGGTCAGCTGCATCCGTTGCCACCAGGCCTCGTCCGCCAGGATCTCGCCAGCCGGGCCGAGCTGAGGATAAGGCATCTCTTTCTCTTTGCAGAGCTGGGCATAGATGGGGTAGCCCCCCTCGAACAGTATGCTGTTCTGCTCCTCCAGGTCGAGCGGGCAGCCGCGCTGGTAGCAGCCGGCCAGCTCGCGCTGGCGCTGGGCTTCGTACAGGATGGCGGCGGCGGCCACGGAGACGTTGAGGGACTGCACCATGCCCACCATGGGGATGACGATATGGTGATCGGCCAGGGCCAGCGCCTCTTCCCCTATGCCGTGCTTCTCCTGGCCCACCAGGATGGCAGTCGGTTTGGTGTAGTCGATGGCGCGAAAGTCCACCGAGCTCTCCGAGAGATGGGTTGCCAGGATCTGCATGCCGGAGGCTTTCAGTTCGGCCACTGCGCTGCCTATGTCCGGGTGCAGCTTGACGTCGACCCAGTTCTGGCTGCCGCGGGCGGTGCCCTTGCGCTTGTGGATCCAGGTTTTGGGCCAGACGGCGTGGACCCGGTGAATGCCGATGGCATCGGCGGTGCGTACTATGGCGGCCAGGTTGTGAGGCTTGTGGACCTCTTCCATGCAGACGGTTAAATCGAGCTGGCGCTGGGCCAGCATGTCGGAGATCCGTTTAAAGCGTTCAGGAGTCATATCGGTTTCTATGCAGTGAGGCTTGTGCACTCTTCCCGTGCATGCAGACGGTTAAATCGAGCTGGCGCTGGGCCAGCATGTCGGAAATCCGCTTGAAGCGTTCGGGGGTCATGGCTTGTCTCTATAAAAGCATCAGGCGGCTCGCGCCGCCTGTGTGATCAGTTCTTCTGTCGACTCACCCTGAGCACATTGGGCATTACCCGGATCTTGCGCATTATGTTGGCAAGGTGGATGCGGCCCTTGGTGGTGATGAGCAGGGTGACCAGATAGACCCGGCCATCCTTCTCTTCTGTGCTGATGGCGTGGATGTTGGCGCCGGTGGCGGCAATCACGTTGGCCAGCTCCGCCAGGGCACCCTGGTGGTTGACTATCTCGATGCTGATGCCGGTGCGGAATTCCTGCTCCTGATCCTTGTCCACTTCCCACTGCACCGGCAGGTACTTGTCCGGCTCGCGGCTGTAGCCCTTGATGTTGCGGCAGGACTCCTGGTGAATGACCAGTCCCTTGCCCGGGCTGATGTGGGCGATGATGGCATCCCCCGGGATCGGACGACAGCAGTTCGCGAAGGTGACCAGCATGCCGTCGGCCCCCTTGATGGGCATCTTCTTGCTGCTGGATTTTGGCTGCTCTTCCGGCGGCAACTCGTCACCCAGCATGCGGCGGGCCACCATGACGCTCATGGCATTGCCCAGCCCCACGTCGGCCAGCAGGCCCTGCAGGTTCTCGTGCTTGGTGTCGGCCAGCACCTGCTTGATGCGCGGCTCGGGGATGTCTTCGATGTTCTTGGCGCCGAGGGCATGGTTGAGCAGGCGACGGCCCAGCACCACAGACTCTTCGGTGCGCAGGTTCTTGAGGAACTGGCGGATCTTGGAGCGCGCCTTGGTGGTCACCACGAAGTTGAGCCAGGCCGCGTTGGGGCGGGCGCCCGGCGCCGTGATGATCTCCACCGTCTGGCCCGAATGCAGCGGACTGCTGAGGGGGTAGGGGTGACGGTCGACCCGGGAACCGACGCAGGCGTGACCGATGTCGGTGTGCACCGTGTAGGCGAAGTCCACCGGGGTGGCGCCGGCGGGCAGCTCCATGATGCGGCCCTCCGGGGTAAAGACGTAGATCTCGTCCGGGAAGAGGTCGGTCTTGACCCCTTCGATGAATTCAAAGGAGCTGCCGGCGCTCTGCTGCAACTCCAGCAGGCTCTGCATCCAGCGCTGGGCGCGGATCTGGGCCGTGGTGCCCGAGCTGTCGCCATCCTGCTTGTAGGCCCAGTGAGCGGCGACGCCCTTGTCGGCCATCTGATCCATGAACTCGGTGCGGATCTGCACCTCCACCGGCACCCCGTGTGGCCCCACCAAGGAGGTGTGCAGGGACTGGTAGCCGTTGCTCTTGGGAATGGCGATGTAGTCCTTGAAGCGGCCGGGGCGGGGCTTGTAGAGGCTGTGCATCTGCCCAAGCACCCGGTAACAGGTGTCTATGTCCTTCACCCTGACGCGGAAGGCGTAGATATCCATCACCTCATGGAACTGCAGCTCTTTCTTCTCCATCTTGTTGTAGATGGAGAACAGGTTTTTCTCGCGACCGCTGACCTGGGCATCTATGCCGGCCTCGCGCAGGCGACCCTCAATCTCGCTCTCGATGGAGTCGATGATCTCGCGGCGATTGCCGCGGGCACGGCGTACCGATTCCCGCAGCACCCGGGAACGCATGGGATAGAGCGCCTCGAAGCCCAGCTCTTCCAGCTCGTTCTTCATGGTGTGAATACCGAGGCGGTTGGCGATGGGGGCGAAGATCTCGAGGGTTTCCCGGGCGATGCGGCGACGCTTGTCCGGCCGCAGTGAGCCGAGGGTGCGCATGTTGTGGGTGCGGTCGGCGAGCTTGATCAGGATGACCCGAATGTCCTGGGTCATGGCCATCACCATCTTGCGGAAGTTCTCGGCCTGGGCTTCCTTGCGATCGCGGAACTTCAGCTTGTCGAGCTTGGAGACGCCGGATACCAGTTCGGCGACGGCGTTGCCGAACAGCTCGGCGAGATCGTCCTTGGTGACCGGGGTATCTTCGATGACGTCGTGCAGCACGGCGGCCATCAGGGTTTCGTGATCGAGTCGCATGTCGCCGAGAATGCGGGCAACGGCAACCGGGTGGGTGATATAGGGCTCGCCGCTGGAACGCATCTGTCCCTGGTGAGCATCACGGGCCACCACATAGGCTTGCCTGAGCTTCTCAACCTGCTCTGAAGGCAGGTAGGAACTGGCTATTTCTTTAAGGTTTTCAAATAAATACAAGACAGTCCCCGCAGCGGTGAAACGACAATCCGTGGAATTGAGGGTATGCCCTCGAGTTTGCGAGGTTTTCGAGCGGTTGTAAATGGGAAGAACAGTCGGCACCCGGGCGGGCGCCGACTATGAGAAATAACTGACTTAACCGCGGCCTTCGGCGATGGCAGCAACGGCAGCCAGCTCGGCGGCTTCCTGCTCTTGCTGCTCGTAGCGGTCCTGGGTATCCATCACCTGGTTGTTGACCAGACCCAGTTCGATCTCGCGCAGGGCGATCACGGTCGGCTTGTCGTTCTCTTCGTCGACCAGGGGATCTTTGCCTTGTACCGCGATTTGACGGGCGCGGCGTGCGGCGACCAGCACCAGGTCAAAACGGTTACCTACCTGTTTTACAGCATCTTCTACAGTAACGCGTGCCATGCAGGACTCCAGTGTTTGGGCTTTCTGTGTTTGAAAAAGCAGTGTTTAAAAATGACGCAAAAGTTTACTTGTTTTTGGCCTATTCTGCCAGTAGCTGTTGCAGCAAGTTTTGTTGGGCCTGCTGCTGCTGGCGCAATTCCAGCCGCTGGCACTCTATGATTGCCCTGAGCTGGAACAGCGCCTGCTCAAAGTCTTCATTGATAATGACATAGTCATACTCGTCGTAGTGCACCATTTCGGCAATGGCTTTCGCCATCCGGCCGGCGATCACTTCGCTGCTGTCCTGGCCGCGGCCGATCAGGCGGCGCTCCAGCTCCTCCCGGCTCGGGGGCAGGATGAAGATGGACTTGGTCGGCATCTGCTCGCGGATCTGGCGGGCGCCCTGCCAGTCGATGTCGAGGAAGACGTCGATGCCCCGGGCCAGACAGGCCTCGATGGCGGCGCGGGAGGTGCCGTAGTAGTTGCCGAACACCTCTGCCCACTCCAGAAAATCGCCGCGTTCGATCAGCGCCTTGAACTCTTCCACCTGCACGAAGTGGTAGTGCACCCCGTGCTCTTCGCCGGGGCGAGTGGCGCGTGTGGTGTGGGAGACGGAGAGCTGCATCTTGCCGGCGTCGTTGTGCTGGGTCAGCAAGGCATTGAGCAGGCTGGACTTACCGGCCCCGCTCGGGGAGGAGATGATATAGAGAGTGCCTTGTTGCGCCATGTCTGTACCTTTAAGCGATGACCCGTGTTTTGGTTGTAGCAGAGGCTGCCGTCATGTGCCCGAAAGGGAGACAGTCGCTCGCAAAACGCGGGAAATTCTTGAGTCGGGAGGTTGTAAAGGCGGCGAATGTTAGCAGATGGGGGCGGATAAAAAAACGGCCGGAATCATATTCCAGCCGATCAAAGTATTCGTTGCTTGCTGCGGGAGCGTTACCCACATCGGCCGCTATTCTGCCCCCGGCACTCGGCTTGGGCCATCAGATTATCCCTGCCTCAGGGCTCGGAATTTCCGAGTTGCCCTCAGCCCGGCAGCTGGCGCTCGGCACAGAGCCGATCGAAGGCGGCTATGACACGTTCGCTGGTTATCTTGCGCATGGCGTCCGGATCCTTGAGGCGGGTACGCCAGTCGAGCGCCGCCAGCGGCTTGCCGGTCTCCTGCTCGATCAATTCTTGATAGACGCTGACCGCGTGTTCGCGGCACAGATAGGGGCCGGTGCGATCCGGGTTGTGATGGGCGTAGAGGCCGATCACCGGGGTGCCCACCAGGGTCGCCATGTGGGTGGGGCCGGTATCGGGGGCCAGCACCAGGCTAGCTTCCTTGATGAGCGCCAGCAGTTGCTTGAGATTGGTCTGCCCCACCAGATCCGCCGGCTTGCTCTGGCTTAGGCGCTGGATGTCGGCGGCCAGATCCCGCTCCAGTTTGGCCGGCCCGCCGCAGAGGTAGATCTGAAACCCCTTGTTGGCGGCGTGATCCGCCAGGGCGGCATAGCCTTCGGCGGTCCAGTTCTTGAACGCCTTGCTGGCGGCTGCGCAGATGAGCAGGGTCGGTTTGCCGTCTATCTTCTCCCTGGCCCAGGCCTGATGCTCGGCGCTGATGGGCAGTTGCCAGTCCGGGGTCAGATCCTGGATGCCAAGTTCTTTGGCGAAGGCGAGAAAGCCATCCAGCACATGGGGGGAGGCGGGGGACGGCACTTGATGGTTGGTGAACAGCCACTGGCCGTCGTTGGCCCGCTCCTTGTCGAACCCGAGCCTGATCTTGGCCCTGATGCCGAGGGTGGCGATGCTGGCCCGCAGGGCCGCCTGCAGGTGGAGCAGGGCATCGAATTTGCGCCCCTTGAGGGTGCGCCAGAGATCGCGGTAGCCGCGCCAGCCCTTGCTCTTGTCGAAGGGGATCACCTCGACCCCGGGCAGATCGGCAAACAGGGTCGCCTCTATCTTGCCGGTAACCCAGGTGATGCGAGTCTCTGGCCAGGCTCGCTGGATGACGCGCACCAGCGCCAGCGCATGGCAGCAATCCCCGATGGCGGAGAGCCGCAGGATGCAGATAGAGGAGGGCGGCGTTTGGAACAGCGGCATGATGTGGCGCAATGGTGGCAAAATGGATGGATGGCATTATGCAAACTCCCTTGTGGATTGTAAAATTGCGCCAGCTGCCCGACCGGCACAGTCCCCATGACGGGATGCATTGCGCCCCACTATCGACCGGAATACTCATGATGCTGACACAGACCGCCCACAACCAGATTTGCTGGTATGCCGAAGGCGCCTTCCGCGACCCTTCCCCCGCGTTGTTCGATCCGGCCTGGTGGCAGACCCATCGGCAGGTGGTGGGCTCCGCCATAGGTCGCGGGGTGACCTGGTTCGTGAAGGATGAGTCGCGCCACCTGGTGCTGCGCCACTATTATCGCGGCGGCATGGTGGGCAAGCTGGTACGGGATCGCTTCTGGTTCGAAGGGGTCGAATCGAGCCGCGCCATGGCCGAATACCGTCTGCTGGCCCAGCTGAGCGAGCAGGGCTTGCCGGTGCCACGGCCGTTCGCGGCCCGCATGGTCAAGCAGGGGCCCTTCTATCGCGCCGACATCCTTATCGAGCGCATTCGCGGCGCCAAGGATCTGGTGGCCCTGCTAAAGCAAGGGCCCCTTGCCGACGAGGTGTGGCACAAGGTGGGTCAGACGGTGCGCCGGCTGCACGAGGCCGGGGTCTATCACGCCGATCTCAACAGCCACAACCTGCTGCTCGACAAGGAGGGCAAGGTGTGGGTAATCGATTTCGACAAGGGGGCTATCCGCTCCCCCGGCAACTGGCAGCAGGCCAATCTGGAGCGGCTGCAGCGCTCCTTCAGCAAAGAGTCCCAGCTGCATACCAGCTTCCACTTCGTGCCGGAGAACTGGCAGGCCTTGATGGCGGGCTATCAAGGTAAGACGGGCTGAGCTCAGCCTCCACTTAGTGTCTGAAGGTTGGCAGGCGCTGATGGCGGGCTATCAAGGCTGAGGGAGTCGCTGGGGCGGATGAGAGGGCGCCTGGGAAAAGCGAGTTGACGCTGTTGCTCGGCGCAATCGCCAATGTTACTTATTGAGTGTTGCTGTCTGGGCAGACAGTCAGATCCGGTGTCGAGGCGCGTGATGGAAAGGTATGAGACTCCCGGGGTTGAGGTCATTACCCCGCTTGAGGTGACGCTGAAGGCAGAAGCCATGGCGATGCTGGAGGCCGGGATCTGGACCTGGTCGGCCGAACAGGGCCTGAGGCGCGATCCCTCCTGCCTGCAACTGCTGGGGCTGGCGGGGAACGAGCTGGATGATCTCGGCTGGCTGGCACGGGTGCACCCGGATGACGGGCCCCGCCTGAGGGAGGCCATCGACGCCTGTCGGGAGGGGCGCAGCAGCGGGTTGCGGCTCGAGTACCGCATCCTGCACCATCAGGGTCACTACATCCGGCTGGAGGAGCGGGTGCGCCGTGACGAAGGGGGCCAGCTGCTGGGGGTGGTGCGCCATCTGGACGCGGCCATGCCTCAGCTGGACGATCGTCACGACACCGATCCACTCACCGGGCTCGAGAGCCGCAGTCACTTCGAGTCGCTGCTGGACGAGCGGCTGGCCAGCGAGAGCGGCAGCTTCTGCCTGCTGCAATTCACCGTGGATCACCGCAGCAAGATATTGCAGCTGTTTGGCGAGGCCGCCTGCGACGCCATGCTGGCCAAGCTGGCCCGCATAGTGCGCCGCGAATTGCGGCGGGAAGATCCCTTCGCCCGCTGGGACGAGGACGGTTTCATCCTGATGCTGTCCCAGACAGATCGGCTGAGCGGCCTCGAGATTGCCGAACGGCTGCGTCTCGAGATTGCCGATGCCAGCCTGCTGCCCGAGCGGCCGGTGACCGTCAGCATAGGCCTGGTGCAGAGCCAGAACGCCGAGCAGCTCGATCACCTGTTGGCCCGGCTTGCCTCCTGCCACGGCCAGGCCAGACGGGAACGCAATACCGTGGTTGGCTGATTTTTAGTCAGCGCTCACTCACCCGCTGACGCCTGTGGGTCAAAGGAGGCTTGTATCGGCAGGCCTGGTGGTTCGTCACTCCGTGCTACGCGCCGGCTGGCGCTGGCAGACCCAGAGGGAGGCCAGCATCAGCAGGGCGCCGAGGCTGAGCCTGAACAGATCCGTATCCTTGCCCCAAAGCACCAGATTGACCAGCAGACCGGCCGGAATGAGGGCGTTGTTCATGATGGCCAGCACGCCGCTGCTGACCAGGGTGGCCCCCTTGTTCCACAGGAAGTAGCCGAGCCCGGATGCCCCCACCCCCAGCCAGAGCAGTATGCCCCACTGCAATCCGCTCGTCGGGTATTGCGGTTGGCCCAGCAGCCACCAGGCGGGCAGGGCGATCACCAGGGCCCCCAGATAGAAGCAGCCGAACACCGCCAGCTGGGGCGGTTGCTGCGCTTCTCGGGCCAGCAGCACCTTGTAACCCACCTGGCCCAGGGCGAAGCAGAGGTTGGCTCCCTGCACCACCAGGAACCCCATCACATAGCTCTCGGTCAGGCCGTCGAAGCGGATGACGGCCGCTCCCAGCACCGCCAGCAGCGCCCCCCACAGGTAGGTCGGCTTGAAGCGCCCCTCCAGCAGATCGTGGATCAGGGTGACGTAGATGGGGGTGAAGATGGTGAACACCAGCACTTCCGGCACCGTCAGCAGCAGGAAGGAGTGGTAATAGAAGAGATACATGATGCCGAGCTGGATGGCGCCGAGTGCCATCAGCTTGATGACCAGATCGGGGCGCAGCCAGCGGCGGCGCAGGAAGGGCAGGAACACCAGGCTGGCGAGGGCGATGCGGGTCAGCACCGAGAAGTAGGCGTCCACCTGGCCGGCGAGGTAGACCCCGATCAGGCTGAAGGAGAAGGACCAGAGCAGGGTAACCCCTATCAAGTAGTTCATGTGATTGAATTGTCGTCAGTTGTCAATTTGGAGGGCGCTATGATGGCCGAGTTGGAAAGCGCGATCCAGCGTTTATGGGAGCAGTTGCCACAGATCGGCGCTTTTGCCTTCGAGGCGAGCAACGGGGCGGGTTCCGCCACCGACTGGAACGGCCGTGGCGAGGGAGAGGTGCTGGTGACCGATCATCAGGGTGGCTGGCTCTTTACGGAGCAGGGGCACTACACCACGCCCCATGGCCGGGTGCTCACCATGCACAACAGCTTCTGGTGGCAGCGCGGCGAGCGGGGGATCAGCCTCTCCCACCTGCGCCACCAGGCGCCGGTGCTGCTGTTCGAGCTGCTGCCCCAGGGGGACGGGCGCTGGCTCACCGCCGAGGCGCACCTGTGCGGTCAGGATCACTACAGCGCCGAGCTGACGCAGACCGATGGCGGTTTTCTGCTGGGCTGGGAGATCAGGGGGCCACGGAAGAACGAGCGGCTCAGCTACCGCTACTGGTCGGAGGGCGGGAAACCGGCATAAAAAAACCGGCGCAGAGCGCCGGTAGCGGGGACAAATCGGAGGTTTTTTTTAAAACGGTCCCAAAAACAGGAGAGATACACTCTCGTCACACATTCAGAGATGGCATTCAGGCATTCAGGGCATAGCTCAGCATGGCCTGCAGCTTGCTGTCGAAGAACCAGGGCAGGGTCAGCATCAGCAGGCCGAGCAGTCCGGCCAGCCGGTGGCGATACTGCCAACCGGCTATCAGCACCAGACCGCCGCACAATGTGGTCAGGATGCCTGACATAGGCTGGCCTCCCGACGGGCACGACGCTGCTGTGCCCACTGGTTCAGGGCGACCGAACCCAGGATCAGCGCCAATGCCACGGCCGTGGTGGAGTGCACCTGCTCGCCGAGGAAGAGGGCACCCAGCATGACGCCGAACAGCGGCACCAGGTAGTTGCTGAAGGAGGCGAAGGTCGGGCCCGCCTTCTGGATCAGCGCCATGTAGAGGAAGTAGACCAGACCGGTACAGAAGACCCCCAGCACGGCCACTGCGCCTATGGCCTGCTGGCTCGGCAGGGTGAGGGCGCTCAGATCGGTGACGAAGGGCGCGGCCAGCAGCAGCTGGATGGCTGACGAGATCAGTATGTTGCGGGCCACTACCACGGGGTGGTCCTTGGCGAAGCGCTTGATCATCAGCAGGCCGATGGCGAAGCAGCTGGCGCCGAACAGTATGGCTATGGCACCGAGCAGACCGGCGTTCATGCCGTTGGCCAGCTTGGGCCAGAACAGCACCAGCACGCCGACGAAGCCGATGGCCACGGAGAGCAGACCGCCCTTGGTGATTCTTTCACCAGAAATAAACAGGGGTGCAGCCAGAATGGTCACAAAGGGGATACAACCCATGACCACGGCGGCGATGGCGCTGTCCACATACTGCTGACCCCAGGCCACCATGATGAAGGGGATGGTGGCATCGAGCAGGGCGATCAGCATATAGGTACGCCAGGGGGTGTGCTCGCTCTTGAGGCGCATGAACAGGCAGAGCAGACCCAGGGTCAGGCTGCCGCACAGGGCGCGACCGGCTGCCACCATGATGGGGGGCAGTTCGGTAACGGCCTGATGCATGAAAATGAACTGGGAGCCCCACAACAGGCCTATCGCCAGCAATAACAGATAGCTACGCATGTTAATCTCCGTGTAATTCGCCCGCGCATTCTATGCAATCTGCTACTATGCCAAAAATGAATTGTCGTCATTCAACTATGGCCAATATCGATGGAACTCCCCCTTTCCCGCCTCGACCTCAACCTGCTCACCGTCTTCGACATGCTGATGCAAGAGCGCAACGTCACCCGTGCAGCGGAGCGGCTCCACCTCTCCCAGTCCACCGTCAGCCACGCCTTAGGGCGATTGCGACAGGCGCTGGATGATCCCCTGTTCGTCATGAGCCGGCGGGAGATGATGCCGACCGAGCGGGCCAAGGCGCTGGCCGGGCCGGTGCGCCAGGCGCTGGCCATGCTGGAGCAGGGCTTGCGCCAGGCCAAGGGATTCGAGCCCGCCAGCGCCCAGCGGGTATTTCGCATCGCCACTCCGGGCTCGGTGGAGCACGGCCTGGTGCCGACCCTGGTGGAGCGCATGGTCCAGCAGGCGCCCCATTGCCGGCTGGAGGTGTGCGAGCTGGCGGACAGCGACTACGAGCGGGAGCTGGAGAAGGGGGAGCTGGATCTGGTGATCGGCTTCGCCGGCGCCAATCATCTCTCCCCTCGCCTGTGGCGCGAGGAGTGGTTCAGCAATCCCCTGGTCTGCCTGTCGCCGCTCGGCAGCGAGCTGCCCGATGAGCTGGGGCCGGACGAGCTGGTGAGCCGCCCCCACATCCACACCTCCAGCTGGGGGCACAGCCAGGCCATGGTGGATCTCTGGCTGGCACGCTTCGGGGTGGCGCGGGAGCTAGGGGTCAGGTTGCCGAGCTTCATGGCGGTGCCGCAGCTGATGGCGACCGGCCGCTACCTGGTGGTGGTGCCCGAGATGATAGGGCGCCACTTCTGCCGCTACTACCCGCTGCGGCTGCATCAGCTGGAGCCCGCCATTCCCATCGTCTACCTGATGGCGGGCCACCCGCTCACCGCCCACGACGAGGCGATCGGCTGGTTCAAGGGGCTGCTGCACCGGCTCGCCTTCGAGCGTTACGGTGCAGACGCGCTGGGTGCGCCGACTCAGCGCAACCCGGCGAAGTAGTCCAGTCCCATGGCGCTTTTGACCTGGGCCAGCACCTCGTCGGTGAGGGCGCGGGCCTGCAAGGTGCCCTGATAGAGCAGAGCCAGCAGCTTCTCCTTGTCGGCGATGGCCGCCTGACGGCGCTCCCGCATCGGGGCGAGCAGGGTCTGCAGGCAGTCGTTCAGCACCTGCTTACAGCGCATATCGCCCAGCCCGCCGCGCTGGTAGTGGGCCTTCATCTCGGCCACCAGCACCTTGTCCGGGTGGAAGGCATCCAGATAGGCGAACACCGTATTTCCCTCCACCTGACCCGGATCGCTCACCTTGAGGTGATTGGGGTCGGTATACATGGCGAACACCGCTTGTTTCACTTCATCGCTCGACATGCCGAGCTCTATGGTGTTGCCGAGGGATTTGGACATCTTGGCCTTGCCGTCTATGCCGGGCAGGCGACCGGTGTCGCTCAGGATGGGCTGGCACTCGGTCAGCACCTCCTTGCCCACCAGGGCATTGAAGCGGCGCACTATCTCGTTGGTCTGCTCCAGCATGGGCAGCTGATCCTCGCCCACCGGCACATGGGTGGCGCGAAAGGCGGTGATGTCGGCGGCCTGGCTGACGGGGTACACCAGGAAGCCCGCAGGCAAGCTGCGCTCGAACCCTTTTTGCTGGATCTCCGCCTTGACGGTGGGGTTGCGCTCCAGCCGGGCGACGCTGACCAGATTGAGGTAATAGGTTGTGAGCTCGGCGAGGGCGGGCAGGGCGCTCTGCAGGCAGAAGGTGGTCTTGGTCGGGTCCAGGCCGGCGGCCAGGTAGTCGGCCATCACCTCCAGCACGTGATCTGTCACCTTGGCCGGGTTGTGGCCGTTGTCGGTCAGCGCCTGCAGATCGGCGATCATCACGAATTGACGGTAATGGTGCTGGGCCTCGACGCGCTGGCGCAGGGAGCCGACGTAGTGGCCTATGTGCAGTTTGCCGGTGGGGCGATCGCCGGTCAGGATAACGGGGTTGTGCATGTCACTCTCTCCAGTTGGGGTGGGCCGGGAGGCGACAAAGGGATGAAAACAATGACCGCCTCTCGGCGGTCACGGTGTTTTCTTTGGGAAAAATTACATAGAAAAGCAGTGCCGCCTGTTTATAAGCAGCACCACCAGTAGTTGTGATTGACGATGGTCATGTTCATGGCAAATCAAGCTACGCCTGTTTGATCACTTCTGCAAGGGCACCACCAGCAGATCGCAGGGCACCGTATTCATCAGCTGGCGGGCGCTGGAGGTGAGCAGGCTCCAGAAGCTCTGGCGGTGGCCGCACACCAGCAGGTCTATCTGGTAATCCTTGACCGCCTGATTGACCCGCTCGCTCAGATCGCCGCAGATCACCAGCTTCTTCTCTATGGGGTAGTCCACCGAGGCGAGGAAGGCCTCCAGCTTCTCTTTCGCTTCGGCGATCACCTGATCCTGCACGTTGTCGATGTCGATATCGATCATCTCGGTGTAGAGATCCTTGAGGTCCACGTCCACATGGATCACCGACAGCTTGGCGCCATTGGAACGGGCCCGGTCGACCGCCTTGTCGATCACCTTGCGGTTGTCTTCCGACAGGTCGATCGCCGCCAGTATGTGCTTGTAATAGGTTCCACTCATGGGAATTCTCCTCACTGATCCTGGGTTCACTATACCAATGTCCGCTGAAACTAAAACGGCGATGTCACCACAGTTTCAGGATTTCCATGGCAAGCCCGTACTCCCTGGTTGCCATTGCGGATAAAGAGTCGCACATATTTTGAACAGGAGTTTGAAGCCGATCACAGCCACTCTATTGCCCCGACCCAGGGAGGGGAATAGGATGTGCCCGTGCTTCGCAATGAACACAACACAACAAAAAGCATCTGAATAACGCTTTGGGGAGCCTTGTGCTCCCTCTTGTTTTTTTACCTTCCTTTCTCTACTCCGACCCCCTCTATATCAAGGTAATCTGCTCCGTCATGGCTATGCTGTAGCCAATTCAAGCGGAGGTCTCTCATGATTATTCATCCTCAGATCCAGGGTTGCGTGGCCCGCAACTGCCATCCCATCGGCTGCCGCGCCGCCGTGCAGCAGCAGATCGCCAGCGTCAAGGCGGCGGGTCCCTTCAACGGGCCCAGGCGGGTGCTGGTGCTGGGGGCCTCCTCCGGCTTCGGGCTGGCGTCGCGCATAGCGCTGACCTTCGGCGCCGGCGCCGACACCCTGGGCATCTCGTTCGAGCGCGGGCCCTCCGACAAGGGGCTCGGCAGCGCGGGCTGGTATAACAACATCTGGTTTCGCCAGGCGGCGGAGCAGGAGGGACGCATCGCCATCAACCTGATCGGCGATGCCTTCTCCGACGCCCTGCGACAGCAGGCCATCGATTGCATCCGCCAGCAGCTGGGGCAGGTGGATCTGGTGGTCTACTCCCTGGCGAGCGGCCTCCGGGTGCTGCCGGATGGTCGCCAGGTGCGCTCGGTGCTCAAGACCACGGGCCAGCCCTTCAGCGGCTGGGGGCTGGATCTGGAGCAGGACACCCTGGTGCAGCAGTCACTGTCTCCCGCCACTCCTGAGGAGATCCGCGACACAGTCACAGTGATGGGGGGCGAGGATTGGCAGCTCTGGCTGCAGGCGCTGCAACAGGCCGATTGCCTCGCGCCCGGCGTGCAGACGGTGGCCTACTCCTACATAGGCCCCGAATCCACCTATCCCCTCTATAGAGACGGCACCATCGGCTACGCCAAGGAGCACCTGCACGCCACCGCCGAGACCATCAACCTGCAGCTGGCCGAGCTCGGTGGTCACGCCTGGGTGTCGGTCTGCAAGGCGCTGGTGACCAAGGCGAGCGCCTATATTCCTGTGCTGCCGGTTTATCTGGGCTTGCTGATGGGGGTGATGAAGGAGCGGGGTGTGCACGAGGGCTGCATCGAACAGATGCAGCGGCTGTTTGCCGCCAAGATGTACGGGCCCCATGGGGTGGTGGCCGACGGCAACCGCCTGATCCGGATGGATGACCATGAGCTGGACCCGGCCATTCAGTCCGCCGTCTCGGCGCTCTGGCCCAAGGTGATGCCGGACAACTTCCACGCCCTGGGGGACTTCGCCGGCCTGCGGCGAGACTTCATGGCGCTTAACGGCTTCGAGCTGCCCGGCGTCGACTATGGGGCGCCGGTGGATGTTGCCTCCCTGACCGAGCTGCTGCCCTGAGTCAGGTGCCTGTCTCAGGCGACGTTGCAGGCTGGCTGGTTGGGGGCCGGAGCTAGTATGGTCTGGTTGCGCCCCTGGCGCTTGGCCTGGTACATGGCCATGTCGGCCCTGTGGATCAGCTGGCTGAGGCTGTCATCGTCCGGTGAGCGCTCCGCCACCCCTATGCTGATGGTCATGTGGGGGGCGGCCAGGTAGGCGATCCGGTTTCTTAGCTGTTCGGCCAGCCGCCAGCAGGTGGCGCCGTCCTGCGTCATGGCTACCAGAAACTCCTCTCCCCCCCAACGCCCGACCTGTTGCAGGTCAGGTGCCCAGCTCTTCAGTTCCCGGGCCAGCTGCCGTATGGCCTGATCCCCGGTCTGGTGGCCGTGCCTGTCGTTGATCTGCTTGAAGTGGTCGATATCGATGATGAGCAGGGTCAGTGGCGCATCCAGCTGCCACTGCTGTTCCAGTTGTTCCAGCAGGGCGCGGCGGTTCGGCAGCCCGGTCAGCTGATCGAAGGTGGCGAGCTTGTAGAGGTGGCGCGAGCTGCGGTGCAGCCTGTGGGTGGTGAGCCCGAGCAGGATCAGGGCACCGATCAGCAGGACGACCAGCATCAGCTGGTAGTAGCGGGCGCTCTGCTGATACAGCAGTTGCTGGCGCTTGTTCTCGTTCTCCTGCTGCAACGCCAGGTTGCTGGCCTCGCTGCGGGCCAGGTCCATCTCGACCTGGAAGGCGGCGGCATGCTGGCTCAGGGTCTGATTGAAGTGCTGCCTGTAGTGCTGCATGTAGCGGGTCATGACACCATAGGCCTCGGGGTAGCGTCCCAGATCTGCCAGCAGCCTGGCCTGCATCGCCTTGCCCTCTATGCTGACCGGGCCTGGCTGGGTCGTCAGCAGTTGCAAGGCCAGCTGGGTTTCCCCCCGTCCCTGCAGGGTTCTGGCCCGGATCTCGGTCAGCCGGGAGGCGGCATTGGGATAACCCAGCCCCTCATAGATGGCCTGCGCCTCCTCCAGGCTCTGCCAGGCCGAGTGCCAGTCTCGCTGCGCGTTGAACACCATGGCCCTGTAGCCGAGGACGATGGCGCGATAGTGGGGCGAGAGCCCGGGGGTGGCCAGCAGGGCATCGAGCAGCTCGCTCGCCCGGTCGGGGCGCGCCATGTCGATGTAGAGCCGCGCCATGTTGGCCCGGATGATGGCCTGACTGTTGGGTTCGTTCAGTCGCACCATCTGTCCGAGGGCATCCTGATAGTAGGTCTCGGCCTCCCGGTGGAGGTTGAGATCGGCATAGAGGTTGCCAAGGGTCATCATCAGGCGGGCACACTGCAGGGTGGAGAGGGTGCTTCTGGGCCCTTTCTGCTTGAGCTGGAAGGCGGTCTTGAGCTCGGCGATCGCCTCCTTCATCTGCTGGGTACGGTAGAGGGCGAGGCCATTGAGGGCATGCCACTCGGACTCTTGCTGGAGATGGCCCAGGACGGCTGGCCTGAGCTGGGCCAGCAGCTGGAGGGCCTGCTCGGGAGCTTCGGTATCCAGGGTCAGGGCTATCTGTTGCAATCTGAAGTCGAGCAGGCGCTGGCTTTCTTGCTGGGCACTGGCCAGCCCGCGGGCGCGGGCGTTGTCCAGCAGGGCCTGCTGGTAGCGCCCCAGGGCGGCCTGGGCAAGGGCTCTGGCATGGAACAGCTCCATGTCCTGCTGCGGGCTGGCGTCGAGGCGCTGCAGATAGCCGACGGGATCCCGCGCCGCCTGCAATTCAGCCTCTTCCAGCAAGGAGGGAGTGGCCTGCAACTGGGTTATCCAGAGCAGCGCCAGTGCCATAATGAATCTCATTGAATCCTTTCCCCGACCACTGGCGCCATCATAATGGCTGACGCCACCTACACCATGTTTCTTTGCTTCTCTATAACCGTATGGGGGACAGGATGAGGCGAGGCCGGGTCACAACTGCGAGCGCTGACCGTCGTATCTGGTTGCGTCAGGCTGCAACAGTGGCGACAATCGTGACCAAATCACAGTGGAGAATCATCATGTTGGCCAAAGCCATGATCGAGAAGTTGAACGAGCAGATTAATCTTGAATTCTATTCCTCCAATCTCTACCTGCAGATGAGCGCCTGGTGCGAGGACAAGGGCTTCGAAGGGGCTGCCACCTTCCTGCGCAAGCACGCCGCCGAGGAGCGCCAGCACATGGAGCGCCTGTTCACCTACGTGAGCGAGACCGGTGGCATGCCGCTGCTGGGGGCCATAGATGCGCCTCCCCACGAGTTCAACTCGCTGGGGGACATCTTCCGCACCACCCTGGAGCACGAGTTCCACATCACCAAGTGCATCAACGGTCTGGCCCATGTGGCATTCACCACCCAGGACTACTCCACCTTCAACTTCCTGCAGTGGTACGTGGCCGAGCAGCACGAAGAGGAGAAGCTGTTCAAGAGCATCGTCGATCGTCTGTCGCTGGTGGGCGAAGATGGCAAGGGTCTCTACTTCATCGACAAGGAGCTGGCCGAGCTGGCCAAGGGCGCCCCTGCCAGCATCATGGACGGCAACGCCTGATAGTCGTGGACACTTAGTGTTCAGCCAGTACAATACGGCCCCCTTGTGGGCCGTTTTCGATTGATGCAGCCATGAAACCGCCGCTGTGGTTTCTGCCGGATGCGATGACGGCTCCTTGGCAGGGGCCGTTTTTCTTTTGATGGGTGCGTGATGATGAAGCAGTGTGATGTGGTGGTGATCGGGGCCGGTGCGGCTGGCTTGATGTGTGCGGCTCAGGCCGGTTATCGGGGGCGAACCGTGCTGCTGCTGGACAACGCCAAGAAGCCGGGCCGCAAGATCCTCATCAGCGGCGGCGGTCGCTGCAACTTCACCAACCATCAGGCCGGTCCCCACGCCTTCCTCTCCGGCAATCCGCACTTCTGCAAGTCGGCGCTGGCGCGCTACACCCAGCAGGACTTCATCGATCTGGTGGACAGGCACGGGGTGAATTATCACGAGAAGACCCTGGGTCAGCTGTTCTGTGACGAGAGCGCCAAAGAGATAGTCGAGGTGCTGCTCACCGAGTGTGACTGGGCCGGAGTGACCCTGCAGTGCCAGACCGAGATCCTCTCCGTCAGCAAGACGGATGATGGCTTCCTGCTCGACACCAGCAAGGGCGAGATCGCCTGCCACTCTCTGGTGGTGGCCACCGGCGGCCTCTCCATGCCGAAACTCGGCGCCACCCCCTACGGCTTCAAGCTGGCGGAGCAGTTCGGCCTCACAGTGCTGCCCACCCGCGCCGGTCTGGTGCCTTTCACCCTGCATCAGGAACAGAAAGAGGCCTTCGCCGATCTCGCCGGGGTCAGCCTGCCGGTGGCGGTGACCGCCGAGGATGGCACCCGCTTCAAGGAGGCCATGCTGTTCACCCACCGCGGCCTCTCGGGCCCCGCCATACTGCAGATCTCCTCCTTCTGGCTGGCGGGAGAGAAGATCCACATCAACCTGCTGCCCGAGCTGGATATCCCGGCGGCCCTCAAGGCATGGGCGCTGGCGCACCCGGCCCAGGAGCTGAAAACCGTGCTGGGGCGCGAGCTGCCCAAGCGCTTCGTCGACAAGCTGGTGGAGCTGGGACAGCTCAACAGCAAGCCGATGCGTCAGTACAACGAGCGGGAGCTGGAGGCGGTTGCCACCCTGCTGGGGGACTGGCAGATACTGCCGAACGGCACCGAAGGCTATCGCACCGCCGAGGTGACCCTGGGGGGCGTGGATACCAACGAGCTCTCCTCCAAGACCATGGAGGCGCGCAAGGTGCCCGGTCTCTACTTCGTCGGCGAGGTGGTGGACGTGACCGGCTGGCTCGGCGGCTACAACTTCCAGTGGGCCTGGTCATCGGGCTGGGTGGCCGGTCAGTACTGCTGACCAACCTTCGTTCTCATCAACTTCAGACGCGGCCTCTCAGGCCGCGTTTTTTATGGACGGTCTTCCGTGCGGGGCATCTATTAACCCTTTCTGATGGTCGGCAAAAAAGCGGTCAGCAGGCCGATCAGCGGCAGGTAGGCGCAGAGCTGGTACACGGTTTCTATGCTGGTCGCATCGGCCAGCTGACCCAGCAGGGCGGCGCCTATGCCCCCCATGCCGAAGGCGAAGCCGAAGAACAGACCGGAGATGGTGCCGACCTTGCCAGGCACCAGCTCCTGGGCGTAGACCAGGATGGCGGAGAAGGCCGACGCCAGGACGAGGCCGATGATCACCGAGAGCACCGAGGTCCAGAACAGGTCGACGTGGGGCAACAGCAGGGTGAAGGGGGCGACGCCCAGGATGGAGATCCAGATCACCCGCTTGCGGCCGATGCGGTCACCGATCGGCCCACCGAGCACTGTGCCCGCCGCGACGGCGAACAGGAAGGCAAACAGATGGAACTGGGCGCTGTCCAGCGACAGGTTGAACTTGTCCATCAGGTAGAAGGTGTAATAGCTGCTCAGGCTGGTCATGTAGAAGAATTTGGAGAACATCAGCAGGCCCAGGATGGCCAGCGACCAGCCGATCTGGCGGCGGCTCAGGCCACTGCCTGCATGGGCTTTCATCCGCTTGTGGAAGTTGGCCCCGTGCTGGCTCGACCAGCGCCCGACCAGGCAGAGCACCATGACGCCCACCAGGGCGAACAGCGAGAACCAGGCCGCGCTGCCCTGTCCCTGCGGCACTATGATGAGCGCGGCGAGCAGCGGACCTATGGCCGAGCCGAGGTTGCCGCCGATCTGGAACAGGGATTGGGCCAAGCCCGGCTGGCTGCCGGCCGCCATGCGGGCGACCCGGGAAGACTCCGGGTGGAAGACGGACGAGCCCATGCCGATCAGCATGGCCGACAGCAGCACGGCGCCAAAGCTGCCCGCCTGTGACAGGGAGAGCAAGCCGATCAGGGTAAAGCCCATGCCGAGGGGCAGCGAATACGGCATGGGCCTGCGGTCTGTGTAGAGGCCGATCAGCGGCTGCAACAGCGAGCCCGTGAACTGATAGGTGAGGGTGATGAGCCCAATCTGGGTGAAAGACAGGTCGAGGCCGAGCTTGAGCAACGGATAGATGGCCAGCAGCACCGACTGCATCATGTCGTTCAACAGGTGCGAGAAGCTGATTGCGGCAATCACCGGATAAGTGGTGGTGTTCAGAGGGTCGGCCGAGGGCGTCGCGGTGACAGAGGTATCGGTGCTCAAGGTCTTGTCCATGGGTGAGGTATCTGCGGTTTCATACTCCCTCTACCATGCCCTATCCCGGTGCATCTGGACATAACCAAAGTGGGCGAACGCCGGGGGTTGCTCTCGATCGGCGTGCAAGCCGTTCATGCTGAAGGTGTGTGGATGGCAGGTCAGATCTTGTGCTTGGCGCGTGGCGGATTAGTATAGAAAGCCTGCCGCCGCTATCCGGCCCATCGCCCGCCATGGAGGGAACATGTTCGAAAGCCTGGGAGTCATCAATGTCTGGACCTATCTGGTGGGGCTCTTCTTCATCATCATAGCGCCGGGCCCCAACTCGATTTATGTGCTGCGCACCGCCGCGGTGCGGGGCATAGGGCCGGGCTATCGCGCTGCCCTCGGGGTCTTCGTCGGCGATGCCATTCTCATCTTCTGCGCCTATCTGGGGATCGCCTCCCTGATCCGCACCACCCCCTTGCTGTTCACCCTGGTGCGCTATCTCGGCGCCATCTACCTGCTCTACCTGGGGGTGAAGATCCTCCATGCCAACTTCATTGCCAAGGGCGAAGGGCAGGAATCTGCGGTGGAGCTGGGGGAGCGCTATTTCTCCAAGGCCCTCACCTTAAGCCTCACCAACCCCAAGGCGATCCTCTTCTACGTCTCCTTCTTCGTGCAGTTCATCGACTTCAGCTATGCCCACACCTGGATCTCCTACCTGGTGCTGGCCGGCATGCTGGAGGCCATGAGCTTCGTCTATCTCACCCTGCTGATCTTCGGCGGCACCCTGATGGCGCGCTTCTTTGCGCGCAAGGTGCGTCTCGCCAAGCTGGGCAACGGTCTGATCGGCCTCTTCTTCATGGGCTTCGCGGCCAGGCTGGCCACGCTCTCATCCTGATCTCTCAGGGAAGTAACATGCAGGACACTCGGTCCAGGACGCCTAGTCTGGCCAGCAATCCTTGCCGACAGGGATAAAGCGTGATTGATAGACGATCAGCTTCTGATTGCCAGACTGGCTGATCTTGGGGTTGCGGTAGGTTTCACCGGGCCGAAGGTACTTGCTGTCAGCCTCGCTGTCCGCTTGTTGGCAACCCTGTTTCACCATGAATTCAAAGTAGGTATTGCCGGTATTGATGATGCTCCCCCTTGCCGGGTCGAACTTGTAGTCAAAGTGCACCTGACGCGGGCGAACGACCAAGATGGACTGCAATGCCAACTTCACCTCTACTGCACCCCGGCGCAGTGTCTGGCCACCTTCGTCAATCTGGGCAGCCGGTGACTCTGTGAAGGTGATGCGATAGTAGCGCTCCAAGGCATCCGCCGGTCCCTTGTAGTAGAACTTGACGTTCTGTGCACGTTTGGCATGCAGCGTGAAGCGCTTGGGGGCAAACAGCAGTTCACCCGGAGTCGTGGGAACCGCCTGGCCTGTGGCCGTGGGGTCACTGATCTTCTCCATCTGCACTTCGTACACCTTGGGCGAGGTACTGTTGTTGGTGACGGTGCGGGTGATGAAGTCTTCCTTCGGCGCCATGGCAAGGGTCATGGCACCTATGTCGATAGCCATGGCCTGCGAGGCCAAGGTGCCGGCCAGCAAAGGCCAAAGAATACGATGCATGCTGTTCTCCGTTGTCAGCGCCAGGTTCCCTTTATGGTAATGGTGCCGCTCTGCTCTACTTCACCTTCCCACATCTCATTGCCAACTGTGCCTTGCACCATGGGGTCGGTCAGGTCGAACTCCAGCGCCAGCTTGTAGAACCGGGTGATGCCCTGGCCGTTGACGGGATCGTTCCACTCCTGCGGTGGCTGGTTGTCCTGTATACCCAATTTACGTATATCTACCGGAGTCCGATCGCAGCGAATGGCGTGCCGTGAAGCCGCACCATGAGCCACCGAATTGAATACCAACCTAGTGGGTAAAGGTACGGCCTGTTCGGGTGCTGACGAGCCAGCAGGATAGAAAGTGCAATATCCCTGATAAGGCGAACCTCTATCCTGTGAAATGGAAATTTCCAGCATGTCGGCACTGATAGGGCCGCTATCAGAGATATTGTATGAGAAGCTCAGAATATCTTTTCCGACCTGACCCTCCCTGTAAGGGTTGCTGACGCCTTCCGAGGATAAAATGGAAACGCTAAAGTCCCGTGGCTTTATAACTATTTCAGTTGTGCCACTGAATTCATAGAATCCACTTTCCGGTGCTTTGATATTTCGCATATTGAAGTTAATCATGCTTCTCGTCAATTGATCTTGAAGACCAAGTCTAACCACTTGTTTAAAGAAATTACTGGAGAGAAAGAGATAAATGGACGACTGGCCTTTAAGATAGCTGACATTATAGTCAGCCCCTTTGTATGCCCAATTGATGAGATTTGTACTCATCTGTACATCTGCACCAGCAATAGCACTATTGAGAGCTGTATTTTTGATATTGGTGTATACATAGGGATCGGAAAATGATTGGCTACCATCCTGATTGAAATCGTAGTCAAGAAAGCGACAGAGAACGCCATCACGCGCGCCAAGCCGATAGTTTTCACAGCCTTGAGAGCCTGGCAGTACATATGGAACACCATTGCTATCAACAATAACTTCACTGATGGCATTGGTTTGTATAAAACGTAGATGACCGGACTTTTTATGTCGAACCTTCTTAACGTACCAAGTACCACTGCTTTGATCGATGCAGCGTTCTCCTGCGGCAGCATCATATATTCTGGTCGTCATGCAGAGATTCATCTCCCTATTAAGGATAGTACCTACCGGCATGGTTCGAAGGTAATCAAAGAAGCTGGAGCTTAATTTTGCATGAGCATATCCAGTCGCAGCCTTCATTAATCCAAAAAAACCAGTTTCATTTACTACTGCTGGCTTGTTGACCGCTTCAGCTGTTTGGGGATCACATCCTGCCCAGCTTTTGATGCAACGCTGATTAATATAGGGATGACGGATTGGGCCATTTTCCCACATATCGATATTATAGTTTGTGACAGTGTAGTTATGCGCATTGTCAGCATATGCCAGACTGACCTGTCTTGAATCAGACGTCCATGAATTTCCGCCTGATAGACGAGGGTCCAGGTAATCGGTTGGTGTAATAAATAAATTATGGTCTTCCTGATTCTCAATAAACAATAAATGACGCAGGTCTGCATCGGCCAAATTATATTTTGTGACAGCGGCACTGCTGTACTGTGCCCAGCCAGCGCCAAGCGCAATGACCAATAGCAATCTGTGAGTGATGTTCATGATCAATACTCCCTAACCATGGCGTAGGTGGGCAGCCCCTGGCAGGTCACGATCCCGACCCAGACTGCGCCCGTGTGTTTTTCAAGATCCAGCTCGGCTTCACAGAAATCATTTCCCTGGCGGAAGGTCAGCATGGGATTGGCTTTATCCACATCCAGAGAAAACTCGCCGGTTTCGTTGGTGACAGTAGTGCCGATATGGTTGTCAATGCGGGCGTTGGCCAGCAGTGACCCATCCTCTGCCCTGAGTATGCCGAAGACAGTGACCATCTCCTTGATCGCACTGCCTGCATCCAGAGTGGCGACGTTGCCGGGAAAGAGGGTGTAGCGCTGCTTGCCGGTATTGATGTCGTAGCTGTCTTTGCCCGTCTTGCTGTTTAGCAGCTCAACTTCGTACTCCTGATAGGGAGAGAGCGCGAGGAATGCCTGTTCGCCTTTCAGGGGATAGTCTTGCCCATTCACCTTGGCGATCATCTGCCCTTCACGGTTGATCCCGGTATTGATGATTAAACCGGCGCCTGAGGTGCTCCTGCCCGATGCAATAACATCATTCTCCGTGGTGATCAGGGCGCCACGTGCAATCAGGTTGCCATTCATGTCCCCACCATGGCCACGGCCGAGCGTCATGGAGCCGCCTATGGCCCTGTGCTCGAAGCCCAGGGTGCCGGAGAGCGCCATATTGTGTTCATCGCTGCCGTGCACCATGCGCGAGGCGTTGAACGTCGCCAGATTGATGACGCCATCCATGCGCTTCTGGTAGCCGAGGTTGGCCGTTGTCTGGCCCTGCTCATTGCTGCTCATGCCGAAGCTGAACAGGTTGTCGAATGGAATCGAGTAATCCAGCGTGATGCTCTTGTTGCTGAAGCCATTGAGAGTGCCACTGTCACTCTGCAGGCTGGCGCGCATCGACAGGTTGCCGTAGCGGCCAGCATAAAGGTGCTGGTAGTAGTCCACATAGCTGCGGTCGCTGCTCATCTGGCGGTCGTGCATGGTGTTGAATGTCAGCTGGCCAAGGCCGCCGATCCAGCCACCCATATTGAGCGTGATGCCGGCGGAGTAGAGTTCGGCCTCGCCCACCGTCAAGGCGTTCCCAGCCTCCAGTTTTTCCTGGCTGACCCACAAGGAGGCATTGTCATGGACCTGCAGGGAGAGACTGGAAGCAAGTCGCCACGAATGGTCGGAGGCCAGCATGCCTTGCAGCTGGGTGCCGAGGCGCTCCGTTGGTTGCCAACTTGCTCGTGCTTCGCCCACAGCCGCCTCCTTGAAGGCGTAGGTTGTGGTGGCCAATTCAAGGGTGTCCAGCGAACGCGCGAGCGACAGACCCAGCAGGGGAGAATCGCCGTTGTTCTGGGTCGCTTCCATCATGCCTCCCCACCATTGCCATCCCCACTCCCGGGTAAAACCCTGGTTGCCGCCCAGCTTGGTCACACGCTGGGTGGTGGTGCTGGTCAAACGCCCATCGACATAGACTTCGACCCTGACGTTGTAGACCCCGTTGGGGAACGAAGAGGTATCGAGGTTCTGGTTGCCGATGGGCAGGTTTTGCAGGCCAATCAGGCGCTCATCGCGGTATACCCTGGCTTCGCCATTGGCAGGCATGAAGACTTGTACCGGCGTGGTTGACTCGTTGGTTGCCTGTTTGCGAGATTGCGCCTGGTTGCCATACGATGCCCCGTAAATACGACCCGTGGTCAGGCCCGTCACCACTCCCAGCGTCTGCAAGTCCCAGGTGGACACCATACCAGTCGCCATCCGGCGATCATCTAGGTCCCGCTCGTACATGGCGCGGTAGATATCCCCGCTCTGTTCCGGTTGACCCAGATTGTAAAGGGAGGCGTCCACGGCCACATGATGGGCACCCAGCCCGACGGTGCTGTCCAGTTGCAGGAAGTTGGAGTCGCTGTGACCGCTTTGCTGGTTGTTGATAAAGGAGTAGCCCAGGTTGTAACGATGCACGCCTGTCAAGCTATCGACTGTCGGGGTCAGCGCCACGCTGTTGTCTGGCTGTTTGACCTGGCCAAATGCTTCCCGTGAAACCCGGATCGTCAGCAGCATGGCGACCAGGTCCAGCTGCATGGTCGCATTGGTATCGATCTGCAAGCTGCCTTCAGCAGAAAAGGTGCGCTTCTGCTGACTGGAGAGCATGGCGGTGAGTGTGTCATTCAGCACACCTTGTTGCTGTCCGGCACTGAAATCAATGTGCAGTAAATGCAGCCTGCCGTCTTGAAGCAACAGGGTTGCATTGCCGATAGAATCTTCGGTCTGGGTGTCGATCCTGTTGCTCTCATCCGTGTATTGCAGGCGTACTGGCACCGCCAGCCCATCCTCCAGCGCGCTGGCAAAGCTGGCAGGAATGATGACGTTGGCGATCCTGAGGGGAGAGGTACTGGCAGAGACTGACATCGCAATCAGCCATAAGAGTGTCAACAGGCAGGCTTTTTTCAACATATCAGGCACCATGGCTCCAGATTTCGGCAATGGGACACCGCCACCCGACGGGATGGTGAAGGCAGTACCAGCACAAAGGTTATTTGACGACGACGAATTCCTGACCCAACCAGAGGCCTAAATGGCTCTTTTTGTCACTCATGTTGACCTGCTTGAATTTGCGTTGCTTGCCCGGCAGGTCGTAGTAGGTTTCCTTGCACAACTCCTGGCTTTTCAGGCAGGGTCCATACGCAACTGTGCGGTAAGAGGCATTACCCTTGTTGGTCAGGGTGTCGCCCTTCAGGTCGTAGGCAAATTGCTGCTGGCGCGGCGTGACCACCAGAATGGTGCCTATCTGGGCTGAGGTGGTGGCCACAGCCTGTCTGCGTTCGTTGCGCTGATCGTCTACGGAGAGTGCCGTGTCCAGCCAGCGGATGCGGTAGTAACGCTCCTTGCCATCCTGCGGGCCCTTGTAAAAGAACCTCACGTTGTTCTTGGCGTTGGCGGGCAGCATCAGTCGGCTGGGTGACAGCATCAGTTCACCGTCGACCTCCATCGACATCTCCTGCCCACCCTCTTCCGGAGAGGAGATACGCGTTACGGTGACTGTGACCAATCGGGCCTGATCGCTGTCATTTTCGATTTGCTTGGCTACTTCCTGGCTGCCCGCATCGATGAAGGTGGTCACGGCGCCGACATTGATTGCCTGGCTGAGACCAGGAATGAGCAGCAGCCATGGCACTAGTACTTTCAGGTTCATGATATTTCCCGGGATTGAAAAGGGCCCCGCGGGGCCCTGAATGGTGTGCGGTGGATGGGTCAGACCCAGTTAGCAACGAATTCGACGTTGACTTCACCACTCCACAGACCGTCTGGCAGGGCATCAAAGGTGGTGGTGCTGCCACCGGCGGTTGCGCTCTCGATGTTGAAGGTGAAAGAGCCCTGTGCAGTGGTGCGCTGAGAGTCGTCCTTGAACCCATTGGCGATGGGGGAGAGGTTGCCACCCGTGATGCCGGCCGCCGTATCGATCAGTGTGGTGTAGGCGGTGGTGCTGACCGGTGCGCCGCCCCACAGCACGCCCACATCGACGGTGGAGTCGCCGCCCAGGTGATTCAGGGTGCCGTTCAGCTTCTTCGCCTTCAGGGTGAAGGAGGTCGCGCTGGCATCCCCCTTGATGGCGACATCAAACAGGCCGTTGACGGTATTGAACCCCTTGATCCCTTCGGCATATTGGAAGGAGAGGCTGGAGAGCGGGGTGACCACCAGCTCAGAGGTGGTGTCCTTCTTGGCGGTGGCCTGCCAGGTTGCTACTGCGGACGCTTCAACGGCTGCCTGAGTGGCGGCGGTAAAGCCCAGGCCTGCAACTGTCAGTGCAATCAGAGTCTTTTTCATCTTGGTATTTCCTACACGTTTCCCGATAGGTGGCCATGGCCACCTGTTTGATTCATTACACCACTGGTGCTTTCCTCTGCCGTCCCATCGGCCAATTTGACCAAGGGTTGCTGCCGGACACTGGAACATATGGTTCCGTTGCCCAGCTCATTTCTTCGCCGACTAAGATAGCGATCAGACCTGCCTGGATCGATCGAATGCTGTGTAGGAAAAATCCCAAAGAGTGATGGGCTGCAAACTTCAGAAGATTGTGGTTCTTGCTTCTTCTTCTGAGTGAGAACGGTTGTCATGTATTTGATTTATATGTTTTTTTTCATTTTTTCCTCTGGCTTTTTCAGGGGGGATGAGAAATGACAGAGGAGAGTGAAGAGAGGGGGCGTAATCTGGTAATGGGAGAGATTCGTATGGGTTGCACTAAATGTAATCGATTGATAAATAGATAAAAAATAAGGAGGCTATAATGAATATTCGCTTCTAAATACGCTGACTTATATTTTTGTAACATATTGTGAACAACAAGAGGCTGTATGGTGTAGCTGTTTGATTTGTAGTTAATATACTCTTCGGAAAGGACGAAAAAGAAGGCATGTATATGGCGAAGGTAGTGATAGTAGATGATCATCCTGCAATAAGAATGGCTGTAAACATGCTTCTGAAGCAGGATGGACATCTTATTTTAGCCGAGGTCGATAATGGTGTTGATGCGATCGCCATGACTAAAAATAATCGACCTGATATCGTCATTCTTGATATTGGAATTCCTCAGCTGGACGGTATTGAGGTGATTAAAAGACTCAAGCAACTGGATATGGGGGTCAAGATTTTGGTGTTGTCCGCACAATCTACCCACCATGTCATGGTGCGCTGCCTGCAAGCCGGCGCCGATGGTTTTTTGTCCAAGCTGGAGGATCTGTATTTACTGAAGGATGCAATTGTAAAAATAGAAAAGAAACAGCTCTATTTTCCTCGAGAGGTGATTGCAGGCGCCAGACATGCCCATACGGTCGATGGTGAGGATCTGCTGTCCACTCTCTCTTCCCGCGAGTTGAGCGTGCTGCTTCAAATATGTCAGGGCCAGACTAACAAGCAGATTGCAGAAAGCATGTTGCTTAGTGAAAAGACAGTCAGCACTTACAAGACCCGGTTGATGAAAAAGCTCAATATAACCAACATCATCGACCTGATAAGTCTGGCCAGACGGCAGAAGCTGCTGTGATAGCGATGAAATCCCTGCTGCTCTTCCTCGTTCTGCTTTGTGCGTGGTCGTGCGCGGCCAATGCGCAGGAAGATCCACTGCTCCAGGTCTATTCGCGAGATGACGGGGAATATCTGGATGCCAACCCTCTGCCATTGCATGGGGAAGAGTGGCGCTGGCTGCAGGAGCGCGAGCGGCTGATCATGGGGGTGCCAAGACCCGATAATCCCCCCATGGACATCACCCTGCGCGCCAATGCTTATGAGGGGGTGACGGCCGACATCGTTGGTATGCTGACCCATTTGCTGCACATCGAAATCATGGTGAAAGGATATCCCTCCCGAGCGGCGGCCATAGAGGCACTCAAGCGAGGGGAGATCGACCTGCTGAGCGCCTCAAATTCTTATGAGCAAGAGCAGCAACTTTTATTAACGGATAAATATATTGCGGATGATCCGGCCATCTATAAAAACATTCGAGTGAAAGAGCGAGAAATAAAGACGGTTGCCGTGCCGGAGTATTATCTGCCGTTCATGGACATCATGCGGTATTTGTCAGACTACAAAGTAAAAATATATCCCTCCCGTTATAGCGCACTCTCTGCGGTGGCATATGGCCAAGTGGATGCCGTCATGGTTGACATGATCTCCGGGAATTTTATTGTCAACAAGTTTTACCAGAACAGCGTTCAATTATTGAAACCGCTTTATATCGATACCAATGGTTTTGCCTTTGCCCTCAACCCCAAGGAACGACGGCTCAAGAGAATAATAGATATAGCACTGCGAGAAATCCTCGAGGGCAAGCGGGCGGAAGTGGCCAAACGCTGGAATGGGGGGGGCTTGTCCATTGGTGCCAGCAAGGTCGGCTTGACCAGCGCGCAGTGGGAGTGGCTGGGCAAGCAGGAGAAAATCCGGATTGCGGTCAATAGCGGCGTGCCACCTCTCAGCTTTCTCGATGTCACTGGCACCATGCATGGGGTGGTCGCCGATCTGCTGCAGGTCATTCGGGCGAAGCTGGGGGTGGAGATCGAGGTCGTTCCGGTCAAGACGCCCGAGCAGATGACCCAGTTGCTGGATGGCGGCCAGGTGGATGCGGGTGTGCTGAGCCCGTCAGCGGAGCGCAGGAACCGCTATCTGTTCAGCAGGGCCTTTGTTCTCGATCCTTTGTCATATGTGGTGGGGTTGCGGCATAGAGAGACGTCTTCGGAGGCCTTGCTAAAGTCCGGCACAGTGGCCGTGATCCGGGGGTTTATCTCGACCCAGGCCATAGAGGCTGAATATGGCAAGCTGACAACGCGTCAGTTCGACAAGATAGAAGATGCGCTGCGCTGTGTTGCTACTGAGGTGTGTGATGTGACTGTCTTGCCGCTTCGGGTGGCCAAGTACTACATCAACAGCAAATTTCCCGACAGCCTGTTCATCACGGGGGAATTGTTCGATTCCATTCCGATCAGTGCCGCCTTGGCGGTCTCCCCCGACCATCAGATGCTGCGGGATATTCTGGACAAGGTGATTGCCATCATACCGCCGGATGAGCTGGAAGGGCTGTCCAACCGTTGGCGAGTGAGTGCTCAGCAGGAGGCTATCTCCTGGCAGGAACTGCTACGGGAGTTCGGGGTCTTCATCGCACTGATCCTGTTGCTGACCATCTGGGTCAGCCTGTGGGGTCTGTCTCTGCGCAAGCAGGTTCGTGAGCGGCGGTTGGTGGAGGGGGCACTGAGCACCCAGCTCAAGTTCATCGCCGATCTGGTGGACGGGACACCTCATCCAATTTATGCGAGGGACCAGGATGGACGCCTGCTCCTCTGCAACAGCAGCTATGCGAGTTTCTTTGGTGAACCCAAAGCCAGATTGCTGGGTGCAAGTCTGGATGAAGATCGCAAGCGTTGGCCCTTTCTTGCCCCCCTGATTGCAGACCTGACTTTCTCCCGTGAGGCGCGACTTGCGCAAGAGGGAGACCATCGGCTGGTCATGGCGACAGGCGTGGTGGATGTTTATCACTGGGTTCAGCCTTATTACGACCTGGATGGCAATGTTCAGGGGGGGATTGGCGGCTGGATCGATGTGAGCGAGCGCGTGCGTTTGCTGGATGAACTGGCGGTGGCCAGCCAGGAGGCTCAGGAGGCCAATCGTGCCAAAACGACCTTTCTGGCGACCATGAGTCATGAAATCCGCACCCCCATGAATGCCATCATCGGCTTGCTGGAGCTGGCTCTCAAGCGGGGCCGCCTGCATGACGAAGATCAATCCTCACTCACCATTGCTCATGGGTCAGCAAAAGACCTGCTGAGCCTGATCGGCGACATTCTGGATATCTCCAAGATAGAGTCTGGTCGGCTTGAACTGGCACCGGAGCCTCATGACATAGCGGCTCTTACGGCGTCTGTCGTGACCGTATTCAATGCCCTGGCACGGGAGAAGAATCTGCGACTGGAGCTCATTACAGGACAAGCACACTGGGTGCAGATAGACGGACTCTGTTACAAGCAAATACTCTCCAATCTGATCAGCAACGCCATCAAGTACACCGAGCAGGGATCGGTAAAAGTGACCCTGGCGTCACAAGCCAGCGATGGCTGGTGTACCTTGCAACTGGTCATCAGGGATACCGGCATAGGGATTGATCCGGTAGAGCAGGCGCGACTGTTCCAGCCCTTCCGTCAAGCCAGCCAGCCGGAGCATATCCAGCAATCGGGAACCGGTCTGGGGCTGATGATTTCCCGTACCCTCTGCGAATCGATGGGAGGCTCCTTGCTGCTCGAGAGCGAGCCCGGGCATGGTACTCGAGTCTGCGTCGAGATGAAGTTGCCCCTCGCTGATGCCGTGGTGGTGCCTGCTCCTCCCGCCCAGGGGAGAGTCATGGAGCAAGGGCGGCGGTTAAGAGTGATGGTGGTCGATGACCATCCCGCCAATCGGCTGTTGGTCACCCAGCAACTGGCCTATCTGGGGCATGACGCTACGGCTGTCGAGTCAGGGGAGCAGGCCTTGCGGCTGCTTGCCGATACCCGGGTGGATGTCGTCATTACCGACTTCAACATGCCGGGAATGAACGGGTTCGAGCTGACGCGACAGTACCGTGCACAGGAGCGGCACCATGGCTGGCGGCCTTGTGTGATCCTGGGCCTGACGGCCGATGCTCGTCAGGAGCAGCTCAATGAAGGCCAGGTTGCCGGCATGGATGACTGCCTGTTCAAGCCGGTCGGGCTGGAGGCGCTCGATCACTGTCTGCGCCAGCATATGCAACGGGAAGAGCAGGCTGATGTTGCAACCTGCATGCAGGAGATAAGGCAATATCTGGGACCGCTGACAGCGCACCAGTCTACCTTGATGTCTCCCTTGCTGGCCGAGTTTGTCCGTGCCAGTGACGATGACCTCCTGGGGTTGCAGAATGCAGCAGAGAAGGGGGCTGCCGCTCAATTCCTGGATAGGGTGCACCGGCTGAAAGGAGGCGCCAGGATCATGGGGACACTCCAGTTGGTTGCTACCTGCAGCGAGATCGAGTCCTGGGTTCTCGACGAGCGGACGCTGCCGATAGCGCTGGCGCGTCTGCGGCAAGATTATGAGGTCGTCAGGCTGGCAGCCACCCAACTCCAGAGTGCGGAGTAAAGAATGAAGGCATGACCGGCATGCCTTCAGTTGATCAACCGAGCCAGTAAACCATCAGCTCATAGGCGGCCTCACCTACCTGGTCGGGCTTGGCTGCGGTGGCCTGATAGCTGAGGTAGTAGCGGGTGGCCTGCGTCAGCGTCAGGGGGTGAGTTGCTGAAAGCGGCTGCCCATTCAAGGTCAGATTGAGCGGGTTGCCGTCTGGCTGCGACAGCTTGCCATACAGTTTTCGAGCTTGCAGTTGATAGGTTGCATTGAATTCCGGATGGCTGATATCGGCCGCCAGAGTATGAACGGGATGCTGTGTCTGGCCTGAGTTGACGTATTGGTGACCGGGATGGGTGAGTGATATTTCCATTCTGGTGTCCTTGCTGGCGGTCGCCTGCCAGGTCAGCTGGCTTGCCTGGGTGTCCGCATGAGCGGGTAGTCCGCTCCATCCTATCAACAAGGCCAGCGCCATGATTTTTTTGGACATAACTATCTCCTGTATGCAACGAGGCTCCCCCTGATGGGGTTCCTCTTTCTATCGGCATCCAGGGTCGAAAGCTAAGTTCGAGACCTGCTATTCACCATGAGCTGACAGAAGATAAGGGGTATGATCCTGCACCTTGGCGCTTTCATGCCACTTACCGGGGATCCTGTTTTGCTCGAAAATCAGATGATGTTGTTGGCGGTGTTTGAACGGGCGGCGCTGATGCTGATGACGCTCTTCCTCCTGACCCGTACAAGGCCGTTCCAGCGATTGTTCCAGAAGCGGGATCACACCCCGGCTGAGCTGCTGCTGGTGGCCGCCATCTTCGGCCTGTTCGCGGTGTTCAGCACCTACACCGGCATCCCGGTGGAGGGGGCGCTGATCAACGTGCGGATCATCGCCATCATCTCGGGCGGCATACTGTTCGGCCCCTGGGTCGGCATCCCGGCCGGGGTCATCTCGGGGCTGCACCGCTATCTCATCGACATGGATGGTCACACCTCCATCCCTTGCCTCATCGCCAGCATCATCGCCGGTCTGCTGGCGACCTGGCTGCACCTGAGATGCCGCAAGTCGCGACTCTGGCTCTACGGCATACTGGCGGGCATGGCCTGTGAGGGGCTGACCATGCTGCTGATCTGGCTGCTGACCGAGCCCCATGCAGTGGGTGTGGAGATCGTCAGTCACATAGCCTATCCGATGATCGCCGGGACGCTCTGCATCGGGCTCATCATCAAGCTGGTGCAGGATCTGGATGACGAGAAGGAGCTGATTGCCGCCAAGCAGGCCAAGCTGGCGCTGGACATAGCGAACCAGACGCTGCCCTTCTTCCAGAACATAGATCGCCACTCTCTCGGTCAGGTGTGCGCCGTGATCCGACGCGAGATCGACGCCGATGCGGTGGCCATCACAGACACCCGGGACGTGCTGGCCTATGTGGGGGTGGGCAAGGATTACTACGAGCTGGACGAGCACCACGCCATCAGCGACATGACCCAGAGAGCCGTGCTGCTGGACCAGATCATCATCAACAACGATCTGCGCCAGTATCACCTCTCCGATTTTCACTCTGTCATCATCATCCCGCTGCGGGAAAACGGCGCCGTCAGCGGCACCCTCAAGATCTACTATCGCCGTACCCACAGCATCACCAGCTCGTTGCGGGAGATGGCGGTGGGCCTCTCCCAGCTCATCTCCACCCAGATGGAGGTGTCGCGCATCGAGCAGCTCAAGGAGATGACCCGCAAGGCGGAGTTCACCGCGCTGCAGAGCAAGATCAACCCGCATTTCCTGTTCAATGCACTCAATGCCATCTCGTCGCTGATCCGCATCCGTCCCCAGCAGGCGCGCCAGCTCATTGCCAATCTGGCGGACTACCTGCGCTACAACCTCAACAAGGGGGACGAGCTCATCGACATCCAGGAGGAGCTGCAGCAGGTGCGCGACTACGTGGCCATCGAGCAGGCTCGCTTCGGCGACAAGCTGGAGGTGGTGTTCGAGGTGGACGACGTCCACATCCAGGTGCCCTGCCTGCTGTTGCAGCCCCTGGTGGAAAACGCCATCCTGCACGGCATCCAGCCCCGCAGCGCGCCGGGCCGGGTCACCATAGAGGTGAAGCAGCTGGCGGGGGGCATCCGGGTGGCGGTGCGCGACACTGGCTATGGCATCAGCCAGGCGGTGATCGACGGGGTGGCCGCCGGTCGGGTGGAGAGCCGCAGCATAGGCCTGATGAACGTGCATCAGCGGGTCAAGCTGCTCTATGGCGACGGCCTGCACCTCAAGCGGCTGGAGCCGGGTACCGAAGTCTGTTTCTATCTGCCGGATCAGGAGGCGATGCCATGCTGAGAGCCATCACTGTTGAAGACGAGTCGCTGACTGGAGAGGCGTTGTCATGTTGAAAGCCATTAGTGTCGAAGATGAATGTTTGATGCGGGAGGTGCTGGCCTCTCCTGCGTTCCCTCAGGGGGCCATGCCATGCTGAAAGCCATCATTGTTGAAGATGAATACCTGGCTCGCGAGGAGCTGGTCTATCTGGTGAATCAGCACAGCACCATAGAGATAGTGGCGAGCTTCGAGGATGGGCTGGAGGCGTTCAAATACCTGCAGGATCACGAGGTGGATGTGGTGTTTCTGGATATCCAGATCCCCTCCATCGATGGTCTGCTGCTGGCCAAGAACCTGCACAAGTCGAGCCATCCGCCCCACATCGTCTTCGTCACCGCCTACAAGGAGTTCGCGGTGGAGGCGTTCGAGCTGGAGGCGTTCGACTATATCCTCAAGCCCTACAACGAGCCGCGCCTCATCAGCCTGCTGCAAAAACTCGAGCATGCGGGCAAGTTGCAGGCGGGGCAGGGCGCCGAAGTGAGCGCGCCACAGAACCGTACCGTCAACCTGGTGAAGGGGGAGCGCATCATAGTCACCCCCTGCGAGCAGATTTACTACGCGGAAGCGGACGAGAAGCTCACCTATGTCTACACCCGCACCGATCGTTACGTGATGACCATGGCCCTCAGCGAGTTTGTCAGCCGCCTGCCGGCGGAGGGCTTCTTCCGCTGCCACCGCTCCTACTGCGTCAACATCAACAAGATCCGCGAGATAGTGCCCTGGTTCAACAGCACCTATCTCATCCGGCTCCATGATCTGCCGTTCGAGGTGCCGGTCAGCCGCAGCAACATCAAGGCGTTCCGTCAGCTGATGCGCCTCTGATTGTCATTCATGCCTGCCGATCTGCATTTCATGCCTTAATCTGCCGGCGGGAGCCGCGTCTTGCCTATAGTGGCCTCAATTTCCTTATGGCCATTCCCCGAGACGCATCATGACTAAAGAGATGAATCGCACCCGGTATCTGACCCTGATCGGTACCATCATCACCCAGTTTGCGCTGGGCTCCGTTTACACCTGGAGCCTGTTCAACGCCCAGCTCTCCGACAAGCTGGACGAGCCGGTGAGCCAGGTGGCCTTCGCCTTCGGCCTGCTCAGCCTGTCGCTGGCGGTGGCCTCCTCCCTGGCGGGCAAGCTGCAGGAGCGGTTCGGGGTGCGCAACGTCACCCTGGGGGCCGGCGTGCTGCTCGGCATCGGTTTCTTCCTCACCGCCCACGCCAGCAACCTGGCCATGCTCTACCTCTGCGCCGGCATACTGGTGGGCTTCGCCGACGGGACCGGCTACCTGATGACCCTCTCCAACTGCGTGAAGTGGTTCCCGGAGCGCAAGGGGCTGATCTCCGCCTGCTCCATCGGTGCCTATGGCCTCGGCAGCCTCGGCTTCAAGTACATCAACCTGCTGCTGCTCTCCAACAACGGGCTGGAGGCGACCTTCCAGCTGTGGGGGCTGATCGCCATGTCCATGGTGCTGGTGGGCGGCATGCTGATGAAGGATGCGCCTCAGCAGGCCGCTTCCGTGCAGCAGACCGAGAGCCGCGACTTCACCCTGGCCGAGGCCATGCGCAAGCCGCAGTACTGGATGCTGGCGCTGATGTTCCTCACCGCCTGCATGAGCGGCCTCTATGTCATCGGCGTGGCCAAGGACATCGGCGAGAAGATGGTGGGCCTGCCAGCCGTGGTGGCTGCCAACGCCGTCGCCATCATCGCCATGGCCAACCTGGGTGGCCGTCTGGTGCTGGGCATTCTCTCCGACAAGATGTCCCGCATCCGTGTCATCACCATAGCCCAGCTGATTACCCTGGCGGGTATGGTGCTGCTGCTGTTCGTGCCCCTCAACGCCAACCTCTTCTTCGTGGCGGTGGCCTGCGTGGCCTTCAGCTTCGGCGGCACCATTACCGTCTACCCCTCCCTGGTGAGCGACTTCTTCGGGCTCAACAACCTGACCAAGAACTACGGTGTCATCTATCTGGGCTTCGGTCTGGGCAGCATCATAGGCTCCATAGTCGCGTCCCTGTTCGGCGGCTTTATGGCGACTTTCAACCTCATTCTGGTGTTGCTGGTGGTGGCACTGGTGCTCTCCCTCACCATACGGCTGCCGGCTCCCGTTGCGGTGGCGGCGGATCGGGGCTGACCTGGTCTCCACGGCGGTAAAAAAGAAGACCCGGGCCTTGGCCCGGGTCTTTTCGTTGGTACCAGCAACGCTTAGCGCGGCGGCAGGCCCAGCAGGGCGCGCAACTGGTGCGCGGTGGCCTCGACCGCAGACCAGTCGGTGCCGGTGACTGTCACATGGCCCATCTTGCGGCCGGGGCGGGCGTCGCCCTTGCCGTAGAGGTGCAGGTGCACGCCGGGCAGGGCCAGGGCGCTGGCCCAGTCAGGGGTGCCGCCCTGCCAGAGATCCCCGAGCAAGTTCAGTAGTATGGCGGGGCACACCTCGGCTTTTGCCGGCAGCGGCAGATCGCACAGGGCACGGACCTGCAGCTCGAACTGGCTGCAACCGGCGTTGTCGATGCTGGGGTGGCCGGAGTTGTGGGGGCGGGGCGCCATCTCGTTGACCAGCAGCGCGCCGCCGACCAGGAAGAACTCTACCGTCAGCACGCCCACGTAGTCGAGGGCGGCGATGATGTGCTCGGCGATGCGCTGAGCCTCCGCCTCCAGGGCGGGGACATTGGCCGGGGAGCGGGTCTGATCCAGGATGCCGCCACTGTGCCAGTTCTGCACCAGAGGCAGGGCGCTGATGGCACCGCTCGGGCTGCGGGCCAGGGTGAGGGCAAATTCCCCCTCCAGCGGCAGGCGCTTCTCCAGCACGCAGGGCACGCCGCTGGCAGCCAGGGCCGCTGGCAGCTCGTCGGCCTGGTGGATAGTCCACTGCCCCTTGCCGTCGTAGCCTTCGCGGGCCGTCTTGAGAATGGCGGGGAAGAGGTCGTTGGGCAGGGCCGACAGCGGCTCACCCGGCAGCAGGGTCAGGTTCGGGGCGACCGGCACGCCGGCACGGGTCAGGAAGGCTTTCTCTTCCCGGCGATCCTGGCAGACACGCACTGCGCTGGCCGCAGGGCGTACCGGCAGGTGCTGCTCCAGCAGGGCCAGGGAGGCGGCCGGCACGTTCTCGAACTCGCAGGTGACGGCATCACAGCGGCTGGCCAGATCGCGCAGCGCCTCGGCGTCGTCATAGGCTGCCACTATCTGGGCGTCGGCCGCGGCGCCAGCGATGCTGGCGGGATCCGGATCCAGCACTATCACCTGATAACCGAGGCGATGGGCCGACATCACGAAATAGCGGCCGAGCTGGCCGCCACCTAGCATGCCGAGGGTAGCGGGGGGCAGTATCATGCCGGGTCCTCCAGTTGTAGGGCCAGCACCCGATCCCGCTCGTTGGCACGGAAGCTGTCGAGCTGCTGATGATAGCGAGGGGCGTCGCCATCCTGGGCAACCGACAGCAGGGAGACGGCAAACAGACCGGCGTTGGCGGCACCCGCCTCACCGATGGCGAAGGTGGCGACCGGCACCCCCTTGGGCATCTGCACTATGGAGAGCAGAGAGTCCATCCCCTTGAGCTGACGGGTCGGGATGGGCACACCCAGCACAGGCACTGTGGTCTTGGCGGCCAGCATGCCCGGCAGGTGGGCGGCCCCGCCAGCCCCGGCGATGATGGCGCGCAGGCCGCGTTCGCGGGCACTGGCGGCATATTCGAACAGCAGATCCGGGGTGCGATGGGCGGAGACGACGCGCGCTTCATAGGGCACGCCGTGCTCCTTGAGGATGCGGGCGGCCGCTTGCATCACGGGCCAGTCGGAGTCAGAGCCCATTACCAGGCCGATCATTGGGGGGGTCGTCATTACGGCTTCCTCGGGGGTGTCAAACGTTTGCCGCATGTTACCAAAAAGCCGTGGGACCTGGCTCAACATTTCTTGCGTCTGACCCCTTCGGATTGCGCCCAACAGCGGCCATGACAGAGGTGCAAGGCAGCATATGTGCCACTCGACACCCTCTTGTGGGAAAAAACGATGGCAGCAATCCAGATGGCTATACATCCAATCCTGCTCTGCCTATAATCCCCCCGCTTTGGCGCATCATGCTTAAAAGGGAATCCGGTGAGAATCCGGAGCTGGCGCGCAGCGGTAAGGGGGAACGAAGCGACATCAGGGCACTGCCGTCAGGTGGGAAGCCGTCGCCGTAGGCCATCAGCCCCCAAGCCCGAAGACCTGCCAAAGTTCGTATTTCGGGCCGAGAGAAACCGGCCACGAAGTAGATGCTTACGCGAACTTAAGGATCTCTCATGTCCAAGAAATTATTGGCGGCTGCCCTGTTGCCAACGGCGGCCTTTGCCCAGTCTTCCCTTCCTGCCAATGACACCATGGTAGTCACCGCCAACCGGGTGGAACAACCCGTCAGTGCTGTGCTGGCTCCCGTGGTGGTGATCGATCGCGCCGAGATTGAATCCCGCCAGGTATCGAGCCTGACGGATCTGCTCAAGACCCTGCCCGGGGTACAGATCACCACCCTGGGTGGCCGGGGCCATATGAGCAGCCTCTTCATCCGCGGCACCAACTCCAACCACTCCCTGGTGTTGATGAATGGCCGCCCCATCGCCGCCATGGTGGCTGGCACGCCCGATCTCAGCCAGATCCCCCTCGGCAACATAGAGCGCGTCGAGTACATCCGCGGGCCGCGGGCCGCCGTCTACGGTTCCGATGCCATAGGTGGCGTCATCAACCTCATCACCAAGACCTCCGCCAAGAGTGGCAGCGAGACCCACCTGAAGGGGGGCGCAGGCAGCCATGGTTATGGTCAGGGTCAACTGCGCACCGTGCAGGCCCTGGGCCAGCAGACCGACATGAACCTGCTGGTGGGCTATGAGCGCACCGATGGGTTCGACGTGGTGGCAGGTGCCCAGCAGCCGGATCGGGACGGCTTCGACAGCCTCAATGGCCAGGTCGGGATGAACCATGCCTTCAACGACGCCTGGAGTGCCGATTTCAACGCCCAGGGTTATGACAACCAGACCGAGATGGACGATGCCTATCAGTCGGCCGACCAGAGCCGGGTGAAGGCCTTCCAGTACGACGGTGGCCTCAAGTTCCAGAGCGAGACCCTGACCAGCCGGCTGGAAGCCAGCTATGGCGAGAACAAGCTGAAGAGCTGGCTGGAGAGCCAGGGGGAATCCAGCGCCCAGCCGATCCACACCGGCTTGACCCGCTTCTCCTGGATCAACAGCTGGAGCGGCATCGAGGGGCTCAACCTGACCGGTGGCGCCGACTGGCAGCAGGAACAGATGAAGTCCGATTCGCGCAGCTATGGCCAGGCCTTCAATGCTCCGGATCGTGACAACACCGGCCTGTTTGCAGTGGGCAGTTATCGCTGGCAGGCCCTGCTGTGGGAGCTGTCCGGCCGCACCGATGACAACGAGCAGTATGGCCGCCACAACACCTGGTCCGCCGCCAGCGGGCTGGACATAGATGACAACCACAATGTGCGGTTGAGCTACGGCACCGGCTTCAAGGCGCCGACCTTCCTCGATCTCTACTATCCCGGTTATGAAAACCCGGATCTGAAGCCGGAAGAGAGCAAGAACCTGGAGCTGGACTTCTCAGGCCGTTACACCGCCTGGGATTGGTCAGTGAACCTCTATCGCAACCAGATCCAGAACCTGATCTCCTGCCAGAGCGCCTTCTCCAGCTGCAAGCCGGACAACACGGATGCCGAGATCCGCGGTGTGGAAGTGGCGCTGGGGCTGGAAACCGGTCCGCTCCATCATGACCTGAGCTTCGATTACACCAAGACCGAAGACAAGAACGATGGCGATCAGCCGCTGCTGCGCCGCGCCAAACAGAAGGCGAGCTGGTTGACCCAGGCACAGCTGGGCCCGGTGGATCTGTCGACCGAACTGCTCTACGTGGGCAAGCGGGACGACAAGGACTTCAGCAGCTTCCCCGCAGAGCGGGTGGTGCTGAGCTCTTACACCCTGGTCAATCTGGGTGCCAGCTACGGGGTGACGCCTGCGCTGACCCTGGGCGGTCGCATCGACAACCTGTTCGATCGTGACTATGTCCCGGCCTATGGCTATGCCTCACCGGGCACCGAGTTCAAGCTGACCGCCGACTACCGTCTCTGATCTGCAGCTCTGCTTATATAGAGAGGAAAAAGCGAGGCCCCGCCATGTGCGGGGCCTTTTCTATTGGCCGCTGGCGGGAGTATGATCGCCGCCTCGCATCCAAGGGGGAGCTCTGGTGGCCAATATTCTCGTGTTCGACTCCGGTATGGGCGGCTTGACCGTCTATGGGGAGATCCGTCGCACCCTGCCGGCGCACAACTATTTCTACTGCTTCGACAACGCCCACTTCCCCTATGGCGAGCTGAGCGAACCAGAGCTGATCTCTGCCTGCACCCGCTTGGTCAGCCACATGGTGGCCGAACACGCCATCGATCTGGTGGTGATCGCCTGCAACACCGCCAGCACCATAGCCCTGCCATCCCTGCGAGCCACCCTGAGCATTCCTGTGGTGGGGGTGGTGCCTGCCATCAAGCCTGCCGCTGCCCTGACCCGCAATGGTTGCATCGGTTTGCTGGCAACCCCGGGCACCGTCAGCCGCGAATATACCCATGAGCTCATCGCCCAGTTCGCGCCGGGCAAGCAGGTGTTGCTCAAGGGGGCGACCGAGCTGGTGATCGAGGCCGAGCGCAAGCTGGCGGGACAGCCGGTCAACATGGGGTTGCTGCGAGAGGTGCTGGCTGACTGGATGGAAGGGGAGGAGAGGCCGGATACCCTGGTGCTGGGTTGCACCCATTTCCCGCTGCTGGGGGATGAAATCCGGCAACTGATGCCGGAGTGCCAACTGGTGGACTCGGGCAATGCGGTGGCAAGGCGGGTGGCTCATCTGCTGGCCGCGCTTCCATCCACCCTGACTGGTGAAGGGCAGGGCCACGCCTATTGCAGCCTGCTGGATGCCCGGGCCCAAAAACTGACAGCCCCCTTGCAAGCATGGGGGCTGTCATCACTCGAAGAGGTGCTGTGCTGAGTCTTCAGGCGTCGACGTCGGCGCCTTCCCTCTCATCCCTGTCCCGTTTGTCGTTGGCTTCACGTACCTTGAGGGTGCGCTGCTGATACTCCTTGTCATTGAGCGCTGCTATGGCCTTGGCCGCATCGGCGACCGGCATCTCAACAAATCCGAAGCCCCTGCGCTTGCCAGTGGCCTTGTCTTTCATCAGACGGACGGAAATCACCAGACCCTGCTCGGCAAAGAGCTCGCGCACGGCAATCTCGTTGGCACGGTAGGGCAGGTTACCTACATATAAGGTGCATGTTTCTTGGCTGGCGTTCTGCTCGGCCACAGCGGCAGGAGCCCGGTTAAGGAACAGCGGTACCACGAAACCGCCAATGGCCAGACCTACGGCAAAAATGACTTCGGCTTTCAGGGAAAACTGCAGGGCCTGGGCAACCAGATAACCGACCAGCGCCAACACCAGAGCGAGAACGGCCGCCTGCACATAAACGGGAAACTTGGATAAATTCATCTTTAAAGACCTTTTGTAAATGAAAGCAAAAAAGGTGCAACACTCTATTCACCTCCATGGTAACCAGCTTTACGACAGGACGCTACCATGGACCACTTGGGACACATTATCCGCTTCAGTATGGCATTCCTTAAGCAAGGAAGACCCGGTTAAATGCCAATAAAACAGAGCTGAAATCATCGGCTTGTGGATAACATTGTATATATACACTGGGTAAGCTGTTTCTAACTGGATAATTTGAAGTTTCCGTGACTTTCTTCAAAAAATCCCTTGTCATCGTGATCCGGCTCCCTATAATGCGCCCCTACCAGCACGGCGGAACACGCCGAACTGATGAGCCAGCTTCCTAGCGAAGTGGGCGCCGAAAGAAAAGCGAAAACAACCGCTTGACTTTCGAAGTGAGGAGCGTAAGATGCGCCTCCTCAACGCGATAAGC